>Ga0335073_10016241_pt1 | contig 10398 bp, 10 predicted proteins | sample Lox_Sample_22_FD_207093 | JGI IMG/M metagenome (GOLD analysis project Ga0335073, IMG submission 207093) | Soil microbial communities from Loxahatchee National Wildlife Refuge, Florida, United States - Lox_Sample_2.2 | ecosystem: Environmental > Terrestrial > Soil > Wetlands | place: USA... | reverse complement strand
GCTACGCCAGCCGGGCGACGCCGCCGGACCACGCGGCGGGGTCGCGCCTGCGCCGATCGGCCCATGCGACTTAAGTTCCCGCGAGTGCGCACAGGCCACGGACATGCTTCACATTATGAGCGCTGCCGCCGCACGGCCCGGCGGTGCTGCGCCGGTGGCGCCGGCGGCCGCCGCCGCAGCGGGCGACCTGGTTCACTGCGTGGCGCGCGCGGGCTCTGCTAGGCTTTCTTTCTCATGAGCGTGGTCCGCCTCACACAGTTCACCGACCCGCATCTCTACGGCGGCGAAAGCGAATCGCTCCGTGGCGTGGCGACGCTGCCTGCGCTCAAGGCAGCGCTGGCGCGCGCGCAGTCGCACGACTGGCCGCCGGATGCGGTGCTGGTGACCGGCGACATCGTGCAGGACGATCCGGCCGGCTATCCGCATTTCCGCCGGCTGTTCGGCGCGCTCGGGCTGCCGGTGCTGTGCATCCCCGGCAATCACGACGAGCCGGAGGCGCTGCGCAGGGAGCTGGCCGGCGAGCCCTTCGTCGTCGGCGGCCACGTCGACCTCGGGCGCTGGCGCATCGTGCTGCTCGACAGCTGCCTGCCGGGCTCGGCCAGCGGGCGGCTGAGCGAGGCAAGCCTCGCGGCTCTGGAAGCCTCCCTCGCCGAAGCCGGCAAGCGGCACTGCCTGGTATGCCTGCACCACCATCCCGTGCCGATGTCGAGCCGCTGGCTCGATCGCGTGGGTCTCACCAACGCGCCCGAATTCTTCGAGGTCATCGACCGCCACCCGCAGGTGCGCGCCATCGTGTGGGGCCACGTGCACCAGGCCTTCGAGGGCCTGCGCAAAGGGGTGCGGCTGCTCGCGACGCCCTCGACCTGCGCGCAGTTCCTGCCGAAATCCGCTGACTTCGCCCTCGATCCGCGGCCGCCGGCGTATCGTACGCTCGAGCTTAAGGCCGATGGCTCGCTGCTCACGGAGGTCGTGTGGCTCGATCAGCATCGCGGTGGCTCCTCGCGCTCGGCCTGCTCTGCTGCCTGAGCTCCCGGGCCGCGAGCCCCGTGTGGGCGATTCGCGGCGCACATAACACCGTCTACCTCGCCGGCTCGATCCATCTGCTGCCGCAAACGGATGCGGCGCTGCCGCCGGCGCTGGAACGGGCCTACGCGGACTCCGCGTGCCTCACGATGGAGATCGACCTCGGCAAACTCGATTCAGCCGAGGCGTTGAGCATACTGCTCGAGCACGGCGGCCTGGCGCAGGGCCAGAGCCTGCGCGCGCTCGCTGGCGCCCCGCGCTACGCGCGTGCCAGTGCCGCGGCCGAGACGCTCGGCCTGCCGGCGATCTCGATGGATCATGAGGCACCGTGGATGGTGGCGCTGCAGCTGACCGAGCTCGAGTACGGGCGTCTCGGCTACGATCCGCAGGACGGGGTCGAGCAGCAGCTGCTGCGCCGTGCGCTCGCCGACCACAAGAGCACCGCGGGACTGGAGACTCTGGCGCAGGAGATGGCCGTGTTCGAGGCGCTCACGCCGGATGCGCAGCTGCGCTTTCTCGACATGGTGCTCGATGATCTCGGCAACACCGGGGATGAGACCCACGCCGTGCTCGCCGCCTGGCGGCGCGGCGACGCCGCGCAGCTCGCCGCGCTGCTTGCGGATGAATACCGCGCTTTCCCGGCGCTCTACGACGCGCTGGTCGCGGATCGTAACCGGCACTGGCTGCCGCAGATCGAGCGGCTGCTTGAGGGTGACAGCAACTGCCTGGTCGTGGTCGGGGCGCTGCATCTGGTCGGCAAAGGCGGCCTGCTCGAGAGCCTGCGCAGGGACGGTCACCGGCCGTTACAGCTGGATTGATGATCTCCTGGCGGCGGCGGCACGCCCGCCGTAGAACCGCCACAGCGGCAGCGCGAGCAGCAGCGTCGCCGCCAGCACCAGCCAGCCGACGAAGCCATCGAAGCGGCTGAGCAGAAAGCCGAGCGGCGCCCCGCGGCGTGGCGCGGCCAGCTCGTGCGTCACGAGCATCACCCACACCCAGCCGGCATGCAGTCCGAGACAGGCGGCAATGTTGCCGGTCGCCTGCCGCACCAGCGCCAGCACGACGCCGACCGCCATGAGCGCGAGGAAGGCGTCCGCGATGGCGCCGAAGTGCGCGAACGCCTGCAGCGACTGACCGAGCAGGGCGAGCCCGCTCCACGGCGTGACGTCCGCGGGTGCGATGCGCACCTTGCCGAAGAAGTGGGTCGCCGCATAGAGGAGCGCCGTCAGCAGCACCGCCGCGCGCGCGCCCGACTCGCGCTCGACCGCCGTGTACAGCGCCCCGCGCAGGAAGGTCTCCTCGATGAAGGCCACGGCGAGCCCGCTGGCGAGCCGGGCGATCAGCAGCTGCGCCACGGCGCCGGCACCCAGGCCTGCCGCCTGCGACCAGTCGAGGAGTCCGAGCGCGCTCATCGCCGCCACGATGGCGAGCATGGTGGCCACGCCGAGCGCGAGCCCGATGAGCATCTCGCGCACGAACGGGCCCCGCGCCAGCCCGTAGCCGAGGCTCGCGCGGTCGGCGAGCCCGAGGCGGCGCGCCAGCAGGAGAAATCCCGCGAGCAGCGCCACCATCCCGAGCCGTTCGCCGATGCGGTGGAACGGGAAATCGAAATGCGCATGCAGCAGCAGCCACGCCGGGTAGGTGCCGATCGCGACCACCGCGAGGGCCACGGCGAACAGCAGCAGGAACCAGGCGAAGGCGCGCATGCGTACCTTCAGCCGGGCAGCTGGCGGCGCCACTCGGCGGCGACCACCGACAGACGGAAGCGCGGATCGGGTCCGACCTGCGGCCGCCCGCCCTCACGCCAGCGCCCGATGCGCTCGATGTAGGGATCGAAGAGACCGAGCCGGTCGGCGAGCAAGGCGGGCGCGGCGCGCCAGCGCGGCGCCAGGCGGTGCAGCGGCGCCTCGTAGGCGCGCAGCGCCCAGGTGACCGGCAGCAGCTGCTGCGGATCGCCGAGCACCTCGCGCGCGGCGCCGCAGTCGTGCGCCAGCGCCGGCGTGCCGACCGCGCGCGACTCGGCGAACACCAGCCCGAAGGTCTCGGGGATCACGAAGTTGGGGCTGAAGGCGCACAGCGCGCTGCGCGCCTCGGCCAGCACGCGCGCATGCGGGAGCGAACCGAGCCACTCGACCCCGGCGAGCGGGGCGGCGGCGAAGCTCTTGTAGCCCGGATTGCCGATGCACAGCCGCAGGTCCGGCATGCGGCGCCGCAGGGCGGCGAACGCATCGAGCGCGAAGCGCAGCCCCTTGTTGGGCGAGGAGAGGAACAGCAGCTTGCTGCGATCGACGGGAGTGGCATCGGGAAGCACCGCGTCATCGACCGGATTGTAGATGCGCCGCACGGCAAGCTGCTCGCAGCCGGGCAGCGCCGCCACCGTGGCCGCGACCCGCTCGCGCTGGTAGTCGGAGACGCACACGATGTCCGGCCGCAGGGCACGCAGCTCGGCCGCCGCGGCCGTGAACCAGCGCGCGCGCGAGGAGCCGGGCTCGATGCGATCGTGCACCCAGAGGGTGAGGCGCGCGCCGGGAAACAGCCGCGCCGCCGTCTTGAGGGCACGGGGATCGCGCAACACGACGACCTGGCGCACGTGCGCCACCGCACTGGGCGGGCGATAACGACCCTCGGTCGTGGTGCGGTTGTGTTGGGCGACCCAGGCGTCGAGCGCCGCCGCGATGCGCACGGTACTCGCCTCGGTGCCGGCCAGCCCGCCCTCGCGCAGGCTCGCCTCGCCGTACGGGCGCGGGCACAGCGGGTCGAAGAACAGGAGCGGTGCCATCGTGCGCAGCGGAAGACTTGTTGGAGCGCAGTACTCTACCATTCGCAGCCGTGTCGACCCCCGGCAAGAGACTGCTGTTCATACCCGTGTCCGGAGCGCGTGGCATGGGCGAGTATGCGCGTTGCCTGACGATCGCCAGTGCGCTCGCGCAGCGCTTACCCGGCGTCGAGCAGCATTTCGTGCTGAGCCGTGCCGCCCCCTACGCCGCCGCCACCCCGTTTGCGACCACACTGCTGCCCGCCTCCGCGACCTTCCACACGCGCGAGGTGTGCGCGCTCATCCGCGAGTTCGCGCCGGGTGTGGTGGTGTTCGACAATGCCGGCCGCACGGCGCAGCTGCGCGCGGCGCGCGCCGCCGGCGCGCGCATCGTCTACCTGAGCTCGCGGCCGCGGCAGCGCCGCAAGGCATTTCGCCTCAGCTGGATGCGGCTGCTCGATGAGCACTGGATCGCCTATCCGCGCTTCATCGCCGGGGCGTTGCAGCCGCTCGAGCGGCTGAAGCTCCGTGCGCTTTCCCGTCCGGTGGTGCGTTTCATCGACACACTGCTGCCGCCATCCGACCCGGCGCGCTCGGCCGCGTGCCTGGGGCGCTTCGCTCTGGTGGCCGGCGGTTACGTGCTCATCGTGCCGGGCGGTGGCAGCGCCCATCCGGGAGCCGAAAACGCCCCGGCGATCGTCGCGGCTGCGGCCCACGCCATCGCGCGCCACGGCACCCCGACGCTGCTCATCGGCCCGGACACGCTGGACGGGCCGCGCGAGGCGGCGCCGCTTCTCAAGGTGGCGCCGCGTCTGCCGCCCGCCGAGCTCGGCGAGCTGATCCGCAGCGCCCGCCTGGTGGTCTCGAACGGCGGCGATACGCTGCTGCAGGTGCTCGCCTGCGCGGTGCCGTGCGTGGCCGTGCCGATCGCCCGCGACCAGGCGCACCGCATCAACTGCTGCGTGCGCGCCGGGCTCGCGGTGCGCGCCGAGCTCGAGGCGCGCGCCATCGAGAGCGCCGCGCAGGCACTCCTCGGACAGCGCCAGGCGGCGGCGGGCACGCCGCTGTCCGCGCGCGCAACCGTGCGCAACCGCATGGAGGAAGTGCTCGAGGCGCTCGAGAGGCTGCTCGGCTAACCGGGGTTGTCGCGCAGCTCGGTGAGCAGCCGCTCGTGCAGGCCGCCGAAGCCGCCGTTGCTCATGATGAGCACGTGATCGCCCGCACGCAGCGACACCGCCAGCTTGCGCGCGAGCGTCGCGACCTCGGCGGCGGCGTGGCCGCGCGGGCCGAAGGCCGCGAGCACCGCGCCCGCATCCCAGCCGAGATCGGCCGGCGTGTACAGCCACACCTCGTCGGCACCGGCGAGCGAGGGCGCGAGCGTATCGCGGTGCACGCCCATACGCATGGTGTGCGAGCGCGGCTCGAGCACGGCGACGATGCGCGCCGCGGGGCCGACGCGTCGCCGCAGCCCGTCCACGGTGGTGGCGATCGCCGTCGGGTGATGCGCGAAGTCATCGTAGACACGCACGCCGCGCACCTCGCCGCGCAGCTGCATGCGGCGCGCGATGCCGCGGAAGCCGCCCAGCGCCTCGATGGCGCGCGCCACCGGCACGCCGGCATGACGCGCCGCGGCGATCGCGGCGAGCGCGTTCTCGGCGTTGTGCGCCCCGATCAGCTGCCACTCGACCGTGCCCTGGGGGCGGCCCGCCTCGAGCACCTCGAAGCGGGAGAAATCCTCAGCGCCCGCGGCGGCACGTGCGCTCCACAGCGCCGCGCCCTGACCCGAGCGGGCGAAGCCCTCGAGCGGCGTCCAGCAGCCCATGGCGAGCGTCTCGCGCAGGCGCGCGTCGGCGGCGTTCCACACGATGCGTCCGCCGCCCGGCACGATGCGCACCAGGTGGTGGAACTGGCGCTGGATCGCGCCGACGTCCGGATAGATGTCGGCGTGGTCGAACTCGAGATTGTTGAGGACCGCGGTGCGCGGGCGGTAATGCACGAACTTGGCGCGTTTGTCGAAGAAGGCGGTGTCGTACTCGTCGGCCTCGATCACGAAGAACGGTGCGCTGCCGAGGCGCGCGCTCACGGCGAAGTTCGCCGGCACGCCGCCGATCAGAAAGCCCGGTGCGAGGCCGGCGTGCTCCAGGATCCAGGCGAGGAGCGAGGAGGTGGTGGTCTTGCCGTGCGTCCCGGCCACCGCCAGCACCCAGCGACCCTGCAGCACCTCGCGCGCCAGCCATTCCGGCCCCGAGAGATACGGCCGGCCGCTCTCGAGCAGCGCCTCGACGACCGGCATGCCACGGGTCATGACGTTGCCGACCACGACCACATCGGGCGCGAGCGCGAGCTGCTCGGCGCCGAAGCCGGCGAACACCTCGATCCCGAGCGCCTCGAGCTGCGTGCTCATGGGCGGGTACATGTCGCGATCGGAGCCGGTGACGCGCCAGCCCGCGGCGCGGGCGATGGCGGCGACGCCCCCCATGAAGGTACCGCCGATGCCGAGTATGTGGACGTGCATGGCGCGGACCCGCCTCAGGCCGGAGCGCCCGGGAACAGCGCCAGCAGCAGCAGCTGGCCGCTCACGATCTGCAGGATCACCAGCGCCACGCTCGCGCCGCTCGACCACTCGAGCGCGGCCTTCACCACGTGGCTGTTGGCGGCGATCAGCCACACGACCAGCGCCAGTCCGCCGACGGCGATCGGCAGCTGCCAGCCGGTGTCCTGCCCGTAGCGGCGCATCAGCCATTCGGAGGCGATCAGCAGCGGCGCCAGCACCGCCTGGAAGCCGAATACACCGGTGGCGGTCTGCAGGAAGCGCTCGCTGCGCCCGGCGAGCTGCAGCAGCGCCGCATACCAGGCGAGCGTGAAGAGCACGTCGACCGCCAGCTGCAGCGGCCAGCCCGCCGCCGGCGGCAGCAGCGTGCTCACCAGGGCGCTCACCCCCGCGTAGCCGCAGACCGTCAGCGTGAGCAGCAACCGGGACACCGGCAGGTCCTGTGGACCACGGCGCAGCAGTGCGATCTGCACGTAGAGAGCGATGACCTCCCTCATGACTTTCGGTACTGCGTCCGCCTGCGCATAATGAGTCGGTCCGATTGTACAGATCATCGTTGCAGCGTTTGCAGACTACCGTCACGACCGCGCCCGACCTCACCGAGGTTTGCGCGCGCCTCGCCAGCGAGGCGCGCGTCGGCCTCGACACCGAATTCCTGCGCGAGCGCACCTACCACGCGCGGCTGTGCCTGGTGCAGCTGTCCGGCGCCGGGCAGGCGGTATGCGTCGACCCGCTCGCGTTGCGCGAGCTCGGGCCGCTCGCGGCACTGCTCAGCTCGGCGGACACACTCAAGGTCATGCATGCCTCGCGTCAGGACCTCGAGGTGCTGTTTCCGGTCGCCGGACTCACGCGCCCGGTGTTCGATACGCAGATCGCCGCCGCGCTCGCCGGCTTTCCCGCCCAGGTCGGTTATGCCGAGCTGGTGCGCCGGCTGCTCAAACGCGAGCTCTCCAAGTCGCACACGCGTACCGACTGGTCGCGCCGGCCGCTGTCGCCGGAGCAGATCGAATACGCGCTCGACGACGTCCGCTACCTGGTGCCGCTCGCCGCGGAGCTCGAGCGGCAGCTCGCGCAGCTCGGGCGCCTCGAGTGGCTGACGGAGGAGCTCGCGGGCCTCAGCGATACGCGTGCCTTCACCAGCGACCCCGCGGACGCCTGGCAGCGGCTGCGGAGCCTGCGCGGCCTCGATCCGGGGCGCGAGCGGCTGACGCGCGCGCTCGCTGCGTGGCGCGAGCACCGTGCGCTCGAGCACGACCGTCCGCGCGGCTGGATCCTGGACGATGGCGCACTGCGCGAGATCGTGCTGCGCGTGCCGCGCACCGCGGCAGAGCTGGCCGCCATTCCCGACCTGCCAGCCGGAGTCGTGAAGCACAGCGGCGCGGAGCTGCTCGCGTGCGTGACGGCGGCCGGGATTCCCGCTCCGCCCCCGCCCGTACCGGCACGGCCGCAGGCCGACCCGCAGCGCAACGCGCTGGTGCGCAAGCTCGGGGGCATCAACCAGGCGGTCGCGGCCGAGCTCGGCCTGGTGCCCGAGGTGCTGGCAACGCGCCGCGATCTGGAGCTGCTGGCCGACGGGCGGCGTGACGCCGCGCCGCTGCGCGGCTGGCGCCGCGGCGTGCTCGGCGAGCGGTTGCTCGCGGCGCTGTAACTGGCCGCCGGCTAACGCCGGCCGCGCCTGGTGCGGCGGCGCGCGGCGCGCGGCGGCCCGCGCCGCTTCGGGGCGCTCGCGCGGCGCACGGCTCTCGGCGTGGCGCGCGCGCGTGTTTTCTTGCGCGCGGACTTGGCGCGCCGCGAGGCGCCGCGGGCGGGGCGCGCCCGCACTGCCGCCGTGCGCCGCGCGCTCTTGGCGCGTGCGGCGCGTTTCGCGCGGGGCTTGCCGGCCGCCGCGCCCGGCGGCGGCACGTCCGCGAGGGAACGCGCCAGGCGCTCGGTCACGGCATCGACCTCACCCTGTGCGTCGATGACGCGCAGGATGCCGCGCATGCGGTAGAAATCGATCAGCGGACGGGTCTTCTCCGCGTACACGCGCAGGCGCTCGGCGACCGTGGCCTCGTTGTCGTCGGCGCGCTGCACCAGGCGGTGTGGCGCGCCGGTCTTCGGGCAGACGGCCGCCGCGCCGCCCGGCGGCGCGGTCAGCACGTTGAACACGCGGCCGCAGTCGGCGCAGCTGCGGCGGCCGGAGATACGCCGCACCAGCTCCTCGCTGGCCACCTCGAACTGCACCACCGCATCGAGCGGCTGCCCGAGCTCGGCCAGCAGCCCGTCGAGCGCGGCGGCCTGGACCAGATTGCGCGGGAAGCCATCGAGGATGTAGCCGGCCCGCGCGTCGGGCTCGGCGAGGCGCTCGCGGATCATGCCGAGCACGAGTGCATCGTCCACCAGCCGCCCGCTCTCCATGGCGGCCTTGGCCTCGAGACCGAGCGCGGTGCCGCGCGCCACCGCCGCGCGCAGCAGGTCGCCGGTCGAGATCTGCGGAATGCCGCTGCGCTCCGCCAGGCGATGTGCCTGAGTGCCCTTGCCCGATCCCGGAGCCCCCAACAGAACGATGCGCATGTTGGGCACGTTACCGAGCGCCCGCAGCCAGGTCAAACCGCCCGCGCCGCTGCCGGCGGCCTGCGCTATGCTCCAACGCCATGAAGAAGATCGCCCGCAACAACGCTTTCTACGCACAATCCGGCGGAGTCTCCGCCGTCATCAACGCCTCCGCCGCCGGCGTCATCGAGACCGCGATGCGCTCGCGGCACATCGCCCGGGTCTATGCCGGTCGCGACGGCATCGTCGGCGCGCTGACCGAGGACCTGATCGACGTTTCGCGCGAGAGCGCCGCGACCATCCGCGCGCTCAAACACACCCCGGCCGGTGCGTTCGGCTCGGCGCGCTTCAAGCTCAAGGGCATCGAGCAGAACCGGGCCGAGTACCAGCGGCTGATCGACGTGTTCCGCGCGCACGACATCCGCTATTTCTTCTATAACGGCGGCAACGACTCGATGGACACCGCGCTCAAGGTGTCGCAGATCGGCGCTGCGCTCGGCTTCCCCATCACCTGCGTCGGCGTGCCCAAGACCGTCGACAACGATCTGCCGCACACCGATTGCTGCCCGGGCTTCGGCTCGGTGGCCAAGTACATCGCGGTCTCGACGCGCGAGGCGGCGCTCGATGTCGCCTCGATGGCACGCACCTCCACCAAGGTGTTCGTGTTCGAAGTGATGGGGCGCCATGCGGGCTGGATCGCCGCCGCCGCCGGCCTCGCCGGGCGCGGGCTCGCCGAGCCGCCGCACGTCATTCTCTTCCCGGAGGTCGCCTTCGACGGGCGCCGCTTCCTCGATCGCGTCAAACAGTGTGTGACCGACTATGGCTACTGCGTGATCGTGGTCTCCGAGGGCGCCGCCTACGAGGACGGCAAGTTCCTCGCCGATGCCGGCACGCGCGATGCATTCGGCCACACCCAGCTCGGCGGCGTGGCTCCGGTGGTCGCCAACATGGTGCGCGAGGCGCACGGCTACAAGTACCACTGGGCGGTAGCGGACTACCTGCAGCGCTCCGCGCGCCACATCGCCTCGCGGGTCGACGTGGAGCAGGCCTACGCGGTCGGCCGGGCGGCGGTGGAGCTCGCCGTCAAAGGCGTCAACGCCGTCATGCCGACCATCGTGCGCAAGTCTTCCAGGCCCTATCGCTGGGGCATCGGGCACGTGCCGCTCGCGCAAGTCGCCAACCAGGAAAAGAAGCTGCCGCAGGAGTACCTGCGCGAGGACGGCTTCGGGATCAGCGAGGCCTGCCGCCGCTATCTCGAGCCGCTGGTTGCGGGCGAGGCCTACCCCCCCTACCGCAACGGCCTGCCCGAGTACGTGCGCATCCGCGGCATCGCCGTCAAACGCAAGCTCCAGGACGACTTCAAGGTGTGAGTTGCTGCGCTGCGGCGCAGCCGTCGCGGCCCCCTCGCCGTGCTATAGTTCGCGGCCTTTTTTGGGGGAGGTTTCTCGATGGATCTCAGCATGTGGCTGTGGCTCGCGATCGGCGCCGGCATACTCGCCGTACTTTATGGCGTGTTCTCCACCGCGGCGATCCTGCG
>Ga0335073_10016240_pt1 | contig 10398 bp, 8 predicted proteins | sample Lox_Sample_22_FD_207093 | JGI IMG/M metagenome (GOLD analysis project Ga0335073, IMG submission 207093) | Soil microbial communities from Loxahatchee National Wildlife Refuge, Florida, United States - Lox_Sample_2.2 | ecosystem: Environmental > Terrestrial > Soil > Wetlands | place: USA: Florida... | reverse complement strand
CATAAGCGCTCCCTCCGGCGCAGCCGCCCTCCGGCGGCCTGACGCCCTGCCCTAAGATACGATTCCGGCGGCCCGCTTGTTCCCTGACTGCTCGACCTTGCCGACCAGCTCCGCGAACTTGGCCTCGCGTTCCTTCTGATCGAGCCCCTGATAGGCCTCGGCGATCTGCGTCGTATTCATCGAGCAGAACTTCGGCCCGCACATCGAGCAGAACTTCGCCTCCTTGTAGAAATCGTCGGGGAGCGTCTCGTCGTGCATGCGCCGCGCCGTGTCGGGATCGAGCGAAAGCTCGAACTGCTTGTTCCAGTCGAAAAGGAACCGCGCGTAGCTGAGCGCGTCGTCGCGATCCCGCGCGCCGGGACGGTGCCGAGCCACGTCCGCCGCATGTGCCGCGATCTTGTAGGCGATCACGCCCTGCCGCACGTCGTCCGCGTTCGGCAGCCCGAGGTGCTCCTTCGGCGTGACGTAGCAGAGCATCGCCGCGCCGTGCCAGCCGATCATCGCCGCGCCGATGGCGCTGGTGATGTGGTCGTAGCCCGGCGCGATGTCCGTCACGAGCGGCCCGAGTGTGTAGAACGGCGCCTCGTAGCACATCTCCTTTTCCTTCTGCACCTGCAGCTCGATCTGATCCATCGGGATGTGGCCGGGGCCTTCGATCATCACCTGGACGTCGTATTCCCAGGCCTTTTTGGTGAGTTCGCCCAGCACGCGTAGCTCGGCGAACTGCGCTTCGTCGCTTGCATCGGCCAGGCAGCCGGGGCGCAGGCCGTCGCCGAGCGAAAAGCTCACGTCGTGCTTCTGGAAAATTTTGCAGATGGCGTCGAAATTCTCGTAAAGGAAATTCTGCGCCTTGTGAAAACTCATCCACTGCGCCAAGAGCGCCCCGCCGCGGCTCACGATCCCCGTGATGCGGTTGCGCACCAGCGGCAGGAACTCGCGCAGCACGCCCGCGTGAATCGTCATGTAATCCACGCCCTGCTCGGCCTGCTCTTCGATCACTTCGAGCATCAGATTGATGCTCAAATCCTCGGCGCGGCGCACGCGCGAGAGCGCTTCGTAGATTGGGACCGTGCCGATCGGCACCGGCGAGGCGTTGATGATCGCTTTGCGGATCGAGGGGATGTCGCCGCCGGTCGAGAGGTCCATCACGGTGTCGGAGCCGTAGTGAACGGCGCGGTGCAGCTTTTCGAGCTCTTCGCCCACGTTGGAGTTGGTCGCCGAATTCCCAATGTTCGCGTTGATCTTGCAGTAGAAGGCGACGCCGATCCCCATCGGCTCGAGGTTGCGGTGGTGGATATTGGAGGGAATGATGGCGCGGCCCCGCGCCACTTCGTCGCGGACAATCTCAGGCGAGAGCTTTTCGCGCAGCGCGACGTACTGCATCTCTTCGGTGATCGCGCCCTGCCGCGCGTAGTGCATCTGCGAGAAATTCCGCACGCCGCCGTTCATCGCAGCGGTCCGCTTCTCGATCCACTCATCCCTCAGCGCCATAAAACCCTCGCTTCCACTCGCGGCTGCTCCGCAGCTCGCGCGAATCGCGCCTCATTATCGCACCCGCCTCCGCACCCGGCAACCCGCGCAGGCGGAGGCCCGTAGCGCCGGTTTGCCCTGCTGGTGAATAGCACGAGGGAGTCGAAAGCAAGCGCCGCGGCCAGAGGCCAACCGTGTGTATCCCAATAGGTGTGCCCGGCGAACGCGTTGTCAAGCAGGTTGGCGATGAGCGCGGATCCCAGAATGATGCCGATAATGGCTATTCCGTAGCCGCGATAAATGGTCATTACGACGACGAAGAGGCGGCCGCCTGATCGAGTCCAACAATGGCACGGAATTCGGGATCGTCGTGGAGGCAATCCAGATCGGTGTCTCGGGCCGCCCAGTTGAGGTTGCCGTAACCCGCGGCGATCGCTTTCTTTAAGGTTTCAAGGGCCTCGGTTTTTTTCCCGAGAACCCCGTAGGTGCAGGCCGCGTTATACAGCGTGTTTCCGTCTTTCGGGCGAAGCACAACCGCCGTCTGCAGGTGCCGCATGCTCTCTTCCGCCTCGCCAATCGAAGCGAGCGTCGTGGCCAGCAGGATCCTGGCGCGAACGTCCTCCGGGACGAGCTCCAATTGCTGCCGCAGGACCGTGCGCATGCGGCCGCGGAGCGCCTCGGCTTCCTTCTTCAATCCGATCCTCTCCATGCACAGCATGTAGGGAACGTACACGTTGTAGTCGTCGCCGTTGGCCTCGAGCGCCCGCTCGACCAGATCCGCAGCTTCCTTGTAGCGATTGCTGGTCATCAAGGCGCGGCCGAGAATATTCCAGGAGCCGTCGCAATCGGGCTTCCGTTCGATTGCGCGCCGCGCCATCAGCGCGCACTCGTCATATTTCTTTTGCGCGTAGAACAAACGCGCGCGCGCCACCATCACCTCAGGTAGATCGGGCGCGAGCGCCAGCGCCCGGTCGCAGGACGCGAGCCCGCGCTCGATCCATGCCGGGCTCTGCTCGCGAATCTCATAGATCAAGCCGCAGAGGTGGGCGATTCCCGCGTGGGCTAGCGCAAAGTTGGAATCGAGTTCAATCGCGTGGTCGAACATCTGCAACGCATAGTCGATATCCTGGCGCCGCGCGTAGCTTCTGCCGCGCAGGTAGAAATCGTATGCCTGCGTGTTCTCGGTCGGCTTCACTCCGATGGTTTTCTCTTCCTGCGGCGTCAACGTGATGCGCAGGGCCTGCGCGATACTCCTCGCGATTTCGTCCTGAATGGCGAAGACATCCTCGAGCTGCCGGTCGTAGCGCTCGGCCCAGACCGAATGCCGCGTCGCGCTCTCCACGAGTTGCGCCGTAATGCGCAGGCGGTTGGCGGCTCGCCGGATGGTCCCCTCGAGCACGTAGGCCGCACCAAGCTGTTGTCCCACCTGCGGCGCGGTGGCCGGTTTGTCTCGAAACGCCAGCATCTCCGAGCGCGGATATATCTGAAGTTGCGTCATCTTGGAGAGCTCGGTGATGATGTCTTCCGTCATCCCGTCGCGAAAGTATTCGTCTTCCTTGCTGCCGCCTTGATTCTCGAAATAAAGAACGGCGACCGATTTCCGTGCTGCCGTCGAGCCTGAAGAATGTTCGACCGCCGCTGGCTTTTCCGAGGTTGCGCGCCGTGTTGCTTCCAGATCCCTCCGCAGGCGCTTGAGGTCCGCGCGGAGCTCGCCGGCCGTCTGGAAGCGGAAATCGAGGTCCTTCTCGAGTGCTTTGCCAATGATGTTCTCAACGGCCATAGGTAAACGGGAATTTACCTTGCTCGCAGGAGTCGGTGTCGCATGAAGGATGCCGTCGAAAATCAAGGCGGCGGTTGCCCCCGGGAAGGGAACTGTTCCGGTGGACATTTCATAGAGCACTACGCCCAGTGAGAAAATGTCCGAGCGCGCGTCCAATTCCTCGCCTCGCGCTTGCTCGGGAGACATATACACCACGGTGCCGATCGAGCTTCCCGGGCTGGTGACGAATTCATCTCGCGCCACCGTTGTCAGTTTGCTCATCGACGCACCGACTCGCTCCGTTGTGAGCAGCCGATGCGCTGCGAGTTTCGCCAGTCCGAAGTCCAGTATCTTCGCGGTGCCCCGGTTCACCAGGAAAATATTTGCCGGCTTGACGTCGCGGTGGACGATACCCTTGGAATGCGCCGCTTCCAGGCCCTCAGCGATCTGAATGCCCACTTCCAGAATCTCGGCCACTGCGATGGGCTTGGAGTCGATCCGATGCTTCAGGGTCTGGCCTTCGAGAAGCTCCATGACCATGAACGGGCGCCCTTCGTGCTCGTCGATGTCGTAAATCGTGCATATATTGGGGTGATTGAGGGCGCTGGCGGCGCGCGCCTCGCGCCGGAACCGCTCGATAGCCTCCGCGTCCACGGCGAACCCATCGGGCAAGAACTTCAGGGCGACGTTGCGACCCAGGCGACTGTCCCGAGCCTTGTAGACCACCCCCATCCCGCCTCCGCCGATTTTCTCCAGAATCAAGTAGTGAGAGACGGTTGCCCCGGTCATTCGAATGGGTGCTCCTGTGGTTTCTCGCTGGATATGCGGGAAGCAGTACTCTAGCCGTAGTCTCAGAGAGGTGTCAATCGCGCGGCGCGCCCGAGTATCACCGGGCTACTTCGGATGATGCGTCCCGTGACCGTTGCCATTTCCGTTCACGGACGCGTTTGCATGCATGTGCGTGTGATCGGAATAGTGCGCCACCATGCTTTGAAACAGGAGATCGATCTCGCGGTTGACGTTGCTGGCGGCCGCGGGGACCACGGGTTCGAACGCGGGCAGTACCGGCGCGACAGGCATCGCCGGCAGCGCCAGCGCCGCAGGTTTCTCCGCCGCGCGCTCTTTGACCCTCGCGACAAACGCCTCGCGCGAATCGCCTTCGAGAATTCCCATCACCTTCGCCTTGAGCTGTGCGAACACCACTCTCGGCTCCGCCGACGCATCGATCACGCGGAAGTTATATTCCGCACCGAGGCGCTCGAATTCGGAGAGTAGCGCGTTCTGATAAGCGCGGAAACTTTCATACATGTCGTGGCCGGGGAAGACGTCCATGCCGGATTCCCAGTAGTCGAAGCCGCGCGAAAATACCACGCGGGGGATCAATTCCTCGACGTTGAGCCGTAGATAGAACACCGCATCCGGCACGAGCGCCGCGCTGAAGATGCTGCGAATCCAGGCGGGGTCCATACCGCGAACGATCGCGCGCGCCATCAGCGAATAAATATAGCGGTCGGTGAGCACGATGAAGCCGGCGCGCAGCGCCGGCACAATCTCGTTCTCGAACCGGTCGATGAAATCGGTGGCGTAGAAGAGCGTCTGCGTCACGCTGCCGAGGTTGTTGCCCTCCTTCGCACGGCGGATCCCTTCGCCCGCGAGCGCCGAGCGCGTCATGCCGGTGTCGAGCACTGCGTGGCCGCGTTCTTCAAGCCATGGCTTCAGCATGTCGATCTGCGTCGTGCGCCCGGCCCCGTCCGTTCCTTCGATGACGATCAGCTTGCCCGCAAGATCGTCGAGCTTCATTCCCGGCAGCGTCTTTCCGTAGGTCTTTCTCATGGCCGCACCCTCAGATTCTGCGCTTTCTCGAGATGTTCTCTCGCGATTTGGCGCACCTGCGCCTGTTGAATTTCGACCGGCAGCGTCGCGTCGATCACGGTGAGTCCGAATTCGGGGATCATCTTTTCGTATTCGTCGATGATGCGGCCCTGAAACAGCCGGAAGCTTTCGGTGGGATCGTCGCTCAGGCCGATGTCGAGGCCCGCTTCGTAGAACTTGAATCCGTCGCGCGCGCCGATGAGCCGGCCGATCGCGGTTTCGAGCGGAACGCGAAAGTAGAACGCGACTGTCGGCCTGACGGCGAAGCCGTAGAGGTCGCGGACCCACTGGTGGTCCATGCCTCGCGCCACATCGCGAGCGAACGCCGTGTAGATGTACCGGTCGCAGAGGACGACGGCGCCCGCCTTGAGCAGCGGGAGGATGCTGCGCTCGGTGCGGTCGGCGAAATCCGTCGCGTGGATCAGCGAGAAGGTCGCCGGCGTCAGCATCTTCTTTTTCTTGCCAAGCTTCGTCGTGTCCTTCACCAGCGGCGACGAATTCCACTGGCTGAAGACCACGCCGTAGCCCTTGGATTCGAGCCACTTGTGCAGCAGGCTTAATTGCGTGGACTTGCCCGAGCCGTCGATTCCTTCGACAACGAAGAGGCGCCCCGGAATCTCCCCGTCGCCGCTCTGTCGCACGGGAGGTGCGGCAGCCGGTTGCGGCGGGTAGAAGATTTCAAACGGGCCGATGCGCCCAACCCCAAGATTGCCTATGTCCATAGCCCTCTCTCATGCGTTTGCGCACAGCTATGCGCGAACGCGGACACTTCAGTTGTTTGTGGGGTTTCCGGTTGGCTGCGGCGTCCCGGCTGACCGACATACTATGCACGATCCGCCGCGATTTTGCAGCACAAAATTGGGGGTCGCGCGGCGGTTTTTCACGGCGGGGGCGGGGCCACCCATTCGGATGGAGACGAGTGCACCGCAGCATGAGGTATCAGTATCGCTCTGATTATAAAGGAGAAAGGGGATCATCTGGCACGCGGGTCCCTGTGGATAACTCTTGATCGTATCGCTGGATTTCGACGGCCGAATTCATGTAGGATGGCTCTCCCCTTCATCGGCCTATGATTTGGGACTGAGGAAATGCAATGAACCAACAGCTTGAGAAGCAGAGTTACGCTGGAGTTGTCTGCCGGTCGTGCCGACAGCCGATTCCACTCCCCGCGATCGTCGTCAGCATGGAATCCGAAATCGAGAGCGATGGGCAATCGCTCCAGGAGAGTTCTCGGGGCAGGGTCTTCTCACTCCGGTGCCGGGCGTGCGACAAGGAGATGCCTTATCGCACGAAGGACGTTACGGAGTTCGAAGGGACGCCGCGCCCGCGCGTCTCGCCCGCGCGCCGGAAGGCTCCGCACGGCGGAGCAGGCGAAGGGTTCTCTCGCGCAGCCGGCGCCTAGATTTTTCGCTTCGCCCATTCACCCGGCGCCGCTTGGATCCGCGCTGGCGGCGCGTGAGCACGAGCGTTAGGGGTGGGTCCTGCGGTGTTGTTGTGCCGCTACGAGAGCCTCTTCGAGTTCACACGCAATCGATACTAATTTGAGGTCGCGGAATCGTCGGGGATGAGTGTGCGTTTCGCGATGGTCGCAACTTTAGCGTGAAACGAGACGAAGTAGAGCGAGCCGTCGTCGCTCGAGCCGAACAAAACGGCGTCGATCGGCACGGGACGAGCGATCAGCTTCAGGGAACGGTCCAGCACATCCAAGTATCCTTGGTCGAGAGCGTCGGCGATTTCGGACCTCTCGGTCCGCGTTCGCGCAAACTGCCCGTTCGGCAGGCTCACGAGGCTTGGCTGCAGCGGCGGCAAACAACGGTCGGACAAGGGGTGCTTCGGCGCCGAAAGCGGCTTCTTGCTGGAGACCTCTTTGCCTTCGTGCCAGAACTCCGTCGACTGCCCGGGAAGAGTGTAGGCGAGCCGGTCGCCCACCGTATCCCACGCAAGCGCGCAACTTCGTTCCTCGGGATACGGCAGACCTGGTGTGACTGAAGCCTCGAAGTCCGGGAGTTGTCCTTTGCGCAAGAGCACTTCTTCTCCCGAATCTGAAATCGTGATCAGCGAGGGCTTGGGTTCGGCGGTGATGCCATAGATCGAACCGTCGGGAGCGACGAGCAAGCGCGCGACGAGGACTTTCAAGGGAGCAGTAGAGATCTGGCGGAAGGTTCCCTGTGGCAGTGGCTCAAAGATGGAAAGCTGGCTGCCCGCAACGAAAAGTCGTCTCCGGCCATCGCAGGCGATCGACCAGCCAGACTCGATCGTCGAATCGCTCGCAACGATTTTTCCGTCCGGGCTGATTTCGTCTAGCGTTTGGCTGCTCAGGGCATATACGGACCCATCGGGGCACGTTGCGAATCGAAGTAGGATGCTGGCGTTTTCCGGGAGCGCGATTTCCCAGGTCGTCTCGAGGCGGAAGCGCGACACTAAGGAGATGTCGGGTTGCCCGGACGCCGGCGCCGGTTGCAGAGCCACGAGCAGCGCAGAGGCACAGGCGATTCGCCAGAGCTCGAGCGGCATGCCCAACCTCCCAGTGACATCTATCTTACTCCCCGAACCGGGGAGGAGGATTTGAAAATTGGAAGCTGGAGATTTGAACTTAGAGATTCGAAATCGGAAAACCGAAACCGCAGCCGAAATTCGGGCACTTGCGTTGGGGTGACGCTTTTCCTACGATAGATGCTTCACAGGAAGTAGCGAAGACGCAATCCATCCGTGATTTGGACGAGCGCAAATGGATAAAGGCATGAGAAAGCTCTGGGCTCTGGTGGGAGTGAGCGGGGCGTCATTCGGTCGCAAGGGCAGGGCGATCGTCGCACTTGCGGTGGCCGCCATGCTTTGCGCGGCGCCGTTGACGGGGCCGGTCGCCGCAGCTGCGCCGCACGCGATCGCGCCAGCCGCAGCGGCGACCGGGATTCCGAACACATACTCGGACATCACACAGGGCAAGGGATATCGGTTCAATAACGCCGGGTGGATTTACGTGCACCTGGAAGGCGCGCCGCACGATCTCGGCTATGAGAATGGCTACCTTCTGGCGACCGAAATTTCGGATGCGTTCGCCGTGATAAAACTGGAGGCGGAGCACAACACGGGCCGCGACTGGGATTTCTTCCGCCGCGCGGCGCGGCAGATGCTCTGGCCCAAGATCGATCCGGAATATCAGCAGGAGTTGTGGGGGATCGTGGATGGACTGCAGGCGCAAGGAGGGAAGCTCGACATCTGGGACATCGTCGCGTTCAATGCGTTTGCGGAACTGCCGGATTACTACGTTCCATGGCTCGACCAGCAGACGCACACGGCCATTTCGTCGCCGAAGCTCCTGGCTATGGATCTTGACCATTGCAGCGCGTTCGTCGCGACGGGAAGCTGGACGAAGGATCACCAGATCGTAATGGCTCACAACAACTGGACCACGTATATCGAAGGGGAGCGCTGGAACATCATCTACGACATCGTCCCCGATCACGGCTACCGAATGCTGATGGACGGCTTTCCAGGGGTTATCACGAGCGATGACGACTTCGTGGTGAACTCGGCGGGACTGATGATCACCGAGACGACCATTGCTGATTTCCACGGTTGGGACCCAAACGGCAAGCCGGAGTTCGTGCGGTCGCGCAAAGCGGCCCAGTACGCGGATTCGATCGACAGCTACGCGAAGATCATGATCGAGGGCAATAACGGCGGCTACGCGAACGATTGGCTGCTCGGCGACCGCAAGACCGGCGAAATCGCGCGGCTCGAACTAGGTCTGAAGCATACCAAGCTTTGGCGGACGACGGACGGTTACTTTGCCGGGGCGAATTTTCCGAGCGATCCGGACGTGATCAAGGATGAGACGACGTTTGATCCGAACAATCCCGCGAGCTCGATGAATGCCCGGCGGATCCGTTGGGACGAGCTGCTGGGTGGCAACAAGGGGAAGATCGATACGCAACTGGCCGAGGTGTTTCTCGCGGATCACTACGACACGTTCACGAAAAAGGAAGGCGCGAATCGCCGGACGCTTTGCGCGCACGGTGATATGGAGGCCGAGACGCTGCCGGGCTCGACGTCGCCGCCTTTCGATCCGCACGGTGCGGTGCAGGGGAAAGTAATCGACAGCCGTCTTGCCGGCGAGATGGAGTTCATCGGCCGGATCGGGCATCCGTGCGGTGTCGATTTCGATGCGGGCAAATTCCTCGCCGATCATCCCGAGTTTTCGTGGGAAGCGCCGGTGCTGCGGGACATGATCGCAGGGCCGTGGACGAATTTCCGGATCGGAGAACATGCGGTGGCGGAAGGGCAGTGAGGCGGGAAGCGGAGATTTGAAATCGGAGATTTGAGATTTTAGATGTGAATGGAACTCGTGAAAAGGCCTCGCCGCTTACGGCGGCGAGGCCTTTCCCCTTGCGCTAGGTCTCGAAACACCGCATCCTCACGTGTTTTCGACGCGCAGGTTGTTGGTCACCGAAAAGACGTACGGCACCTGATTCGCCGCGATGCCGGCGAGGTTCTTGTCGTTCTCATTGGCGACCACACCTTCGAGCGTCACGTGGCCGTGGTCTACGATGATGTGAATCGGCGGCACGCTGCGGTTCCGGTAGATCTCGAGCGACGGCTTCGAGTAGATGGCGCGGTACTCGGCGCGCCGAATCGACCAGTCCATTGGCGAGAGCGAAAGCACCTGAATCTGGTTGTTCACTTGCGTGACGCCCTCGATGTGTTTTACCGTCGCCGTTGCGTCGTCCTTCAGGTCCGGCCGGACTACCTGCCCCATCAGCGTGACGGTCGATCCCTCCACGCGGAATTCAAGATTGTCGAAAACATCGTAGTAGGGAAGCAAGATCAGCTGGTGACGCACCTGCTTGGTGAGCCAGGTATCACTTGGCATTGAACTGGGCGACGTTTCCGTCGTGCCGGGTTGAGCCGCAAACGTGGCGCCGGCCAACGGAAGAGCCAGAACCAGCGCGAAGAGAGACATTGCGATCCTGCGAGCGACGATACTTCGAAAAGTGCGTATCATTTTGCGTAGAACCTCCTATGTTCCGTTCCATTACGACAACGGACCGGAAATCGATCCCATAGGTTTAGATGCGGGGTTACCCCCGTGGGATTTCGCCTCTGCCCCGCCGGGGAGGATGTCGAATTGGACGCAGGGGGGCGGGGACTAACTGGTAATCGATAGTTGAAGATGTTACAAAAAAAGGGCTTGCCCAGGATCAGGCTCCAGTGCCAGAAGCGTGTTCTTCCAAGGGATGTAAGGGCGTCGTGCCGGCGGGACTCGCCGCGGAAAAGATGTGCGTCTTGCACTTCACACT
>Ga0335073_10016239_pt1 | contig 10398 bp, 11 predicted proteins | sample Lox_Sample_22_FD_207093 | JGI IMG/M metagenome (GOLD analysis project Ga0335073, IMG submission 207093) | Soil microbial communities from Loxahatchee National Wildlife Refuge, Florida, United States - Lox_Sample_2.2 | ecosystem: Environmental > Terrestrial > Soil > Wetlands | place: USA... | reverse complement strand
AAGGGCTACCAGTATCGCTTGTGCCGGTAAAAGATTGGTTGCGAGACATTTGCGGTTCTGGCCGCTGAATTCACCCTGTATTGCGGTAGACCTGCCTGCCGCGCGGGTCCGTGCTCATTAACGAAAGCCATAAGCGGACTTCATCGGAGCCCTTCCTGCCAGCAACATCCGATTGCAATATGCGCCAGCGAGCGGGCCAGCGGATCGGAGCGGTTCAATGCACGCCACCTCAATCGACATCCACACTCACATCGTTCCAGCCTCCTTTCCCGTATATGCCGGAACGCACGCAAACCTGCGTTGGCCGCAGATGCAGATGGCGCCGAATTGTCGGCATGCGACGGTGATAATTGGCGGCAAGCCATTTCGCACCATCACCGATGAATGCTGGGATGTCGATCGCCGCGCCGAGGCGATGGCACGGTCGGGCATCGGCCGGCAGGTACTTTCGCCGATGCCCGAGTTGCTCGCATATTGGCTTGCGGCGGAAGACGCGCTGGCGCTCGGGCGTTACGTGAATGCGACGATCGCCGAGATGGTGGCGCGTGCACCGGAACGCTTCCTCGCGCTCGGGACGGTCCCCCTGCAAGATCCCGACCTCGCAGCGGCGGAGCTGGAGCGGCTGATGGCGACCGGCGTGTTTCGAGGCGTCGAGATCGGCTCAAATGTCAATGGCGTGGCGATCGGAGATCCGCGCTTCGAGCCGTTCTTCGCCGCCGCCGAGGCGCTGGACGCCGCCGTCTTCGTCCACGCGCTGCACCCGACGGGCCTTGAGCGGCTGGTCGGGCCACCGGTGCTGGCGGCTATCCTTGCCTTCCCCTGCGAAACCTCCTTCGCCATCGCCTCGCTGATCACCGGCGGAGTGCTCACCCGCCATCCGCAGCTACGGCTCGCGTTCAGTCATGGCGGCGGCGCTTTCGCCACGGTGCTGCCGCGTCTCGTGCAGGGTTGGAAAAGCCTGCCGGCGCTTGCCGAGGCGATTACCGTCTCACCGCTGGAGCAGGCGCGCAAGCTCTACTACGACACGCTGGTCTACGACGGCCCAACGTTGCGCTTCCTTGTCGAGCGCTTCGGCGCAACGCAGCTCTGTCTCGGCACCGACCATCCCTTCGACATTCAGGAGAAGGCGCCCGTGGCCGCGCTGGACGCGCTCGATCTCCGGCCGCGCGAACGCGACCTGCTGCTGTTCGCCAACGCGGAGCGCTTCCTCGGCCTCCCCGGAGCGAGCGCTTGATTGGCAGGGCGCATCGTGCCAATATTGAACTTACAGTCCGTACAGACGGTTTGTTAAATGGCCGTCCGCAGCGCCGCAAGGCGAAAGCGCCGCCGCAGAAGAGGACGGGTGCCGCACTGAATGGGAGGAAAGCATGGCTGGGCGCGCCCCCGACGACGGCTCCAACTTCGTCAAGATCGACCGGTCACGGGGTACGTTCAAGGTGTCGCGGCGCGCGTTCGTCGACGAAGCCATACTGAGTGCCGAACGCGCGGCGATCTTCGACAAATGCTGGCTTTATCTCGGCCACGATTCCGAGCTGGCGGCGCCCGGCGCCTTTCTCACGCGGGCAGTGGGCGGGCGCAACCTGATTTTCAACCGCGACAGCGCCGGCACTGTCCGGTCCTTCGTCAACAGCTGTCCACACCGCGGCATGCGTCTCTGCCGCGATCGCGCCGGCAAAGCAAAGCATTTCCAGTGCTTCTACCATGGCTGGATATTCGGCAATGACGGCAAGCTGATCGACCAGCCCGGCGGAGAGAGCGACTACGCGCCGGGCTTCAACACCGATTGCAGCGCCGATCTCGTGCCGGTGCCGCGGCTCGAGCAGTACCGCCAGTTCTGGTTCGTCTGCTTCGACCGCAACGCGGCGTCGCTTGCCGACTATCTCGGCGGCGCGCGAGAATATCTCGACCTGACGGCGGACCAGTCCGAGGCTGGCATGGCCATCATCGGCGGTGCGCAGGAATACGCCGTTCGCGCCAATTGGAAGCTGCTCGTCGAGAACAGCTATGACGGCTATCACGCGATGACGACCCACGCCTCTTATCTGGACTATCTCCGCAACACTGTCGGCAGTCTGTCGCGAACCCCGATCGACGGTGTGGCGCGAGATCTTGGCAACGGCCATGCTGTCGTCGAATACACCGCACCCTGGGGGCGCCCGGTCGCGAGCTGGATCCCGATGTGGGGCGAAGAGGGACGGCGCGAGATCGACGCGATCCGGCAGCGCCTCGCCGCTCGCCACGGCGAGGAGCGCGCCGAGCGCATCGCCCTCAGGAGCCGCAATATCGGCATTTTCCCCAATCTCGTCATCAACGACGTGATGGCGGTCACGGTGCGCACGTTCTATCCGGCCGCGACGGACTATCTCGAGGTCAATGCCTGGGCAATCGGTCCCAGCGAGGAGAGCGAGTGGGCACGCAAGTTCCGCCTATTCAACTTCCTCGAATTCCTCGGACCAGGCGGCTTTGCGACGCCGGATGACGTCGAGGCGCTGGAGAACTGTCAGCGCGGATACCGCAACCACGTCGAAGCGCCGTGGAACGACATATCGAAGGGGATGCTCAAAAACCAGCCGCGGGTCAATGACGAGCTGCAGATCCGCGCCTTCTGGACGCAATGGAACCAGCGCGTCGCGGCGCATCGGGGCGGTGGCGGGGTGCCGGCATGAGCGGGCCCGCAAGTCGCCCCGAGGTCGAGGATTTCCTTTATCAGGAAGCAAGCCTGCTCGACGAGTGGCGCCTGCCGGAATGGTTGGCGCTCTTCACCGAGGATGCGCACTACCTGGTGCCGGCGACCGATCTTCCGGCGGATGCGTCACCCGACCAGAACCTCTTCTACATCGCCGACGACCGCTATCGCCTCGAGCAGCGCGTGGCGCGGTTGATGAAGAAGAGCGGCCATTCCGAGCAACCGCGCTCGAAGACGCGCCATATGGTGAACAATGTCCGTGTCACCGCGTACGAGGCAGACGCGCTCTGCGTCGCCTCGGCTTTCGCCGTCTACCGCACCAAGGACGGGGTCACCGATCTCTATGTCGGAAAGGCGCTGCACGAATTGGTGCCGGCGGGTGGAAGCCTGCGTATCCGCAAGAAGCTCTGCGCGCTCGATCTCGACGGGCTCAGGCCGCAGGGTCGCATCAGCATCATTCTCTAGGACGCAGGCATGACCGCACCGTTCCGCTACAAGAAGCTCGGCTACGTCGCCCTCAACGTGACGGATCTCGACCGCTCGACGGCGTTCTATCGCGATCTGGTTGGCCTCGATGTCAGCGATCGCGTTGCCGGCACAATGAGCTTTCTGCGCTGCAGCCGCGATCATCATAATCTGGTGTTGTGCAAGGCGCCCGAGCCCGGTCTCAAACGGATCGGCTTCGAGCTCGAGCGTGCCGCCGATCTCGAAGCCGCACGCATGCATCTGGCCGCGCTCGGAATTGCCGCCCACGACGTGCCGGCGGAAGAGCGGCACCTCTTGAAACAGGCGCAGGCGCTGCGCTTCGTCGTGCCGGCGTGCGGCGCAACCTTCGAGCTCTACACCGGCATCACCTACATGGCGGTCCCCTTCGCTCGGCGGCTCGCCAACATAGAGCGGATCGGTCATGTCGTGGTCGGGGTCGAGAAGCTGGATGAGACGCTGGCCTTTCTCGTCGACAAACTCGGCTTCCGCATCTCCGACTTCGTCGACGGCTTCGCGGCGTTCTTGCGCTGCCATCCCAACCCCTATCATCACACGCTGGCGCTGGTCCGATCCAACGGCAACCACCTGCATCACGTCAATTTCATGGTGCGCGACATCGACGATGTCGGCCGCGCCTTTCACCGCCTGCAGGAGAATCAAGTAGAGATCGTCTTCGGTCCCGGCCGACACCAGCCCTCGGAAAGCATCTTTCTCTATTACCTCGACCCGGACGGCATGACGGTCGAATACAGCTTTGGGATGGAGGAGTTCCCCGAGCAAGGCGCGCGCGAGCCGCGAGTGCTGGAGCCGCGGCCGGAATCGCTCGATTCCTGGGGCGGCAAGCCGAGTCCGCGCTTCGGCAAGATCGGCCGTATCGAGCGCGCTGCATCATGAGCGGCGCAACCAGCAAAGCCCCGCTGCTGGGGCAAGTCGCCATCGTCAGCGGTGCCGCCGGCGGCATCGGCCTCGCCATCGCCGAGCGCCTCGCTGCGGACGGCGCGAAACTCGTGCTCGCGGATGCCAATGGCGACGCGCTCGACGGCGCCGCCGGAGCGCTGCGCCGCGCCGGAGCGGAGGTGCTCGCTCGCGCCGGCGATCTTGCGGAAGAGACCACCGCGAAGGCGCTGATCGCGGCCGCGCTCGACCAGTTCGGCACGGTCGAGGTGCTGGTCAACAATGCCGGGGGCGGGGTGATCCTTCCCTTCCTGGAGCATACCGCCGCGACGCTGAAGCGCACCATCGACCGGAATCTCTGGACGGCGATCTGGTGTTGCCGCGCCGTGCTGCCGCCGATGGTTAAGCGGGGCTATGGCCGAATCGTCAATATCGGCGCCGATTCCGTGCGCAATGGCCTTTGGGATCACGCCGCGTACAACGCCGCCAAAGGCGGCATGCACGGGCTCACGACGGGGCTCGCGCGCGAATTCGCCCGCACCGGCATCACCGTGAACACGGTCGCGCCCTGCGCGGTGCGCACGCCGGCACTCGACCGCGTCCGCGAGACGAACCGGCCGCTGCACGACAAATTCGTCGATGTCATCCCGATGGGGCGGCCGGCCGAAATGGTGGAAGTCGCTTCGATGGTCAGTTATCTCGCATCCCGCGAGGCGGGATTCGTGACCGGACAGGTCATCAGCGTTAATGGCGGCAGCACAATGCTGTAGCACCGGCTTTGTGTTGCCGGGCGCCCCCGGTATGCTCGCCGCGGAGCCCCGAACGAGGATAGTCATGGCGAAGAAGATCAAGCGGCGGACGCAGGCGGAGCGCAGCGAGGAGACCCGCGCAAAGCTGCTGGACGCCGCGTTCGAGGTCATGCGCCGGCGCGGCTATGTCGGGTTCCGCACGGCAGAAGTGGCGAAGGTGGCGGGTGTCTCGCGCGGCGCCCAGCTGCACCATTTCCCGACCAAGGAAAGCCTCGTCGTCGCGGCGGTGGAGCACGTCTTCGCGCGCGCCCTTGCGGAGGCGCGGCTGCGCGCCGACCGCGCCGCCTCGCATCACACCGATGCCATCGAGGCGATCGCGGCGGACAGTTCGGATTTCTTTTTCGGTGACTATTTCTTCGTCGCGCTCGACGTGATGATGGCGGCGGCGAAGGACAATCGCATTCGCGAGAAGATCGCGGCGATCTCGCGGTCGAATCGCGTGCCGGTCGAGAACGCCTGGCAGGAGGTGCTCGTCGATGCCGGGCTGCCGCCCGGGTTTGCCGAGGACGCGCTGTGGCTGACCGTCAGCATCGTGCGCGGGCTCGCCATCCGCACCTTGTGGCAGAAGGACAAACCGCGTTTCGACCGGCTGCTGCGGCTATGGCGCGACATCTTCTGGACCTATGCGAAGACGGAAGGGCTGATCGCGGCGCCGCCAAAGAAGCTCCGGCTGCAGGTCGTCGTCGGCAATCCGGCGCGCGGCGCGCTGGGTGCCGAGCGGCGCAAACCGAGCAAAGCCTGAGCGAGGAGCGGGAAGGAGCGAGTGCACCATGGTCGCGCTGGTGGCGCTGATAAAAAAACCGGACATCCGGCTTGTAAATGCCAGGATTGAACGGTACCGTCGTCTTGTCGGCAGCGCGATCGTCTGCCCGACGGGCGACACAAAAAACACGCCCACCGCCCAGGCGCGGTGACCACGGGGAGGAATGATGCGTGGTCTGATGATGGACACGCCGCTACTCGTCTCGGGCTTCATCGAGCATGCGGCCCGCATCCATGGCGACACTGAAATCGTTGCGCGGACGCTCGCAGGCGAGCTGCACCGCACTACGTATTCCGCGGCCAATCTGCGCTGCAAGCGCCTCGCCAGAGCATTGCTCGCGCTCGGCATCGGCGAGGGCGACCGCGTGGCGTCGCTCGCCTGGAACACCCACCATCATTTCGAGCTCTTCTACGGCGTGCCTGGGATGGGCGCGGTGCTGCACACGCTCAATCCGCGCCTCCACGACGACACGCTCCTGTTCATCGCCAATCATGCAGATGACCGCTGGGTCTGCGTCGACGCCGCGACCCTGCCGCTGGCGGAGCGGCTTGCCCCGCAGCTGCCGGGCGTGCGCGGTTGGATCTATATGGACGAGCAGGCTGTGCCGCCGCGCGCGAGCTTGCCTAATCTGCTGAGCTACGAGGCGCTGCTGGCGCAGCAAGAGGCGAGCTTCGATTGGCCCGGACTCGACGAGCGGAACGCCTGCACCATCTGCTACACGTCGGGCACGACCGGCCCGCCCAAAGGCGTCGTCTACTCGCATCGCTCGACGGTCCTTTCCGCGCTGTTCATGAGCACCGCCGACATGCTCGGCGGCTACCGCACGGGCGCTCGCGAGACTGTCATGCCGATCGCACCGATGTTCCATGCGAATGGTTGGCAAATGCCGTTCACGGCGCCGATGAATGGCCACAAGCTGGTCCTGCCCGGGCGCAATTTCGAGCCCGAGCGATTGCATGAGCTGATTCGGGCAGAGCAGGTCACCGTCGCTGCGGCGGTGCCGACGATATGGCTGGCGCTGCTCGACCACGTCACCGCTCGGGGTCTGCCGCTCGAGCCGTTGCGCGCGGCGCTGCTGGCGGGGACCAAGGCGCCGCGCGCGCTGATCGAGGGACTCGAGCGCTTCGGCATTACCGTCGGGCAGTCCTGGGGCATGACCGAGGCGCCGGGCGTGGTGAAGGCGACCTTGCCGCCCGGCACAGCGGAGCTGCCGCCGGAGGCTCAGATGGAGCGCAAGCTGCGCCAAGGGCGGATCGGTTACGGAACCGAGCTCCGCATCGTCGACGAGTCTGGCGCCGCGCTGCCGCATGATGGGGTTGCCGTGGGGCAAGTGCAGGTGCGCGGCCCTACCGTCGCAGCGTCCTATCTGAAGCTGGATGCGCCGATCACCGAGGGCTGGCTCGCCACGGGGGACGTTGCGCGCATCTTTCGTGACGGCTCGCTCGAGATCGTCGATCGCGCCAAGGATGTCATCAAGTCCGGCGGCGAGTGGATCAGCAGCATCGCCATCGAAAACGCGGCGCTCAGCCATCCCTCAGTGCAGCAAGCGGCAGTGATTGCCGTCGAGCATCGGCGCTGGCAGGAGCGTCCGTTGCTGCTCGCCGTGCTCAAGCCCGGGACGCAGGTCAGTAGCGACGAGCTGCTCGACCATTTGCGGCCGCAGATTGCCCACTGGTGGTTGCCGGACGAGGTGCTGTTCGTCGACTCCCTGCCGGTAACGGCGACGGGGAAGGTGCAGAAATCCGTGCTCCGCGAACGCTGTCGCGGAGTCCGGTCCGTGGCGTCATGAAGATCGCGCAAGCGCGTTGACAGGGAGGGTAGAATGAGCGTCAAGGGAATGGCCCACGCCTTGGCTGTCCTGGCGTTGATGGGGGCAGCGAGCGCTATCGCCGCCGAGAAGAAATACGGACCAGGCGCCAGCGACAGCGAGGTCCTGATCGGCCAGAGTGTCGCCTATAGCGGCCCGGCTTCGGCCTTCGGCAGCTATGGCCGGGTGATGGCCGGGTATTTCGAGATGATCAACGCGAGCGGCGGTATCAACGGCCGCAAGATCAAGCTGATCTCCCTCGACAACGGCTTCAGCCCGCCCAAAGCGCTCGAGGCGAGCCGCAAGCTCGTCGAGGAGATCGGCGTCCTCGCCGAGACCGGTACGGTCGGCACGCCGCCCAATGTCGCGACGCAGAAATACCTCAACCAGAAACACGTGCCGCAACTCTTCATCTCCGCCGGCGGCAGCCGCTTCGACAATCCCAAGGACTTCCCTTGGACGGTGCCGTTCTATCCCGGTTTCGAGATGGAAGGCCGCATCTTCGCCCGGCACATCCTCACCAGCAACCCCAGCGCCAAGATCGCCGTGCTCTACCAGAACGATGATTACGGCAAGGACTATCTCAAAGGCCTCAAGGCAGGGCTCGGCGCCAAGGCGTCGCTCATCGTCGCCGAGGCGAGCTACGAGCTCAGCGATCCCACGGTCGAGTCGCAGATCATCACGCTGCAGGCCTCGGGCGCCAACACGCTGCTCGATTTCGCCACGCCGAAATTCGCCGCACAGGCTATCCGCAAGACACACGATCTCGGCTGGAAGCCGACGCAATACGTCGCGAGCCCGGCCAATTCCATCGCCAGCGTGTTGAAGCCGGCGGGGCTCGAGAACGCGGTCGGCCTGCTCACCACCCAATTCACCAAGCAGCCCGACGATCCCGCCTGGGCGCAGGACAAGGATGTGGCGGCTTATGTCGCGTTTCTGAAGAAATGGGCGCCGAACGAGAGCGCGCAGGATTTCATCGCGCTCTCCGGCTACATCAATGCGGAGGGCGTGGCGATGGTGTTGCAGCGCTGCGGCGACGATCTGACGCGCGAGAATCTGCTCAAGCAGGCGACGTCGATCCATGACGCGAGTTTGCCGATGCTGCTGCCCGGCATCGATCTCAACAATTCAGCCGAGGGTTACGCTCTCTATCACAAGCTCAGCCTGGCGCGCTTCGACGGCAAGAGCTGGGTTCTGCTCGGGGCGCCGATCTCGGCCGCTCCTTAACCCGGATTTGCGATGAAGAAGGTGAACAACCGATGTATCTGACCGAGGAGCAGCTCGCCTTTCGCGACAGCATTCGCAAGCTCGTGGCAAGGCACGTGGCGCCGATCGCCGACGAGGTCGATCGCAACGATCGCTTTCCCAAGGAGCTGGTGCCGATCTTCGGCGATATGGGCCTGCTTCAGCTCCGCCTGCCCGAGGCCTATGGCGGGCCGGGAGCGAATCTCACGACGATCTGCATCGCCGGGGAAGAAATCGCGCGCGTCTCCGAAGCCATCGCCTTGATCTCGGGCCAGAACGGCATCGGCCTGATCATGCCGCTCCTCCATTTCGGCACCGAGGAGCAACGCCGCCGCTTCTTCCCCGAGGTGGCAAAGGGCAGGATCCTCACTGCGGTGGCGATCACCGAGCCGCAAGCCGGCTCGGATGTTGGCAGCATGCGGACCCGCGCAACCCGCGACGGCAATTCGTCCTATGTGCTCAACGGCCAGAAATGCTTCATCACCTTCGGCGCCGTCGCCGATTACGTCACCGTCTTTGCGAAGACCGGCAATCCCGATGAGCATGGCACGCAGAATATCAGCGCCTTCATCGTCGACACCAAATCTCCCGGCTTCAGCGTCGGCAAGAACGAGCGAAAAATGGGGCTGAACGGTGTCCCCGATGCCTCGCTCTATTTCGACAATGTGCGCGTGCCCGTCGAGAACCGCGTCGGCGAGGAGGGCGACGGCTTCAAGATCTGCATGCGAATTCTCGACTTGAACCGGCCCACGATCGGCGCGGTGTCAGTCGGCCTCGCCCAGGGTGCACTGGACGCCGCCGTCGGCTACGCCAAAGAGCGCCGCCAATTCGGCCGATCGATTGCCGAGTTCCAAGGCATCCAGTTCATGCTGGCCGATATGGCGATGCAGGTCGAGGCGGCGCGCGCCCTCGTCTATGAATGCGCGCGGATCGCCGATGCCGGCTTCGCTGACGACGCCGAGTTCAAGCGCTTCGCCGCGACGGCCTCGATGGCAAAATGCTTCGCCAGCGACATGGCAATGAAAGTGACCACCGATGCCGTCCAGATCTTCGGCGGCGCCGGCTACATGAAGGACTTCCCGGTCGAGCGCTATATGCGCGACGCGAAGATCAACCAGATCTTCGAGGGGACGAACCAGATCCAACGTTTGATTATTGCCCGACAACTGTTGGCATCATGACTTTGGGATTCAGCGCGAAGATCCGGAAGGAAATGGCTGTTCTCTGCAAAACCTCCGACATCAACCCGGGCGAATGCCGGCGCGTCGAGATTGCCGGGCATTCGCCCTTGGCCATCTTCAACGTCGGCGGCAAGTTCTTCGTCACGGACGACACCTGTACTCACGGTCAGGCGTCCCTCTGCGACGGTTTTCTAGAGGGCATGGTCGTCGAATGTCCATTCCACGCCGGGACATTCGACGTCAGCACCGGGGAGGCCTTGTCCTATCCCGCGACAGATCCGCTGAAAACCTATGCCGTTCGCGTCGACGGTGACAACCTCGTGGTTGATCTGGAGTTGGGAACTGGCTGACGTTGTGGGGGGTGGGATCGCCACCCTCCCCGTAGCCGACCTTGGCTGCCGCCCTACGGCTTCGGGCGTGACAGGCGCGGTGCCCCGCGCAATAATATTGCCTCAGGGAGTGGGCGCGAGGGCGGTCGCGCCAAAGCGCGGGAGGAGGCCATGGGTGAGGTCGTGGGTGCGGCGCTC
>Ga0335073_10016237_pt1 | contig 10399 bp, 13 predicted proteins | sample Lox_Sample_22_FD_207093 | JGI IMG/M metagenome (GOLD analysis project Ga0335073, IMG submission 207093) | Soil microbial communities from Loxahatchee National Wildlife Refuge, Florida, United States - Lox_Sample_2.2 | ecosystem: Environmental > Terrestrial > Soil > Wetlands | place: USA... | reverse complement strand
GGTCCTAGCCGGGCGGTGGCAGCCGCTCCCATGTCGTATTGGCCGGGGTCGACGATCATTGCGGCGAGGCGGTGTTCCCCACTGGCTCCCCGTGGTGCGATCAGGCCACCGAAGGACCTGCCGACGAGCGTGACGCACGTGGGGTCAACCTCGGGATGGGCTGTGATGGCGTCGAACATGCCCGGCACGACGTTCTCCCAGTCAGGACGCATCGGAATCCGCCGGCTGTAGAGCATCGCCCCTTGGCCCGGGCCGTCCAGGGCAGCGAAGGCGTAGCCACGCTCGACCGCGGGGCCCACCGAGGCGTACAGCTCCTCAGCCGTCCCGTCGTAACCGCCGATGTGCAAGATAGTGCGGCACCGGCCGGTCGCCTGGCCTGGCAGGAACAGGTAGCCCGACACCGGGCCGGACAGGACGCGGCCAGGATGGGCAAGGTGTTCGAGGGCCGAGCGGAACGCCCGGACGCTCGACGCGTAGGCAGTTCGCAGCTCGTCTCCATCCAGGTTCTCGCGGTGGAAGAAGAACGCCTGCCGGAAGTACTCCGCAGCCCGCAGGTAGGCACCGCGAGCGCTGACGCGGTGCCCGGCCTTGGCCGCCTCGTCGGCCTGGCTGACCAGGTTAGCGGCGAAACCAGACCAGGCCTGGTACCAGCTATCCCGGTCACCCGGGGTGACCTGCCCGGCGATGGCCAGGCACTCGCCGACATTGGCCATCCCCGAATCGGACTTACCGACACTTCGCTGCAGCTGGCCATCGAACGCGGCGTCATCGAAATACAGCTTCAATGTCCCCCCATAAAGCCATGGGAGGGCATCAGCGGCCCAGGCCCACGACCATCCCCTACCCCCGGCAGAGCCCGGGGAAGCAAGATCACGACAGAACGTCCGATCGTCTGCGTAGGTGAGCATGGCGTCAGTCAGGCCTGCAGCTCAGCTGATCCAGATGATGTCGAAGGGCTCTGGCCGTGAGTGGTACTGGACCTGCGCGCCGCCACCAAACTTCAACCCGGTAGCTCACCGGGTTTGACGGTCGCCCGGCTAGCTGGGGATCAGCTGCGTGGCCGGCACGGCGCATTCCGGGCACTGACCGCTGCCGAGAGCGCGGCGAGCCGCCCGCGGGTGAGTACTGACTACCAGGTCAGCTCAATCTCAAGCTCGGTGCCGTCATCTTCGATCTCGAATTCGACTTTCAGCCGGACCTGACCGGGAACGTGCGCAACGAACCGTAGGTCGTCCCGCTCAATCACGACGTCGTTGCCTGATGCAAGCTCGTCAGCGATGGCGTGCAGGCGCGCGGCCGCTGCCTCCCGCGAGAGCGTGGTCTTTTCCTTCAGTTCCACTAGTTCCACTGGAGTCTCCGATTCCTTGGCGGCTGATCCCGTACCTCACCGTGTCTCGGCAGATCCGGGCTGCCTGGTGGGGATCCGGCGGCTGAAGAACACTGCGATCAATGCGATGACGGCGAACAGGGCCAGCGATGCACGCAGCCCGTTGATGCGGGCTTTTGCGTTCTCGCTGACGATCGCGGTGGCGGTCTGTGGAGGCACACCCACCTGGTCGAGTCCGGCCTTCAAGTCCCTGTCGGACAAGAACGGGATACCTCCGGCCAGCTTAACCTGCGCCTGGGAAGCGAGCTGCTGGGAGATGCCGGGGTTGTTCTGGATTCCGCCGAGGAACGTGGTGGTCAGCGCCGAGATGAGTACGGCCCCGGCCAGCGCGGTTCCGATCGAGGCGCCGAGGTTGGTCACCGTGTTCTGGATTCCGCCCACTTCACCGCTTTGCTCATCCGGCACCGACGACACGGTCACGCTGCCGAGCTGGGAGGCCAGCGCGCCGATACCCAAGCCCGCTAGCAGCATCGGCCAGGTCACGATCTCAGGTCCGGCGCCGACGTCGAGCGCGGCCACCATAACCACGATCCCGGCGAACAAGGCGAGGAACCCGATCCGGACAACGCGGCGTGGCGATGCGTGCGGGAAGAGCCTGGGGATACCGGCAGCGGCCAGCAGCAGTGTGACCGACAGCGGCAGCAACCGGACACCGGTCGCGACTGCGGAGAGTCCGAGTGCTACCGACAGGAACAACGGCACTGCGAAGAACAAGCCAGCTTGCAGGAAGTACTGGAAGAAGAATGATGTCAGCCCAGCGCGCAGGGTCGGGTTGCGGAATATCGCCGGGTCCAGCAGAGCGGCGGCACCGTGTGCGAGACGGCGAGTCTCCCACCACATGAAGATCCGCAGCACCACCCCGCCGGACAGGATCAGCCAGATCACCGGCGACAGCCCCAGCCACGTCGGGGCGTCGGCCTTGGGCTGGACGAAGCCCCACGTCCCGGAGCGCAAGATGCCATACACGACGAGCCCGAGACCGAGTGCGGACAACACGGTACCCACCAGGTCGAGCCTGGCTCCCGGCTCAGGCGGCGTGTCGGCCATTCGGCGCGCCAGGGCCAAGATGCCCAGTACTGCTAGGACCTCGCCAGCGAACACCCACCGCCAGGACAGATAGCTGGTGAACGCGCCGCCGATCAGCGGCCCGGCCGCCACTGCGATCGCACCAGCCGAAGCCACGAGTCCATACGCGCGCGGCCGCTGCGGCTGGGCGAAGTTCGAGGCGACCAGGGCCACGACCGCGGGCATGATCAGCGCGGCCCCAACACCTTCCAGGATCGACCAGCCCAGCATCAGCACGATCAGATTCGGCGCGAGCGCTGTGATCAGCGACCCGCAGCCGTAGATGACGCACCCGATAGCGAAGGCGCGCTTGCGGCCAAGGATCTGGCCAAGCTTCCCGCCAGTGATCATGAGCGAGGCCATTACCAGCGTGTAGAAAGTGATCGCGGTCTGAATCCCCGTCACCGTCGTGCCCACATCGCTGGCGACCGTGGCAATGGACACGTTCATCACCGAGCTGTCCAGGGTCATCAGGAACTGCGCTGAGCCCAGCGTCACCAGTACAATCCCGGCCGCCGCAGCCGGGCGCTCAGCCGCGACACCCGGCCGGCTCTCCTGGCCCAGATCCACCCGCCCCTCCCTCATTCCGGTGATGGATAACCGGCGCATCCTCACACCTGGCCGGGAGGCCCCACATCATCCCGGCCGGGGGATGCCCGTTGACCCCGCCGGGATGATCCCGGTCAGAGTCCGGGGTTCCTGGCAGGTGACGGAATCCGGGAATCCTGGCATCGTCTGATCCGGCCCGCGCCTTGTGCTGGTGGATCACCGCCGCCCGTTAGGTGCAAGACCAAGCCAAACTAACGTCGTCATTCAGCACGACGTCCGGCGTCGGCGGCTTTGCGGTGCCACTGCACGGCCTGGTCCTGCTCGCCGAGCAGATCCCGAGGTTCCAGTACAAGGTCCGCTGCCCGGAAGCCGACCGCCGCACCAGCGTGAGGTTCTCGCCCACCCAGGCGAGTAGTGCGTTACGTTCCCGGTCCCCAGACCGAGGACGTCTTGTCCCTGAGCGGGCTCGTCAGTGGACGGGCGTGGAGCCCCTTTCGCGCCCGGTTCTCCGGTCATGGCCGAACCTGCTGGCAGCCAGTTCTGCACCGCGGCTCTCACTGCGACCTGGGCACATCGTCGGAACAGCCGACTACTGACGTGCTGCCGGGCGTCAAGCCGACCGGCCGGGGTCACCAGGGGTAAGTAGCGGCAGGTGTCCATGGGCCGGGCCTGGCGCACACAAGCGGGCTGGGCTGCTTACAGGGTTCATGGTGCTGGACTGGCTGACCTTGCTCTACACGGACACTGCCGGAGCAAGTCTCAACGCCAGCCAGCCCATGGCCGGACAGCTCATCTGGCTGGTGCTGGAAGGAGTCTTGGTCTGGCGTATCTGGCCGCGCGGCCGCCTTGCGTGGACAGTTCTGCCGGCACTCACGGGATTGCTGCTGATCCTTGAGCCCCGCCGTCCGCAGCCGCGCTTGACCGACCCTCCCGGTCAACCTGCGCCGGCGCCTACTGGCGCGTGGCGCTCGGGGATCCTCTTCTCCATTGCCTGAGCACCAGATAGCCGGCGACGAGCGCACCCGCGGCCATCACCAGTGGCATCCAGTGCTCGCGGGCGCCGCTGGCTCCCTTCGTCGCCGTTCGGCGCACCTGGTCCGGTGTCGCCTCCCACACCGGCGCACCCATCGCAGTTGCCCGGTTGCGGAGTTGGTCTTTCCCCGCCCCGCCGGCGGACATCGCTCTCTGCTGGGCTGCGGCCGCCTTGCCCGCCACCTGGCCACGTACGCTCCCTGCGCGTGCGGCGGCATTATGGCGTGCCTGGACCGTCGTGCTCTTTGCCCTCCCGGTCAGCTCAGCGGCCTTGGTCCGTGCCCTGGTCTTCACGTCTGCCCGAGCCATCAGTTCCTGTACCGTCTGGCCCAGTTGCTCGCGGGTCCGCTCGATTTCCGCCTCCAGCTGCCGAGGATCATCGGGGGCCGGCGCGATGCTGCCGGTCAGCGGGGCCATCTCTTGTGCTTGGCCGTCTGCCGCGGCCCTGGGAGAAAGCTCAGTGCCCGATGCTGCTTCCGCCTCAGCGGCGGGCCGTTCTGCGGCGGGCCGTTCTGCGGGCTTCCCCGTTCCCTGGCTGGTGTTCATCGCCGTGCTCTTTCCTTGATCATGTCAACATCGGTCTTGATCCTGGCAACGGCCTGCTGTGGTACGGGAGGTGTGGACTTCTGCAGGCGGCCTTTCCCCAGCAGGGCCGCTGCCGCGGCAACGGCCAGCAGAGCCGCGCCCACGATCAGGGCGGCGAGCCAAGCCGCCACAACTCCGCTGATCGCGATGACCGCGCACGCGATGAGGCAGCCCACGCCGTACAAGGCGATGAGGCCGCCGCCGCCCAGCATCCCGGCGCCAACGCCGGCCTGTTTGCCTTTGCGGGTCATCTCCATCTGGGCGAGCTTCAGCTCATCACGCACGAGCACTGAGACCTGCTCAGAGAGCAGTTTCACCAGGTCGCCTGTTGAGCGCTCATGGACAGCGGGTGGCCGGGCGCCATCTGCGAGGTTTTTCATGATCCCCTCCGTCCGTTGTCTTACTGCCGCCCTTCAGGCGGCCTGCGATCGGGGCTCGCCCGCCTTTGTGGCAGCGGCCCGCTGGATTTGGGCGTTCAGCTCACCACCGGCGATTACGGCCAGGCCGGCCAGGTAGAGCCAGAACAAGAGGATGACGACCCCGGCGAGCGCGCCGTAGGTCGTGCCGTATGAGCCGAACCTGGTCACGCAGAACGAGAACAGCAGAGTGATCATGATGATCATCACCGCCCAGCGCACGATGGTCCACCCGATGAGGAAGGCTGAATGCCCGAAGGCAGGTGACCTTCGATTCGGCTCGGCCATGTCGCGCCCCTATCAAGCCGCTGGTCTTCACCACATGGCCGGACCCAGTTACAGCACGTACCAAGCCAGACGGCTCGGTACTGATAATCGCCAGAATTTCTTGAGTTCCTGCGGTCGACGACCGGCACGTCTCAGATCGCCTGGCGGTTTAGGGCTGTTCATGCTGACCGAACCGAATGACGGCGCACACCGCTATGCACGGCTTGCCCGGCCCACGCCGGGCCCCCGGCCCTGCTTACGATTCTCGTCGCATCACCGCGACTCTGAGTAACTCTACGTCCGGCCGTTCTGGCTGTCACTATTGGCGTGCAACAAGCCGACCGGGACCAGTGCGCCCGCTTGCGGCCAGCGCGACCGGCAGAGCCAGCCCCTAGCCAGTGGGCGCCGCGCCGGCCCGAGGCCCGTAACGATCTCCGGACGCGACCCGGCTATGGCTGGCTCATTACGAGCGACCGTAGCAGGGCGGCGTTCCGGGTGAACGCGACCTTGCCAGCACGGACGGCACCCGTGGCGGCGGTCGTGCTCGGCATGGTCACGCTCGGGCTGGCCGCTCGCCGGCCACTCAATCCGATCGGCTGGATGCTGCTGACCAGCATCGTGGACCAGCCGAGCGATCAGGACTGGATAAACGCCAGCAAGTCGTTGTTGAGCACGTCGGCGTGCGTGGTCAGCATCCCGTGCGGGAAGCCCGGGTACGTCTTCAGCGTGCCGTTCTGCACCAGTTCGACGGCCCGGGGACCCGAACTGTCGTGCGGGACGACCTGGTCGCCGTCTCCGTTCATGGCGAGGACTGGCACGCTGACCTTCTTCAGGTCCTCGGAGTAGTCCTGGCGGATGAACTCTGAGACACAGTCATATTGACCCTTCGCGCCGCCCATCATGCCCTGGCGCCACCAGTTGGCGATGACCGGTTCCGACGCCTTCACGCCCGGCTGGTCGAAGTTGTAGAACGGCCCGGAAGCTACGGCTTGGTAGAACTCCGAGCGGTTCGCCGCTAGCGCCGTCTGGAAGCCCTCGAAGGCTGCCTGGGGTACACCGGCTGGATTGGCGTCCGTCTGCAGGACCGATGGGGTCACTGCGCTGACCAGTACTACCTTCGCCACCCGAGCCTCGCCGTGGCGGCCGAGGTAGCGCGCCACCTCCCCGCCGCCGGCCGAGTGCCCGATGTGGACGGCGTCATGCAGGTCAAGGTGTGCAGTCAGGTCGGCGAGGTCATCGGCGTAGTGGTCCATGTCGTTGCCCTCGCTGGGCTGTGCGGAGCGGCCATGCCCGCGCCGGTCATGAGCGATCACCCGATAGCCGTGGTGCAGGAAGAAAAGCATCTGGGCGTCCCAGTCGTCGGACGACAGGGGCCAGCCGTGGCTGAAAACGATCGGCTGGCCGGTGCCCCAGTCCTTGAAGAAGATCTGCGTTCCGTCTCTGGTCGTGAACTCGGCCATGGTTTGCCCCGCTGTTCCAGCTAGACGGTGTCTCTGCTCACTAGAGCCTGACTCTAACAGCCAGAGTTACCATCTAACAGGCCAAGATCGGCTTGGCTAACTAGCATGTCGACATGGACAGACCGCCCGATCGGCCGCGTCGCGAGGAGTACCCCGATCAGACCCGCGCCGCAGTGATTGCCGCGGCGCGCCGACTGTTCGCCGAGAACGGCTTCTTCCAGACGAAGGTTGAGGAGATTGCCAGGCTGAGCCGGGTGTCTCCGGCGACGGTTTACGCGCAGTGCGGCGGCAAGCACGGCTTGCTGCGATCGCTCATGGACAGCTGGACGCAGGCCCCCATCATCGCCGAGTTCCACCGGCAGTCGCTCGCCGCCGCCAGCGCCACCCCGGTGATGCAGACCCTGAGCACCGCCTACCTCCAGATCACCAGGAAGTGGGGCGACGTCATCCGGGTAGTGATCGACGTCGCGCCACACGACGACGAGTCCGGCGCGGTGCTGGCCACCGCGCAAAGGCGGCACAACCGCAATCTCACCGAGATCTGCCGCCATCTCGAACACATCGGCGCCCTGCGTGACGACGTCGATGCACGCCTGGCCAGCCGGATCATTACCTACTACTACGGCATTGACGGCCTGCTCCGGACCCGCGACGTGTTCGGCTGGTCGTTGGAGCGTTCGAACGAGTGGCTGCTGGCTCATGCCTCCGCCGCAGTCCTGCGGTCACCCGCCGAGTCGCTGAGCCCCACCTGACCAGCAGCCAGCCCAGAGGCGACTCCTCGCGCTTCCGGCTAGCGGCGGACTCGGTAGCGCAGGTGCAGCACCCGGTTGCCCTGGATCACCGTGTGCGGGTCTTCGGGCAGATACTGAGCGTCGACTGACCCGAAGTACCGCTTGCCTGAGCCGAAGACCACCGGTGCGACACCACGACCACGTGATCTCCCGCGGGCGGCGCGCCGTCCCAGCCGTTGGTGGTGTCGAACAGGTGGCGCCCGATCACCATCGACCCAATGCCTGCCCACATGGCGCCCTGACGTAGTCGGCCGACGCCTGCGAGACCTTGATCCCGCCACCGTCGATGATTTCGGCGTCGCCGTTGACGTACCAGTCGAACAGTGCGTTCCAGATCGTCTGGCGTCCCAGCGTGCCCGTTCTCCGCGCCGGAAAGCATCTGGCAGGATGCCGGAAGACCCGACGCCTGGGGAGGAACCGGTGCCTGTCCGCTTTCAGCTGGTCATCGACTGTGCCGACCCGGACCGGCTGGCTCGGTTCTGGGCCGCCGCACTCGGCTATGAGCTCGCGCCGCCTCCGGCCGGATTCGCCACCTGGAACGATTTCTACCGCGCGGTGGGGCTGCCCGAGGAGGACCTGGTCGACGGGGCGGACAGGATCAGCGACCCGGAGGGCCACGGGCCGGGCATCTGGTTCCATCTCCTCCCGGATGCCAAGACGGTCAAGAACCGGCTGCACCTCGACATCCACGCCAGCGGCGAGCGGACGGACCCGATCGAGGTTCGCAGGAAGCGAGTCGACGCGGAGGCCAGCCGGCTGGCTGGCCTCGGCGCCACCATCACTGGCGCCTTGCCGGAGGAAGGGCTCGACCACTACGCGGTCGGGATGAAGGACCCGGAAGGCAACGAGTTCGATATCAACTGACCACCGCCACTAGCTCACCGGGGCCAGCGCGTCCGGCTGGCCATCGTCGTCGTCCCCGCCACTGCGCTGCTCGGCGATCGCGGTCGGCGGTTCAAGGGGGATCGGCGGCGGCTGTGGTTCCCCGAACGCTGCCTCGGCGGCTGACATGGCGCCGTAATCGGTCGCAAGGTTGGCGTAGATCGAGTAGATCAGCGTGATGAAGATGCCGAGCTTGAGCCACAGCCCGGGGGTGAAGAAGAACAGGCAGACGATCAGCGGGAAGTTGATCAGCCAGTAGATCGCACCCCACATGTGCACCTTGTACTGGGTGTACGGGTTGGTGGACAGGTCTTTGAAGATCACGCTCATCCAGCCGTGCCGGATGTGCACGGGCTTGTGCGTGGCGTGCAACTGAGCCACCTCGGCGCGCAGTTGGCGGACCTCGGCGATCAGGGACTCGATCTCAGTCATAAGAGCCAGTATCAGCGCGCTCGTGCCGGTAGGTGCGAGTCAGGACCATATCGCCAGGATCACTTTGCGAGCCCGAGAGACGATGGCATTTACGGCCTTCCCGTCCGGGCGTGGAAAGGCCTGGCACACTCGGTGCGGTGCGGCGAGATCGAGCCAGATACGGGGTCGATGGAGGGTACGGCGGCATTGCCTTCCTCGTCCTGGCGGGAGGCGGTTTGCTGGCTGGCGAGCGGTGGGCCAGCAGACGAGGTAAGCGCGCGGTCGGCGCGCTGGCGAAGGTGGGGCTCATGGCCGTGCCCGCGGTCGCTGCGAGCTACTTCTACAGCACCGGCCCGGGCAAGCTGTCGGTCTGGAAGGAGCTGCTCGATGGACTCGGTCTACGGGGCGACGAGAACGTGCTCGACATCGGGTGTGGCCGGGGTGCCGTGCTGATCTCGGCGGCTCACCGCCTACCCCGGGGTCGCGCAACCGGGGCCGATATCTGGCGGCTGCGTGACCAGACCGGGAACAGCCGGGCTGCCGCGGAGCGTAACGCGATGGTCGAGGGGGTCAGCGAGCGGGTCGAGTTCGCGGAAGCCGATGCGCGGGATCTGCCCTTTCCGCCTGAGTCGTTCGACGTGGTGCTCAGCAACCTGGCCTTCAGCAACATCCGGGGCAGCGAAGAGCGCGCCAGAGCGCTGCTCGAGGCCGTCAGGGTCCTTCGCCCCGGCGGACAGATGCGGGTCGTCGATGAGGGCGCTGACCGCTACGCCGCCATCCTGCGGGGCGCGGGATGCGTGGACGTCGAGGTGCGTCGCCTCGACTGGCGGACGTGGTCCGGCCTTCCTGGCCATCACTTCACGCTTGTCTCGGCCGGAAGGCCAGCCGCCGGGTCGCCCAGCTAGCGTGCGGGTGCACGGCACCAGCCCCTGTCCTCGCCGCGCGCTGCACATAAACGAAGGCCCAGGCCAGGGCAGGAGTCCTGGTGCTGGGCCTTCATCGCTCTGAATCTTGATCGATCACGATGTGGCTGGTACTCACGTGTCAGCCCACCGGCCATCCTTTCCCGGCGGTGTTGAACACCCAGACGGCGATGGCGAACACGGCCACGGCGGCAGGCAGCAGAGCCGCGCCCCAGGGGTAGTCCGCCCACATCAGCGCCCCGCCGAGGAAGAGCAGCCACAGCACGACCAGCAGTCGCACGACCAGGATGCTGATCCGGACGGGCCGGATGTATTCCCAGGACCGGATGAGGGCGCGCTGGGTCATCGGGCGGGTTCGCAGGGTGGCGCGGGTCGGCCTGGCGGCCGGCGACCCCGACACGGGAGCGGTGTTGTCAGTCAGTGCATACATGGGATGCCTCCTGCACCTCCGGTGTCCGGCCACTCCGGTCACCTATCAATGTGATATCACTTTGATAGGGAGATGTCAAGGGCGGCCGGCGCGAGAGGGCGACCAGGTGCGGCGAGCCAGGGCAGGCGGCCAGCCAGGGCAGGCGGCCAGCTAGGGCAGGCGGCCAGCTAGGGCAGGCGGCCAGCTAGGGCAGGCAGCGAG
>Ga0335073_10016236_pt1 | contig 10399 bp, 8 predicted proteins | sample Lox_Sample_22_FD_207093 | JGI IMG/M metagenome (GOLD analysis project Ga0335073, IMG submission 207093) | Soil microbial communities from Loxahatchee National Wildlife Refuge, Florida, United States - Lox_Sample_2.2 | ecosystem: Environmental > Terrestrial > Soil > Wetlands | place: USA: Florida... | reverse complement strand
GGACCGATGAGCGGAAGCTTGTCGGGCGTTGCCGCGCGAAATCCCGTCCAGACACGGATCGCACTCAGCCCGCGAATAGCCGGCATGTAGATGGCTGCGCGAGCCAGCATTGCAGCCAGAATATGCTCATCGGTCTCAGTGTGTTCGACGCCAAACTGGCGCGAAGAGCCGATCAAAATCTGCCCGGTCCGGCGCGGCTGAATGTTGAAGGCAACCGAGTCGGCGCTGGTGGTGTGCGCGCTTTTTAAGTAACCGAGCTCCACAAGTTGATGCCGCACAAATCCAGGGTAGCGATCAGTGATAACCAGATGCCCTTTGCGCTTGCGGACGGGGATGTGCGGCGCCAGTTGCACTGAGTCTGCGCCGAGCGCGAGAACAATGCGCGCAGCTTCGATTGCCGATCCGTCTTCAAGCTGGATGCGTCCATCGCCGGCGCTGCGAATCGCGCGGCCCACAAACAGCCTGTCGCCAAGCTGCTCGGCGCGTCGCGCCAGCTCGAGCGCTACGGTCGGCGGATAGACCACGCCATCTTCTTTCACGAGAAGTGCGCCGGCAAGCGAGCGAACCAGATTCGGTTCAGCTTCGGCCAACTGCGCCGGCGTCAACAATTCGCAAGGAACCGACCTCTCGGAATACCAGCGATGCTTTTTTTCAGCCGCCTCCATTTCTTCCTGATCTGCGGCAATCCAAAGCGTTCCACGCTGCTCGTATTCGGCCGATGCGGGCAGCGTGGCTGCCAATTTGTGCCAAAGCTGTTGCGAGTAGCGCGTGAGAGCAAACTGCGCTTCGGAGTCATCCATCACCACGATGTGCCCCATGCCCGCCGCCGTAGCGCCGCTGCCCAGGGTGTCGCGCTCCACCAGCGCGACCCGTAGCCCGCGCTGCGCACATGCCAAGGCACACGCGGCGCCTACGATGCCGCCGCCGGCAACAGCCACATCGAACGCTGCGGCTGAGCTCATTCGCCGCTGCTCCCGTTAAGCGGTATTCCGTCACGGAAGGGATCGTGTGGTGAAAAGACCAGCGACGACTCTGCCGTTATGTAAGCAGAGCCTGCAATCTTCGGCCTGATCCGTCCGTCTTCCACTTCGATAATTCCGGTAAACACGCTGCCCAGGATTCCTTCCTGGCGCCAGTAGCGGCCGGGCGCGAGTTTGCCGTCGGCCGCAAGGCATGCCATCTTTGCGCTGGTTCCGGTACCGCATGGCGAGCGGTCGTACGCTTTTCCGGGGCAAAGGACAAAATTGCGGCTGTCATTGGCCGGATCGCATGGCGGCGCTATCAATTCCACATGATCGATTTCAGTGCCGTTCGCTCCTGTGACGCCGTTGGCAACCAGCGCCTCGCGCACCTGCCACGCAAACGACGTGAGTTCTTCAACGTGCGCGGCAAGCAGCGTGAAAGGATGATCTTCGACGAGAAAAAACCAGTTACCGCCCCATGCAATGTCGCCATGAATCGTACCGAAGCCGGGAATCACAAGGGGGACTCGCGCCCGATAGCGATACGAATCCACGTTGCCGATTGTCACGTTGCTGTCTTCGGCGAGCGACACCTCGACGCTGCCCACCGGTGTTTCCACGCGATAGGCGCCATGCCCGACGCGGCCCAGATGCTTAAGCGTGGCCGCGACGCCGATCATGCCGTGGCCGCACATGCCAAGGTAGCCCACATTGTTGAAGAAGATTACTCCTGCCACGGCTTGCGGATCGACGGGCTCTACCAGCAACGCGCCCACCAGCACATCCGATCCGCGCGGCTCGCAAATAACAGCGCGCCGGAAGTTGTCGTGATGCTGCCGCAAGCAATCGAGACGTTCGGCAAGACTGCCCGAGCCTAACTCCGGCCCGCCTGAGATTACGCAGCGTGTTGGTTCGCCAGCGGTGTGAGAATCGATAACATGCACGCGCGGCGGAAGATGGTTGTTAAGGGTCATATGGATTGCTGTTGAAATTGTCCCGGAATACCGGCTCACATAGTATACGAATTTGGATACAATCCTGACACTCGACCTGATCCCAGTTTTGCCGGGTTGTCCATGTTTATATCTTTCCGCCGCGAAGCACTCGGATTTCTTCTGAAGTTTGAGCACGCTTGTTGCGGTGGGCGATTCGGCCGATATTACGATTTTGACGATGTATTGATAAACTGGTGCAACAGCGCAGCTTCCCCGCAGCCTCGCCGCGATGCAAGCGTTGGAAACGGCCATAAAGACGAACCCCATCGATGTCATTCAACGCAGTTGATCTCGGCGGTTGCCTTGCCCACAGAGCCGCGAACATTCTGAGTGAAATGGCGAAGCAACCGTCGATATTGTCGGGATCTCTCTGCAGGACTAACAATTAAAGTTGTCCGCCTCTCTAGGAATGACTACAAATCGGATTCAATTGGTGAACACTGGCCGACATTGGCGTAACTCGCCAGCCGAGTTCCTGATAAGATGAGTTCGTACTTCGCCAACGCGAATGTACGGGCGAAGGGGTTCGCCTGAACTGCTGTTCCATCCTTCCTTTCTGGGCCAGGATGGGCGGATGATGACCCCTGACGGACTTGCGTCGGGGAGTCGCCTGCTCATCGAGCCGCCCCCCCACAAATCTCGAATCTATACAGAAGGCGCGACTTCTAAACCGCGCCAAGAAGGGAGATTCTGTGAAGATCGTCATTATCTCCGACATCCATGCAAACCTGGCCGCCTTGCAAGCACTTCCTGAACGCCAATACGACCAATTGTGGTGCATTGGCGATCTCGTCGACTATGGTCCAAATCCGCATGAAGTTGTCGAATGGGTGCAGGCAAACGCGACGGTTGTGGTTCGAGGAAACCATGACCACGCAGCAGGATTCTCCGTCGATCCCCAATGCTCGGCGCCGTACAAGAGACTTGTGGCGGAGACCCTTCGGCTCACAATGCAAGTCTGCACCTCGGAAGATCTTAACTACCTTAAAAATCTACCCATCTATCGCGAGGTGTCCGTTGGTTCGACGCGGTTTTACCTGGTGCACGCCGTGCCCACAGATCCATTGTTTGGCTATTGTCCTGAGCTCTCTCCGAGCTGGCGAGAACAGGTTAATTGTGTGGACACAGATGTGCTCGTGGTCGGACATACCCATACCCCGTTTGTCCGCCGGGAGGAAAAAACGACAATTCTAAATCCCGGAAGCCTCGGGCAGCCCAAAACAGGCAGGTCGCTTGCTTGCTATGCAGTCTGGAAAGAAGGGGAAATTCTTCTCCAAGAATACGAGTACCCAATCAACGACACGATTCGCGAAATCCGGGCCATGCCGATTCCAACAGAAGATCAGGATGCCTTGATTACTGTTCTGCGAACGGGCGAGATTTCGACAAGGATCGCCACGAGAACGTGACCGGGCAAAGGCAGATGCAAATTCAAGAAATTTGGGGGTGCACGTACGATGAGTGATGCTCCGAACGATGCGATTGAGCAGTTGATCGCCGCGCTCGATTCCCTCATCGACGGAGATCAGTCGGCCGAGCAACTGATCTTGCTCGGGCAAAGAGGCATTCCCGCTGTCGAACGGTTCCTTCTCATGTCGCGTCCAAAATCGATTTCCCTAGCGCGTTGCCGCGCAGTTCGCGTCCTGGGAGCGCTCGGAGCATATTCCAGCCTTATCCGATACTTGCACGAAAGCGCCCGACCCAGCGACGCTACAGTCCTGTTTGCAGAAGACGCAGTTCGCAGTGCCGCAGCCCGCGAATTGATGCATCACGAGTCGCCCATGACCTTCCGCGTTTTGTGTGATGCCATCAAAGAGCGGGCTACCAGCGGCCTAGTCCAGGCGCTGTCTCAATACCGGTGGCCCGAGAGCGTTCCGCTCCTTATTGATTTGCTCGAAGACGACCTATGTCGCGATGATGCCAAAGATGGGTTGCGCAAAGTGCCGGAGGCGGCTCGGGGATATGCCATCTTGCTGCTGCGCGGACTCACTGAACTTTCCATCCGCGGTTCGAATGCTTCGCGTCGCAGACGCGCCACTCTCCAGTTGCTCGTCGAGTTTGGAATCAGCATGAATGAGTGGCCTGATTTGCGCGAATTCCTGGAGGATGAGGACCGTGACTGCTTGATCTCGGCAGCCACGCTTGGCTTGCGCTGTGCCTCGGCGGCTGAATTGCCCGCGATCGTCGCTGCGCTGATTGAAGCGTCTGCAGGAATGAATTGGGCGCAGGAGAGCGAAGCGGTTGAGCTTTTGGACAAATGGCCGGCAATCGCTCGACAAGTAGCAAGAGAGATCCACGCTCGATGTGCAGAGCGGGGAGAGAAGCCCAATTGGATGTCGCCCTTTTGGCGGGTTCTCCATCACTTCCTCGGCAACGAGATGGGGGAATATAAGCACGGCTCCTCTTGATAGCAGCGTGGACGGCTCGAAACAAGATTGTGTGGTGATTTCAATGGATCTCAAACAGTACGAACAAGCTAAATTCTCGATGGCGGAGGTCATTCGCTCCGCGCAGGCAATGGACACCAAAGACCAGGACCTATTGTCCGCGTCGCGTGAGCTCCTGATGCGCCTGGCCGATGACCGATTCAATCTGATGCTGGTTGGACGCTTTAGCCGCGGCAAATCCACGCTTATCAATGCCATCCTTGGCCGCGCGTATCTTCCTACCGGAATACTTCCCCTTACCTCTGTCATAACAACCGTCCGTTACGGAAGCCGGACTCAGGTGGTGTTGAACTTCAATGATCGGCGCCTTCGCCAGGAGATACCTCTCGCGAGCTTAGCTGAGTATGTCACCCAACAAGCGAATCCGGGCAATGTGAAGAATGTTGCCTATGCCGAGATTGAGTTGCCGGTGGAACTCCTTCGCCGGGGCGTATTCTTTGTTGACAGTCCTGGCTTGGGATCGGCGATTATCGAGAACACCCAGACCACTGAACGGTTCTTTCCGGAGGCCGATGCTTTTGTTCTCATCACTGGCTACGACAGTCCACTTTCAGACGAAGAGATTCGCTCCCTGCACCGAATCCGGCAGACGGGCAAGACGCTGTTTGTGATCGTGAACAAGAAAGACACGGTGGAAGAAGGTGACCGCGGGCAGGTTCTGGCATACGTGAAAGCCCAACTGGAGAAGTTCTCTTTCCAGAGGCCCCCGCAAGTTTATTCAATTTCTGCGCGACAAGCCCTGGAGGCGAAGCAGTTGCAGAAGCCCGATCTTGCTGCGGAAAGTGGCATCTTGCAGTTCGAAGAAGAACTGCTCCGGTTCCTGATCGAAGAACGGGCCGAAGCCTTTCTTGCAAGTATGTTTCAGCGTGTCGAGGACTTCCTTGTCGAGAGACGAGACTTTGACAAGCAATCCGAAAGGCGGCCGATCTACGAGTCGCTTTTGGAGCGGCTTCATGGCCTTCGAGAGCCTGAGGTGAAAACTTTACCAGCGCAAGAGGGACATTATGATGCGGATGCGGCTATCTCGAATATCTCACTCGAGCTGGAACGGCGAAGCGGGTGTCGGGTCTGCGGAGTGGTTTTGGATGCAGTCCTCAATTTTCTAAGCAAGTATCAATATGATTTGACCATCGATCGGGACACGCAGCGCGAGCATGCCAGGAGAGGAGGATTCTGCTCCTTGCACACATGGCAATACGAGAACATCTCTTCTCCTTACGGAGTGTGCACCTCGTACCCTGAGCTGGCTCACCGGATGTCGATGGAACTCGGGAGGGTGGCCGCAGGAACCAGTGACGCCGCTTGGACAGCGGAGGGAATCACAAACCTGGGCGGCAAGCAAGATGCTTGCCGGGTCTGCGAGGTCCGTATTGAGGCGGAGCGCAAGGCGGTCAACGAAACCGTTACCGCACTTCGACGGCTGGAGGCTTTACGTAACAGCAAATTACCCGCCTGCTGCGTCCTTCATCTTGCAATGATTGTGGGCAAATTAGGCAAGGGGCGAGCGGCGGCGACCCTCCTGAATGCACATGCCCGATTCTTTGAGCGAATGGCCGAAGACGCTCAGCGATATGCTCTGAGGCACGAAGCTTTACGACGGCATTTGACAAGCGAAGAAGAACGGCGCGCATCGCAGTTAATGCTCTTGATGCTGGCCAGCCATCGCAGCCTGTGCGCGCCATGGAACATCCAATCCCTGTTCTGACCGACTGCAGGAGAGGGAGCCAGGGGCAGCCCTTTGCGGACGTCAGCTGGCAAAAGTGATTCGCCGGGGTGATGTGATTTCGTTGCCGTTAGATTAACAATTGTGCTACGTTGAGGATGGCGAAGGGATCCGCCATTAACCGCCGACCGAAATGGACCGGCTGATGACCCCTGCGATTAGGCAGGGGTTTTGTTATGCTCCTCGATCGCTTGGTGAGTGAAGGAGATACATGGACAACTATCTCGAGTTGCCCATCGGCGACAAGGCTCCGGAGGTGCTGACTGCCGTCGTAGAGGTTCCCGAAGACGGTATCAACAAATACGAATACGACCTCAACATGAATGTCTTCGTGTTGGATCGGGTTCTGCATTCCCCTGTACATTTTCCCGGCGATTACGGTTTCATACCGCAGACTCTCGCACAGGACGGCGATCCTCTGGACATCCTGATCCTCGGGGACACACCGACCTTTACCGGATGCATGTACGCCGTTCGGCCTGTTGGACTATTTGAAATGGTGGACAGCGGAGTGTGCGACGAGAAGATCCTCGCTTATGCGATGGGTAACCCGCGATTCAGCAGCATTCGAAATTACACCGAAATCGAACCGCACATTCTGCTTGAAATCGAGCATTTCTTCTCGGTTTACAAGGAGCTGGAAGACACGAAAACGAAGGTCCTCGGGTGGAAGGATCGGGAAGCCGCATACGAGGTAATCCGGTCGAGCCATGAACGCTTTATCCACAGCACCGTTGCCCAATGAGGTGGTTGCCGTGCCCCAGGAGGGATATGACGGCAACATTGAACCTCGGCTCTTCTTCGCTGCAGTTGAGCGAACGGAAGAGATGGCTCGCCTCCAGGCCCAGGCTGAAAAACGAAAGTCGTTCCTGATTTTCGGGCCGGAAGCTGTGGGCAAGACGCGACTTTTGCAGGCTTTCGTAAGAACGCAACCCTTTGCGCTCACCGTTCCACGCGTGGAATCTCCCCGTGAAATGATGTTAACCCTGGTTGCGGAGATTCGCCGCCTGGACAAACCGGGGGTCCATTTCCCGGCAAATTACCCATCGATGACCACAAAATCTCTAAAGGGTTTGGTGCAACGCGAGCTCGAACAATACCCATTTCTCCTCGTTCTCGACCATATTGCAAGCCCGTCTCGTGTTGTGACCGGGCTAATCAAGGATCTGAACTACTTCGACCGAACTCCCGTTTTTTTCGTGGCCAGAACTCCGCATATGGAGGACATTGGCGCTTTGCAGCCCATGTGCGCTCGGAGTTCGGAGCGATTGGAATTAAAGGAATTCGCTCCCCCAATCGCACTGGAGTTTGCTCGATGGGAGGCGCGAAAAACCGATCTATGGGCTTCCAACCTCGACGAAGTGCTGCGAGTGTTCGCCGACAGCAGCAAAGGAAACCCTGGTGCAATAGTTCAGATGGTGAAGATGGCGCATTTCACCAGATATCGGGTGGGCGACCAGATCAAGTCTCACGTTTTGTATCTCGATTACCGTATGGGGCGACGGGAATAGTGCACATCAGGTTTCGACCATTCATAGTGTGATCGGAGCCATAACGGAGCGGGCGAGAAGGTCCAATGAAAACGAATCTCAAAAGTCGCGACAGAAACACCGTCGAGCTACCCGCCAACCCGGAGCGCAAAGCGCGCAATTTGGAGGATCTCTGCATTCGCGAGTCCGTCCTCGAAGACATCGCACTCAAGATTCTCTATCTGCATGGCCCATTTTCAATTCTCGATCTTTCCGACTTGGCCCGGATCAGCTACGACGCGGCGGAGCAGCTGTTTAACCGGCTGCGGGCAAAGTTGCTCTGCGAGGTCATCGGCATGACCGGCACCAATTTCGAAATTGCGATCTCGTCTACGGGCAGAACGCGGGCCTTGGAATTGCTCACTCAGAGTCAATATTCGGGTGCGATGCCGGTGTCGTTAGGAAGTTATGTTTCGCAGGTTCGGAAGCAGAAGGTGCGCAACGTTGGCGTGCGGCCGGCCGATGTTCAGCGGGCCTTCGCACATCTGGTTTTCGACGATGAGGTGCTGGCGGATTTTGGAGCGGCGCTTAACTCCGGAAATGCCGTCTTCTTGTATGGTCCGCCTGGCGTAGGCAAAACAGCCGCTGCCGAAACCCTTTCACGTGTGTTCGCGGAGGACCAGGTTTGGTTGCCATACGCAGTCGAAGTCGGAGGCCAAATCATCACTGTCTACGATCCGGCGATTCACGGACCCGACCTGGAGGCAGAATCAGAGGATTGTGACCGGCGGTGGGCGCGGTGCAAGCGTCCCACGGTTACTGTGGGTGGGGAGCTGACCGTTGAGATGCTTGACCTGCAATACAATCCGCTTACAAGCTACTATGACGGACCGCCTCAGATGAAAGCCAACAACGGTGTGCTCATCATTGATGATTTCGGGCGGCAGAGAATTCCCCCCGAGGATCTGTTGAATCGATGGGTGGTTCCCCTGGACCGCGGCATCGAGTTCCTCACCTTGGTGGGGGGAAAAAAGATTGAGATTCCGTTTGAACTGATGGTTGTATTTGCGTCGAACATGGATCCCGCCAAACTGTTGGACCCGGCTTTTCTCAGGAGGATTCAGACCAAAATAAAGATCGGCGCTGCCTCGGAAGAGCATTTTCGCAAGATTTTCCATCGAGTGGCCGATGAACGGAGCCTTGCCGTGGACGAAGATGTGCTCGGCGAATTGATCCATACGATCCGCGACACATTAAAGCAGGAACTACGCGCCTGTTTTCCGCGTGACCTGGTGAACCAGGTCTGTTGGAAGGCCACTTATGAAGGCAGGGAGCCTCGTCTCGACCAAACATCTTTAATGCGCGCGGTAAAGTCGTATTTCTTGCCGCCTGACTGATTGCGCGATGCAATCATTGAAAACACCCGTTCCAAATCCTTGTCGGGACTGATGCAAACGGTGGATTGCTATGCCACGTCTTCGGATGCGATCGAGTGCCAATTTTCAGAGCCGTTATGAAGCTTACGCCCGAAATCATGGGATGACATTGGAGCAAATGCGGACGCATGACATGCGGTGTTATCCGGAAACGATGCTGACTCCGTACCTGTTCTGGCTCGCCTTGAGGAGGCTCGACTGGAACCAATTGCATCCGGATCATCTGATCCATTCCGGCGCCGAGCCAATTGAATTCGACCGCTGGCTTCAAGAGTTGCAACCCGCGTCCAATGCATTGACCTGCGAATGCCACTTGGGCACAACCCATCTGCCCGCCAGTCACTAAACCGTTGGGTGAAGATTCGCTGAATCGGCCTGGAAAATGCGGCTGAACAAATCCTCTCCGTAGCTTGTCGGTTCCGGCGGCCCTTCCAAGAGGCGGAAAGTGCGTGTGCCGTCGTCGAGCCTCTCCGCGCGGAGAAAGAGGAATGAATCTGTTCGATCCCGAAAGAAGCCTTGGGCCAGATCGAACATGTGGGTCACATAAAATACCTTCACCCTCATCTCCAGTAAAGCGCGAACAATCTGTCTGGCGATTTCCGATCCCTCCCGTTCATTGGTGGAAGCGAACGATTCGTTGAGGAGGAGCACACAGCCGGGTGAGATTCGCTCCACAATGCTGCTCATTCTGCTGAGTTCCTCGTCAAGTTTGCCGCTCTTCATGCCGGCATCTTCTTCGCGCTTGAAATGCGTAAAGACACCCCGGCAGACGTTCGCTTCAAATGCCCGGGCCGGTACGAACATACCGCACTGCATCATGAGTTGAGCCAAGCCGATGCCACGCAAGAGAGTTGATTTGCCTCCGCGATTGGCCCCTGTGATAATCACAAGCGACTTATTCGTGCCGGCGACATCATTGCCCACTACCGGATCCGTAGTGCTCAAGCTCAGGCAGATGTCGTAGATTCCCTCGCATCGAAGGGCTTGGTTATCCTCCGCTAGTGGAGTGGGCAAGCAGACGGGCTCCTGCTTTGCGCTGAGGACACCCCGCAGGGTAATGCAGCCGATGTAAAATCCCAGTTCCAATCGCAGCGCCTGGAAGAAACTTAGAATATGATCGCTCGATTGCGCCAGCGCGGTCGCTACATGGATAATCCCTTCTTTCCTCAGCGTCTCTAACGCCCGGAAGCCCGCCTCGTCCCGGGAGTCAATTTCAAATGTGAATCCCGAGCCATTTTTGTGCGCAATCTCGCCAACCCATTCCTGGAGCTGTTCAAACCAGCGCAACTTCTTCACATTCAACCGGTGCAGAGTGTATCCGGTCCCTTGAAAATCCGGCCCGAGATCGACGCTCATCAGAATGCCAT
>Ga0335073_10016235_pt1 | contig 10400 bp, 7 predicted proteins | sample Lox_Sample_22_FD_207093 | JGI IMG/M metagenome (GOLD analysis project Ga0335073, IMG submission 207093) | Soil microbial communities from Loxahatchee National Wildlife Refuge, Florida, United States - Lox_Sample_2.2 | ecosystem: Environmental > Terrestrial > Soil > Wetlands | place: USA: Florida... | reverse complement strand
GACCTTGGCAAGCTGGAGGCGATCCTTCCGCCGACCGAGCAGGTACCCGGCGAGAAATATGTGCACGGCGAGCGGTTGCGCTGCTACGTGCTGCACGTCCGCAAGGGCTACCGCGGCCCGTCGGTCACCTTGTCACGAACGCACCCGAACCTGGTCAAGAAGCTGTTCGCGATGGAGGTGCCGGAGATCGCCTCGGGCGCAGTCGAGATCGCGGCGATCGCGCGCGAGGCTGGCCACCGCAGCAAGATCGCGGTGATTTCGCACCAGCCCGGGGTCAACGCCAAGGGTGCCTGCATCGGCCCGATGGGCAGCCGGGTCCGCAACGTGATGACCGAACTGCACGGCGAGAAGATCGACATTGTCGACTACTCGCCTGATCCGGCACAGTTTGTCGCGCATGCCCTGTCGCCGGCGCGCGTGACGAAAGTCAACGTCGTCGACGCGCAGGCACGGGTTGCCCAGGTCATCGTGCCGGACTACCAGTTGTCGCTGGCGATCGGCAAGGAGGGGCAGAATGCCCGGCTTGCCGCCCGGCTGACGGGCTGGCGGATCGATATCCGGCCGGACACGGCAGAGGCTGGGCCGGCCGCGGCGTCTGTGGCCCCGGACGAGACGCCTGCTCCTGACAAGGCGACTGGCCCAGGCAAAGCGACTGGCCCAGGCAAAGCGGCTGGCCCGGGCAAACCGGCTAGCCCGGAGAAAGCGGCTGCCGCGGAGAAGACCCCTGCCGCGGACAAGGCTGCACCGGACGCGGTAGGCGCGCCACGCGTCGTAGCGGCGCAGCGTTCCGCCGATGCCAGTGGGAGGGTGCCTGCGAGTGGGACTGCGCCTGCGAGTGGGACTGCGCCCGCGAGTGGGACGGTGCCCGCGAGTGGGACTGCGCCTGCGAGTGGGACGGTGCCCGCGACTGGGACGGTGCCCGCGAGTGGGAATGTGCCTGCGAAGGGAACCGTTGACGCAAGCGCGAAGGTAACCGCGCCAGGGGCCGCGCAAGGGACGGATGCCGCGCCAGGTACCGCTCAGGCAAAGGCCCTGTAAGCTGGACAGCGCACGTGCTGCGCCGGTCCGGACCTGCATCGGGTGCGGGGTGCGCGCGGCTAAGGATGACTTGATCCGCTTGGTGGCGACAGGAGACGAGATTGTTCCTGACATCACCGCGCGGCAGCCTGGCCGGGGTGCATATCTGCACCCGAGCCTGGCATGCTTGGAACGAGCCCGGCGCCGCAAGGCGTTCTCGCGGGCCCTTCGCCTCCCGGCGCCATTGCCGGCGGCCAAGGTCACGGAGTACATCTCCGGCGAGATGCCAACAGCTGGGCGAGACGAAAAGAGGCTGAATTGCGATGAGCGCTCGATGAGCACGCGGCGATGAACAGCACAATCTGACGCCGGACGGAGCACGCGCTGCCCCGCTCGGCTGACGGGCCCGGTCTGACCGGGCCGAGTAGAGGAGCGCAGTGGCGAAGGTCCGGGTATACGAGCTCGCTAAGGAGTTCGGCGTCGAGAGCAAGGCCGTGATGGCCAAGCTCCAGGAGATGGGTGAGTTTGTCAGGTCTGCGTCCTCGACAATCGAGGCGCCCGTAGTCCGCAGGCTCAAAGACGAATTCGCAAGCCAGGCGGCCAAGTCAGCCAACGGCGCCGGCAAGGCCGCAGCCGCGACCCGCGGCGCCGCGAACGGGCGAGCCGGGGCTGATGCGGGAGTCGTCGCACCACCGGCTGAGAATGGCCAGGCTGCCCGCGTCGAGGCGCCCGCGCCGCAACCGCCTGCGTCGCCAGTACGACCAGTAACACCAGTAACAGAGCCAGAGCCGCCGGCATCGCCGCGGCCTGGTCCGGCGATCACTGTGCCGTTCCCGCAGGACCAGAGCGTCGGCCCGCAGGTGCCCCCGGTAGAGACGAGGCCCGCGCAGCGGCCGGAGCCCGATGGCGGCTCGTCACGGCCCGCCGCGCCGCGCCCGGCAGCTGCCGGGCCGCGACCGACGGCGCCGCCTGGTGGCCAGCGGCCTGGTGGCCAGCGGCCTGGCCCGCGGCCCGGTAACAACCCGTTCAGTTCGACTGCCACCGGCATGGGCGCGACACCGCGGGCTCCGCAGGCTGGCGGTCCGGCAGCCCCGGGCATGCCGGCTTCTGGCGCCCCGGCGGCACCCGGTGGCCCGCGTCCGTCGGGCCCGCGCCCGGCGGCCGGACGGCCAGGACCGGGCGGCCCCGGCGACGGCGCGCGGCCCGGCGGGCCACGGCCCGGCGGCCCGCGGCCGAGCCCCAGCAGCATGCCGCCGCGGCCCGTCGGCGGCCGCGGCCCGGGCGGCCCCGGTGGTGGTCCCGGCGGTCCGCGCGGCGGTGGTTACGGCGGATCGGCCGGTCCGGGCGCAGGCCCGCGTCCCGGTGGCGGCCGGGGTGGCCCCGGCGGCGGTCCGGGCGGCCCGCGCGGTGGCGCAGGCGCCGGCGGCGGTGCCCGGCCAGGGATGGCTCCGGCCCGGCCAGGACCGGGCGGCCGTGGCCGCAGTGGCACCGCTGGCGCGTTCGGCCGGCCAGGCGGCCGGCCGTCACGAGGCCGTAAGTCGAAGAAGCAGCGCCGTCAAGAATTCGACAACATGCAGGCGCCGGCTATCGGCGGCGTGTCGATTCCGCGCGGCAATGGCCAGGTCATCCGGCTCTCCCGGGGTGCCTCGCTGAGCGACTTCGCGGACAAGATCGGCGTGAACCCGGCGTCGCTGGTGCAGGTGCTGTTCCACCTTGGCGAGATGGTCACCGCCACCCAGTCGGTGAACGACGAGACGCTGCAGTTGCTCGGCGCTGAGCTGAACTACAACGTCCAGGTGGTCTCGCCGGAGGAAGAGGACAGGGAACTGCTCGAGTCCTTCGACATCGAGTTCGGCGAGGACGAGGGCGACGACGCCGACCTGGTGGCGCGGCCGCCGGTGGTCACTGTGATGGGTCACGTTGACCACGGCAAGACCAAGCTGCTGGACGCGATCCGGCACACCAACGTGGTGGCGCACGAGGCTGGCGGCATTACCCAGCACATCGGTGCCTACCAGGTCAACACCGTGGTAGATGGCCAGGAGCGCAAGATCACCTTCATCGACACCCCCGGTCACGAGGCGTTCACTGCCATGCGTGCCCGTGGTGCCGAGACGACCGACCTGGTGATCCTGGTCGTGGCCGCGGACGACGGCGTGAAGCCGCAGACCACCGAGGCGCTGAACCACGCTCAGGCGGCAGGCGTGCCGATCGTCGTCGCGGTGAACAAGATCGACAAGGAAGGTGCCGACCCGCAGCGCGTCCGGGCCCAGCTCACGGAGTACGGCCTGGTGGCTGAGGAGTTCGGCGGCCAGTCGCTGTTCGTCGACGTGTCGGCCAGGAACGGTACTGGCATCGAGCAGTTGCTCGAGGCCGTCATCCTGACCGCTGACGCCGAGCTGGACCTGCGGGCGAACCCGACGCAGCAGGCTCAGGGCGTCGCGATCGAGGCGCACCTGGACAAGGGCCGCGGCCCGGTTGCCACGGTGCTGGTGCAGCGCGGCACGCTCAAGGTCGGTGACTCCATCGTCTGCGGCGAGGCCTTTGGCCGGGTCCGCGCCATGCTGGACGAGAACGGCGATCCGGTGCAGGAAGCACCGCCGTCCCGCCCGGTGCTGGTGCTCGGCCTGACCGCGGTCCCGGACGCCGGCGACAGCTTCCTGGTCGTCGACGATGACCGGATCGCCCGGCAGATCGCCGAGCGCCGTGAAGCCAGGGAGCGGACTGCGATGTTCGCCCAGCGGCGGCCGCGGGTCACGCTGGAGGACCTGGAGTCCGCGCTCAAGTCGGGCGAGCGGGAAGAGCTGCTGCTCATCATCAAGGGCGACGTCTCCGGCTCGGTAGAAGCGCTGGAAGACGCGTTGCTCCAGCTCGATGTCGGCGAGGAAGTCCAGCTGCGGGTCATCGGTCGCGGCGTCGGCGCGATTACCCAGGACGACGTGAACCTGGCAATCGCATCCGATGCCGTCATCATCGGCTTCAACGTCAGGCCAGCCGGCCGGGCAGGAGAGCTGGCCCAGCGCGAGGGCGTCGACATTCGCTACTACTCGGTCATCTACCAGGCGATCGAGGAAGTCGAGGCCGCGCTTAAGGGCATGCTGAAGCCGATCTTCGAAGAGGCTCAGCTGGGCACAGCCGAGGTTCGCGAGGTCTTCCGGGTACCACGGATCGGCAACGTGGCCGGCTGCATCGTCCGGTCCGGGACGATCAACCGCAACAGCAAGGCCAGGCTGGTCCGGGATGGCGTGGTCGTGTCGGACAATCTCACCGTCGAGTCGCTGCGCCGGTTCAAGGACGACGCCACCGAGGTCAGGGAAGGCTTCGAGTGCGGTATCGGCATCGGCTACAACGACATCAAGATCGCCGATGTGATCGAGACGTTCGAGATGCGGGAGAAGCCTCGGGCCTAGGCCGGAAACGGGCGCGAAACAGGCCGGCGTGTATGTAGGGGCGCTGACCCTGGACCTTCTGCTGGGCGATGTCAGGTCGCTGAAGCAGAAGCGTTCGGTGGTCAGGCCCCTCATCGCCGACGTGCACCGCCGGTTTCCCGGCGTCGCGGTCGGCGAGACCGGTCATCTCGACCTGCACCGGCGGACTGAGATTGGCATCGCGGTGGTCAGCTCGACCGCCGCGCACGCCAGGGAAGTGCTGGACGCATGCGAACGCTATGTTGCCGGGCGGCCCGAGATCGAGCTCCTGGCAGCGAGGCAGCGGCTGCTGACCGAAGAAGGGGAGTAAGCCGATGAACCAGGGCCGTGCTGGCTCGGGGGGACGACCCCCCGGATCCCCCCACAGCGCTGGCTCGGGGGGACGACCCCCCGCAACCCCCCGCAGTGCTGGATCGGGCGGACGACCCCCCGGAACCCCCCGCGGTGCTGGCTCGGGGGGACGAGCGAACAAGCTCGGCGACCGGATTGCCGAGATCGTCGCGGAAATGCTGGAGCGGCGGATCAAGGACCCGCGGCTCGGCTTCGTGACCGTGACCGAGGCCAGGGTGACCGGTGACCTGCGGGAGGCGACGGTGTTTTACACCGTGTACGGCTCCGCCGAGGAGGTCGCGGGCACGGCAGCAGCGCTGGCCAGTGCTACCGGGCTGATCAGGTCCGAAGTCGGCAAGCAGACGGGGCTGAAGCACACGCCCTCGATCAGCTTCAGCCAGGACACTGTGCCCGACACCGCAAGGACCATTGAGGACCTAGTCGAGAAGGCCAGGGCGGCGGACGCTGCAGTCGCGGCCGCGCGCGACGGAGCGGTGCACGCCGGCGACCCGGACCCGTACCGGGTGCCTGACGACGGTGCTGGCGACGACGGTGTTAACGACGACGGTGCTAACGACGACGGCGCTAACGGCGACGGTGCTGGCGACGACTCTGCCGGCGAGGACCCCAGGGCCGATGACGACGATCAGTGAGGCTGACTGGTCCGCCGCCGTCAAGATCATCGACGGCGCCGGACAGGTCTGCCTCGCCTGTCATGTGCGGCCCGATGCCGACGCGCTCGGCTCCATGCTCGCTGTCGCGGTCGCGCTTGCCAGCCGGACGGGCGATCTCCCGGTGGTCGCGTCGTTCGGCGACGACCCGTTCGAAGTGCCTGGCATCCTGCGGTTCCTGCCTGGTCAGTCGCTGCTGCGCAGGCCCGCCGAGTACCCGGACCAGCCCGAGGTCGTGATCTCGTTCGACGCGGCCAGCATCGATCGCCTCGGCCGACTGGCCGGCCCGGCAGAAGCGGCCGGGGCGCTGATCGTGCTCGATCATCATGCGTCCAACCCCGGCTTCGGCACGGTCAACCTGGTCGACCCGGCTTCAGCGGCGACGGCCGTGCTCGCTGCCGAGCTGATCGACCGGCTGGGCATCACGCTGACCCAGGACATCGCGCTCGGCTTGTATGCCGGGCTGGTCACCGACACCGGGTCCTTCAAGTACGCGGCGACAAGTCCGCACGTGCACGAGCTGGCGGCGCGGTTGCTGGCGACTGGCATCGACCCCGGCACGGTGTCGCGGGAGCTCTACGATCGCGCGCCGTTCAGTTACCTTCGCCTGCTATCCGCCGCCCTCGGCCGCGTCGAGCTGAACCGCGATGCTGCGGGCGGGCTCGGCATCGTCTGGACGACAGTGACCCGAGCCGACCGCGAGGCGGCAGGCTTGCCGCTCGACGCCGCCGAATCCGTGATCGACATCGTCCGCAAGACCGACGAGGCCGAAGTCGCTGCCGTCCTGAAAGAGGACGACGACGGCATCTGGCAGGTCTCGGTGAGGTCTAAGTCGGTAGTGGATGTCGGCAGGGCGTGCGCGGAGTTGGGCGGGGGCGGCCACGCCCGTGCCGCCGGTTTCTCTGCCTCCGGTGGCGCGGGTGCGGCTATTGCTGCCCTGCAACGGGTCCTGGACCGCTGGTGACAACAGCGAGCAGCGGCCTGATCATCGTCGACAAGCCCGCTGGCTGGACCTCGCATGATGTCGTCGCACGTATCCGCAAGCTGGCGGGTACCAAGCGAGTCGGTCATGCCGGAACCCTGGACCCGATGGCGACTGGCGTGCTCGTGGTCGGCGTCGAGAAGGCGACCCGGCTGCTCGGCTACCTGGCACTGACGGAGAAGGAGTACATAGGCACGATCCGGCTCGGCCAGGCGACCGACAGCGATGATGCCGACGGTCAGCTGACCAGCTTCGTTTCCGCCAAAAATGTCGGCGAGGACGAACTGCGGCGCGCGGCTCGTGCGCTGACCGGCGAGATCAGCCAGATCCCGCCCGGCGTCAGCGCGATCAAGGTCGGCGGCAGGCGGGCATACCAGCTGGCCAGGGCGGGCAAGGCGCCTGAGCTGGCGGCCAGGGCCGTCACTGTCTCCAGGTTCGACATCATCGCTGTGCGCCGCGATGGCGAGCTGCTCGACGTGGACGTGGCGGTGACGTGCTCGAGCGGGACCTATATCCGGGCGCTGGCGCGCGACCTCGGTGCGGCGCTGGGCGTCGGCGGGCACCTCACCGTGTTGCGGCGGACACGGGTGGGCCCGTACCTGGTCAGCCAGGCGCGAACGCTCGATCAGCTGGGCGGCGAGGCCGAGCAGCCGTCGGGGGTTAAGCTGACGGGCCTGGCCGACGCCGCGGCGGCCGCATTCCCGCGGCGCGAGCTCAGCGCGGATGAGGCGCGGCTGCTCAGCCACGGCGCGAAGGTCAGCCCGACCGGGACCGGCCCGGCGCCGGTTGCCGCCTTCGGCCCGGACGGATCGCTGGTCGCGCTGCTAACCGACGACGGTGCCAGGGCGAAGTCGCTCGCGGTATTCGCCGCATGCGACGCTTAGCTCACCGCCGACCAGTTGCCGAAGACTTCGGGAGACGAGCAAATGCAGCTGTGGCATGGCCTGGGCGACGTGCCAGCACAGTGGGGCAGGTCTGTCGTGACCATCGGCGTGTTCGACGGCGTGCACCGCGGCCATCAGCGAATCGTGTTCCGCGCCCGGACCGCCGCCGCCGAGCTCGGGCTTCCGGTCGTGGTGGTGACTTTCGACCCGCATCCCGACGAGGTGGTCAGGCCCGGATCGCACCCGCCGTTCCTTTGCACGCCGATACGAATGGCCCAGCTGCTTGCCGGGCTCGGCGTGGACGCCGTCTGCGTGCTGCCGTTCACACTGGAGTTCTCCAGACTCGGCCCGGACGAGTTCGTCAGGGCCGTGCTCGTCGAGCGACTGCATGCTGCGCGAGTGGTGGTAGGGAGCAACTTCCGGTTCGGCCACAAGGCGGCCGGCGACGTAGCGCTGCTCGCCGAGCTGGGTGAGAAATATGACTTCACGGCCGAGGGCGTGCCGCTGCTCACCGAGAACGGAGTGACTATCTCATCGACCGGCATCAGGGCAATGCTGGCCGCTGGCGATGTGGCCGGAGCCGCTCACGACCTCGGGCGGCCGCACCGGGTCGAGGGCGTCGTGGTTCGCGGTCAGCAGCGCGGGCGCTCGCTGGGGTTCCCCACGGCCAACCTGGAGACGCTGCCGCACACCGCGATCCCGGCCGACGGGGTCTACGCGGGCTGGCTGAGCAGCCTGGACGCGGCCGGCCTGGAGACGGAGCGCTGGCCGGCGGCGATCTCGGTGGGCACCAACCCGACCTTCGACGGGCGGCACCGGACCGTCGAGGCATACGCGCTGGATCGTGACGACCTCGATCTGTACGGCACCCATGTGGCGGTGGACTTCGTCGCCCGGCTGCGTCCGACGCTGAAATTCGGCTCGGCTGGCGAGCTGGTCGAGCAGATGCACGTCGACGTCGACGACGCCAGGCGGCTGCTGACCGCGGGCTGAGACAGGCACCCGCAAATGATCTTCGGGCGGCTAGTGATGTCTGGGCCGATGTACTCCGGCTGGTCAGCCTCGTGGTACCGTAGATGGTCGGCCGGAGCATCCGGCCTTGTTAGCTGCGCCCTCATAGCGGCTAACCACCGGGAGGCATTGCCTGCTACGGCGCGATGCCTACTCAACGCTCAGGCGACCGCACTTCCGGGTGCGGCCTGGGCATACACGGAATGACGGAACTGACACTAAAGGGAGCAACGTGCCGCTCAACACAACGGTGAAAAAAGAGATCATCGCCGGGCACGCGACTAATGAGGGTGACACCGGTTCGCCGGAGGTCCAAGTCGCGCTGCTGACCCGGCGGATCGCTGATCTGACCGAGCACCTGAAGGTGCACAAGCACGACCATCACAGCCGTCGCGGGCTGCTGCTGCTCGTCGGCCGCCGCAGGCGGCTCCTGGATTACCTCAGGCGCAACGACATCAGCAGGTACCGCGCTCTCATCGAGAAGCTCGGGCTGAGGCGGTAGCGAGGTTCGCGGGACGGCGTGGCGCCGTCCCGCTTCCGTAAGACTGCCGGTATACACAAGGTAGTCAGGACAACTAGATAACGTAGAGGTAAACGTCCCGCGGCTCCGGCTAGGAGCGCGACAGCGCCTATCGGGCCGGTCCTCGGTAGTGGTTCTCGGGTCTGACCTGCCCGCTTGCGGGCGGGCGGTAAGGGCCGAGGGCTTCGATCGAAGACCGGCCGGCGGCTGATCCGGCAGCGCGGCTTGTCCTTCCGTGCCAAGTGCCGGAAGGTAGCCCAGCCGGGCTCGGCCCTGGTGCTCCCGATTGTACGGCGGACAGGCGCGGGACCTCAGTCAAGGAGGTCACCCTGTGGAGGGTGTCTACACCGCCGAGGTCACGATTGACAACGGCGAATTCGGCGCGCACAAGATCCGGTTCGAGACCGGCAGGCTTGCCAAACTAGCGGGTGGTTCGGCCGTCGTCTATCTAGACGACGAAACTATGGTGCTGTCGACCACGACCGCGTCCAAGGGGCCCAGGGAGGGCTACGACTTTTTCCCGCTCACTGTTGACGTAGAGGAGCGGATGTATGCGGCGGGCCGGATTCCCGGCTCGTTCTTCCGCCGGGAAGGGCGCCCGTCTGAGGACGCGATCCTGACCTGTCGCCTGATCGACCGGCCGCTGCGCCCGTCGTTCGTGCACGGCTTGCGGAACGAGGTCCAGATCGTCGAGACGATCATGGCACTACATCCGGATCACCTGTACGACGTGGTCGCCATCAATGCAGCGTCGATGTCTACCCAACTCGCCGGGCTGCCGTTCTCCGGCCCGATCGGCGGTGTCCGGGTCGCGCTGATCAAGGGCCAGTGGGTGGCGTTCCCGACGCATTCACAGCTTGAGGACGCGACCTTCGACATGGTTGTCGCCGGGCGGGTCCTCGAGGACGGAGACGTCGCGATCATGATGGTCGAGGCGGAGTCAACGCCGAGCACGCTGCGGCTGCTCGCCGACGCCGGCAGCGCCGCGGTCTCGCCAACCGAGGAGACGGTCGCGGCCGGCCTGGACGCTGCCAAGCCGTTCATCCGGCAGCTGTGCGAAGGGCAGCAGGAGATCGCCAGGCTGGCGGCCAAGGAAGTCGCCGAGTTCCCGCTCTTCCTCGACTACGGACAGGACGTGTTCACCGTGCTCGAGGCCGAGGTCGGTGCAGACCTGGCACAGGCGCTCACGATCGCCGGCAAGAACGAGCGGGGTGCCGAGACCGACCGGATCAAGGCGCTGGCGACCGAGAAGCTGTCGGCTCAGTTCGAAGGCCGCGAGAAGGAGATCAGCGAGGCCTTTCGGGCGCTCAACAAGAAGCTGGTCCGGCAGCGGATCATGGCTGAGGGGCGGCGCATCGACGGCCGCGGTCTTGAAGACATCCGCCAGCTGTCCGCCGAGGCCGGCGTGGTACCGCGGGTCCATGGCTCGGCACTGTTCGAGCGCGGCGAGACGCAGGTGCTCGGGATCACGACGCTGAACATGCTCCGGATGGAGCAGATGATCGACACGCTGAACCCGGAGCGCACCAAGCGCTACATGCACAACTACAACATGCC
>Ga0335073_10016234_pt1 | contig 10400 bp, 9 predicted proteins | sample Lox_Sample_22_FD_207093 | JGI IMG/M metagenome (GOLD analysis project Ga0335073, IMG submission 207093) | Soil microbial communities from Loxahatchee National Wildlife Refuge, Florida, United States - Lox_Sample_2.2 | ecosystem: Environmental > Terrestrial > Soil > Wetlands | place: USA: Florida... | reverse complement strand
TACCCAGATCGAGGTGGTGCTCTACCGCGACGGCTCGTGCTCCGTCCGCGACAACGGCCGGGGGATCCCGGTCGAGGAACACCCGAAGTACCATCGACCGACCCTCGAGATCGTGATGACGGTGCTTCACGCCGGCTCGAAGTTCGAGAAGGGGGTCTACAAGGTCTCGGGCGGGCTGCACGGGGTCGGCGTCCACGTCGTCAACGCGCTCAGCGAGTGGCTCGAGGTTCGCGTCCGTCGCAATGGGCACGAGTATTTCCAGCGCTACGAGCGTGGGGCGCCCGTCGCGCCGATCCAGATCGTCGGCCCGTCCGACAGCACCGGTACCGAGACGCGCTTCAAGCCCGACACGACGGTCATGGAAACCGGCACGTTCGACAAGGAGACGATCGAGCGTCGGCTGAAGGAGCTCTCGTTCCTCAACGCCGGGGTCACGATCGACCTGCAGGACGAGCGCGACGGCTCCCACGTCGCGTTCCATCACGCCGGGGGGATCACGGAATTCGTCGAGGACCTCAACACTTCGTCGAACAGCCTCTTCCGCCCTCCGATCTACCTGCACGCCAAGCGCGACACGACCGACATCGAATTGGCGCTTCAGTACAACGACGGCTACAACGAGACCACGCTGGCGTTCGTCAACAACATCAACACGATCGATGGCGGTTCCCATGTCGTGGGACTCCGCTCGGGGCTCACGCGGACGCTGAACGATTACGCGCGGAAGCGCGGCTTCGTGAAGGGCGACAAGGAGAACCTCACCGGCGAGGATGTCCGCGAGGGCCTGACGGCGGTCCTCTCGGTGAAGGTCCTCGAGCCCCAGTTCGAGGGCCAGACGAAGGCCCGACTTGGGAACTCCGAGGTCAAAGGCCAGGTCGAGAGCGCCGTCAACGAGAAACTCGCCGAGTACCTCGAGGAACACCCGGCGGTCGGGCAAGCCTTGATCTCCAAGGCCGTCCAGGCCGCCCAGGCGCGCGAAGCCGCCCGCAAGGCCCGGGAGCTGACCCGGCGCAAGGGGCTGCTCGAGGGCGGCGGGTTACCGGGGAAGCTCGCCGACTGCCACTCCCGGGATCCCGCCGTGTGCGAGCTGTTCCTCGTGGAGGGGGACAGCGCAGGGGGCACCGCGAAGCAGGGGCGCGACCGGGAATTCCAGGCCGTGCTGCCCCTCCGCGGGAAGATCCTGAACGTCGAGAAGGCTCGCCTCGACAAGATGCTCCAGAACGAGCACATCCGCGCGCTGATCACGGCGATCGGCATCGGCATCGGCGACGAGACAGACATCACGCGCCTCCGCTACCACAAGATCATCCTGATGACCGATGCCGACGTGGACGGCTCCCACATCCGGACGCTGCTCCTGACGCTCTTCTACCGGAAGATGCCGCTCCTGATCACCGAGGGGCACGTGTTCATCGCCCAGGCTCCGCTCTACCGGCTGCAAAAGGGCCAGAAGTTCCACTGGGCGTATTCGGACGACGAGCGCGACCAGATCCTGCAGGAGTTCGGCGGGATGAAGGGGGTTGTGATGCAGCGGTACAAGGGACTCGGCGAGATGAACGCCGGCCAGCTCTCGGAGACGACGATGCGTCCCGGGCAGCGGACGTTGCTCCGGGTCACCGTCGAGGACGCCGCCCGGGCGAACATGCTGTTCCAGGTCCTGATGGGCGAGGAAGTCGAGCCGCGACGCGAGTACATCCAGGCGCACGCGGTCGAAGTGACGAACCTCGACGTCTAGGAGGCGGGACCCCATCCTGTGGTCGAGGTCACGTCGCTCTCCGAAGCGCTGACCGCGATCGGCCATCCCGGCCTCACGTCCTCGCGTCGCCCCGTCCTCCGGAGCGCCGACGCGACGCTGATCACGCTCGCCACCTTTGACCCGGACGGGGCCCCGATCTGGCATGGGCTCTGGATCGACGCGGGCGGGGTCCGGGCGCTCGGGCCCGACGTGGGCCCGAGTCTCGTGCCGGGCCGGGAGCGTCTCGCGGCCCCGACGCTCCGGCTCGTCGACCTGGTCCATGCGGCGTATCGAACGTACATCGAGCGCCTCGAGTCCCTCGGAGAGCGGATCGACGCGCTGGAGGGGAAACCGGACCCGGCGCCCCTACCGGAGCTCGGCAGTCTACTCCACGCCCTCGCCGGCGCGCGAAAGCAGATCGTCCGGCTCGAGGTCCTGGTCGCGGAACTCGACGGTCCCCTGGGGGAGGGCTTTCCGGGCCTGCCCGGATTCCTGCCCGAGTTCCGGAGCACCGCGACCCACGTCGACCAGGTTGCGCAGGGTCAGGCCCAGGCGGTGCGTGACCTCGTGGCGATCCGGAACGCCGTCGAATCGAACCAGCTCGCCGCGGCCGCGAACCGCCTCGGTGAAGTATCGAACGGGATCGCGGCCCTCGCGAACACCTCGAACGTGCGCATGCTCGGCGTCGCGTACGTCGCGCTGGTCATCGCCCTCGTCAGCGTCGTCGTGTTGATCCCGAACACGGGAGCGACCATCCTCGGCATGCCGAGCGCGGCCTGGGTACCCGGAGTGTGGGTGGACGTCATCCTCGTGGTGCTCGCGATCGTCCCGCTCGTTCTCGTCTTCACCCGACCGTGGGTCCGGCAAACGTTCCGCGCCCTCCCGAGCTTCGAGTCCCGGACGGCGGAGGGGCTCTCCGACCTCCCCGAGGTCGGCCCGGAGGCGACGGCGAGCGACCGACCGCTCCGATCCCGAGGCCCGTAGGCGGGACCCATGTCGACGGCCGGCGGAGGAGTCCCGTTCGTCTTCACCGACGCGCTCGTCGTGACGCAGGATCCGGTGCGCCGGGTGATCCGGGCGGACGTTCGGGTCGACGGGGGCCGCTTCTCGCACGTCGGGCCCCGCGCCCCGCGCGAGGGGGCGGAGGTCGTCGACGCCCATCGGTTCGCGCTCGTCCCCGGCTTCGTCAACACCCACACGCACGTGGCGATGACGCCGCTGCGCGCGATCGCCGACGATCGCGACCTCTCGGGGTTCTTGGAGACGCTCTTCGCCGTGGACGCCCATCGCACGGAAGCGGACGTCGGCGCGGGGGCGCGGGCCGGGATCGCCGAGATGCTCCTCTCCGGCACCACGTCGTTCCTCGACCTGTACTACTTCGAGGACGCGATCGCGCGCGCGACCGTGGAGCTCGGGGCGCGGGGGTTCCTCGGATGGGCTGTCCTCGACCCGGAGTTGACCACGCAATCGGGGCGACCGATCGACAACGCGGCGGGGTTCCTGGGCCGATGGGCCGGGCACGCCACGGTCACACCGCTCGTGGCTCCCCAGGGCGTCTACGTCTGCGGGGCGGAGACGTGGCTCGCCGCGAAGGCGCTCGCGGAACGCCATGGGACGTTCTGCCACTTTCACCTGTCGGAGACGCGCCGCGAGGTCCACGAGCACGAGGCGAAGACCGGCCGTCGGCCCGCCGACTGGCTCGCGGAGATCGGATTCCTCGGTCCCGGGATGGTCGCCGCCCACGCGGTCTGGTTGACCGGAGGAGAGATCGAGCGGCTCGCGAAGAGCGGCGTGGGGATCGCCCATTGCGCGAGCTCGAATCTCAAGCTCGCCTCGGGCGGCGTCGCGCCGATCGTCGAGCTGCGCGCCGCCGGCGCCCTCGTGGGGCTCGGCACCGACTCGGTGGCGAGCAACAACTCCCTTTCGATGCTCCGTGAGATCCACCTCGCCGGGCTCGTCCAGAAGAACCATCGGTGGGATGCGTCGGCGCTCCCCGCGCAGGAGCTGCTCGACCTCGCGACGATCGAAGGGGCGGCGGTCCTGGGACGTGCGTCCGACCTCGGGTCGATCGAGGTCGGCAAGCTCGCCGACTTCTCGATGCTGCGCCTCGATCATCCGACGCTCGTGCCGGCGCGACCCGAGGCGATCGTCGCGCATCTCGCGTACTCGGCGGCCGAGGAGGCGATCGACTCGGTGTTCGTGGGCGGTCTCCCGGTCGTACGGAATCGACGGCTCGTCCGGGCCGACTGGGAGGACGTCCGCGCGGCCGCGGAGACGGCGGCGGATCAGCTGTGGTCGGCCCGCCCCTCCTCCCGTTGAGCGCGCGCTACGCCGGTCGAACCGCGGCTTCGATCGCGTCGGCCAAGCGGCGGGCGTCCCCGGAGGTCGTCGGGACGCCGAGCTCCGTGAGGCTCGTCAGCCGTCGGTCCGCGTCGGACCTTGCGACATCGAAGAGGGCCGTGATCGCCTCCCGGTCGACAGTGCGGGCGACCATGCCCTGATGCAGGAGCGCGCCGGCCGTCAGGTGTTGGGCCGCGCCGCCCAGGATCCGGCCGCCGGCGCGCAGCACCTCCCCCCGAGCGCTGAGCACGCAGAAGTCGCGCGCCACGCCGGGGGCGGGTACCCAGTCGGCCGACATGCCCGACTCCGCGAGCCACCGCACGACCCCGGCCCCGATCCGGGCGTACGCCCGGACGAAGTCCCGCCCCACGAGCGGGTGGGCGCGCGGAAGGACCACCGACCAGGCGAGGTCCCCGTCCTCGTGGAGCACGGCGGTCCCGCCGGACGATCGCCGCACGATCGGGAGCCCGGCGCCCCGGACCCGATCGAGCGAGGGGACGTCGAGCCGCATCCCCGCGCCGATCGACACGGCTCGCCCCCGCAGGCGCACGACGCGGATCGCGAGCGCGCCGGTCCGCACGAGGCGTTCGTCCGCGCGGAACTCCTCCCCGACCTCCACCCCGTCCAGGACGACGGTCGGTCCCGGGGTCGGCGCGTCCGACCCCCCCGCGCGGCCCGACATGACGCGCGAGAGACGCTCCGGTGTAAAATGGTAAGAGCCGGCCCCGGCTCGGAGCCGCATGGCCGAACTCACCACGTTCGCCCTCCGGCCCGGGGCCGTCGCCCCGGACTTCGCGCTGCCGGGGGTCGACGGCAAGACCTACCGCCTCGCCGACTATTCCGCCGATCCGTTCGTCGTCGTCACGTTCTGGTGCAATCACTGCCCGTACGTGCAGGCGTGGGAGTCGCGGATGATCGAGATCGGGCGGAAGTACGGCCCTAAGGGAGTCCGGTTCTTCCTGATCAACGCGAACGACGCACGCGCGTATCCCGAGGACCGGTTCGAGTCAATGGTCCAGCGGGCGCGGGAGCACCAGTACCCGTTCCCCTACCTCCACGACGAGTCCCAGTCGGTCGCTCACGCGTATGGCGCGCTCGTCACGCCGCATCCGATGCTGTTCGGACCGGACCGCCGTCTCCTCTTCCAGGGCCGGATCGATAACGATCACCAGCACGCGGAGCGGGCGACCGAGCACTTCCTCGAGCGCGCCCTCGACCAGGCGCTCGCGGGCGCGCCGGTCCGCCCGTCGGAGCTACCCGTCGCCGGCTGCAGCGTCAAGTGGCGCGCCTGAGCGGCGACGCCGGCTACCGGGCCGGCGCTCGGACTTGAGGCGCGCGCGCCGGGCCTCGACCGCTCGGGCGAGCGACGGATCGACCGGCGCGCCGGCGCGATCAAGCCGTGCCGCGATCGCGACCTTGCCCGCGAGCGTGCGCGCGATCTTCCCGCGCTCCCCCCGGGGGGCCGATTGGATCGCGGGGTGGAGGAACAGGAGGCCGTGGCGTGGGGGCGGCGCCCGACCCCGGAGGTGCTCGAAGAACGCCCGCTCGGCGCCGAGGACCTGGATCGTGCTCGCCGGCAGACGGGCCAGCCGGTCGAGGCCCCGCGCCTGGGCGAGCAGCTTCGCGGCGAGCTCGGGACCGAGGAGGGCGCTCAGGTTCGGCGTACGCGCCGGCACGGCCCCCTCGACCGCCGCCGAGAGCTCCGCGCGAGCTCCGCCGATGGCCGCATAGAGTTCCGCGAGGCGCCGCCGAGCCGCCCGCACCGCGGGATCGCTCGGGGCGTACGGGGAGTCTTCGCCGGCAGCGAGCAGCCGTCGGGCCGCCGCGGCCGGTTCGGCCCCGTCGAGCTCGGGCGCGTCGCGGGAGGCCCAGCTCGTCAGGCGCTCGCCGACCAGATTCTGCACCCGGTCGAGATCCGCCGTCGCGCGGACCGCTTCCTCCACGTGGATCGACGGATCCCATGAGTCCGCGAGCGCGGTCTCCGCCACGTCGAGCAGCGCGGCCCGGTGGGCGACGCGATCGCCTTCCGGCTCGGAGGCGGGCAACGCGATCGGTGCGTGGGGATCGAACCGCACGTGGTCGCCGGAGAGGCGACGGTCCCGCGTGGTCCACGGTTCGTCGGCGCGGGCGGCCAGCAGTTCCTCCTCCTCCGGGGTCCGGCGGCCCGCGAGGCGCGCTCGAATGCGGTCCGCGATCGCCGGGCCGTCCTCGGGGGATCGGCGTCCCCGCACGACCTCGCCCTCCTCGAGCAGGAACGCGCCGTACCACGTCGACACGATCGTGCGCACCATCGTTCCCCGGCCTCTCCCGCGACGGAAGGCGCGTCCCATAAATAGGGCGGCACGGGTCGCGCCGGCGATGGACCCCCCGTCGGACGTCGTGCGCTCCGCGCGGATCGACCACGCCCTGGTCCTCACGATCGACCATCCTCCGGTGAACGTCCTCTCCCGGGTGGTCCTCGACGCGCTCGCGGAACGTCTCGGCGGCGCACCGGACGACCCGGAGGTCCGAACGGTCGTGCTGGCCAGCGCCGCCGAGAAGGCGTTCGCCGCGGGAGCGAACATCCGCGAGATGGCGCCGATGGGTCCGTCGGAGGCGTTCGAGCACGGAGCGCGCGGCCAGGCGATCACGCGCCAGATCGAACGCCTGCCGCTTCCGGTGATCGCCGCGGTCCACGGGGTCTGCTACGGGGGAGGCTGCGAGATCGCCCTCGCGTGCGACTTCATCGTGGCGAGCGGCGACGCGCAATTCGGTCAGCCCGAGGTGAATCTCGGGATCATGCCGGGATGGGGCGGCACCCGTCGCCTTCCGCGGCGCATCGGAGCCGCGAACGCCCGTCGATGGATCCTCGCGGGCCGCCCCGTCGGCGCGGAGGCCGCGCAGGCGCTCGGGCTCGTCGAGAAGGTGGTGCCGCGAGCCGAACTCCTTCCGGCGTCGCTCGCGCTCGCCGAGGAGCTCGCGACGAAATCCGCTCTCGCCCTCGCCGCGAGCAAGTACGCCCTGCTCCACGCGATCGACCCCGACATCGATCGGGGCCTCGCCTACGAACTCGATCTCTGGTCCCGACTGTTCGGCACGGACGGGCAGAAGGAGGGCATGGACGCCTTCCTCGCGAAGCGCCCGCTCGTGGCCCGACCACGGGCGAAGTGGGCCGAGGAATCCGTCGGCTTTCCCTGGTCCCGAGAGGGGAACGGCACGTCGGCCACCGGAAAGCGGAAGAAGGCGGACGTGTCCGGTCGGGCTTGACGCCGCGGTGGCTCAGCTGGCAGAGCGGCTCCTTGGTAAGGAGCAGGCCGAGGGTTCAAATCCCTCCCGCGGCTCTTTGAAGCCGCGGGGGAGGAGTCGCCGTCCGGTCCTTCCGGCCCAAGCTCAATCCGCCAGGATGCGCCGGAGATTGTCTTCCGTGAACGCGTCGACGCCTTCGAGCCGGCGTCCGTCGGGCCGGCACAGCACCGGAAATTTCCGCAAGTGGTGCAGGTGCTCGGAGATCACCCGGTGGAACGCCGTCTCCTTTCCCACGTCCACGACGTGAACCGTGCGACCCGATGCCATCACCAGCGCGCCCGCACGACGCACCGCCTCTTCCTCGTCCTCGGGAAGGTCCTCGCCCTCGACGGGTTTGTGGGCATACTCCCCGGTGCTCCAGAGGGCGGCTCCCCCGCTGTGCCCGGCATACGTCCCCGGGACGAACGTGTACACTCCGTTCTGCCGCAGCCCTTCGAGCGCATGGTCGTGGGCATCCTCCGGCAGAATCAGCCGGATGGTTCTCTCCGACTTCACGAAGAGCAACACATCGTGCGGATGGAGCGTCGCGGACATCGCCCCAGCAGGAAGGCCCGCCGGTATTAGGGAGCGTTCACCGCCACCGGCGGGGGCGCGGTCGAAGCGCCCATATACCGAGGCCGGCTAGGTCGGCCCGCAGCGGGGTAGGGTAGTCAGGAAAGCGGCCGGCGTCGCCGACCGTCCTGAAATCCCGACGGGCTCATAACCCGTAGATCCATGGTTCAAATCCATGCCCCGCTATCGGGATTCTTCCGTGCGCGCGGTCGCACGCAGGTGCGGGCGGCGCGTGGCGGCGCTCCGCGCGTGCCGGGTCTAGTTCCCGCCGCTTGCGCCCTTGGACTTCGGCCTGCGTCGCGTTGACTTGCGGGCAGCGGCCTCTGACGTCCCCGGGTCGTCCGCGGGCGGCGCCCCCGCGGGATCCGGCGGCGGCGGGGGCGGAGGGGGTGGCGCGACGATGGGAGGACTGGGGGTCATCGGCGGCGCGGGGTTGCTCGGCGCGGGCATTGGAACCGGAGGAGCCGCGGGCGCGCTCGCGGGCGTGGAGTGATGGCCCGAGTGGGCCGAGCTCGACGGGATCGGCACAAATTCTCCCGGCCGCCAGGTGTGGGGCTGACGCAGGATCGAGGGATCCTTGAGGAAGAGGTCCGCGTGGCCGCAGGCCTTGCAGATGCGCGTGCCCATCGCGAGCTCTCCCCGCGAACGGAGCGACAGGGTGCCGCCCCCGATCGAGCCCGTCTTGAGTTCGTTCGCCCAGACGAAGTCGCTCGCTCCGCAGTTGCTGCACACGGGAGGCACGGGGCACCCTTCCGCCGACAAGAGGCCCCCCCTCCGTAGAAAAGCATTGCGTCGCCGGTCGTGCGCCGGACGGGGGGGTCCGACCCGTCAGCGCGACGCGCTACGGCCGGAAGATCGGGGCCGAGCGCAACCGACTTGTAGCCACCACCCCGTCCCCGCGGCGAGATGGCGAGCTCGTGGCTCCATCGCCTCACCGTCGCGATCGACGGCTCGCCGAACGCGGCGACCGCCCTCGATTGCGCGATCGATCTCGCGCTGAAGTACTCCGGCGAGCTCGTGATCGTCGCGGTCGCGCCGATCGTTCCCGTGTACATCTCGACGACCGAGCCGTACGTGCCGGCGGGCGTGCCCCCCAGCGAGATCGGCCAGTACCGGGAGATCGTCGAGGCGGCGGTGAAGAAGGCGGAGGCCGCGGGCCTCCGTTCGGTGACCGGCGTGAGCTACGAAGGGGTCGTCGTCGACGAGATCCTGACGCACCTGGAGCAGCACCCGACCGACCTCTTCGTGATCGGCTCCCGGGGCCTCTCGACGGCGAAGCGGCTGCTGCTCGGAAGCGTGTCGAGCGCCGTGGTGAACCACGCACCTTGTCCGGTGCTCGTCGTGCGCCCGACGGGCGTTACGAATCCCGCCGCGTAACGACCACGCGCGTCGGGCAGGGCAGCTTGTGGGACGCCTTCCGCAGGGCTTCCTTCGCGTCGTCGACGTGCGCCTCGGTCGTGTAGACCGTCAGGAGCTCGCTGCCGATCTCCGCGCGCACGGCGTGCCCGACGGGCTTGCCGAACGCGCCGCGCATTCCGTCGGAGATACGGTCCGCCCCCGCGCCCATCGCCATCTTGTGCTCCCGGAGGATCTGATGCGGGTAGCGTCGGACCTTGAGGTGGTACTGGTTCAGCGCGGCCTTCTCCATCACCCGGACTGCACTGATCCGCGCCGCCTCGAGCGCGATGTCGCGCACCTGCGCCGCTTCCTCGGTCCCGAGCGAGAGCGCAACCGGGAAGGCGGTCTTCAGATCGCCGGTGTCGAACTGCGAGATGCGGCAGTTCGGGACGCCGCCCATGTACTCTCGACGGGTGTAGATCTGGCCCTCGACCTTGCGGTACATCCGGGCCGGCTTTCGGGTCATGGGGCCGCGCGAGACCGGTCGCCCATTAAAACGGTTGCGCGGCGCGTAGGCGGTGGGCGCCGGTCAAGGCCGTGCGCAGCTCGAGAGCGGGGAGCCGGTGGTCGGTGAGCCACGCGACGACCCGCCGTCGCGCCCGGGCGTTTGGTGCGTAGGCGAAGAAGCTCCGGCCGAACATCGCCTGGGCGGCCCGGGCTCCGCGGGCGCGGAGGGCCGTCACGACCCGCCGGAGCGGTGGGGGCGCGAGTCCGAGCCGGTCGGTGAAGCGCTCGCTCGCGTCGAAGAACCGGACGGGGCTCGGGTGCCGGAGGAGGTCCGGCAGCGGTCCGGCGGCGGCCGCGACCCGTTCGAGGAACGACGCCCGACCGAGGAGGCGGGGCGAGGGCAGAGGCGCACCCGCCACGCCGACGAAGACGGCGCCGTCGAAGCGGGCGTGTTCGACGCGGCCCCAGGGCGCCAGCCCCGCCCGTCGTCGGAGCTCGAGACCGCCTCCGTCCGCGATCGCGGCGACTCCGCCGAGCCCGCCGGCCCCGAACAGGTCCGCGAGGTGAGCGGTTTCGAGTGCGACCCGACGCGAGTGTCCGGCCACGGCGGCAACGGCGAGGGCGGTCGCGGCGGCCCCGGCCG
>Ga0335073_10016233_pt1 | contig 10401 bp, 9 predicted proteins | sample Lox_Sample_22_FD_207093 | JGI IMG/M metagenome (GOLD analysis project Ga0335073, IMG submission 207093) | Soil microbial communities from Loxahatchee National Wildlife Refuge, Florida, United States - Lox_Sample_2.2 | ecosystem: Environmental > Terrestrial > Soil > Wetlands | place: USA: Florida... | reverse complement strand
AGCTCGCCGCTCGTTAGTCGGCGATCCCGTTGAGCGCGGCCGCGAGCTCGTCCGGCCGCGACGCCCACACGGCGTGGTCGGTGTCGATCTCGATCACCGGGTCGCAGCCGGCCCTCTCGATCATCAGCCGCTGAAGCGGTGGGCGCACGGCCATGTCCTGGAGGCACATCACGTACGCACGCGGGAGCGCCGCCAATGCCCCGCTCCCCGAGCCGCCGAGCCGCACCGGATGGGTGAACGGCGCGACAGCCTGCGGACTGTTCCGGACGAGCGCGTAGGCAACCTGCTCGTCGTCGCAGCAGTTGTATCGTGCCTCCCGCGCGCCGTCGGGCGACATCCGAGCCACCGGCGGATCGCCCTCCACGATCATGTTGGCCTGAATCTGATCGCCGGCGGCCTCGGGCAGCTGCGTCATGTCGATCAAGCTCATGCCCTCCCACGGCACGAACGCCGCGACGTACACCAGCTGAGCGATCCGTTCCGGACACCGAGCCGCGGCCTGCGTGATCACCATCCCGCCCATGCTGTGCCCAACGAGGATCGCCGGCGGCCCCTCGGCCAGCGCCTCGCACACCCGCTGCGCGTAGCGGTCGAGCGTGATCTCCTCGACCGGGGTCGGGTCGTCGCCCTGGCCCGGAAGGTCGATCGCCTGCACCGAGTGACCCGCGGCGCGGAGGCCGGGAGCGACCCGGTCCCAGCAGGCGGCCCGTCCGAACGCGCCGTGCACCAAGACGATTCTCGCCATCACCGGCCCTCCTTGATTTTCAGTGTCAAGTCTCGTGACAAGCCGCGCGATCCTACTTGGGAGGCGATCCGAGGCGGTTTAGACTCCCCAACGCTCGTGGCGGTTCACGAGCATGGAGCTGAAAAGAGGGAGAGATGGCTACAACCGCGCCGAAGGCTGGGGCATTCCCGAGCCCGTACGAGATCGACACCCCGGCTGGGTGCGAGGGCTGGGAGGAGATGTATCCCTACTACGCGCTGTTCGACGAGCGGCGGCGCGAGATCGACGAGAACCGCTTCTGGTTCTGGAACTCCATGCACTTCCCGATGCCGATGCCGGCGTTCGACGTGATCTGCATCGACTCGCCCTACCAGGCAGTGGGGGCCTGGCAGAACCGCGTGTTCGCGGTGCCTCCCGCGATGGGGATCGACTACCGGTGCGTCAACGGCTACATCTACATCTCGGGCAACCCGGTGACGGACCCGGCCAAGATCGCCGAGCGCGCCGAGTTCTTCCAGAAGCGCGCGGGCTACTACTTCCAGAACTGGAGCGAGCTGTACGGCAAGTGGCGCGCGAAGATGGAGGCGTTGATCCGCGAGCTCGGCGAGCTCCAGGTTCCGGATCTACCCGAATACGAGCCCGACGAGGTCGCGTTCGGCGACGATCGCAACACCGCCTTCTACGAGGTGCTCGACGCCTACCCTCGCGCGCTCCGCCTCGGCGACATGATGTGGCAGCACCACTTCGAGTTCCTGCTGCTCGGGTACGGCGCCTACGGGACGTTCGTCGAGTTCTGCAAGGGCCAGCTACCGGACATCCCCGACCAGCACATCGCGCAGATGGTCGCCGGCATCGATGTGCTCCTGTTCCGCCCCGACGCCGAGCTTCGCCGCCTGGCGCGGCTGGCGATCGAGACCGGTGTCGACGACGCGTTCGAGCAGGGCCGTTCCCCGAGCGAGATCGACGCAGAACTCGCCGAGACCGAAGCCGGAAAGAGCTGGCTGGCCGAACTCGAGAAGGTCAAGGACCCCTGGTTCAACATGGCCACCGGCGACGGCCTCTACCACTACTACCGGAGCTGGCTCGACGATCCGAGCATCCCGTACGCGTCGTTGATCGGCCACATCAGCGCGCTCAACTCGGGTGAGCAGATCGACCGCCCGACCGACGAGATCCAGCGGGAGCGCGACCGGCTGGCCGGCGAGTACGGCGCGCTGCTCGACGATGACGCCCGGGCGAGCTTCAACGACCTTCTGAACCTGTCGCGAACCGTGTTCCCGTACGTCGAGGAGCACAAGTTCTTCTGCGACTACTGGTTCCTCACCCGCTGGTGGAACAAGATCCGCGAGTTCGGCGCGCTGCTCGAGCGCAACGGGTTCCTCGAGGACTCAGAAGACGTGTTCCAGCTCTCGCGCTACGAGGTCGCGAGCGCGCTCGACGAGCTTGTGCTGACGTGGGCCACCGGCGGCCTGCCGCTCGGCCCCAAGCACTGGCCGCCGATCGTCGCTCGCCGCAAAGAGATCCTGTCGAAGCTCGGCGAGTGGACCCCGCCGCCGGCGATCGGCGTGACGCCGGAAGCGGTCACCGACCCGATGACGATCATGCTGTGGGGCGTCACGACCGACCGCGTGCAGGAGTGGGCCCGTCAGCAGAGCGGCGGCTCGGTGCTGAACGGCGCCGCCGCCTCGCCCGGCACCGTCGAGGGCGTCGCGCGCGTGGTCAGGTCGGTCGACCAGATCGGCGATGTCCGTGACGGCGAGATCCTCGTGTGCGGCAGCACCTCCCCGGCATGGGCGCCGATCTTCTCCAAGATCAAGGCGACGGTCACCGACGTCGGCGGCGTGATGTCGCACGCGGCGATCGTGGCGCGCGAGTACGGGCTCCCGGCGGTCGTCGGCACAGGCCGCGCCACCGCAGCCATTCGCACCGGCCAGACGATCAGGGTGGACGGGTCCGAGGGGACGGTCACGTTGCTGTGACCGACTACATCCGGCCGCTCCAGCAACTCTCCCGCACCGACGAGCCGAGCTTCGGCGGCAAGAGCGCCAACCTCGGCGAGTTGCTCGCGGCCGAGATCCCGGTGCCGCCGGGATTCGCGATCTCCGCCGACGCCTTTCACGCGTTCGTCCACGCGGCCGGGCTCGAGGACAGGATCGCGAGCGCGATGGCCGGCGTCTCGTCGAGCGACGTCGACGCGATCGGCCGCGCCTCGCACGCGATCAGCGAAGCCATGCGCTTCGCCCCGGTCCCGGCTGCGCTGCGCGAGCAGATCGCCGAGCACTACGCGAAGCTGGGCGAGAACTCGCCGGCGGTCGCGGTCCGCTCGAGCGCCGTGGGGGAGGACAGCCAGGACGCCACGTTCGCCGGCCAGCAGGAGACGTACCTGTGGGTGCGCGGGGCCGAGCACGTATGCGATGCGGTGCGCGATTGCTGGGTCAGCCTGTACAGCTCGCCGGCGATCAGCTACCGGGCCCGCCTCGGGGAGGCGGAGCAACCACCTGCGATGGGCGTGACCGTCCAGCTCATGGTCGACGCCGAGGCGTCCGGCGTGATGTTCACGTGCAACCCGGTGACGGGCGACCCGAGCATGGTGGCCATCAACTCGAGCTGGGGCCTAGGCCTGGCGGTGGTCGGCGGCGAGGTCACTCCGGACGACTTCCTCGTGAGCAAGGTCACGGGCGAAGTCGTGCGTGAGCACATTCACCCGAAGGGGGTCCAGTACATCCCGGATCCGGCGGGGAACGGTGCCGTCCGCGTCGCGGTCGACGGCGACCGCCGGGAGGCGCGCTCGCTCGAGCCGGCGGATCTCGAGCGTCTGGTCGGCGTGGCCCGGCGGATCGAGCGCTACTTCGGCTGCCATCAGGACATCGAGTGGGCACTGCCGCGCGGCGAGACCGAGCACGTGTTCGTCGTCCAGGCAAGGCCCGTCACCGCCGTCGCCAAGAAGCCGGAGAAGAAACCGGCGTCGGCGATGTCGCTGATCATGAGCACGTTCGGCGCCGGGCCGCCGAAGGGCTAGCGATGCCACTCAGCGACGAAGACGTCCGCGAGATCCTGCGGATCATCGACGAGTCGGACCTGACCGAGCTCCGCCTCGAGACGGAGGATTTCTCGCTGCACGTGGTCAAGGGCGAGCGCAGGCTGGATCCGCCAGTGCCGGCGCCGACGCCGACCCCCCGCCCGCGCCAGCCTCCGGCCGACGACAAGCCGACAGCGCCGGAGCCAGGTACGGCCGACGGTCTTGCGACGATCACCGCCCCGATGCTGGGAACGTTCTATCGCGCCGAGGCTCCGGGCAAGCCGCCGTTCGTCGACGTGGGGGGGCGAGTCGAGCCCGACACGATCGTCTGCATCATCGAGGTCATGAAGATGATGAACTCGGTGACCGCGGGCGTGTCGGGAACGATCACCGCGGTCGTGCCGGAGAACGCCGAGCTCGTCGAGTACGGGGCGCCACTGTTCCGGGTGGAGCCTGCGTGAAGCGGATTAAGCGCGTATTCGTCGCCAACCGCGGCGAGATCGCGCTGCGGATCGTGAACGCCTGCGAGGAGCTGGGGCTCGAGACCGTGGTCGGCACCTCCGACGCCGACCGCGACGGGCTGGCGGCACGCCGGGCCGACCGCGCCGTATGCATCGGGCCGGCGCCGGCGTCCGAGAGTTACCTGCGCGACGACCTGGTCGTGCAAGCCGCGCTCGGGACCGGCTGCGACGCGATCCATCCCGGCTATGGATTCCTTTCCGAGAGCCCGAAGCTCGCCGCCCGCGCCCAGGACAACGGCCTCATCCTCATCGGCCCGCCGCCGGAGGTCATGGAGCTGAGCGGCGACAAGCTGCGCGCGCGCGAGGAGGCGGCCCGCGCCGGGGTACCGGTCCTCCCGGGTCAAGAAGTCCCACCGGATAGAGACGCCCACAAGGCTGCCGACGAGATCGGATACCCGCTGCTCGTCAAGGCGGCCGGCGGAGGCGGCGGTCGAGGGATCAAGCTCGCGCACGACCGCGACGAGCTCGGCAACCTGCTGAGTCTCGCGCGGAGCGAGGCCGGCGCGGCGTTCGGGGACGAGCGCGTGTACCTCGAGCGGTTCGTCGCGAACGCCCGCCACGTCGAGGTCCAGATCGCAGCCGACGAGCACGGTGCGGTCGTCCACCTAGGTGAGCGCGACTGCTCGGTGCAACGGCGCTACCAGAAGGTGATCGAGGAGGCGCCCGCGCCAAACCTTGATCCTGCGACGCGTAACGCGCTCACCGCGGAAGCCGTCGCCTTCGCGACAGCGATCGGGTACCGGAACCTGGGTACGGTCGAGTTCGTCCTCGACGCGGACACCGGCGAGCAGTTCTTCCTCGAGATCAACTGCCGTATCCAGGTCGAGCATCCGGTCACCGAGGCCGTGACCGGGCGCGACCTGGTCGCTCTCCAGATCCACATCGCCGACGGCGAGCCGCTCGGGTTCGCACAGCAAGACGTCGTGTTCGACGGGCACGCGATCGAGTGCCGCCTGAACGCCGAGGACGTTGCGCGCGGGTTCATGCCGAGCCCGGGGACGCTGTCGCTGTTCTCGATTCCGGATCTGCACCAGCTCCGCGTCGACACCGCCCTATGTGCCGGCGCCACCATCCCGCCCTATTACGACTCGCTGATGGCGAAGCTGATCGCGCACGCCGAGGGCCGCGACGCGACGATCGACGTGCTGCTCGAAGCGCTCGAGGATCTCGACGTAGAGGGGGTCGAGACTAACCGCGCGCTTTTGATCAGCGTGCTCGCCCACGATGACTTCCGCCGCGGGACGATCACCACCGACTGGCTGGAGCGCGCGATCGTATGAGTTCCGCCACGCGGCTCATCGAGCTCGTCGACACGACCACGCGGGACGGCAACCAGAGCCTGTGGAGCGCCACCGGGCTGACCACGCCCGACGTGCTCGCGATCGCCCCGACGATGGACCGGGTCGGGTACCACGCGTGCGACTTCACCTCGAGCACGCATATGGCGGTGTCGGTCAGGTTCCACCGCGAGGACCCGTGGGAGCGGATCCGGCTGATGAGCGCGGCAATGCCGAACACGCCGCTCAGCATGATCACGCCCGGGATGCGCTTCATAGCATGGGCCCCGGCCGAGGAGGATGTGATGTCGCTGGCGTTCACGCTCGTGGCGCGCAACGGCATCAGGCGGCTTCAAATCGCCGACCCGTCCAATGACGTGCGGCGGCTGCGGCGCGTCGCCGAGCTGGCGCGGCTCGCAGGGATCGACGAGATCGTGATCGGGCTGACCTATTCGATCAGCGACGTCCACACCCACGCCTACTACGCCGAGCGCGCCGCGGCGCTCGCCGACTGCTCGGAGCTGGATCGCCTGTATCTGAAGGACCCGGGCGGCCTGCTGACCCCGGACGCCGTGCGAGAGCTCGCGCCGCATTTCGCAAGCGCGGCCGGGGGGCGGACGATCGAGCTTCACAGCCACTGCACGATCGGCCTGGCGCCGTTCGTGTACCTCGAGGGCGTACGCGCCGGCTTCCAGGTCGTGCACACCGCGTCGGGCGCGCTGTCGCGCGGCACCTCCCAGCCCGAGGTGTTCAGCACGGTCCGCAACCTCGAGGCGATCGGGTACGAGACCGATCTCGACCTCGACGCCCAGAAGATCGTCTCGGAGCACTTCGACCAGATCGCGGAGGCCAAGGGTCTGCCGGGCGGCGCGCCTCGCGAGTTCGACGCGGTCTACTACACCCACCAGCTGCCCGGCGGCATGGTCACGACCACCCGCCGGATGCTCGAGGAGCTGCGCCGCCCCGAGCTGTTCGACGAGGTGCTAGACGAGGTCACGCGCGTCCGCGGCGAGATGGGCTATCCGATTCTGGTCACGCCGGTCTCGCAGTTCGTCGCCAGCCAGGCGGCCCGCAACGTGATCGACGGCGAACGCTGGGTCAACGTGTCCGACGAGACGATCCGGTACTTCCTCGGCCACTACGGCGACCCGGCCGCGCCGGTCGACCCCGATATCGCCGATCGGGTCCTGCGCCTGCCCCAGGCGGCGAAGCTCCGCGATCTGACGCCGATCAGCCTCGACGGCGCGCGCGAGCGGTTCGGCACGCGGATCTCCGAGGAGGAGCTCCTGCTCCGCCTGACGATGCCGCAGGAGCAGGTCGACGCGATGGTGGCGGCGCGGGGACAGACCCCGCCGGCACCCGCGGCCCGCCCCGGACGCAGCCCGCTCGTCACCCTCCTGCACGAGCTGAGGCGGCGCCCCGCGATCAGCCAGTTCGAGCTCACGCACGACGGGGGCGACACGGTGGTGTGGCACCGTGGTTGAGGGCCTCGACGGTCTGGCTCTAAACGAGGCGCGCGGGTTCGTGTTCGACGTCGACGGCACGCTCGCGCACCGAGGCCCCGACGGTCGCGCCGAGCCGCAGCCTGGGGCGGTCGAGGTGCTCGAGCGGATCCGCGCATCGGGACGGAAGCTCGTGCTGTTCACGAACGGGAGCCACGTCCGCTCGGAGACGATGGCTCGCGCGCTCAGAGAAGACGGCCTCCCGGTGGCCGACGAAGAGATGCTGACGCCGGTCGACAGCGCGATCACTTACATCCGCCGCCGCCACCGCGACCGGCCGGCGCTGCTGTTCGCCTCGGACGTGGTTCGCCAGTGGATGGCGGAGGCGGGCATTCCCGAGGCGCGGGGCGAGGACGCCGAGGTGGTGTTCGTCGCCCACATCGACGAAGCCGACATGCCGGCGATGGAGCGCGCGGCGCGCGCGGTCGAGCGGGGCGCGCCGCTACTGACCGGCAGCTGGGCGCGCGGCTATGCCGGCGCGAACGGGATCATCTTCAGCCGCGGCGCGATGGTGACCGCTGCGATCGCCAAGGTCACCGCGAAGCGACCAAAGATCGTCGGCAAGCCTTCCCGCGCCGCCGTCGAAGAGATCCGGACGCGCCTGAACCTCCCCACCGACCAGATCGCGGTGATCGGGGATGACGTCGGCATGGACATCGCGCTCGGTCGCATGGGCGGATCGAAGACCGTGCTGGTCCGGAGCGGCGTCACGGGCGCGACGCCGCTCGACAAGCTGCCCGAGAGCAAGCGTCCGCACGCGGTGATCGACCGCGTCGCCGATCTGCTTGAAGTGTTGGACACTGTCTGAGCGCATCTATGGCGACGACTGAACAGCTGCCACCCGCCATCGTCCTCGAGCAAGCCGGGCTGACCGTCGAGGCGCTCTACGACGAGCTGACCGACCGCTGCACGAGGCCGGTGCGGCTCGAGGACCTTCTCTACGACGCCGCCGATCGGGTCCCCGGGCTCGTCCCGACACGCGCCCAGATGGAGGCCGAGCGGGCGCGCATGCTCGCCGACAAGCAGGGTCTCGAGCTCGCGCAGGGGTTGCTACTCGCAGAGGTCCTGGCCATCCCACGCACCGGCCGTCATCTCGTCGAGTCGATGCTTCACCCGACGGCGCTCGCGCAGGAGCGCCTCGAGGAGCTGCAACGAACCGGCACCGTCGACCTCGGCCACGCTCGCGTCACCCGCCGCGGCCGCGCGGCCGTCCTGGAGCTGCGCAACCCGCGCCACCTGAACGCCGAGGACGACACCACGCTTGCCGAGACGGAGGCCGCCGTCGACCTCATCCTGCTCGATCCCGGGATCGAGGTGGGTGTGCTCCGGGGCGGCGTAGTCGACCATCCGCGTTACGACGGCCAGCGGCCGTTCGGCGCCGGGATCAATCTCACCCGCCTCTACCAGGGGCGGATCGACTTCCTGTTCTACGTAATCCGCGACATGGGCTACGTCAACAAGATCTATCGTGGTCTCGCCGGACCGCAGGCGACCGAGAAGCTGTGGATCGCGGCAGTCGAGAAGTTCGCGATTGGCGGCGCCTGCCAGCTCACCCATGTCATGGATCACGTAATCGCGGTCCGCGGCGTTCGCCTGTACCTGCCGGCGCGCAAAGAGGGGATCATCCCGGGCGCGTCCAACCTCCGTCTGCCCCGGTTCGTCGGCGACCGCGCGGCGCGCCAAGCCATTCTGTCGGGCCGCGAGTGGACCGCTGGTGAGCCGGACGCCGACCTGATCTGCGATGAGGTCGTGGACGCGGAGGAGGTCGAGCACGCGATCGACGACCGGATCGAGGCCCTCACGAGCTCCGGGCTCGTCAACGCGTCGGCCAACCGCGCCGCGATGCGCGTAGGGGCGGAGCCGCTCGATCTGTTCCGGGAGTACATGGCGACATACGCCCGGGAACAGGCCTATTGCCACCTGAGCCCCGCGCTCGTCCGCAACCTCGAGCAGCACTGGAATGCTGACCGACGCGCCCTCTGAATCGGGAATCTGGGACGCCGCGGCCGAGACGATGCCGCGGGAGCAGCTCGCCGCGCTCCAGCTCGAGCGGCTGCGCGACACCGTCGCGCGCGTACTGAAGGGGCAACCACTCGGCGCGGGGCGGCTCGCCGAGTCCGGCATCAACACGCCGAACGACGTCGAGTCCCTCGACGATCTCGACCGGCTCCCGTTCGCGCACAAGAACGACCTCCGCGAGAACTATCCGTTCGGTCTGCTCGCGGTCCCGCGCGAGGAGCTCGTGCGCGTCCAGGCCTCGAGCGGCAGCCACGGCAAGCCGACGGTGGTCGGCTACACGCGGGCTGACCTCGAGATCTGGACCGAGCTGATGGCGCGCTCGATGACGACGGCGGGCGTCCGGCCCGGGATGCTGATCCACAACGCGAACGGGTACGGGTTGTTCACCGGTGGTCTCGGGTTCCACCAGGGCGGCGAGCGGATCGGCGCCACCGTGGTCCCGGTGTCGGGCGGCCAAACCGCCCGCCAGGCGATGCTCGTGCGCGACTTCGGCGCCCAGGTGCTCGTCGCCACCCCTTCGTACTCGCTCGTGATCGCCCAGGCGCTGCTCGATGCGGGAATCGCGCCCGGGGACAACGCCCTCGAGCTCGGGCTGTTCGGCGGCGAGCCATGGACCGAGGGCCTTCGGACCAAGATCGATAGCGCGCTCGGGATCAAGGCGATCAATTTCTACGGCCTGTCGGAGATGTGCGGGCCGGGCGTGGCGACCGAGTGCCTGACCGCCCGCGACGGGCTCCACGTTCAGGAGGACCACTTCCTCGTCGAGGTGGTCGATCCCGCCGACGGCACTCGCCTGCCGCCCGGCGCCGACGGCGAGCTCGTGTTCACAACGCTCACCAAGGAAGCGCTGCCGCTGATCCGCTACCGCACGGGCGACCTCGGCGCGATAACGCTCGAGCCTTGCGCGTGCGGGCGGACGACCGCGCGGCTGGTCCGTCTGGGTGGCCGCCGTGACGACATGATGATCATCCGCGGCGTCAACCTGTACCCGTCGCACATCGAGCAGATCATGCTGACCGCCGACGGCGTGGGGCCGCACTACCGGCTGATCCTCGAGCGCCCAGGCCCGATGGACGAGCTCACGCTCGAGTGCGAGCCGAGCGCGCTCGATGGCGACCGCGACGGCTTACGGCAAACGCTCGAAAGACTTCTAAAAGAAAACACCGGCGTGCGGATCAGGGTGTCTGTCGTCGACCCCGGATCGGTTCCGCGCAGCGAGGGCAAGGCCGTCCGCGTGGTCGACCGGCGCTAGCCGCGCTGCGCCACGCGTGGCGGCGCAGCGCGGAAGCATCGTTTACCGGCCTCGGTGCGAGCTCAGCGCTGCGAGCTCGAGCGGGAA
>Ga0335073_10016232_pt1 | contig 10401 bp, 9 predicted proteins | sample Lox_Sample_22_FD_207093 | JGI IMG/M metagenome (GOLD analysis project Ga0335073, IMG submission 207093) | Soil microbial communities from Loxahatchee National Wildlife Refuge, Florida, United States - Lox_Sample_2.2 | ecosystem: Environmental > Terrestrial > Soil > Wetlands | place: USA: Florida... | reverse complement strand
GAAAGTGCCATTGTTACGCGGATATTTTTTTCGCGCGCTGCCCGAACCCGCCCACTGGGAGCCCTGCGGGGCGGCATCAGAGTGACAGTCATCTTGAATCTCATTGCCATTGAAGTCATCTCAAGTTTCTCCATTTGAATTGTGCAATATAAGTATCCGCACCTTTAAAAGGCATCCTCAATATGTTCATCGAGATAATCCAGCTCGTCTGCCTCAAACACATCATCGAGAAGCGTCTCTTCAGCCTCCAGAGCCCCATTAACCTTTACTAGCTTGTCTTTATATGCCTGGAGATGGGTACCATCCATCACTTTCCCTATGCCAAGCCCATGCAAATCCACTGCCTGTTCAATGGTTTCTCCGTCCCCTGCCTCATAATGATGTCGTCCTGCTGTTCGCCTAAATACTCTTTCGCGAAGCAGTGCCTCGGCTATATGCCGCACATCAAGGTCCGCTTGAACAATTGACGAGTGTTGGTAATGCTCTACCGCCCCGGAATCCTTGTAGATATGCTCCCGTACCTGTTTCGCAACCATGACTTGTGGCGCATACACGTTCCGATGGAATGCATCATTTTCAACATTCAACATTTGGCGCAGTCGTCGTTTCATTTCGCGGATAATATATTCGCCGAGTAAGTCGCAAGGTCGAAAGCCTTTGGGTGAACCAGACAAATTAACCAGGCATTGGGTCATCCAGTGATTCTTCGCCGCCGGTGAGAACGCATGATTCAGGCACGCCATGATATGGATGAGTTCATTGCGATATAATGGAAGCGAGGTCTTTTTATCGTTGTTGTGCAGCCAGATGGTGAAGTGCTTCAGGTATAGCGTAACACATCCCGAATCCCCGGTTCTTACCGCCTCAGTAAATCCCCGGTAGATCAGTCCGTGCTGCAAGAAAAGGACAGCATTTTCGTGAACGAGATCCCTTCTTTCCATCTCTTCCTCCCTCCATTCCCTTACCAAAAGCCTCGCCGAGAACTTTGATTCAACCTTTTCTATTAATTTTCGCCAATTCTCATCCTTCAACTTTATCAGAAGTTCTTCCCAGTTCTCAGCTCCCAATTCAGCACCGAGCGCAGCCAAAATATGTCCGTCCAACAGATGATCGAGGAAAGACTGACAGGCACGGAAATCTTTGATCTTGTTCGTTTGGAAGTTGAACATGCCTGAAAATCGATGCAACCTGTTCACCCAATCCACCAGCGATCCAAAATCGCTGTCTCGCAAGCGGTGCGCTTTGAATACGCATTGCAATATGGCCATAGTCAGGTGAAAAAGACCTGCGACTGGTTCGATATGATTGAGACGTCCGAGTGCAGATGAGCCTTCTTGACATTCTATAGCCGATCTAAAGTCAGCGGATTTATTAAGGAATACGTACCGTTCCTTCAAAACCGTGAATAGATCTCCATTGCTAAAGATTTTCATTCCTGCCATCTCATCTGCAAACAGCCCCAATGTCTTCATAATATCCCGGAGAAGCTCGCACATTTGCGCTAAGTCCCCTTCATTCCGTGCATAGACAGGCAGCGTCCACACGTATGTCTTTTGAAGCGGTATTTGATGCATTACCCATCGCTTGACTGGTTTCAGTTGCGTCCCCGATTTCGACTTCTTGGACATCGATCCTTCGCAATATGAGCCCAAAATCGAATATATGGCAAAATGTGTCCCATTGCGCAGCCATTTAACATCTGTCTCTGAAGGAAGGATGTCAGGCACGGATATCTTCATGGCATGCGATATGTTGACATCATCCGCTGTCAGCATTGGGCCTTGAAGGCCGACCGCATTGATTGCAACATATCCCGCGCAGTGGTGTACCAACTCGCCTTGATGATCTAGTCGTTGATCACGTACTCGTGCAGTGAAGTCCATATTGTCTTTCGAAAACCAACATTGTGGGAATTGCGCCGGAACATTTTGCAGGTTCTGTAGTGCGGCCGTCGCGATTGTCTTCATCGTTCTCACGACGGATGAATAGGATACCGAAATACCTCGCTGATGCAATACCTCCAAAACCCGTTTAGGTGTGTTGGCGGAAACCAAATAATAGCCCATCACTTGCTGTTGGACATTGGCGCGCCTGCTTCTTGCATAACATATTGTTGACAAAGACGTTACCCATCGGTTAGTTTGTCGCTTTTCCCGCCGTTGCGCCACCTTAGACGGCTTTCCCTCGGTAGTCATCTCTTCCTCTTCATCACTGAACTCCAAAACATTCTCTTGATCACACGTCGGCATCTCTATTTTCTTGGTATTGTCCGCAACCAATCCTTGAAACAAATGAGATAATAACGGCGCGCATCTCATCATCGTCTTCGATAAGGTATGCACTGAGAAACTCGTCATCGCTTCTTCAGTAGCTGTTGTTGAAGATTGGGAGATATCGCCGGTGGAAATGAACTCGTCCAATTCCTGCATAAAAAATGTGGTCGCAAGCTCACATATCGCCTTTTTAAAGATGGATGAAGAGCATGATTTGGCGCAAATCTCAAGCAACTCCACAGCGCCTTGTTCTTGCAACCACTTCTTGTTCATTTTGCGAACCCGTTCCTGAGTTTCATGGTACAAATCGTTCCTCAAAATGTCGACGATTGTGACGTCAAGAGTTCGCAAATATCGACTCGCATCAGAGGCATTCGCATAAACGAGTTCGGTCATTTCCGTCGGACAGCTCTCATCGATAATGTCTTCAAGCTTGGTGGTGTTGCTGTATATTCCGGTAAACCGAGTGCTGCGTTGTTCTTTCGCCATTACCCGAGAGGCCGGAGTCGCGTCATCACGCTCGTTCATGACAGCTGAATTCCCGTGGGAAAATGTATTTATTCAATAAGGAGCTTCGATATTATCACAGAAAAAATTGAGGAGCAACGAGCGCCTTGTCGCTATAGTTTAAAAGCAATTTATTCTGCAGCGCTCAGGATAGCGCGACCCTGAAAGGAAAAAAAAAATGATCAGCGTGCCAGAAATTGATCAGCGCGCCAGAAATTGATCAGCGCGCTGATGTGCGGCGCAGCAAAACTTTGAGCCATCTCAAAGGTCGTAAAAATGCAGATTTTTGAAGCGCTCAAAGTTGAATATGAAACTCAGGGCCTATGAGATGCTTCAGTCGAAAGGGCGAATGATTATATCAAATCTGGAATGAGCGCGTCCTGGGGGGTCACCTTTGACCCCAGGCCCTCGCTGGCGCTCGGTCCATACCCTAAAAAAGCCAGCGTTAGGGCATGGGTACGAGGCTACACAGAAAGTCGACTTGAATTCATCAGCGCCTTCTTCCCCGTCCACGATGGCAGAAGCAGGAGACGAAGGAAGAGTCGACGAATCGATTGCTGAGCTCTACCAATCAACAACCACTGCTCCCGTCAACATTGCCGTACTCTCCTTCTCCCTCTCATAACTCACACTCATTAATTTTAAGGTTATCAAATACTGGGGCAAAAGAGACCCAAAACTCAATCTCCCGACAAACTCTTCCCTCTCAGTCACACTCTCCCAGAGAGATCTCTGCGCATTAACCACCGCCTCCTGCTCCCCCTCCTTCAAGGACGACCGCCTCTGGCTCAATGGCGTCCAACAACCCGTCCACACAAACTCCCGACTCGTGGCCTGTCTTCGCTCTCTCCGTCATCTCCGCAATCAACTCGAAACATCGGACCCGTCCCTCCCCAAATTCTCAGAAATGAACCTCCACATCGTCTCCGAGAACAATTTCCCCACTGCAGCAGGATTAGCCTCGTCGGCAGCCGGATTCGCAGCTCTCGTCCGCGCAGTCGCAGACTTGTACCTTCTTCCGCATTCGGAGAGCGAGCTATCTCAAATCGCTCGTCAGGGGTCTGGATCGGCCTGTCGATCCATGTTTGGAGGGTACGTAGCATGGAACATGGGCGTCCAACACGATGGATCCGATTCTGTTGCCGAACAAGTCGCTCCAACCTCCCATTGGCCTCAAATGAGAGCTGCGATCCTCGTCGTCTCGGCCGCGAAAAAGGGCGTCAGTTCAACGGCCGGGATGCAACATACAGTAGCCACGTCTACGTTATTCGTTCAACGCGCCAAACATGTCGTCCCTGAACGGATGCAGAAAATGAAGGACGCGATTCAACAGCGCGATTTTGCGACGTTTGCAGACTTGACGATGAAGGACTCCAATTCGTTTCATGCGGTGTGTTTGGACACGAGTCCTCCCATTTTTTACTTGAATGATACGTCCCGTGCAATCATTCGGCTCGTGGAGGAATTGAATCGTGTTGCGGGCAAGACTGTTGCGGCGTATACTTTTGACGCGGGTCCCAATGCCGTTATTTACTATCTTGCGGAGAATGAACGGTGGATCATGGCGCTTTTGACGTCTTGTTTTGAGGGTGTGCCGGGATTGGAGGGTGTTGCTACCAAGGATAAGGAGGAAAAGAATGTTTTGCTGGAGAATTTCGATGTCTGGTTGCTTAAAGGTGTCATTGATGGAGTCAGTAGGATCATTTTGACGAGCATTGGAGAAGGTCCGGAAAAGGTTGATGACAAGAGGAGTTTGATCGATGCGAAGGGAGAGCCGTTAAAGGGTAGAAAGGCATCATAATTAGGGGGGAGCGATTTTGTTGTAGCGGATACCTAGCGATACTTGCTAGTCTTAATATCATCAATCATCCAGAAGAACGGCAATAATGTCTCCAGCACAAGGAGTCCCTCTAAGTGCTACATTCGATATAATATGAGCATGTCGCTATTGCTCCGACTACAGCCGTATTCTTGCATTCGTTGCAACCGTCTGAATTACCTCATCCAGCCTCTTCTGTAATTCCTCTTTCCGTTTCACGGCTTCCTTTCTTCGTCTCTCGACTTCCTGTAACTCTTCTTCCAGCCGTTCCAATCGCTGGACTTGTTGTTCTTCCGACACACCAATCCCCGGCAAGGACCCAATCAACAACTCAATCTCCTTTGTCTTCAATATCAAATCCCGCGCCAGCTCCTTTTTTGCCGCTAGACATCAGCATATACGAAGGAAATCCCTCACCCGCAAAGGTCTCAGGTGAGTCTGGCGTCACTGGGATTAGCTCCTGGACAGAAAAGGAGGACCAAACCTTGCGCGTCCGAGACAGGGGGATTGTCATTGACGGAGACAAAATCGTGATGGGTATTGAGATAATTCAATGCAGAGTAGAACTGCGTAGCCATCTGCCGTAAGACTTTCCGGTTGTAATGGAGGCATACCTGGTCAATGGCATCTTGTAGTTGTGTTATTCGATCCATAAAGAATGGGAGTAGATCCGAAGTAGGAAGTTGGGATTTCCAAAATTGTAACGCCAGCCGCGAATATTTCGGCCGATCGCATCGGAATCTGCAACTGTTGCAGGCCAACACGTTCAAGGGACACTTGTTTCCATTATCATCTGTCTACAACATCTGAATAGAGAATATATATAACTCCGTTCACATACTCCCACACGCAAATTGGTCTTTATCTCATTCCAACCACTCCCTTGATGTTCGACGCAGCCTTTCTCTATGAAACGACAATGGTTGTAGATACCGCACACAACATTTGGGGGGCTACGGATTCATTTGAGTCAGTGAGAGGTAGAGGTTAGGTCCAGAGTTTTTATAACAGCGAGCGCAGCAATGCCATTATTTCAGTCATTACCCTACTTGGGAAGCTGATAAATGGCCCGTGATTTCCGCCCCGATGGGATAGAATGTGGGTATAGGGAACCAAAAGGGACAAGTTCCCGAGTAGAAGGAGCAATCCGACACGACGCGTCCCAATACTTTGATTGTAATTGGAGATGCAGTTACGATAGCATCTCTTAAGCTGACCGACGCAGCACAACAGCCCTGGGTTGACATTTGTCAAATGTCACCGTGCCAACTGCTATTTCGCCGACTCTAGAAAACACGCGCGCCGCGTGTCCGCAAGCAACAAACACATGAAAATGACTTTAGTGAGTACATACTTCTAGAGCCTATGTAATGGAAACTTTCACTCAATATAACCACTTATCTCACTGAGATACTTTTTGCCATGACAGAATCATCCAAAATAAAACACACTCAAATCCGCAAAAATGCCACGTTCAAAAATACTCAACATCTTCAGACAGCGGTAGGAGGAAGACTGACGTTGCCTCCCCTACCACGTCCTCTCTCACCGCCACGCCAGGAACCCCTCCTCTCACCGTTAGGCGCACCCCTCTCCCCTCTCTCACCGCCACCACCTCTCGCTCTGTACCCTCCACGCGGTCCACTTCGCCCTTCACCCCTCCAGCCTTCTCCTCGTCCGCCACGGGGACCACCCCGTCCACGCTGTTGTGACTGATGTCGTGAATGTTTACTTGCTTGCGTAGTCCATTCCTCCTCCTCTTTCTTCTTCTCGGGAAGAACCGGCGCAATTTCAGTTGTGGGAGATGCCTCTTCTGCCCAGTCGGTTTTGGTTTCGACTTTTCCGGAATGTTGCGTTGCTGTGGGATGTAGAATCTTTTCTGCTGCCGCGTTTCCTGCTTCGCCGGTCTCTGAAACTTCGGCTCCAGCGAAGACGGCTGCCCCTAGATTAACTTGCGGACGTCCTTCGGATTCGGTGAACGTCTGTATGGGAGGCAGTGAAGAGTTTGACTGATTGTCGAGTTGATCGGCTCCCTCGCCCTTGGGATAGTCTTCATGAGGTTGCGAGGTTCCCAGTTCGCTTTCTTGCAGGAAAGAAATTCCCTGGACGGGATATCCGTGAGACGACGTGTGGTATGTATCGGCCTCCAATTCCGATTGTTGGAAGAAGTTTAGGCCGGTTGGGCGACCAGACTCGACGTTCTCGGAGGGCGCGTGTTTACAGTAGTGTTCATTATCCAACGCGGTTGTCTCGCTCAAGGCAACTTGATAGCCTGCACTTCCGTTTGTGGCATGTTCGCCGCTGTGGTCGACATGGACAAAGGATCCATTGAGTTGCTCAGATGGCAAGTCAAGTGCCTCAGTTTTGCCTTTTTCGTCAGATTTGAGAACAGCTTGTTTCACATCGGCGTCTACAACATATTAGATTTTGTTAAAAAGAAGTAGGATTACAGGTGAAATGAAATTCATCCGAGACGTTGTCGCTTGAACCTTCTGCGAGTTTCTGGGCGACAGCTGCGCCCTTCTCTCCACCCTGATAGACTCCAATCAAAACCTGTTCCACAGCCGAATTCTCGCCCTCGACGCTGCTGGGCCGTTCGCGAAGAAAACTCGCGTGCTTCAAGAAAGAGGTGAGGATCTTTGTCTCACCACGTCCGTCAGCAACTCCCTTGTCGTAGGATTTTTTGACAGCGACGTCCTTTGCACGTTCAGCCTCACGCAAATCGTCCCTGAACTTGCGATGTTGGGCGGCAAGAATTTCAGTCTCGGATTGGTCGAGTTTCTTAAAGACTGGGACAAGTTCGTTCAATTCATTGATGATGGCAATGACTTGAGGAAGGTGCGAAAGCGCTTCGAGTTGATCAGGTTTAAGAGGGGGCATCGAATCGTCTTTGCTCTGTGCGTCAAGAGCTTCGAGACGAGTCTAACAATAAGTGGTCAGCGGCAAAATTTCCCAAAACTCTCAAAAGAGAGCGAAAATGAAAGGTCCAATTACCCTGCGTTTTGTCAAGTTACGGACTTTCTTCTGGACGACTTCGATGAACGGATTACTTCCCTCTCGCGATTTGAGGTCTCCATCGATTTCGGGTGCGGGGGACGAAGCGGTGGAAGTCGTGGGATGATCTTTTCTGATGGTATCGCTTCCAACGGACTCGGAGCGAGTTCCGCTTTGACTCATTTGAGCATCGCGGGCTTGGGCTTGCTTCTTGCGAGCACGTTTGCTGAGCGGGACATCACTCATTGCAGAGGAATTGAAGGCCAAGGCTTGAATTTTGAACTATGGGGTGGAGAGTGAGTTTCGAAAAGGGGGAGGCAATTTTGATTGTCTGTGATTTCTGTGATCTTCTCTGGCGACCGGGGGGAGAAAAAAAAACGGTCCAGAAAATCAGGATTTAGGGAAATGACCGGCATTAACCTTAATCTAGATAATTATGTAAAATCGCGGGACTTGAGATGGCAAACTGCAACGCAGTAGCGAAGCCTCTTGGATAGATGAGGATATGCGAAGTGCAGGTTTTGAAGGTTGACATGAAACCATATCGAGAGATATGGTTGTCAAAACTCAGAAGGCCACGGATATTGATGAATATGCGTTTTGTCACCAAAGAATCCATTAACGCACGTCTATTTATAGTTGCAGCTCTCTATCCATCCTCTTTGCCAGTGCAATTTGGCCCTCTTGTTCTGAATCCTTCCCACGCTCCTGTCTGGTGTGCTCTTCGCCCATCAAACTCTCCACAACCCGACTCTTATTGATTATTTTCGTTTTCAGCTCGTCAAACTTGCCGTGCTCGGCTTCAGATTCATTATGCCGGTCCATTCCCAATATCATAGACTCTAACATTTCAATCTGCTTCAACGCACGAGATTTCTTTGTGTCTGAAAGAGCGACCGGATATAACGAGTCCGTCGCTAGAGAACGTTTCCAGACAGTGCAACGACCGAGTATGATTCCCAGAGGAAGAAACTTTTGGAACGCGACTTCGTGACCAAACTCGTGACCCTCTTCGGGGCCTGATTTGAGACCATCGGTATATCCCTCGTCATAACCTTCTTTGTAAAACCTTTGTTGGGTCAGCGATAATTTTGTGTGACGAGGGATACCTTTCTTCCAGTCCGGTCACTGCGTCAAAGGGATCATTCTCGGGATTTTGAGTGTCGTCTATAGAGACAACCTTAGCTTCTATCAGGACATGACAACATCCTGCGGTTTGTTTCGACCTTGATAGTCGTCGTTGTTGTTGAAAGTCAAAAAGGTGTTGGATTTGATTGAGTCGGATTTGAAAAGAAAAGTGGAGCGGAAAAGGCTCGGTCGCAATTAAAACTTGCTCAAACACGCCCAGCGAGAAAAGTCGTTTCAACCACACCACCTAGCTGGTCACTGAAAAGTTCACGTTTTGGACACAGCCAGCCGTGGCCTTGCATTGCGTCCTCTGGACGGCAAATCCGCAAAACTGGAGTCGGTAAGATCGAACTGGCGGGGAGAGAAGCCAAAGCCGAGCTACAACTCCCCGCGACGGCAATGGCGAGTGTCCCTGAACTCAAGACCAAGAATTATCCTCGCCCTCTTTGTCTTTGTCGCAACCGCCGTCACACTCTGTATCCTCGTGTTTCGCAGTGGAGAGCCCGAACATGACTTGGTCAAAGCGACAAAGGAATATCACGACTACCTCGCCTCTCCCGAACACCAGGCGCTCATTTATCCCGAGGAAGACGATCGTGCAAGGGGCAAAGCTGCGATAATCGCATTGGTGCGGAATAGCGAGTTGAGAGACATGGCACAGAGTATGAGAGAGTTGGAGGAAACGTTCAATCGGAAATTCAAGTATCCCTGGATATTCTTCAACGACGAACCCTTTGAAGACAAATTCAAGCGGATAACGAGTTCCCTCACCGACGCAGAGACATATTATGGTTTCAATGTCCCTACTTGCTCGTTCTAATAAGCAGAGGTAATACCAAAAGAACACTGGGACGTACCGAGTTGGATCCACCCCGACATGATGCAGGCGTCATTCGACAAACTCGACTCGCAAAGAGTGCAATATGCAAAAATGCTCTCCTACCACAAAATGTGTCGGTGGAACTCGGGCCTATTCTACCACCATCCCGCTCTCGCAAATTACACGTGGTATTGGCGAGTAGAACCAAACGTCCAGTATTATCTCATCTCGGTCTGACTCTGCTAATCTCAGTTTCTTCTGTCAAGTCGATTACGACGTGTTCCGATTCATGGAACTAAACGACAAAACATACGGATTCGTAATAAACATATACGACTCACCAGCGTCAATACGGACACTATGGCCCACGACTCTTGAATATCTCGCACTATACCCGGACTCGGTCCACCCAAACAGCGCGATTGAGTGGCTGACCGATTCCGCCCGTCGTCCAGCCCATAACCGCGCTGCCAACGGGTACTCTACATGTCATTTCTGGTCAAACTTTGAAATTGGGAATTTAAATTTTTGGAGAGGCGAGCGATATCAGAGCTATTTCGATTATTTGGATAGACAAGGGGGTTTCTTTTACGAGAGATGGGGGGATGCGCCGGTACATAGTGTCGCATTGGGATTGTTTGAGGATAAGAGCAAGATTCATTGGTTTCATGATATTGGTATCGGATCCACCCCCTTTCCTCTTCTTATCTGTGAGACGGGAATGCAGGCTGACATGCAGGGTATAACCATATTCCCTATTTTAATTGTCCGGCAAGCAAAAAATGTCGCGGTTGCGATGCGGGAAAGTTTTTCGGTATTCGCCTCCTACATCTCTTGAACAATTGATGGCTAATGTTGTT
>Ga0335073_10016231_pt1 | contig 10402 bp, 5 predicted proteins | sample Lox_Sample_22_FD_207093 | JGI IMG/M metagenome (GOLD analysis project Ga0335073, IMG submission 207093) | Soil microbial communities from Loxahatchee National Wildlife Refuge, Florida, United States - Lox_Sample_2.2 | ecosystem: Environmental > Terrestrial > Soil > Wetlands | place: USA: Florida... | reverse complement strand
GCGATCTTCGGTCCGGAAAAGACCGTTGTGAATCCAATCGTTGCGAAGCTGCAGACCGAAGGTGGTTTCCGCAGTTCGGCCAAACAGCCGGTTGAAAATCGTTTGGCGTGCGTCGGACCCGGCAACCCAGCGCCGGTCCTGCTGTTCGAACTGGTCGCCTGTATATGGGTTGTACAGGTAATAGGTGAAATCGGAAAATAAATTGAGATCGTAATAAAATCCGTAGGCCATGATTTGGGTTTCGGAGTTTTCGCCCCGGTGATGCCATTCCCCCTGCAAGCTATAACGCTGTGACCTGCCACCGTCGGTCGGGTTCAGTGCGCCGAAGAAACCGACGACGGGTATGGCCGTATAGGGGAGTTGATCACTCGAGTTCCATCTAGCTCCATCGTAGGCGTGGACCGTGACGCTGAAACCATCGGCAATGTCGCCCTGGCTGTAGGTTAGAAGGCCGTTGAATTTGTAGTAATTATCCGGATAGTTCCACGGGCCGTTATCGTGATACGCTTCTCCGCCGTACGTCAAAGTGCCCGAACCGACCTTTTGCGATACGCCGAAAACGAACCGCCCAAAGCCATACTGGCCGCCCTGGATCTCGAAGAAGTTCTGGGGCAGGATCTTGTAAAACACCACATCGGCATTTCCCGCCGAGCCATAGTCGCCGACATCAGCGTAATAGGGACCTTTCTGGGCATTCACCGCGTCCACAAACTCCGGGACCACGGTGTTCATGTCCGCGTACCCCTCGCCGTGCGCCTGCGATGGCAGGTTCAGCGGCATACCGTCGAGAAAAATGGCTATATCTGTGCCGTGGTCGAGATTGAAGCCACGAAGGAAATATTGGTTGGCCTTGCCGCCGCCGGCGTGTTGCGTGATGATGAGACCGGGAAGCGTCTCCAGAATTTCTCCCGAACGAAGAATCGGACGATCTTCGATTTCCTCCGCGCCCACCGTTACCTGGCCGGCGGAATCCGCAATTCCGACGAGGTCACCCGCCCGGCCCTGCACCTCTACGTTGGTGCTCACGGCACTCACAGCCAGAGAGATGCGCAACGGAACGGCTTTCTCAGTTGTACCCATCGTGACGGGGATTTCTTTGGTTTCAAAACCGGGACTCGATACGATGAGTTGGTACTTCCCCGCCGAGAGTCCGGAAATACTGAAAACGCCGTTGCTGTCAGACTGTAACAATCTCTCCACCTTACCGTTCGCGCTTAGAACCTGGACGGTGGCCGCGGCAATCACTGCGCCAGACACGTCAACTACGGTTCCCGATAGCTGAGGCGGATAACCCTTTTCGCTCGTGGTGGCCTGGTGATCTTGCGGATCGAGCACCCGCCCACTGACCAGCGGTGAGTTGGATTGTGGGGCTGCCGTGAGCGCAGATACCGTCATCCCCAAAAGTAATGACACGAGTTTGTATTTCGTATTACCCGCCTTCATGAGAGTTCCCATCGTTCATTGGGGTGGTTCCTCAGTTCGTTGCGGTGAGTATTACCTTCTCTTATTTCGTGCTACCAACCAATCACAATCTTCCTGAGAGTCCTTTGGCCTGCAATTTTCACTGCGAATGCGTGTGTTGATGTGCCGCGTGGCCAGGTCTTCCCTGGGCCGCCACTCGGCGGTAAGCTTCGGGAGAACTCATCACCAGCTTGCCGTGTTGCACGCCTTTCAATCCGATGAGGCGGCTGCCCAGTTCCTGAACCTGCTTGCGCTTGCCTTTAACCACCACCACTTCAAGGCAGGTGTCGTGATCCAGATGGGAATGGACCGTGGAGATAATGGCCTCGTGGTATTCGTGCTGCAGTTGCATGAGTTTGTCGGGCAGCAACCGCCAGTGGTGGTCATAGATGAGAGTGACGGCTCCGACCACGAAGACATCGTCTGCCTTGAGGCTGGCATCGTTCAGACGGTCGCGGATGAGGTCGCGGAACGCCTCCGACCGGTTCTCGTAACCTTCCGAGCGGAGAAGCCGATCAAAGCGCTTTAACAGGTCGGAATCCAGTGCGACGCCGGTGCGGATCAGGCCCATCGCCTTCCCTCCGGGAATCGGATCGAGCTTAGCACAAAAATCAGGAACGTAATACCTCAAGGCACGACTTTCACTCGTGGAGAATGAGACCGTATGTTGATTCAGGCTGGCTCTGTTGACATCGCGCCTTGAAAGGGCACGCCCTTCACGCGTGCCGGAGAAAAAGAAGAGATTGCGCCCGGCTTTAGCCGCCGAGGGATCTCGCTCTTTGGCGCAGAAATCGAAAGTCCCTCGGGGCTCGGTCGGGATCACAACCATGAAGAAGGGAGTTTTTCAGCGGCAGGACTGAAGGCGTGCCCTGGAACAAACCGATTTATGAGAGGGCTTTGGCTTGTGGCCGTAACCCAGGCGGTTCCACGTAGCGCAACGGAACCCCGACCCTAAGGTACTAAAACTCAGCGACTTAGCAGCCTGGCGTGCCATGGGATCGGAATGATTCCTCTTCGGCAGCTCTGCTGCCCATTTTCTTCATCCAAGAATGTGTGACGCGAAACGGCACACGTTTGCCGCGGCCGAGAACGGTCGGATAAAATCTCGGGGCCGCTGAGCGTTCGCTCGTCTGCTGCTTGGGAAGCGCGTTGCACCCCGACGCGATCATTGGAAAGCGCGTGCAAAACAACTCCCCTATGATTGAGTACTCGCCCGCAGAAAGCGATTCCACCTGCAAGAGCGTTTTTGCCGGCGGGGGCGAGATGGGCGCATTAATGCGCGCCTTCGACTGGTCGAAAACGCCGCTGGGGCCGGTCGGGGCGTGGTCGCCCACGTTGCGTGTGATGGCGAAGCTGCTGCTCGCCAACCGTTTTCCCATGCTGTTGTGGTGGGGACCGCAGTTCATTCAGCTCTACAACGACGCCTACCGCCCGGTGTTGGGCGACAAGCATCCCCATGCTGCCCTGGGCCGGCCTTTCAGCGAGTGCTGGTCCGAAGTTTTTCATGTCGTAGGGCCGCTTGCCCAAACTCCTTTTGAAGGCGGGCCCCCCACGTGGATGGAAGATATACCGCTGGAAGTCAATCGCTATGGCTTTGTTGAGGAAACCCACTTCACCATCGCCTACAGCCCGGTGCCGGACGAAACCGCGCCCGGCGGTATCGGCGGCGTGCTGGCCATCGTCCACGAGATCAGCGAAAAAATCGTCGGTGAACGGCGGGTGCATGCGCTGCGCGATTTAGCCGCGCGCCCCGCCAAGGCGAAGGCCGCGGAAGAGGCGAGCGCCATAGCGGCGGCGACGCTGGCGGATTACAGCAAAGACGTTTCGTTCGCGCTGGTGTACCTGATGGAGGCCAACGGAACGCGGGCGCGCCTGGCGGGGAAAGCTGGAATTGATGACTGCGAGGATCTCTGCCCCGAAGTGGTCGATTTGCAGGGCAAATCGGACCCTGTCTGGCCATTTGTTTTGGCCCGTCAGGAGGGGGAAGTCTTTGTGGTTGATGACTTGGCGGGCAAGGTCAAACATCTGCCGATTGGCCCCTGGGCCGATCCATCCAACTCCGCCGCCATCGTGCCGATCAAGTCCAACATTGCCGGCCAACTCGCCGGGTTCCTCGTGGCCGGCATCAGTCCCCGCTTGCGCTTCGATGACCAGTATCGCGGCTTCCTGGAGCTGGCATCGGCGCAGATCGCCATCGCCATCGCCAACACCCGCGCCTACGAAGAAGAGCGTGCCCGCAACGAGGCCCTGGCGGAAATCGACCGCGCGAAGACCACATTCTTCACCAATATCAGCCACGAGTTTCGCACCCCGCTGACGTTGATGTTGGGGCCGATCGAAGACGTGCTGGCCGCGGGTGAACTGTCCCCTGACGTGCGCGAACAACTGGATTTGGCCCATCGCAACAGCCTGCGCCTGCTCAAATTAGTGAACGCCCTGCTGGACTTTTCACGAATTGAATCGGGACGAATGCAGGCGGTGTACGAACCGGTGGATCTCGCCCGTTTAACGGCCGAGCTGGCCAGTGTTTTCCGCTCGGCCGTCGAGCGGGCGGGAATGACGTTCGTCGTCGAGTGCGCTTCACTGCACGAGCCGGTCTACATTGACCGGGAGATGTGGGAGAAGATCGTTTTGAACCTGCTGTCCAACGCCTTCAAGTTCACGCTGCAAGGTGAGATCAAAGTCAGCCTGGAGCGAGTGGCAGACAAGGCGGAGCTGAAAGTGACCGATACCGGATGCGGCATCAAGAACGAAGATCTGCCGCACGTCTTCGAACGCTTTTATCGCGTGAAAAATCCGCAGGGAACGAGTTACGAAGGATCGGGCATCGGGTTGGCCCTCGTCGACCAGTTGGTCCAGTTGAACGGCGGGGAGATCCGGGCGCAGAGCGAACCTGGCCGGGGGACAGCGTTCACGGTTTCGGTTCCGTTTGGTCAAGCGCACTTGCCGGCGGAACGAGTGATGCCGGCCCGAAGTTCCGGGTCAACGGTCACCGATGCAGAGGCGTACGTGCAAGAGGCGCAGCGCTGGCTGCCCGGCGCGGAAAACATTCCACTCGATGCCAAAGCACCCATCGCCCGGGAGCAGAGCTCGCAGTCTCGTGGACGCATTGTCCTGGCAGACGACAATGCCGACATGCGCGAGTACGTGCGCCGGTTGCTGGCGCAGGCATACGACGTGGAAGCCGTGGCCGACGGCGAGGCCGCGCTGGCATCGGTTATCCGGCGTCCGCCGGATCTGGTGCTGGCCGACGTCATGATGCCCAAGCTCGATGGCTTTGGCTTATTAAAGCGCTTGCGAGCCGACCAGCGAACGGCTTCGATTCCGGTGGTTCTGCTTTCGGCGCGGGCGGGAGAAGAATCCCGAGTCGAAGGGGTAAGCGCGGGCGCGGACGACTATCTGGTAAAACCCTTCTCGGCGCGCGAGCTGTTGGCCAGAGTTGAGAACCACATGGCCCTCTCCCGCATGCGACGGGAAACCGGGCAGCGGGTGCGGCAGAGCGAAGAACGCTTTCGCGCGCTGGTCGCTGCCAGCTCCGATGTGGTCTATCGCATGAGCCCCGATTGGAGCGAACTGCGCGAGCTCCACGGCCGTGATTTCATCCCCGATACTGACGCTCCCAGCGGAGGGTGGCTGGAGAAGTACATTCACCCGGATGACCGGCAGCGCGTCCTGGCGGCGATTCAGCAGGCGATACGAACCAAGAGCGTTTTCGAGCTGGAGCATCAGGTACTGCGCGTCGATGGCAGCTTAGGCTGGACCTTCTCCCGCGCCATTCCGCTGCTCGGGGCCAATGGGGAAATCGTGGAATGGTTTGGTGCGGCCACCGACATCACGGCGCGCAAGCAGGCCGAACAAGCGCTGATTCGCAGCGAGAAGCTGGCCTCCCTGGGACGCATGGCAGCGACCATTGCGCATGAGATCAATAACCCTCTCGAAGCGGTGACCAACCTCCTGTATCTCGCCCAAACGGTTGACGATCTTCCCGCGGCGGCGCGCCGGCACCTGCAAATGGCGGACGCGGAGCTGCGAAGGGTGGCGCATACTGCGCGCCAGTCTCTGGGCTTTTATCGCGAATACAATGCCCCGGCGCCGGCGTCGATCATTGCTCTCATCGAATCGGCGATTGACCTGCTGCATGGGAAGATTCAGGCGAAACAGGCCAGAATCCACAAAGAATGGAACACGGATGTTGAGGTGCTGGCCGTCGCCGGCGAACTGCGGCAGGTGTTCTCCAATCTCATCACCAATAGCCTCGACGCCATCGACGTACAGGGGACAATCCGAATACGAGTGTTCGCCTGCTCGCGGTTTGGAAGAGGCGGCTCGCGCAGCGTCCGCATCACTCTCGCGGATAACGGCAGCGGGATCAGCCCCGCCTCGCAAGCGCGTATGTTTGAGCCGTTCTTTACCACCAAAGGAACCTTTGGAACGGGACTGGGGCTCTGGGTCGTCAAGCAGATCATCGAGAAACACGGAGGACAGATTCGGATGCGATCGCGCAATCAGGGCGCCAATCGCGGCACGGTGTTCTCCATCGTTCTGCCCGCGCAAGCTACGAAGGTATTCGGCGAATCCGCAGCGGACTGAGCCTGGTGCACCTCGAGAATTCTCATCGAGTGCGGAACGGCTGGAGATTCGTACACCGATGACAAGAGCTCCGCGATGGCCATCAAGTTCCGCTCCGCCAGGGCCACAATCGACGGGCCTGACCCGCTGAGACACACCCCCAGCAGATCGGGATGCTGCAGCTCGAGGGCCTGCTTCAATCCCGGCACGATGCTCTGCCGTGCCGGCTGGTGCAGGCGGTCGCTCAGCGCGTGCTTCAGCATCGGGAAATCGTGCGTCTGCAACGAGTGCAGGAGAAGCGCAACGCGTTGCAGGTTGTGAACTGCGTCGGCCATCGAAACCGACGGCGGCAGGGCTGCTCGCGACTGCTTCGTGCCCAGGCACTGATGCGGGGTCAGCACGACGAACCGAATCGAAGCGGGCCACGGGAACCTCGCCGCTCGCACCGAGCCGTCGGGCAATTGACAGCTCGCCGTCAACCCGCCAAGCAGTGCGGCCGAGGCGTTGTCGGCATGTCCCTCCAGCGCGTAAGCGGCATTGAGCATTGCCTGCTGGGATATGGGACCCGCGACAGCATCGTAGAGTCGCAAGCCGGCAACCGTCGCCGCGGCACTGCTGCCTAATCCGGCGCCCATGGGGATGTCGCTGTCGACCTCGACGCACAGCGATGGCAGACTCTCCACATGGTGTCCCGCAAGGTGCCGGTATGCTCGCTCGACACCGTTTTCTTTGGGCGGATCGTGACGCGCGAAGTGAAAGTCCATCCGGCCATGCCCCGGAATGACTCTCGCCTTCACGCAGAGATAGAGCTCGACGGCAACCGCCAGCGTATCGAAGCCGCACCCGAGGTTGGCGATCGACGCAGGCACCTTGATCTCGATTTCCTGCGGGAATTGAGTGCTGCTGATCATGCGCGAGCTCCTGCGCGTGCGGCTTCGTGCGGCTGCGATTTCAGGATGAAGTCGGTGTCTTTGAGCGCGTGCCCAGTGAGGATGGCGACCACCGCAGCGTCGCGGTCGATCCTGCCCTGCCACGAGAGTTTGCGCAGCGCCGCCAGCGTTGTGGCCGAGGCCGGTTCGCAGCCGATTCCGTCGCGGCCGATCATTGCTTTGGCTTCCGCAATCTCCTCGTCGCTGACGTCCATGACGAAACCATCGGTGTAGCGCAGGGCGCGCATTGCTTTTTTCCAGGAGCGCGGCTTGCCAATGCGGATCGCCGTCGCCGACGTCTCGGGATGCTCCACCGGCTCCAACACCGACCTTCCGCTGCGCCACATCCGCGCCAGGGGATTGGCGCCCTCGGCCTGAACAATAATCATCCGCGGCAATCGCTCGATAAATCCGGCGGCGTGCAGCTCGATCAGAGCTTTGCCGAACGCCGAGCTGTTGCCGAGATTGCCTCCGGGAACGACAACGTAATCGGGCGCGCACCAGTCAAGCTGCTCGAGCATCTCGAACATGACTGTCTTCTGGCCTTCCAGGCGAAATGGATTGATGGAGTTGAGGAAGTAAAGTTCGCGATTCGTGTCTGCCAGAAGCTGATTGAGCGCGGCGTCGAAGCTGCCCTCGATGTGCACGACCTCGGCGCCAAAATCCAGCGCCTGCGCCAGCTTGTTGCGCGAGACCTGTCTTGCCGGCAGATAGACCTTGGCGCTCAGCCCGGCGCGGGCCGCATAAGCCGCAAGCGAGGCCGCCGTGTTTCCCGTCGAGGCGCAGCCCACCGACTTCGCGCCCACATACACCGCCTCGGTTACGCCGACGGTCATGCCCAGGTCCTTGAAGCACGCCGTCGGATTCCATCCCAGATGTTTGTAGGTGAGGTTACGCAGGCCCGCCCAATCCGCGGTCTTGCGGCCGCTCACCAGCGGATTGTTGCCCTCGCCCATGGTTACGACTTCGCTGTAACCGTCGGGCAGGAACTCTCGGAAACGCCACACTCCGCTCACATCGCGCGGCGCATACGAAGTCTTGCGCGCAAGCCAGGTACGCTTCAGCTCGGCAGGCGTGACGGCGAGCGGCCCGATGACAACCTCAAGCAACTCGCCGCACACGGGGCACGCCAGCTCTCGCTCATGAAGCTCCAGGGTCGTGCCACATTCGGGATCGCTACAGCGCAAATGCATGCGTTCTCCTATCGGACTCTGAGATGGCGGGCACGTTCAACCGCGGAAAGAACCGCGGCCATCTCAGGCAACCTCGCCTTGTGCGGAAATCATGTCCACACACCAGTGCGGTCGAGCCACCGGCGCGAGCGGCCGAGCGTCGGCGTGCGTTGACGCTGCTGCTTCGAAGAACACGCGATGAAGCTGCCGGACGGCTTCCGGCACGTCGCGGTCTTCGATCACGAAGCCCACGTTGATCTCGGAAGCGCCTTGCGAAATCATGTGCACGTTAATGCCGGCCGCGGCAATGGTCGCGAAGATGCTCGCCGCAATACCGACGCGGCCGCAAATGTCTTTGCCCACCAGGCAGACAATGGCCTTGTGCTCTTCCACTTCGACCTCGCCCAGTTTTCGGAGATCGCGCAGCAGCAGGTCGAGATCGCGCGAGGGTTCGAGCGCAATCGAGACGCTGACCTCGGAGGTAGACACAAGGTCGGCCGGGCTGCCGTGGCGCTCCAGCGCCTCGAAGACGCCGCGCAGAAAGCCGTTGGAGCCAAGCATGCGCGGCGAGCGCACATTGACCACCATCATGCCGCGCTTGGCGGCGATGGCTCGAAACGTGGTGCGGCTGCGCGGCGCATCGGCGCAAATGCAGGTGCCGCCGGCTTTCGGGTTGCGCGAGTTGAGCACGTGCACCGGAATGTCTTTCCGGATGGCGGGCGTGAGCGTCGCCGGATGCAGTACCTTCGCGCCGAAGTAGGCGAGTTCGGCGGCCTCATCGAAGCTGATCACGTCGATGGGCTGCGCTTGCCGGCACATGCGTGGATCGGTGGTCATGATTCCCTCCACGTCCGTCCAGATCTCGATGTGCTTCGCATTGAGCGCCGCACCGATGATGGACGCGGAGAGGTCGGAGCCGCCGCGGCCGAGCGTGGTGGGAACGCCATCGACGGTGGCTCCAATGAATCCGCCCATGACGGGAATGCGGCCCGCCAGCAGCAGCGGCGAGAGCTGCGCGTGCAGGCGTTGGGCCGTCAGGTCGCAATCCGGGACTGCGTTCGAATGGTTCGCGTCGGTGACGATGCACTCGCAGGAGTCCAGCCATGCGGCCGCGATTCCCCGCGCCTCCAAGGCGGCAGCAACGATGCGGCTGGAGAGTATTTCACCCGAGCTGAGGACAAAGTCGGCCGCGCGCGGCGTGAGCTCGCCCAGCACCTGAACGGCGTGCAAGGTTTCCTCCAGCGCGTCGAACAGCGAATGCACGGCTGCGAACGTCGCAGGTTCGGCATCGCGTCCTACGAGTGCCTCCAACACTTTCGCGTGCCGGCGGCGCAGCGTGTGTGCGATGTTGAGTGCGTCCTGAAGGCGACCAGCGGACGCCAGTCGCGCCATTTCGGCCAAGGCGTCGGTGACGCCGGCCAATGCGCTGACGACGACAACTGGCTGCTCGCAAGAACGTTCGCCGACGATCTGCGCCGCTCGCTCAATTGCCGTCTCATCTTCCAGTGAGGTACCGCCAAACTTCATTACGATCATCTCGGCTCCCTTATTCGCATCAACGGAAAACAAAAACCCACCGCCGAGGCGGTGGGTGGATCGAATATTCCTGAAGTTTACTTAAGAACTATTGCGACCCATCCCGCCGCCCGCATGTGTAAAGGGTGTGCTTGTGCGCACACTTGTGCGGGCTGTTGTTGTGGCAATCAGCCGGGACTTGGGGCAGAACAACGCCATAGGATGCGTGTACTCTAAAACAATTTCGTCGCTTGCGTCAACGGGAGAGTCTCAATCCTAGTGACGAAGCCTTGAGGGTAGGATGGCCTACCCTCAAACCCGAGGCCTGCGCGGCTACTGCGGCAGAGCTGAGCCTCGCACCAGCTTCCCAAAAGCCAGCCGCTGAGAAAGCGGGTGAGGCGCCGGCGTGCCGGCGGTTGCTTGCGCACTGCTGTCGGAAGCAGTACCGGTCACGCTCACCTGATATTTCCCGTCACCAGTCGGGACGGCGAGGAACGAAACATAAGACGTGCCCGCGGCACACTCCTCCGGAAGGCATCCCTGTCCGGCGATCACGCCCTCATCGTTGATGTCGCCGCCGACCTGGAGGTAAACGGGAGAGTTCGGCGCAAGCGTGTTCAGGTCAAACATGCTCCCGTTCTGGTAGAGAAAAGCGCGCGGATTGGCGAACCCCGAAGCGTACGACACGCCGACGATCTGGTTCTGCGAGTTGACGCCCAGCGCTTCGCTGATGGCATCGCCCGGCAATGTGCCGAG
>Ga0335073_10016230_pt1 | contig 10403 bp, 10 predicted proteins | sample Lox_Sample_22_FD_207093 | JGI IMG/M metagenome (GOLD analysis project Ga0335073, IMG submission 207093) | Soil microbial communities from Loxahatchee National Wildlife Refuge, Florida, United States - Lox_Sample_2.2 | ecosystem: Environmental > Terrestrial > Soil > Wetlands | place: USA... | reverse complement strand
CCCCGCGGGCCCCGGCCGCCCCCCCCCCCCCCCCCCCTCGCGCGGGGGGGGGGGGGGCCCCCCCGCTCGGGCCCTCCCCCTCCGGGCGCCCCCCCCCTCCCCCTCGGCTGGGTTCGGGCGGAGTTGAGACGGCGCAGCCGTCCCAACTCCGCCCACTCAAGCCGATGCTCGCTCAACCGGCCCCAAACATCGCCGAGGCCTTCCGGATGCTCGGCGAGCGGATCGCTGTCGAGCATAAGCTCGATGGCGCGCGCGTTCAGATCCATTGCACATCCGTTGGCGTACGCATCTTCTCGCGCCGCCTCAATTTGATCACACTGAGCCTGCCTGAGGTCAGCGAAATGGTTGGCGCGCTGACGGCGCGGGCAGCAATCCTCGACGGCGAAGTGATCGCGACTAATGCGGGCGGCCGCGCGCTGGCGTTTCAAGAGCTGATGAGGCGCTTCGGGCGCACGCGCGATATCGAGCGGATGCGAACTGAGCAGCCGGTGCGGCTATTTCTCTTTGATCTGCTCGGGCTCGACGGCGAACTGCTGATTGATCGGCCATACGAGGAACGTTATGCGCTGCTGAGTGAAATTGCCGACGGCGCTGGTTTGGAGCGCGCCGAACGCATCCTGCCGCATTCAGTTGGCGAGGGAAATGCCTTCTACGCGCGAGCAATCGCTGATGGCTACGAAGGGGTCGTCGCGAAGGCACTAGATGGCCCTTACATGCCGGGAGTACGAGGCCGCGGATGGCTCAAAATCAAGGCGGCGCGCTCGCTCGACTTGGTCATCGTGGCGGCCGATTGGGGTTACGGGCGCCGCCACGGATGGCTCTCCAATTACCATCTCGCGGCCCGCGACGAGGCCACCGGAACCTTTGCCGAGGTCGGCAAGACCTTCAAGGGCATGACTGATGACGACTTCCGCCAGATGACCGCGCGGTTGCAGGCTCTAAAAATCGACGAGTCGCGCGGGACGGTTTTCGTGCGTCCGGAAGTGGTAGTCGAGGTCGCCTTCAGCGATATCCAGCGCAGTCCGCAGTATGCCGCCGGGATGGCGCTGCGCTTCGCCCGCATCATCGCAGTGCGCTCCGACAAAGGTCCCGACGAGGCTGATACGATCGCGTCGGTGGCCGCGCTCTTCGACCGCCAACTGGTTAAGCCGCTTGGCTAGGTGATTGGCCTTGCGGCGCTCCCGCGGATAACTCAGCGGGCTGGCGAAGCCCAGCTCGGCAGCGGTTTGCCGTCGACGATCGCATCGGCGATAAGTGCACCAGCCTTGACGCTCAATGCAACGCCGTGACCGGTATAGCCGCCCGCGACTATGACATCGGGATTTTCTGGCAAAGGCCCGATCAGGGGCAGATAGTCGCTGGTAATTGCGATAGGGCCGCCCCATCGCGCCGCGACCGCTGCGTCCGCCAATGCCGGGTTGAGCCCATGGATACGCCGCTCGATTCGCTCGAAGACTGCACGAACTTCCCTGTTGTTCACGTCTATCTGTTGGAGTTGATCGGGCGCGCCAAACATAAGCCCGCCGCCGATCAGCAGGCCGCCATCGTAGAGGGGCCTACCCCACAGGTATGGTTGGTCGATTGTATAGAACGGATGGCCGCTCAACCCGAGCTTTGAGCGCGTGGTATCACTGAGCGGCCTGATCGTGAGCGCAAAGGTTAAGCAGCTCCGGACACCGATACGCAAATTGGGCAGCAGAGCATCCAGCCACGCGTTGGTTGCCACGATTAGCTTGCGCGGCTTGAGCGTGACGCCGTCTATCGCGACCGATAGGGGCTCAGCCCTAATCCTTCTTACGGGAGCATTTTCATAAAGGCGCGCACCGGCCTTTGCAGCGATTCGCGCGAGTCCGCGCACCAGCGCCAGCGGATTGACGACGCCACCCGTGACCGTCTCCGCAACATGAATCACACGGTTGTCGTCATACCACGGCAAGACTCTTCCGCCGTTATCGCCATGTCCGATTAGCCAGCATCCGGGCAATTCCAGTCCGCAATCGATCTGTTCTTCGGCGACTAACCGCTTGAGGAATGGAACGCAGTCGTCAGCATCAGGACGGATTCCTTCCGCCGTTCCTTCAAGCACCAATCCGCCTGTACGGCCGCTGGCGCCGGCCCCGAGGCTTTCGGCCTCGAAGAGCGCTACATCAGCGCCGCGCTTTGCGAGACGGTACGCGGCGGACAGTCCCGTAAAGCCACCTCCGACGATAACGATATCGGCCGTCTCGGGCCGCTCAATCAGGCTCGGCGGCCCCGGACTGAACTCGTCGGCGCGCCACGGCGGCTCTCCCCATGATCGGTTCATAGTTGCGGCTCCGCGTTCATCCTATTCGATAGGCGCTGATGAAGGAGCACAACGAGAAAGGTGCGGAACAAGCGGCATGGAAAGGCCGCCGTGGAACGACAGGAACAGAAGACGCAAAGCACAGTAATGGCAATTGAGTAGTAACTAACAAATGCTCCGCGCATGGGCGGTACCCCGGAGGCGGAGCCAGAAACGGCGGTGAGTAAAATATATTTAAGCAAAGTAATGGTGATCGCGCATCTCGGACAAGATTCGGAATCTACCCACCAGAGGGCAGCCGGTAACGGATTTTTCGGTGGCGACCATTCCTCCCTCAAGACCACATCGAAATCCATTAACTAGTTGACGCTGGGTCGCGGAACGATCGAGTCGAATCGAGGGTCCGTGCGAAGCGGATCAGCGGCCGACTCCTTTGGTAAGTGGATCAGATAATCACATCTTTCTTCCTGCGCTTTCCGCAGCCACTTGATCGCGTGTTCTAAGTCGCCGAGCCCAGTGCTGATCGCTGCGAAATAGAAGGCCGGGACGTAGCGCTCGCGAGCGATTTGTTCCAGCATAGCGAGCATCTTCCTCGCCTCGGTCCTTTTGCCCGCCAATGCATACGCATAGCCGAGCTGCATCATCATCGCTGGGCTCTCGCCCGAGAGCTGACGCGCATGTTTCAATGCGCGTATCGCCTCGCGATGCATTCCCTTGTGGGTGTAGGCGCGGCCGAGATTAAAGTACGAGAGTACGAAACTGGGTTCGAGTTCGAGCGTTCGTATAGATTCTCCAATTGCCTTATCGTAGCGTCGCTCGAGGTAGAGTGCGTTTTCGAGCGCTGCTCGTGCGATCAGTGAAAGCGGGTCAAGCTCAAGCGCCAGATCAAGCTCGTGAAAGCATTCATCGGTATGATCAATCGTCTGCAAGTACCCCGCTGACCATTGACGCGCGGAGGCGTACGAGGGATTCAATTCGAGTGCGCGCGTGAACGATCTCTCGGCGGCAGTCCAATCCCATTCATACCATAATCGCGCATGGCCTAGTGTAGCGTGCGCCTCGGCCAACATAGGATCGAGTTCGAGTGCCTTGCCGGCGGCCGAGATCACTTGAGGCATCGCATCTGTTGGCGCTAACACGCCGACATGAATCGATGACAGCATCGCGTAACAATCGGCGAGTCCGACATGAGCGGGGGCGTAAACCGAATCGTGGGCGATGGCTGCTTCGAAACAGCCGATTGCTCGCGTGATTGATTCCGAGGTGCGCCGATTCCAGAAATAACGTCCCCGCAGGTAGGCATTGTATGCGCTTGGATCCACGAGGTTGTTTTGCCGAGGTGTTCGTCCGCCGTTGGTTACTTTGACGAAAATTTCCTTGGCTACAGCCTGAGCGACCTCAGCTTGAACATCCAGTATTTGGCGGAGGTCGCGATCGTATGCCGCGCTCCACGAATGTGTTTGGTCGGCCGCACGGATTAGCGCGACTGAGATGCGGATTCGATCGCCGTCGCGTCGAACGCTTCCTTCGAGTGCGTACTCGGCGCCGAAATCCCGCGTGATCTGCTTCAAGCTCTTAGTGCTGGCCTTGTACTTCATCGCGGATGCATGCGCGATGACACCGAGCTGCTGAGGATTGATCCGGCTCAACTGACTGATCAGCTCCTCAGTCATACCATCGCTGAAATAATCTTGGTCGCGATCTTCGCTCAGATTGCGCAACGGCAAGACGATCATCGCTGGACGATGTTCCGGTCCTTGGAAAGCCTTCGATGGAGAGTTCGGATGTCTGCCGGCGTTCCACCATGCCTCCAATTCTGATTCGTACGCATAGACGCTTGACAGCTTGTCGTGAGGCTTGCGATGGACCGGGAGGCCTTCGTTCTTTTCCCATCTCTGGACCGTGCGGACATCCTTGCGCAAAAAAGCAGCGATCTCTTTCCAGGAGTCGAAGCGTTTCCCCGACGGGATTTTGCGCGAAGGCGAATCGTTCACTATTCATGGCCTCCTATGCGCCGGAAGCATAGCCCAACGACATCGTTGCCCATAGAGCATCTAACAATTCGAAACCGGAACGGTGAAGAACGACAAACTGCGGCATCTAGTCAATGTCGCGCTATGCCTTCTCTGATTTTTAATGAGAGGAGACTACCGTCCACACTCATGAGGGACCGCGCTGAAGCAGCCAGATACGAATCGATTAGATCTAAACCTGGTCTGACCGCGCAGATCCCCAACGCGATCTCGTTCGCGAGGCTAGTGGCGGCGCCGATTTTGTTCTGGCTCGCCTACTCACGCAACGAACTAATCTTCAAATGGCTCCTTCTAGCATCGTTGCTTAGCGATATCGCCGATGGACTAATCGCGCGGCAGTTCAATCTAGTAACGGTTCTTGGTGCAAAACTAGATTCGATTGCCGATCAGTTGACAACGGCTGCGGCCGTCACCGGCTTGATCGTGCTTCGCCGGAATTTCATGAATGAGCATTGGCTTGCGCTGATAAGCATCGTCGGATGCTACCTTCTTAGCGATGCGGCCGCTCTTATGCGCTATGGCCGGCTGGCGAGCCTCCATACTTACTTGGCGCGAGGAGCCGCATACGCCCAAGGCATCTTCATCATGACTCTGTTCATATGGGGTTATCAGCAGTGGATGTTGCCCGTGTTGGTGACGTTAAGTATCGCAGCTTACTGTGAAGAAATCGCGATCATTGCATGGATGTTGCCGACATGGCGCGCGAACGTTCGCGGCATTTACTGGCTGCTGCAGGAGGAACGAAGCTCATGAAGGGCTGGCTGGCAGTGGCAAATGCGTATTCGGGCGGAGGCGAGGGTAAGCGCGACAGGATAGAGAAGGCTATAGGTGCGTTGCGCCCTACCGTAAAAGACGTTGTGTTCAGTGAGTATCGTGGGCATTCCAAGAGAATTGCCGCTTCAGCAAGCGGCTATACCGGGATTGTCGCAGCGGGCGGCGACGGTACCTTGTTCGAGGTTCTTAATGGTATCGATCGCAAACGCCAGGAACTAGCAATCTTGCCCGCTGGGCGCGGTAACTCGCTTGCTCGCGATCTCGGGCTGGGCGGGATTCCTTCCGCGGTCAAGGCATTTGCTGACGGCAACGGCCATGCAATCGATCTAGCCGAAGTGACCTTCACCACTGAATCTGGCGAGCAGACGCGAGTTGCATCGGCCAGTACGATCGCAGTCGGCTACCCTGTCATTGCGACGATCCTGGCGAATCACCTGAAGAATCTTGGAAGCTTCTGTTATCCAGTGGCTGCTGCTCTGGCGAGCATCCGCATGAAAGCCGCACCGCGGGAAGTCGTATACGATCGAGACCGTCCACGCCGGAAACGGCTCACGGGCCTGATCATCAACAATACGCGTCACCTCGCTAATTTCCTGGCGTTTCCCAATGCAGACTGCACTGACGGGCGGCTCGACGTGATGGAAATGGATGCGGGTCTCCTCAGTCAGAACGTGCGCAATCTTTCCGCACTATGCGGGATTGATCTCTGCGCTCCGGCGCCAATTCATCAGGTTCAAACGGCCACGCTATGTTTTGCAAAGCCTACGACGATCATGATCGATGGCGAGATTTTTAAAGATGTCATCACCTTTCACGTGCAGATCCTGCCCGGAGCGTTGCGCTGCCGCCGCATGCGAAACATCTAATGCTAGAGCGAATCCTCAGTACGACGCTTGGTGCCTTCGCGGTGGGAGCGATCGGAGTCAACCGATCACTCCGCCACGCGAAAGTGACTGCACGGGTCGCGGGTTGGACGAAATATCTAGTGTTCCTGGCGTTGGTTCATGGAGTAATCCTGGTAGCGCTAATTGGCCGCATTGTCTCCTTTCCATTTTTCGGCGCACTGCTTGGCTTGGGCGCCATCGAGATTTCACGGATTGCTTGTTATCGCCGAGTCGTGTCGATCGTCGCGTTCATGCTTCTTGCCTTTGGCTTGCTCGGCTTCATCTGGAGCGAAACTGGCCGAGTAGTGTTATTCGTTTTCTTGGTGACCGGCGCTTTCGACGGATTTAGTCAGGTCGCAGGCCAGAATTTCGGGCATCATCAACTTGCTCCGCAGACTAGCCCAGCAAAGACGATCGAAGGAAGCGCCGGCGGATTGTTCGGCGCCGTCGCGATCGGTATGTGGCTGCGTCCACTGGCCGGTCTGAGCTTTGAGGTTACTCTGATTTCGTCAGGCCTGACTTGCGTCGCCGCGCTTTTCGGCGATCTGTTAGCCTCGAAGGTTAAGCGTCTCAATGGCGTGAAAGACTTCGGCACACTGATCCCTGGTCACGGTGGAATTCTCGATCGGTTTGATAGCTTCGTCATGGTCGGCTGCGGATGGTGGCTCGCGACACTCGTTCTCAGAGCATGCGCTCACCTTTCACTGAGGTTTGATTAATAGCAAGTGCCAAGACCGATCACGCGAGCCATTCGCGTGCGGAGGAAGATAACGAATCTTTCCAGCCCGGGGTCTTAGGAGTGAAGAAGAAGCTTATGGACTTAAGCAAATTTCGGGAGAGAGATCGGCTCCTAGCGGGTTGCGCTACAGCTATGATCTGCGTCATCACTCTCGTTGGGCTTTGCCTAACCAGCGATGCTGCCGCCTTTGATTTTCCATTCGCCATTACCATTGCCGATCTGAACAACGACGGTCTTCCTGATATCACCGTCGCGGTTACAAATATCACCGGAGCGCCACCTCACCCAGGGTTCGTTTCAGTGATCCTTCAAGATTCGCTGAGACCCGGAACTTTCCTGCCGGGGGAGCATTATTCCGCTGGGACGGATCCGCTGGCGATCGCTGCCGGCGACTTGAACGGCGACGGTTGTCTCGATCTCGCAGTCGCCGACAGTAGTTCGGGCAAGGTATCGATTCTTATGCAGGATCCGTCAAATCCTGGCGAGTTCCTACCGCAAGTGAGGATCAGCGTCGGCGGTTCACCGAGTGGAATAGAGATCGCTGATATCGACGGCGACGGCCGCGCGGATATTGCAGTGGCCACTGTGGCAACACTCAAGATTCTCTACCAGGATCCCTCGGGGCCTCCCGGTTACTTTCTGCCGCCCGTCACGATTCCCACCGGCCATGGCTCATGGGCGGTCGCGATCGGCGACGTGAATGGTGACGGCGTGCCGGACCTCGTTTCAGTTTCGGGCGTGGTCTCCGTGATGCTTCAGGATACTGACCAACGCGGGACTTTTCTGCCGGCGAGCGATTTTCACGCAGACCTGCAGCCGACCGCAATCAAGATCGGCGATCTGAACGGCGATGGCTTGCCTGATCTTGTTGTAGCCAATCTCGGATCTCCCACAGCCGAGGCATCGGCCTACGTTTCTATCCTGCTCCAGAACCCTGCAAACCCCGGAAGCTTTCTGCGCCGTGCAAACTATAAAGCCGGTGCCCGGACCAGCGACATAGCCATCGGCGATCTGAACGAGGACGGCGTGCCTGACCTGGTTGCCGCCAATAACGGCAGATTCAACAATACGGGCAGTGTATCTGTGCTACTGCAGAAGCCGCCGCGCAAAGGTACCGAGCTCGCCTTCAGCCGCAAGAATTACGCAGGTAAAACCGGCCCATCCTCTATCGCTATCGGAGATCTCAATGACGATGGCTACCCGGATCTGGCCGTGGCCGATGGCAAGGGAGCAACCGTGCTGTTTCAGAAACCTGGCCTTCCCGGTCGATTCTCCCTGCCGGTACAGGTTGGCGAGTGAGCGATTCAGCTCGGCTTGTGAGCACGCACGAAGACACTCATGATTTTGCCATCCGCCAGTTGGGCAATTTTCCCGCCATCGGGTTTGCTGGCGAGGAATTCCCTCACTTGGTCGGCTTAATAGATTCGCGTTGGATCCACTTCGATCCGTTCGAAGCCGACCATCCTGAGTTTCATTCGATATCTCGATTCTTCGAATACACCAGCGATGCATCCTACACACAATTCGAGGCGGTGCCAGATTTCTCCTGGAAGCTCACCACGCACGACGATGTCAGAAATCGCGAAGCAGCCGCCCGACCGGAGTACCCTGAGGCTTGCATGAGCACGCGATCCTTGTCGCTGGACAGATTGATAACGCAGTTCGAGATGATTACGTCCACAGGGCAATCCGGCAGCGGAGTGCTTTGGCCAGAAATCCAGAATCATTCCGCTATCCGAATGACCCAAGCTTTCTTTAGCAGCATGACTCGCCGCGCCCGGTGGGCACGCAGCAGGCTCCGGCTGACGCCTCATCCGCTCGGGCTTTTGGTTGTGACGCGAGTGGGATACAGCAGGCTTCCTGGCCGTCGGCTTGAGTCACTACTTTGGAGTCTTCGCCGAAAATCGGGATCTCTCCCAACGTACGGAAGTGTTCCCAGGCCAGGCCTTGCGGGTCGATTACCCAATACTTGTCGCTCTTCGCATAGCAACATCCTGTAGCATTCTCGGCGAGAACATCGGGCCCGGCAGCCTGGCGAGCCCGTTCACCCAGTTCGGCCAACTCCGCAGTGTTCTCAGCTTGAAACCCGAGGTGGTTGACGCCAGATTTATGGCCGCGAGAAGATATCGCAAAATTGACGCTCGGTTCCGCAAGCATCCATTTGGCGTAATCAGGCCGCTCTACCGTTGGCCGTACGCCAAACAAGGCGGAATAGAATTTGACGCTGTCGATAAGATTCTCCACAGCGACGTGCACGTGGAAGCGCTTCATTTGTTTTACCTCTAAAAGCCACTGCCTAATTGCTTGACTATATAGACGCGAATCGGAGCAAAAGGACGCAAGTCATTAACGGGTTCGGCACCTGCACTAGCGTCTTCCAGAAACCGTCCCACGAACGAAGCGCGCAGTGATTGGCGCTACTTTAGAACAGCACGCTGGGCCGCCCTCGCCTTGCGCCGTTCCTGGCCCGTCGGGCACGACTTTAATGTGCATTTCGGCGCAGCAGTCCTCGGTCAGAAAGCGGATCAGCGCCGCCGTCTCACGCCAATTTAAGGCGTAATAGATAAAGCGTCCTGAACGTTGGGCATTTAGCAGGCCAGAGCGCGACAGCGTATCTAGATGATGGGAAAGCGTGGAGCCTGGTATCTTGAGCCGCCGCTTGATTTCGTCGACGCAATTACCTTGTGGCCCCGCGCGGACCAGCAGCCGGAAGATCTTGAGGCGGTCCTGCTGCCCAAGGGCGCCGAGCTGTTCCACGCGCTGCTTCATACGATGTTTCTAGTATCATCGAAATTATGAAGATGCAACACCGTGATTTATTCTGCGGCTCACGGCGGGCCCGTCAATCAGGGAACGGGGAGCCGGAGGTATCGGAATCGAGGTTCACTGCGGGTGCGGCGCTGCCCTTGGCGAGGCCGAGGCTCGCTTTGCAGGAGGCTACCGCCGTCCCCGTTTTGCTTGCGATCGTGATCTAATTGAGTTGATGTTGCGCGCGATCGACGAGCGCTTGCGGAAGCGGCGCATAATGCAGGGAGCCCCATAGGCCTGGCCATCGTAGAGAACCCAGTCCACGAATTTGCGGAAGCCATCGGCCTTCATGGAATCGCTCTGTTGTCTGAAGAAAAGCAGATAGCTGTACGAGGTGATTGGATGGGCGGAGGGACCAGCGGCATCAGTAATTGATTGTTGCAGGTCGTCCGGCATCTTAGCGACGGTGCTGTCTGCCGCGTTAGTGATAGTTTGCGGACTGGCATCGACCCAGGCGCCTGCGCGATTCTGTAAGAGCACGTGCTGAAGATCCTTTGCGAATGCGTAGCTCAGCTCAACATAACCGATTGCGCCAAACTTGTTCTTTACAGCGTCAGCGACACCTTCGTTACCATCATCGAGAAGACCAACGGGCCACTGTGCCAACATTCCAGCGCCAACCCGTTTAGCCCACTCGGATTCACTTTGGTCAGATAATCGGTGAACGTAAACGTCGTACCGCTGCCATCGCGTCGAAAATTGACAAATATCTCCTGCTTAGGCAGTGCTATGGTGGGATTTAGTTTTTCGATCGCGGGATCGTTCCAGGTTTTGATCTTGCTCAGATAGATATCACCCAGGACTTGCCCGGTGAGCGGAAGCCATTTTGTCCCAGGGCAATTGCGGCAGGTCGTACACAATAACTACAGCGCCCAAGACTG
>Ga0335073_10016229_pt1 | contig 10403 bp, 10 predicted proteins | sample Lox_Sample_22_FD_207093 | JGI IMG/M metagenome (GOLD analysis project Ga0335073, IMG submission 207093) | Soil microbial communities from Loxahatchee National Wildlife Refuge, Florida, United States - Lox_Sample_2.2 | ecosystem: Environmental > Terrestrial > Soil > Wetlands | place: USA... | reverse complement strand
AATTTCAAGGACACTGGATGTTCCTGTACGAATTACGATTTTGAATAAGAAGTTGGATTATGCTAATGAGTTGGCGGCTACGTTGAGAAGTCATTTGAGTGAGCAACATGGGTTGGCGCTGGAGTGGGGTATTATTGGATTAATTGCTATTGAAGTGCTGTTTGGAATTATAGAATTGTTAAAGTAGCCATTAATTTAGATTCAGGTGGAGAAGCTGTATCTCTATCAATTCTCTCCTCCTTATCCTCCTTAACGGCTCATAACCTTGTCGTGAGATGGTAAGGCATATTTACCGTAAAAGACCACATCGCTTATCATAAAAATTACGTGATTTTCGTAAATCGACTCTCACTTTAGCCTATCATTCAACAACACCTGCATCAACGGTCTTCTCCCTGGATCCTCAAGCATTCGATCTCGAATCCCAATTAAACTGATACCCGTCAATCCACTGTTGCCTCATAATCAGTGGCCATGTCAGGCGCAGGCAACAGGGAAGCTGTCTTCCCCACCCGCATGAACCTGACTCTGATGAAGTCCAAACTCAAAGGTGCCAACACAGGCCACTCCTTGCTCAAACGAAAATCCGAAGCTTTGACAAAACGATTCCGTGAAATAACTCGACGTATCGACACTGCGAAACGTAAAATGGGTCGAGTGATGCAGATTGCGAGTTTCTCACTTGCAGAAGTAACATATGCTGCTGGGGACGTCGGATATCATGTTCAGGAGAGTGTGAAGAGCGCACGATTTAGAGTAAGGGCTAAGCAGGAGAACGTCAGGTATGAGGATTGATCTTTTCAAGTTGGCTGATGGTAGTGGTACTTATATACCGACTTTTGAGGCCGTCACTCAGGGAGGAAGTGATTTTGGACTCACGGGCTTGGGACGTGGAGGTCAACAGGTTCAAAGGTACAAGTCTCTTGATACGATTATTGATTGCAGAGCAATTGAAGTCTACACTAAAGCTGTGGAGACGCTTGTGGAGTTGGCATCGCTTCAAGTATGATTCTATCTCGTGCTGGTGTTAATATTATAGACTGCTTTTGTGATTCTGGATGAGGTTATCAAGGTCACAAATCGGCGTGTCAATGCCCTCGAACACATTCTCATCCCGCGTACGGAGAACACTATCAAGTATATCAACAGTGAACTTGATGAACTAGACAGAGAGGAGTTTTATCGGCTCAAGAAAGTTCAAGGGAAGAAGAAACGAGATGCTACCATTGCTGAGGAGGAGGCTAAAAAGAAAGCAGCTCAATTACAAGAGAGTGGGAAGCCGGTGCAATCTGAAAGCGATGTTGCTGGTCAAGATGTCTTAGGCACAGAAGATGAAGATATCATCTTTTAGCATCGGATCGAATATCTGTACAGGCGGTATTACGTTTGAGCTTGCAAAGCTTCAGTTGAAGCAATTAGATATATTGTAGTCGGCATCTAATAGGTCCTACTCGATTCCATACAAGATTTATTCCCCATATATTGAAAATATCATTACCGAAACACATATGCTACTTCAATTGGCATATTCGACATCACGATACAAGGGGTTTGAAGTGACAGCTGTGAACCTAACCCACCAATCATCAAGCCACCACCACAGGATCACCTCGGCCATTGAACACCTCGAAGCCAGAGCTGTGCTGTTGTCAATCATCACAATCCGAATTCCATCGCAGTTCGCTATAGTCGCTCCCTCTTCTGACACTCCAAGAATTCCCTTCGCCTTCTCATTCTTTTGTCAGAATGTCGGACAGTGGTAAGCGTTGCCTCTTGTTTGTTGCTGACGATTTCTGTTACAGCCCCTCCGGCTGTACGGCTGACGCCTGAGGAGAAACGTCTCTATGGCCAGCTTTTCCACATCGCCGATTCTGAAAAGCTTGGAGTTATTACGGGACAACTAGCTGTGGAATTCTTCAAAAAGAGCAGATTGACTCCTTCCACCCTTGCCGAGGTTTCTATCCGAGCGAACCGAACCTTACTGACTTGCAGATCTGGACAATCGCAGATGCCGGCAATCAGGGCTTTCTCACTCAAAAAACATGGTCGATAGCTTTGAGGCTCATTGCGCATGCTCAGAAGGGTGAACTGCCTACTCCCGAGCTAGCCAATCGACGTATGCTCTTCTCACTGAAAAGGGGAACTAATTCCTAGCTGGTCCGCCCTGGCCGGTTTTTGAAGGAGTACAGTTACCTACTTCACCGCCTCAAGCAACGCCGACTGCAAGTACGCCCAGTACCCCGAATAGGGTTCCTCCAATTGGTCCGACTGAACGAGAGCGATATCGAAATATGTTTGCTAATACGGGAGCCAGGGACGGCCTCCTTGACGGTGAACAAGCAAGAACGTTCTTCTTAAGAGCGAAATTACCCACTGAAACACTCGGACAAATATGGTACTGCTACTGCAATTCCAGATGAAGCTAACATGCAGGGCGCTAGCGGATACCCATAATCGAGGAGCTCTGGATTTAACTGAATTCACTATCGCTATGCATTTGATTCAGTCGCTTATGGCCAACAAGATATCAGCTGTACCAGTCTCCCTGCCTCCAGACCTCTTCACTGCTGCAAGTGCTGGTCAGTTTCAACAGAGTCATGTTCAACGGACTCCGAGTGTGTCTAGTACCAGCTCTGGTCGAGCGCCCACACTACCTCCTAAAATTCAACAAAGTCCTATCAGAACCACCTTTACAGGAGGTAGTCAATTTGATTCTGATGGTTGGGATGTCAGTCCTGCTGATAAAATCAACTTTGACTCGTTGTTCAGGAGTATTGACAAGGGAAATAAGGGATTTATCGATGGTATGTCTAGGAATGAATATATCTGATTGTAGGTACCGAAGCAGTCACATTCTTCCTCACCTCGAAACTTCCTGAGGATCTTTTAGCCCATATTTGGGATCTCTCGGACATTCGCCGCGAGGGCAGATTAAATCGCGATACATTTGCAGTTGCAATGTACCTTATCCGTCAGAAGATTGCGGGGAAAGATCTTCCTCAAACTCTGCCAGCTTCGTTAGTCCCACCTAGCATGCGGCAAGCGATTCCGGCCCAACCTGCTCAACCTCCAGTTCTACAAGAGCCCCAACCAAGTTCCGCCGCTCAAGATCTTTTTGGATTGGATGCAGCATTTGGATTGACGACTCAACCAACTGGTTCTCCTGCACCTGCATTCCGACCGCAATCCGGCTTACAGAGTCCAGCAAGAACAACGTCTCCAATTCAAATAACTTCGAGCCCTAAACCGGCATCACCAGTCGTCAGTACAACTCCTCTTGGCAGGACTTTCCAACCAACAAGCGACTTTGGAAGGACCATTGCAACACCTATTCTTGATCGCAGTAAGCCTGTCACTTTTGGCCCCGCCGTGCAAGCTAGCCCTAGCGGCTTCTCGCAACTTAATCCTCCTGCACCCCCTCAAATTGCAATGCAATCTGGATCTGTATTTGGTGATCAAGATCTCCTTGGTGATGCCGATCCTGAAATTTCACAGCAACTTACTGCCGAAACAGCCGAATTGGCAAATCTATCTAATCAAATCGGCAGTCTAAATAATGCAACGCGAGATTTACAATCAAATAAAGCCAAAGCAGAAACAGAACTCGCCACGGTTTCACAGCAGAAACGAGATATCGAAGCCCGACTAAAACAGATCCGAGCATTATATGATGCAGAAGTGAACAATGTCAAAGCTGTAGAGTCGCAATTGACTACTGTGAGAGCGGAATTGGGTAAAAATAGACAAGAGTTCACGGTTTTGGAGGCGAGTTTTCATGCTTTACAAGCTCAGGTTGAGGATCAAAAGTCCACTTTGCAGAAAGATCAGACGGAGAATGCTGCGTTGAGAACGAAGATTGCTTCTGTTGGAGAGGAAATTAAGCAGTTGAAGGAGACTTTGGAGAAACTTAAACGGGACGCAAGGCAGCAACGCGGAATGGTCGCGATCAACAAGAAACAACTTTCGACAAGTGAAGGAGAACGTGATAAGATTCAAGGCGAGATTGACAGTGAAAAACAAGCTATCGAGGCTCTCAAAGCGGAAGCTGCCGCTGTTGCTGCTGCTGCCGCCGCCGCCGCTGCTGTTGCGCCGTCTGCTGTGGCCAGAGATGTTACATCACCTGCTCCCAGCGAAAGAAGTCAAGGCACAAACCCATTCTTAAGAATGCAGTCTACCGGAGATGCTGCTGCGGCCTTTTCTCCTCCTGCACCTTTCTCTCCTCCTGCAACTCAGACCTGGAGTGACTTTCCAGAAGAAGCATTCTCAAATGCCTTCCCTCAACCCACTTCCCCTCCTGCTCCGGCGCCCTTCGCACCGTCTGTCGAGAAGATTGAGCATCCTTCCTTGCAGCAAGTTAGAGATGCAAGTGTGGAACAGACAGCTCCTCCAAGCATCGCATCTGCCTTATCCCCTCCTCTCGACGCTCGAGAATTTTCGGCTCCAGTTGAGAGTGAGACTTCCAGCCTTGCGGTGAATCCTCCTCGTAGTGCTGTTGGCAGTGTTAATGGCGACGCTCCTTCACAACCGGTCTCTGAGTCAAAATCACCCAAAGAAGATGAAATCGAAGCAGTTGGCCCTGTGGCCGAAAGCGTGGCGCCTCCTGTATATCCTCTATCTTCAGATGAGATTGTTATTTCGGATGTTCAAGAGCAAGAGGTCAAAGAAAGTTTTAGTGAAGCAGAGCCAACTCCACCTGTTCCAGCTGAAACTATCGAAGCCCCAGTTCCAACTTCAGATGTTTTATCATCACACGGACCCAGGTCAGCGGAGGGAGTGACATCTCCCGATATTGTTCAAGAGACATTGAGTCACCCTCCACATGACGAAGACCTAGCAATCCCAGGCACTGAACATGAGATAACGGAAGCAACCGAGGCAAAGGAACCGGAGACGAAACAAGAAAAAGAGGATGAAGAGAATAAAGGTGCTTCTCTTCCTGGAGGATTCCCTAGCGAAGGCAGCGATGAAGGAAGAGAAAGTTGGGTGGATTTAGGTGACGAAAGTAAGTCACTTCCTTCTGAACAATCAGCCGCACCACTTCCGTCAAATCGGTCGGATCCATTCGCTTTTGAGACATCCTCAGCACCACCCAGAGCGGCTACCAAGGAAGATTTTGATGCAGCCTTTTCTTCGTTTGGAAACTTTGAAAAGAAAGAAGAGAACGGAGTCTTTAAGAAAGACTTTGATTCTGAATTCCCTCCAATTGAGGAATTCGACCATCCCGAAAGTGATAGTGATGACGAGCCGGATGGCTTCAATGACAACTTTGCAGAAAAGGGCAAAGAGATTGCGGACACTAATGGTACTTCCAAGATAGCGGAAACGGGTCAACAAGTTGAAACTCCGCTACAACAAACTCTTCCTGTCGCTCCTACACTTGAAACCCTTGCGAAGCCGGCGTCAACTGTAGGATCGCCTGATACAACAGCACCACTGACAGATATACCACCACCCTTACCACCAAAAGATAAACTTCCTCTTCCGCTTCAGCTTGAGTCGATGGCCACGGGAGCGAGGACACCAGCCGAAAGGGAACTCAAACCCCCAGCCTACACCGAATATGGAAATATTGCGGACACTTCTTCAGGATCGAATGATCTTTCGGGACTCTTACCAACTCGCGGCGAGCCTCATGCCCGTCCTGCTCCTTATACTTCCCCCCCTCCTCGAGCTGAGTTCTCAACCCCAACACCGTTCCAACCTGCTCAGCCTGTATCCTTCTCGCCACCACCACCACCACCACCACCAGCAGTCGCAGTCACAGCTCCCACATACGCAACTGCACCCACAGCCTCTGCACTTACTTCCCAAGCAGTCGCCGAGCCAAGTGCGTCAGCCTCATTTGGTAACTTCGGTAGTTTCCCTACCACTACTCAGCCAATTCCTACGAAACCAGTCCAGACGTTTGATGCTTTTGATTTCTCTGGTTTGCAAGAAGCGGCTCCGCTTGACGAGGAGGTCCCTGAAGACTCCTTCCGCGACAGTCAGGGTTTCGGTGAATTCGATACTACATTCGATTCTGCACCAGTCACACCAGCAAAATCATCTACACAACAACCTTCTGCTCCTCAACCGACCAATGACTTCTCTAATTTTTCTTGGGATGCACCTCCAGATTTCGGTACATCTCAAGCTCAGCACGCTCCACAACCTCCTTCATTTTCGTCCAACTTTGATGATGTGTTTGCGTCGTTTGATAGACCAACGACGATTACTCCTCCCACCTTGCCTCCTCGGGATGCCGCTGCTCAAGATGATCCCAATTTGAAGACACTGACAGGTACGATTCTGGCAATTCTAGACTAATTATAGAAATGGGATTTTCGAGAGACAAAGCTGTAGCGGCTCTGGAAAAGCACAATTATAATTTGACCGAGGTGAGATCTTGAAGCAAACGAGTCTAATATTTAGGCTACAAATTATTTACTTGAACATTAGGTAGATTCGGATTGTATTTGAGTGATTTCTTAAGGTAATTGAATCAAAATTCAACGGCTATCTTCAATCGCCCTGAAGAGTGAGATCTTAAGACCTGCAGCTCACTGATCTCCATCTGACTATCTACTCCCTTTTCGTCAGCAAGTTGACTTTTATTGCCGCCCTCTTTTTGCTGTTTCCAATCTTGATGGATCCACAAGCAGCTGCACCCCCGTGATAGGGACGAAGGGCGTCGTGAAAAAAAATTCTGATGAAGCGAAAACGATGATAGCGAGCTTGAGTGGGATACCTATCTATAGACGGGGAGTGATGTGATATAAATACGGAGAGTTGAGGGGTATAGGACTTTGATAGGTGGCCGATCGAAAATTACATGGGCCTGCGTTTGTATGGCGCACAATTGATTCGCCAAATTCCATCTTTCTTACATCGCGTCGACGTCGCCTCAACAGAATGACTCGTATTTTCCATGGAGAAATTCAAGGAGATCCTTCTCGGCCTGCCAAGTCGATTACTTCTCGAGATCTCGATCCAGACGTTGATATTGGCGACTTGGTTGCCCGATGGGATCATTATTTCACTTGGGACGAGTTTTGCGTCAAGGGCAAGGACCTTGAGAAACTGCGACTAGTAGGCGACGACTTATGTGACGATGTAGTAAGGTTTCTGGGCATGGGGCGAGGCGATCTGTTAGCGAAGCTAGAAAAATATGCGAGTTCTACGCCGCGAGAAGAATGGGACCCTTGTGTAGAACGATTCTGGGCCTCGGTTGAGGGACCTCCGCGGGAAAGGGTTGACACTTCCCATGGCGTATATGTGCCAAACTTCGATCGCAGCAGCCCTCAAGGGACATTGTCTAGAGGACAGGAAGTGTTTTGGAGATATATATCGCCTATTATGACTTCGCTGCTCCATTTCTCACTCGTCGGTATGGTCCGCTCGGTATCGTGCTAAACATCAGGCGGCTTCTCGGCGCCAAAAGTAATTGAGGTTCTACTTCATACATCCTACTTGACAAGTTCTTCAAGCGCACTTACCAACCGTCGACTATTCGAAACTACACAAATGATACTCGATGCCATGACCGACTTGACTCCCTCCTCGGGAATCGGTTTCCGATCTATCCTTCGAGTGCGAATGCTCCACAGCCAAGTCCGCATTCGCCTCCTTCTCTCAAACAAATACGACACCGAGTACTTTGGCATCCCAATAAACCAGGAAGACTTACTAGCTACCCTTGGTGCTTTCAGCGTAGCCTGTATCTGGAGCATGGAAAGAATGAAAATCTACATTTCCCAACAAGACAGAGAATCATACATTGCAGTTTGGAAACACATCGGTTATTACATGGGTATTCAACCTGCCTATCTCAACAGGCATTATTCTTCTTTCCGAGCGGCCGAGAAATTCCTGTTGAGTACAATTGCACATCTTTTGGAGCCGGTGGAAGGGAAACCAAGTGGCATGCTTCCATTACAATTATTAAATGGAATTGCTAATCGGCCTCTGTACGGCGGGTCTTTGGAGTACCATGCGGAGTTATCGAGATTTTTTGTGGGCGATTCAATTGCTGATGTGTTTCAACTTCCAAGAGGGAATTTGGAGAGTAGAGTGAGATTGTGGTTTAATATTACGGTGATACGATTGGAATTGTGGTTTGGAAGATGGTATTTTGGACATTGGGAGAGGGAGAGGATACGGTTGATGAAGGAGTTTGTGAATTGGTTGGTTATGTGGCAGGTGGGAAAACGCCAGGCTTTTGAAAGGACTGAATTTGGATATAAAGTCGGTGTTCAAGAAGAAGGGAGTCAGGTTACGAGCGTAGATGCCAAGGGGGGCGCGAAAGTGAATAATGAGATGGAGTCAAATGAAAAGGAACAAGAGAATGAGAATGATGGAAATGTTCGGGTGCACGTAGACAGAGCATATATCAAGGCGTTGAAAAGGAGATATTATACAGTTATTATAGCAGAACCATTGCTGCTGGTAGGAGGAACAAGTCTGATCTTGGGCTGCATTGTATGGAATTGGAAGACATTTTGAAATGCAGTATGTAAATTAATATATCTCTACACAACAGGACCTGATCAATGCTACTCCTAAAATCCCAACAACAATTTCACCTCGTCCACAGAGCGAGGGAAAACAGTCTGGGACAATTCGATATTGCTCTGCACAGCTTGTTTGACAACTGCAAAGTCGTCGACAAACAAAGACGCCGCTTCATGAGTTAAAGTACTCGCTAATCTCGGCGACGTTAATCTCTGTAATCTTGAATGACCATCTACCAAGGCATTTGGAAGAAATTCCTCCAAAGTCCGAGAAAGAGCATCAAGATTATCTGTCGAGAACTGCGGATCTCTAGAAAGTGGTGCCTACGATAAGTTTTTAGATGAGTGAGATAATACATCTTTTTCCTTGGTGTCCAAGGCCTTTAGGAATGGTCGAAGACCGGAGGAATCGAGGAAGAAGGAATGCTGTTCGAGGATTAGACGTTGTTCGATATCTCGTGATTTGCTGTTTAAGGCGTCTAATTCGTTTTTCGCTGAGGAGAATAATTTCAGTGTCATCTTGACCAAATCAATGCAATTTGAAAGGATGATGCATTGTAGTAATTCAGGGAATGATTTGGCGATTTCTTCACATTGTTGGAGATATGGCTGTAATGCACTATTGAAAATTGCCGAGATTTCTTGGTAGTCATCTGATGCCGGAACGAACGAAGATTCGTATGCTCCGAGAATGACTCGTAGATCGGAGATTGCGTCGAGGAGGAAAACTGGACATCCTAGATCTTCGTCTAAGCTGGGAGCTATTGTGTGAATCTTTTCTGACATCAAGAGATGGAATTGTCTCATTGCGGATCTCTCTAGACTGTTGCCATTAGCTGCTTCCTGAGTGATGGATACTTTGCAATGACGACCACGACTTGTGCGGTGGATTTCAACATGCGAGTCAGTGTCTGACGATAAAATCTCAACAACATAGCGATACGAAACAAGATCGTCGGATTCTCCTGCGAAGAAATAAGATGTTGAATCCGCGACTACATATCAGTCTATGACCTGGCCCAGAACTCACCTGAATAGGTCGACAAGTTCCCTCAAGATCGGTTTCAATTAAATCATCCAAGGCCGACAAAATAGTCCCGTCTTCAAGCCACCTCTCATTCCCCGGTTCAAGCTCTGACTTCTTCGAATTCGCAGCAACTCCGAAAATCAATGTAAGTATCTCCTTTTCACTAGCGACAGCTTGATGTGTCCAAGCTAGAATGTCGCCTAAGTAACGCAGTGGGTCGTGTGCTTGGAAGTCGATTGCTCTTGCAGACAATGTATTTTCGCCTTGGGTGAGTGCTTCCATGAAATCTCGAAGAACGACTTTTCGTCTCATTTCGGAGAATGCATCCAGACATTTTCTGTTGTAAGTCATGAATTGGAAGGGATGGATACTGGAAGAGTGCGGGACGTTCAGCTAGTGTGCGAATTGCACGCCGTGCTATGGGATCTACTTCGGGAGACTCATATTGTATCGATTTGAACAGTCTTTGAATCCATGTGAATAGCTTTTGGAATGCAAAGTCTAGATGTCGATTCATTTGGTCCATGATCTCGATACTGCGCATTAGCTTGAGTTCACAACGGTAGACATACCCAGCTCGATTATTCTCTGTTGTCAGGAGGCTCTGACAACTTGAATGTATTGTTTTGACTTTGTCAAAGATATCAAAGAATCGTTCGTCCACTGGCTCCGACGTTGAAGTCAGAAGAATGATTTGTTCTTCCGGTAACGTGAACACATCCTGGAACGCGGAAAGGATTGTATGTTTAGTTCCAATTTGGTCTCTCCTCGATTGTAAAAGTTCTGCGTCTGCCAATGATCTCGATATTTGCATTGCTGCTGCCGTAGTATGTAACTGCATTATTTTACAAGTCTCGGTCACTTGGGCGACATTGGCCTTGAGATTG
>Ga0335073_10016227_pt1 | contig 10404 bp, 14 predicted proteins | sample Lox_Sample_22_FD_207093 | JGI IMG/M metagenome (GOLD analysis project Ga0335073, IMG submission 207093) | Soil microbial communities from Loxahatchee National Wildlife Refuge, Florida, United States - Lox_Sample_2.2 | ecosystem: Environmental > Terrestrial > Soil > Wetlands | place: USA... | reverse complement strand
CGTGGCAGCGTCGGTCGTGAGCGGTGCGGACGGCGTCCCGGTGAACCTGAGCGTGAGCCTGCTCGACATCACCCAGCGCCGCGCTGCCGAACGGGAGCGGCGCGCGCGACGCGAGGCCGAGGTCGCCCGCGCGGCGGCGGAGGCCGCCAGCCAGGCGAAGTCCGAGTTCGTCGCGGCGCTCAACCACGAGCTGCGCACCCCGCTGCAGGCGATCACCGGGTTCACCGAGCTGCTGCGCACCCTGGACCTCCCGCCGGACCGGAGGCAGGCGGCGCTCGAGCACATCGGCGCGGCGACCGACCACGTGCTCTCGATGGTCGACGACCTGCTCGACATCGCGAAGATCGAGGCCGACGCGCTGCCGATCCAGGTCGAGCCGATCGAGCTGTGCGGCCTGTTCGACGAGGTGCTCGCGCTGCTGGCCCCGCTGGCCGAAGAGCACGACGTCGCCCTGCGGCCCGCCGTCCTGGCCGGGCGAGGCGCGGTCCGCGCCGACCGGCGCCGGCTCTGCCAGGTGCTGATCAACCTGGTCACCAACGGCGTCCGCTACAACCGCGCAGGCGGCTGGGTGGAGGTCGGGGCGCAGGACTCCGGCGCGTCCACGGTGACCGTGGCCGTCCGGGATTCGGGCCGGGGGATCCCAGCGGAGATGATGAGCCGGCTGTTCACCCCGTTTGACCGGCTCGGCGCCGAATGCTCGGCGGAGCCGGGTGCGGGCCTCGGCCTCGTGGTCGCCCGTGCCCTCACGCAGGCGATGGGCGGCACTCTTGAGATCCGCACAACGGCGGAGGTGGGCACCTCAGCCGAGATAACCCTCCCCGCAGCGACGATCAAGGTGCGGCAGCGATTATCGCTATCGGTCGACGGAAGTTCTGGAAGCTTTATCAAGCTTGCGATAGAACGTCCAGGCCCTCCCGGGGACCACGCAGGCGACCACCGCGACGAGCCCGGCGGCGACATACCACCCGTTAGGATCGACGAATCGGTGAGACGACCCGTGATCCCACCCCAGCCGTATCGTCAACCCGACAGCCAGCAGCGCAGCTGTCCCGACCGCGAAGAGGGCAAGCCATAGGGCCCAGCGGCGAGCCCCGGCCGCCGCGTAAGTCCAGCGCCCCTCCGCCACCGGAAAGTCGGACTGGAGGCCTGCACTTTTCCCTTTCGTTCGGTCCCATCCCCATCCTGCCTTCTTCAAGCGCAAGGGGAGGAGCGGCGACCACTGAGTGCCGTCCCAGTACCGCAGGGCGGCCCGGCCGCCGGGATCCTTGTAGAGACCGGTAGAAACAGGTCGCCCGTCGTCTGTCATGGGGAAACCGGTCAGGTCGGCGGGTATCTCGTAACGGTCGGCCACCTTCGCGATAGTCGCGAGGATCTCCGGGTCAGCTTGCCCGATTCTCTGGGAGCAGCTCACCGGGATCCTTCGTCCGGTGTGCAAGACGATGACCAGCACCCAGCAGTAGCCGCCGTGGGTCAGCAGTCTCCCATCCGCGAAGCGGTCGATCTCAGCCCAGGAGAACGAGGTGACAGATGAGCTCGAGTAGCGCAGCGTCATACCGAGATCGTCGGCGAACACAGCCTTGCGCCCACGCTCACAGATGGTCACGACGCCCAGGGCGTTCTCTGCGGTCATGGGAAATTATGGCCACTCCCGAGCGGTCACGGCAAGCGGGTCACGACCAGAGGGACCCGCCCGCCGCCTCCCCGTTACGATGAGTTTGCCTGCCCGCGGACGCAGCGCGGCGCCGATGAACGACATCCCCAAGGTGGTGTTCTCCCGGACGCTGCGCGAGACTTCCTGGCCGGAAACCAGGATCGCCTCCGGTGACACCGCGCTGGAGATCGGCCGGTTGAAGGCCGAACCGGGCGGCGACATTGTTGCCCATGGCGGCACCCAGTTCGTCCGGTCGCTGGTCAGGCTAGGCCTAGTCGACCGGTACCACTCCACGTGATCCCCTTCGCGGCGGGCGCAGGCGTGCCGCTGTTCACTGCGGACGCGCACCCCGGCCGGCTGCGCCTCGAGCAGAGCACCGCCTTTCCCGGCGGCATGCTCGAACTCGTCTACGTCCCGGCGTGACCCGGCACGCGGCGGTCAACCGCTCGACTGCCGCATTGTTCTCCCAGCGCCCAGAGTGACACAATTTAGCCCCGCAGTGCTGATCGAAGGCGAGGCCGCGGCGGGCGGCCTGGCGTGCACGTAGGGATCGAGGGGCGGCGATGAGTGAGGTCGAGGAATTCCTGTCCGAGGTTATCCCCCAGCTACAGCAGGAGATCGGGGCACTTCACAACGGCGATGCCGAGCCGCGAAAGGCGCTGTGGTCACACGACAACTCGGTCACCCTATTTGGCGCGGAGCTCTCCGGGCGTGGCTGGGGTGACATCGAGCCTGTGTTCGACCGCCTCGCGGCGAGCTTCTCCGGCGGCCAATCCTGCGACTATGAGATCTTGGGCGCGGGTGTGAGCGGCGAGCTTGGCTATATTGCCGCGATCGAGCGCTCCGTCGCCGCCAGCGAGGGTGGGGATCTTCATCCCTATGCGCTGCGCGTCACTACGGTACTTCGCCGCGAAGATGGGGCGTGGAAGGTCGTGCACCGGCACGGTGACCCTTTCGATGACTCCGCGCGGAAGCTCCTCGCCGACCGGAAGGAACAGCAGGCTCGGTAGGGCCCATAAGCTTGCCGGCTAGCCTCCGCCGCCTGAGGAGTCGAAGTACGAGCTGACCCAACGGGCGGTGAGGACGAGCGTGAGGATGAGCTCGTCGGTCACCCGCTGATCGGGGTGAACGGTGATATCGATCGTGCGCCGGTCGGCGATCATGTACCTGGCCACCTGCCTTCCTTGCTGGTCCACCGCGGTCATGATGGCGTTCGACCGGCTGGTGCCGCGGACCGGGAACCGGAGCCAGCGCCGACCGGGGAACTTGACATAGCCCCAGTTCGCGGGGCCGGCTCGGTGCGCCGCAGGTGGGCCGGAGAGCCTGGCCGCTCGTCGCCGATCTCCGTGGCTATGGCCGGCTCTGCGCCGCCTTGACCCTGCTCAGCCTGTAGATGCGGGCGTCGCGGCCAAAGGCCCTGCCGGGTACCGTCCGAGCCGACGCAAGCGTGTCCTGGTCAACGGTGAGCAGTTCCCACCGGCCAACACTCGTCTTTACCAGGCCCAACTGGGTGCCTGGCTGCGCACCGAAGTCACGGCAGGCTTCCGCGCACTCCTGCGCGTAGTCCTTCGCCGCCTGAACACGGCCGACGGGAGGCATCGCCGCTCCACGCCTTGCCGGCGACGCCAGCTCAGCAGCGCTAGCATCGGGACTCGCCATGCTGTAGCGCCAGGCGGGCAGGTTCCGCCACGGGTCCGCGCGCCTCCGGGTCGTCCTGGCGGCGAAGCTGGGACAACACCCAGTCGACGGAGCCGCAGTCGTAGCCACCCCGGAAACCCCTCGAAAGCTGCACCGGCTGCCGCGGGAATGTCGCGCCCTCAATCAAGTGCGCGACCGGCCGACCCGCGTCAAGCTCGGTTGCGACCCGGTCTAGCAGCTCATCGACTGCGGCCGTGTCGTATCCACATTGACGCCGTTGCTGTCAGCCGCCGGTCCTGTGAGGGTAGGCGCCATGAAGGACTTGGCGCTGGCACCTAGTTGCTTCGCTGTGCGATCATGCAGGCCGGAGGCGTAGGGGTTATGCGTTTCTTCCAGCAGGCACAGCGCCCGGGTGGCGGTCGGCGGATCGCTGCGGTCGCGGGGGCTCTCGCTGTCGCCGCCGTCGTGCTGGCGGGTGACGCCCGCTCGCTGGTATGGCCCGCTGTCTTTGACGCCGCGGCACTTCTCGGCCCAGGGCCTGGCCCGGTCGCCTCGGGGACGGTCGAGAACGCGTCGTGGCAGATCTTCATCAGACCGAGCACGCAGATAGGCCAACGGCCAGGCTCGATGTGCATTTACGCGGTGTTGGGTGACTTCGTGCCGGGGACGTGCGGGACGTTCCCGCCATCCGATTGGGGGCCCACCCACCCTGTGTGGTTCTATGACTCGGCGCTTGAAAGTCCGCAGTTGCATGTGCGGTATGCGCTCGGCTGGGTCGACGTCGACGTCACCTCTGTGGTGGTCAGACTGCGTGACGGACAGCAACTCAAGCTGAATCCCGTCAGCCGCTACGGGCAACGGCTCGTCGCGTTCGTCATCCCGATGCAGGCCGGGATCATCGGCGCCACCGCGTACCTGAACAACGGCCGGTACGCCACCACGATCCCGTCCAACTCGCCGTACGCCCTGACGTTCGTCAATTCGTGGATATGGCACAGCCCCGACGCGCCAGCGACGACGACGTGAATGTTCCCCGAGGGATTCAGGACGCACGGCAGCGCTGATAGCTCAGCCAGCCGAGGTCGCGCGTCCGGTAGCCGCCGCCACCGCGGTCTCATACTCGTTAGCGGTGATCCGGACGACACCTGCTTCGAAGTCGGCCCTGGCATTCTCTGCCGGATCGATCCGCGACAGCACGGTGCTCATCGGCACCGGCGGGTCCCATTCCTCAAGCGCAGTCAGCAGCACACCGCCAGCGGAATCGCCGGGGTACGCCTGCGCCTCGGACGGTGCCCAGTCATGGGCCGCTGAGGCGAGCTCGGCGCGGCCGATGAACGTCCGTTCGGGTGCGCGGTGACTTTCACGGTCATCGCGCGTGTCCCAGCTACCAGACGCTGTTAGCCCAGGACGGCTCCCGGGAAGGGGTGCCTCATGGAGATCATCAACCTGGGTAAGGCGGATGGGCTGCCGCCGGTGGACTGGGCCGCAGTTGCCGGGAAGCTCGATGCCGGGTCGGCGCCGGCCCCAGACGCGCTGAACTCCCGCACGACCTGGCTGTCCACCGTCAACGAGGACGGCAGCCCGCACGTGACTGCGGTCGGTGCCCTGTGGCTCGACGGCACGTTCTGGTTCCAGACCGGCGCAAGCACGCGGAAGGGGCGCAATGTCACACGCGATCCCCGGTGCTCGATCGCGGTGTCGATCCGCGACGCGGACGTCGTAATCGAGGGTGACGCTGTGCGAGTGACCGAGCCGGGCGCACTGGCGCGTATCGCGAAGGCGTGGGCGGACAACGGCTGGCCGGCCGAACCCGACGACAGCGGACCGGGCATCACCGCCCCGTTCAACGCACCGTCACAGGGACCACCGCCGTGGAACGTGTATCGCATTGAGCCACGCTCGGCGATCGTGACCCTGGGGACGGAGCCGGGTGGCCTGACACGCTTCCGGTTCTGACGCTGCTGACCGGCTGGGTCACACTCATCTGCCGCGATCCGCGCTTTGGACCCTGCAGCACGATCCGACGCGAGAGGGAGAGCGGCTGTGTCATCCTGGGCGACGTGAGCCGGCTTGTGTACGTCTCCGGGAGGCTGGGGGCGGGAAAGAGCAGCCTCGCCTTCCCGCTGGCGGCAGAGCTCGGGTATTCACTGGTGACGAAGGACCTGATCAAGGAGACGCTGCACGACGCCCTGTACGTTCCGGGCGAGGACGACCTCGACCAGGCCTGGTCGCGGCGGCTGGGCAGCGCGTCGATGGACCTGCTGTGGGCGCTCGCGGCCTGCGCGGGCGACATGGTGATCGAGGCCAACTTCCACCCGCACAGCGAGTACGAACTGGATAAGCTGCGCGGCCTCGGCGACCGCATCGTCGAGGTGCACTGCGCGTGCCCCGCCGAGGTCGCGGTCGCCCGCTACAACGCCCGGCCCAGGCACGAGGTCCACTGGCTGACGACGGCGACGCTGGCGACGATGGACAGGTACGACCGGCCGGTCGGCATCGGCCCGCTGATCACCGTGGATACCACCGTGCCGGTCGACATCGCGTCAGTCGCCGTCGAAGTCCGCCGCCTGCACCGAACCTGACACCGCAACCAGAGCCGGCCTGACGCTCTTATTTCTGTCAAGCGGTGCACGGCCCGTGTGGCGGTAGGGCGGGGCGGGCGAGGAGGATCAAACTGGAAGATGTCATCTGCCGATTGAAGGAGCCAGGGGCAGTTGGTCCGTAAGTACCGCTCACGAGTGCCCTTCGCCGTAGGCCTGTCCGGTGCCGCCCTGGTTCTAGTCGTCGGGATTGCGATGGTGGTGCCAACCTCCACTTCGAACCGTGGCGCAGCACGTGATCGGAGGCTTCGCGATCGCGATCGCCTGCTGGGTCGGTGGCCTCGCCTGGACTAATGGCGTGTGGCTGACGCCCGAAGGGATCGTGAAGCGGCAATCCTTCAGGCGCACGACCGTCGCGTGGGACGCAGTCGGATCATTCAAGGTGGCACCGGTACCACGAAACCAACTCTGGCGGACCATACAGGTCGAATTGCGACCGCTGGGGCACTCATACCTAACAACGGTCGCGGGCAGCGAACGATACATTCAGCGGCTCATCGCCGAGTTCGGGGAGTACCGCGCCGAGCTTGTTTAGCAGAGGGCGGGCGGCAGCTCAGAATGCCAGCGGTCAGAACTGCCCAGGTAGCGTCCTCGGGCTCTTATGCAACTGAGGTAGATCGTTTACGCGTGAGGCGGGTTGGGTTCGATGGGGCAATCTCGGTGTCGGTGATGTGATAAATGTATACCTTCTGTATCGACTGCGATCTGTGAGGCTTCTTTTGGGCCCCAAAAAAGCAAGGAAAGCAACTAGATCGCTACCGCTAGCGAGACGGCTCATGGAATCTAATCATGAAAAAAGCTTGTAATTACAGACGTGGCAGTAGCAGATGCAAGTTTTTATGCGGCGACCTCTGGCACAACCCGAGCCATAAGGGTACCGTTAGAAGGAGCCATAGCGCATAGACAGGCAAGAGGGGGCAAGATGAAATTGCATGTTGACTGGAAAATAATCACGGCTGATATGCATGATCTATTGACCGCCTGCGCGCAAGGGATAACGGGAACCGACAGGCACTTGACGCTCTCGAAGAGACTCCGCGATCCTAATGAGGAAAATCGTACTTCCGCAAAATTTAGCGTTGTCGCCAACTGTATCACCTGTGGTGAGTCGATTGTCTGCGCGATACAGACAATATGGCACCGTGGTTCACCTATCTCGCTTCAACTTCATGATGGAGTCTGCCCTTCATGCGGGGGCAAAGACGGTTTTGAATATCAAGAGCTCAAAGGGCTCCACGCCTGACCTTTGACTAGTCCGGCCGAGTGTGCTCCGGCTTTCTCAGAAACGATAGTCGCGGCGCCCAGGGGAGAGGGCATGAGCAAGCGCAAGCGCAAGAGATCTGCAAATCCCCTAGTTGTCCTTCTGTTCGTGGCCATTGTCGTCGTGTGGCTGATTCTTGTAATAATCGGCCTAGTGCTCTATTTCTTGATCAAAACTGGCGCGATTGCTGACCTAGGTTAAGAAAGCCGCTGGTGGCGGTTTCGTTCAGCTCCCGAACAAGAGCGAGCGGCAGGCACCGTGCCCGAGCCCTAGTAACCAAGAGGACGAGCCGCCTGCGCGCTGACCCGTGGACGTACCTTACAAGCTAGGGATCAGCAGTTCGAAAGCAGTTGCGTGACGTGAGAGATTCATTTGCTTCCATCGGTTGATGCCGGAGCGCGAGAATTAAGGTAATGCAAGACCAGCGGCACGTCCGGGCGTGGCACGCCCAGCTCAAGCTTGCCGTCAGCCGACTCGCATATGATCACCACGAATGCTGACCACGCGAAGACAGCGCCAGCCGGATAGATTCCGTCGTCGAGGACCTTGCCGGATTCGGCCACCCGGGGCGGTCGGAGATGAGCCGACGTTATATCTTCACGCGGAATTCGGAACTTCGCCCTGAACGGTGATGACCAGAAGGGCCGGACGACGAGCGCGTCCGGGGCGAGGTCCAGCATCTTGCGCCCGAATCTCCGCGGGTATTCCCCGTAGAATCCCCGGAACAGGCACGCCAGCCTCCTGCCCTCGCCACGGTCTATCGCCGAGATGTCGGCCGCCAGCGCGGACTTGCTCGGCGGCCGGAATCCCCTTCTGATGATGTCGAAAGGCGTGGCAGTACCAGCCGACCTGCGGAACCTGGAGCGGCCCTTCATGAGCCCTGACCTTATCCTTTCATGCGCGTGCCCGAAGCTCCTATGTCAAGAGCGATACCCGACGGGTACTCACGGAGAACCTCAGATGCCGCCTGGCCTGGGGCGCGGTGGTCAACGAGGCGTGACTATCCAGTTCCAAAGCTGACAGTGGAGCGCGACGGTCAGTGTGGATGCGAAAATTGCGGACATGGCCGGAGACGATGTCGTAACAGACTGCTTCATCTGCCGGAAGCACAGCAACCGCGAATCGCTCCTGCCAGGCGGAGCGGTTGCGGAAGATGAGCTAATTCTCGTCTCCCATGCCATCCCGCCGGATCTGGAGGGACGCGATGGCACAACCGTTTATCTGGGGCACCTGTTTGTGGAGCCGCTGCGGCATGCACCGGGGCTGGCCGATCTGACCGACGACGAAGCCCGCAGAGTTGGCTTGTGGTGCACGCGTGCGAGCCGGGCACTGCGCGACGTGACCGGGGCTGAGCACGTCTACGCGGCCGCGTGGGGTGATGGCGTGCCGCACCTGCACGTTTATCTTCTGCCGAGGTTCCCGGGCACTCCCCGCGAGTACTGGGGGACTCACGTCTATAAGTGGCCGCAGGCCCGCCGCGGTAACGCTGCGGAGATCGAAGCCTTTGTGCCCGAGCTGCGTCGATACCTAGCCAACACCGGGACTGAGGCTGACCACCAAAGCTGACCACAGCAGCTTCCAAGCTGAGAGTCCAGCGCAAGCGAACCGTGCACCCTACGTGCACTAAGCATCGGTTCGCAGCAGGCACCCGGGGTCAAGAACGGGCATGAGCGGGCAGCAGCGAGACGGTTCGGACAACGGCGTCGCCGCAGTTCACGGACATAAATTCGCTGATGGTAGTGAGTGGTCAGGGGCGGGGTCGAACCGCCGACCTTCCGCTTTTCAGGCGCAATCTGGCCGTCGCGGACCGTCGCTGGTCGTCGCCTGATAAGCCATCTGCCTGCACCGATCGTCGCTGGGCGTCGTCCTGCGTCGGTCACCGCCTGCCTGCGTTGGCTCCCCATTTGGCTCCCTGGGGTCGGCGATCCGGCCGTCATTGGGTTACATATATCTGGCTTTGCAGATAGATCGTTGAACAGCCGGACCCCCGCAGCAGCTGTGTCCTGTGCCGGACCATCGCGGCCTCCAGCGCGGTCTTCACCACGTCCAGCAGAGGCGCCTGCAGCGGACAGACGGTGGGGACAAGGCAGGATTGGTCGGGCTGTCCCTTACAGAACGCAAGGCACCGACGAGGACGGCGCGCGAAATATCCGCCGATATGCACGGCAACGGCCGAATGACAATGTCACCGGAACTCCGCGCAGAGTCGGCCGATCTGCGCGTGCTCACCCTGGTAACCGGGCGAGAGCTTCGGCTGCGAGCCTGTCTGCCGGACGGGTTCCGCTCAAGGATGAGCGTAGCGAACTTGCCCTTGACGGGTTCCGGGAGACATCGGTCAACGTCCGCCGGCGGTTCGGGGAGCGCGCTTGTCCCCGGACCACGCAGGTGCCATCATCGCGGTCGTCTCGGTGGCCGGCTGCGGCCCTGCTGCGGTGCTCGTCGCCCTGGTGGCCGAGGATCTCGGCGCGGGACCGGCCGCTGTTGCCGGATGCATCGGTTTTTAGACGTCTCGATGTAGCCAGGAGACCACGTCCCGAGACGCCATTTCGGCCACGCGGGTCCGGTACGAGCTGAGTTCCCCGGGAGTCAGTATCGCGTTGCCGGCGCCCGAGCGGCCGTTCCGGAAGAAGGCGGTGTCATCCAGGAAGAGTCCTGGCGGACCGGGAGTGAGGCGTTCAGCGTGGGAGCGCATGCTGTGAAAGGTGGCCGCGCTCACTAGTTCCGGCCACAGTGATACCGGAACCGCGATGCCCAGGCGCGCGGCCAGCTGCCGCATCTGCCCCTCAAGATCACCGGCCAGATCGTCGTAATGCACCAGGATGATGTTCGGCTCGGCCCGCCGCGACCAGGCGTCAGCGACGTGGTGCATCACCCCGGCGAGAGTATCGAGCCGCTGGTACGGGTCGCAGTCTTGAGCGACCCAAGACAGCAGCCACTCCCGCAGCGGGGGCAACGGCTCCGGTGTGCCCGTCTCGGGATACCCCGCAAGCTCGTTCAGGCGCCGCACATCGAGATTGGCGTAGTGGTGATACAGCGACACCGCCATATCTAGCGGATGCCGGGCCACAACGACATAGGTGACCCGCGGATCCAGCGGCAGGCCCTTAAGCGGCGTGTGAGTCTTTATGAATCGCCGGTGCTTCTGAGCGGCGAGCCCGGCTAGCAGCTCCTCCCGGTCGAGCGACAGCCACTCCATCCAGGGCGACAGCTCAGCGAGCGCGGCGGGCAGGTCCGGGGTCTGGAAGATCAGCAGC
>Ga0335073_10016226_pt1 | contig 10404 bp, 8 predicted proteins | sample Lox_Sample_22_FD_207093 | JGI IMG/M metagenome (GOLD analysis project Ga0335073, IMG submission 207093) | Soil microbial communities from Loxahatchee National Wildlife Refuge, Florida, United States - Lox_Sample_2.2 | ecosystem: Environmental > Terrestrial > Soil > Wetlands | place: USA: Florida... | reverse complement strand
TCTGCCGCCTGCCTGAGCCGCGCGCTGCGGCACGTGATCGTGCCCGCACGTGCCCGTTTCCGGCCTGAAGGAGTATCACCCCCGTCCCTGGGTAACTGGCGCCGGCAGGCATATCCCTACCCCCCACGCCTGCCCAGGGAGTGATCATGATGGCTGGGACGCTTCGCGTCCGGCGCAGCCGGGGCGCACTGAGCGGGTTGCTGCTGGTGCTGCTTGGCATCTGGGGCGCGCTGATTCCGTTCGTCGGCCCGTACTTCAACTATGCGTACACCCCGGACCGGGCCTGGACATCCACGTCCGGCCGGATCTGGCTCGAGGTGCTGCCTGGCGTCGTCACGCTGGCAGGCGGTGTGGTCGTGCTGCTCAGCCGGTTCCGGCCAGCGGCTGTGTTCGCGTCCTGGCTCGCCGCGCTCGCGGGTGCCTGGTTCGCTGTCGGCCACCTGGTCGCCGGCCACTGGACCGGCCTGCCTGGCGCCGGAACTCCGGTCGGCGGCGCAACCCGGTCGGTGCTTGAGCAGATCGGCTTCTTCACCGGCCTTGGCGTGGCCATCGTGTTCGTGGCTGCACTTGCGCTCGGCAGGTTCACCGTCGTGGCGGTCGCGGATGCAGCGACCAGCAGGGCCGGGCGCGAGGCCGCGGCCGCCGACGCGGGTGCCGCGCAATCGCAGGTTCCGGCACGCAGCTCCGCGCCGCGGATCAAGCCGGTGCCGGTGTTTCGCGGCCGGTCCCGGACCTCGGAACCGGCCGACGCGGATACGACCGAGACTCCTGCTGAGGCGGCCCGCACCAGCTAGGCCGCGCGGGCCCGGGGCCGGCCGCGTAACTGCGGCCGGCGCCGTCCGGCCAGTGCCCGGCGGCGTGCCCGGATAAGCGCCATGAGTCCGAGCCCGGCCGCGACCACACCGCCTGCCGCGAGCCCGTAGCCTGCCGCCGAGCCGCCCGACGCGGGCTGCGGGACGGCCAGCGCGACCGTCTTCGGCTTAGCGGCGCTCCGGGCGTCGAGCGGGCTTCGGGGCGCCGGGGCGGGCAGCGGCGCGACCAGGTAACCCACTGGCTGGACTTTGCCGTTCATGGCAAATCCCCAGTTGAGCAGCTGCTCGGCTGAGGTGATCTCCTGCAGTGACGTGCAGTGCAGCACGGTGGCGATGAGCGTCACGCCGTTACGCCTGGCCAGCCCGACATAGGTGGCCTCGGAGTTCACGGTCCAGCCGATCTTGCCGCCGATGCCGCCGCGGTACTGCGTGAGCAGGTAGTTCTGGTTGACCAGGGTCTCCCAGTCCCGCGGCTTGAGCTCGAGCCTGGCCTCGAGCGTCGAGTCGTATTTCATGAAGGCCGGGATGGCGAGCGCCTGCCTGGCGATGAGCGCCTCGTCGTATGCCGACGTCACCTGGCCCGCTGCGGGCAGCCCGTTGGGTAGTTTTGCGACTACGTCGTACGCCTGCAGATGCCGGGCCTCGGCGTTGATTAGCGCCATCCCCTTGGCGAATGACCCGGTCGCTTGCGTGAGCGCGACCGCGGCGTCGTTGGCGGAGATCAGCAGCAGGGCGCGGAAGAGATCGGAGACGCGGTACTCACGGCCGGTGATCAGAAAGGCGCTAGTCGGCTGCTGTGAAGTCGCCAGCGGCGTCGCGACAACCATGGCGTTGGGGTTGAGCAGCGGGATCAGCGTCACAGCCGTCAGCACCTTGAGCGTGCTGGCCGGGCCGAACTCGCCGTGCGGGTCTTTGGCAGCTAGCACCTGACCGGTGCTGGCATTGGCAATGACCCACGCTGACGCCGGGATATCCGGTACCGGCCTGGGGTCGTCCGATGGTTCATTGACCACGACCCCGCTGCTGGCCATGAGCGGGCCGCCGATCCTGCGGGCGGCACGGCTGCCGGGTTCCGGGATGTTTTGCTGCGTCGCCGTCAGTTCCGCGGAATCAGGACGGGTCGCTGCCCCGCCGGCGGTTCCGGACTGACCGGATTCGGCACGGAAAGCTGGCAATGCGCTGGCCGTCGGGCAGACTATGGCGACCAATGCCGTGCTGAGGGCAAGCGTTGCCAGCCTGCGTGCCAGCTGAGGTGCGTGAATCACGGAGTGTGACCTTCCCCGCGCGGTCCGTGATTGATGCGCGGCATATTCAGGCCGAATCAGGCCCGGACATAACGAACCGATGCAGCTTTGCGAAAGCTTTGACAGACCTCGCCGGCCGATTGCGTCACTAGCCACCATTGGCGCGTTGAATGCGGCTGATTTCCTGATCGCCGTCGGTAGCGTTGGCACGTGGCGTACGTCACAGCGATGCGCCGCGCTGGTGCGCCGTACGCTGGTGGAATGAGTCGCACATCGGAGTCAGGCGCGCCAATCGAGGGCGTGTACGGGCCAAAGGACGTGCAGAACCTCGATCCCGTGACGGACCTGGGCGAGCCGGGCGCATTCCCGTTCACCAGGGGCGTCTACCCGACCATGTACCTGACCCGGCCGTGGACGATGCGGCAGTACGCCGGTTTCTCAACTGCAGCGGACTCTAATCGCCGCTACCACCAGCTCATCGCGGCCGGCACGACCGGCCTTTCGGTGGCATTCGACCTGCCGACGCAGATGGGCTTCGACTCCGATGCGGAACAGGCGAGAGGAGAGGTGGGCAAAGTCGGCGTAGCCATCGACTCGCTGGAAGACATGCGGTTGCTCTTCGACGGCATCCGCCTGGACCAGGTGTCGACGTCGATGACCATCAACGCGCCCGCGGCGTTGCTGCTACTGCTCTACCAGCTGGTCGCTGAGGAGCAAGGCGCATCAGCGGACGCGATCTCCGGAACGATCCAGAACGACATCCTGAAGGAGTACATCGCCCGCGGAACCTATATCTATCCGCCTGCTCCGTCGCTGCGGCTGGTCGCCGATACCTTTGCCTACTGCCGGGCGGAAATCCCGCGCTGGAACACGATCTCGATCTCCGGCTATCACATGGCCGAGGCGGGCGCCACGCCGGTTCAGGAGATCGCCTTCACGCTGGCGAACGCGCGAGAGTATGTGCGCGCCGCGATCGCGTCTGGCCTGGCGGTAGACGAGTTCGCGCCGCGGCTGTCGTTCTTCTTCGTGGCCCGCACGACGCTGCTGGAAGAGGTTGCCAAGTTCCGCGCGGCCCGGCGGCTGTGGGCACACATCATGCGGGATGAGTTCGGTGCGCGTGATCCGCGCTCGCAGATGCTGCGGTTCCACACCCAGACAGCCGGCGTGCAGCTCACTGCGCAGCAGCCCGAGGTCAACCTGGCCCGGGTGACGCTGCAGGCCCTCGCCGCGGTGCTCGGCGGCACGCAGTCGCTGCACACCAACTCTTACGACGAGGCGATCGCGCTGCCGACGCAGAAGGCGGCGACGCTCGCGCTGCGCACGCAGCAGGTGCTGGCGTTCGAGACTGACCTGACCGCCACTGTCGACCCGCTGGCTGGCTCATACGCGATCGAGTCGATGACCGACGATATCGAGGCACGGGCTCGCGAGCTGATGGACCAGGTAGCCGCTCTCGGCGGCGCGGTCGCCGCGATCGAGGAGGGCTTCCAGAAGGCCGAGATCGAGCGGTCCGCCTATCAGATCGCGCGCGAGGTTGACTCCGGCGAGCGCAAGGTGGTCGGCGTCAACGCCTTCGTCAGCGACGAAGAGGAGGCCTACGAGCCGCTTCGCGTCGACCCGGCGATCGAGCACGAGCAGGCGGCTCGGCTCGCTGAGCTCCGTGCCCGGCGGGACTCGGCGGAAGTCGCCCGGCGACTTGACGAGGTCCGGCAGGCTGCCGCCGGAGACGCGAACATGCTCTACCCGTTGCGCGAGGCGCTTCGGGCGCTGGCAACTGTCGGCGAGGTCAGTGACGCGCTCCGGGAAGTCTGGGGTGTCTACCGCCCGCCGGAGGTCTACTAGGCTAACCGCCCCGGTGCCCTGGTAGCGGGCGGTACAAGCCACCGCGCGACAATCCCGCAACATCAGCGGAGTGGTGACCCCAGGCGGTACGATTCTGGCCAGTAGAGCGATCTCGTAAGCGATTGGCCAGAACGTTCGGGGCGACGCGGGCGTCTCGCTGATCTAGCCGGACAGCGGGACTAGCTTGCGAGCGGGAGCACGGATTGCCGTGCGCGCGTGCATGGGTTTGACGACGGTTTCAGCAGGTACCTAGCGCGAGTGCAACGGCGATGCGCCTGACGCTTTCCGGTGCGAGGGACGCCGGAGCAGTTCTGGAGCGGGCACGTTACCGGGCATAGCCCGGGATCAGGTGCCGTAGCCGACGGCATTGACGATCCTGGACTTGCCGCGCTTGCTGGCGGACTGGAGTGAGTTCGAGGTACTGATGGACAACCCGCTAAGCGCCGCGCGAGATCGGCGCAGAACACCGGCCCGGAGTGCTGACCAGGGCAGTCTCAACGGGGAGGCAACGCATGGCCGAGCATGACCTCGATGGGGAACTCGACGCGTTCCTCTCCGGGCACGAGCCGGAACTCGTCGAGTTCCGGCGGGATCTGCATGCTCACCCTGAGACGGGCTACCACGAGTACCGGACCACCCGGCGCATCGCGCTGCGGCTGGAAGCGGCCGGGCTGAAGCCAGCCATCCTGCCCAAGGGCACCGGACTGACCGTCGATATCGGCTCGGGATCCTCCGACGGGCCGGTCGTGGCGCTGCGGGCGGACATCGACGCGCTGCCGATCAATGACGAGAAGGATGTGCCCTACAGGTCACTGACCAGGGGTGCGTGCCATGCCTGCGGGCACGACGTGCATACGACCATCCTGCTCGGCACCGGGCTGTTCCTCGCCCGTGCGGCCGCTGCGCGGGCGCTGCCAGGCAAAGTGCGGCTCATCTTCCAGCCGGCCGAGGAAGTGCCCGGCGGCGCTATCGACGTCATGGCGGCGGGCGGCATTGCCTCGGTAGACCGTATTTTCGCGCTGCATTGCGACCCACGGCTGGACGTCGGCAAGATCGGCACCCGGACCGGCCCGATCACTGCGGCCTGCGACAAGCTGACTGTCAAGGTGACCGGCCCCGGCGGTCACACGGCGCGGCCGCACCTGACGGCTGACCTGGTGTTCGCGCTCGGCAAGATCATCACCGAGCTGCCAGCCGCGCTGTCCCGCCGGGTCGACCCGCGGTCGAGCCTCAGCCTGGTCTGGGGCCGGGTCAACGCAGGGTCGGCGGCGAACGCGATCCCGGACGACGGCATGGTCGAAGGAACTGTCCGGTGCCTGGACGACGCCGCCTGGCACGAGGCCCCGGACCTGGTGAAGGCGCTCCTGGAGTCGGTTGCCAGCGCGTACGGCGTCGTTCCCGAGATCAGTTACCAGCGGAACGTCCCGCCAACCGTGAACGAGGCGATCAGCACGGCCATGTTCGAGGCAGCGGCCGACCGGGTGCTCGGCCCGGACTCGATCACCGAGGCCCCGCAGAGTCTCGGCGGTGAGGACTTCGCCTGGTACCTGGATTCCATTCCGGGTGCTCTGGCCAGGCTGGGGACGCGTACTCCCGGGTCGGCCGCCGACTTTGACATCCACCAGGCTGTCTTCGACGTTGACGAGCGGGCCATCGGGTACGGAGTGCGGCTGATGGCAGCGACTGCCATGACGGCGATGCTCGACGGCGGCAGCGTTACGCCTCGTGCCATGCCAGGCGCCACGGCGAGCCGGTCGCAGGTAGCGGACGCGGCGATTGCCTGAGCCTCACCTTCGCCAAGCTCGAGTCCGCGCTCGGCAGCCGGCTGGCAGTTGACCTCGAGTGGCGTCTAAGGGGTTCTTGCGTCTGCTAGCAGACGCTGGTCGGCCTGGATTCGCCAGTCGCCGGCTCCCGCGGCCGACGACATTTCATCGATCTTGTCCGCGCGGCGCGATGGTTTGTCTCGTTTCATGCGGCAAGAATCCGTGAAATGTGAGCTGTGGCACCGCCAATGCGGCTCGCTTTCGGCTCGGCAGAGGCGTCGCGCTGCGAAAATCGCCCGAGCCCGGCAAACCACATAGAGTTGGGCCCAGGACCTCCGTCAGGCGCGGTCGGCAAGCCTGAGCAAGGTGTGCCGTGTACGGCCACCCAGTCACCCAAGATGAGCTACTTACTGGAGCGGCACCTCGTGTCATCGCAGCACAACGAGGCCAATGCGGCCGTGGACGGGCCGCCGGGCGCGGACGGGCATGCTGCCGCGGGTGAGCATGCTGCCGTGGACGGTTCAGCGGCAGTGCCGGCCGCGGCTGGCCAGGCCGAGCCCGCCCGCGCGCAGGCTGAGCCCGCCGCGGCGGAGGCTGAGCCCGCCCGCATGCACGCCGAGCCCGCGCGCGTGCAGGCCGATCGGCCGAGCCCGACGATGACGGGTCCGGCCGGCCCGACCCCGGTCGGCCCGACCCCGGTCGGCCCGACCCCGGTCGGCCCGAGTTCCGCGGGCCCCAGCCGGGCTGGTTCGACTCCGTTTAACCGCGCCGACCTGCCAGCCACCGGCCGGCCGGCGTTCGGCGGACCGCTGCCGGGCACCAAGAGCCCGTGGAAGGAAGGCAACGACGGCAGGACCGTCTTCCGCCGGGTACCGCCGATCGTCCTTTGGTGGGTATGGGTGGTATTCGCCTTGTTCAACGTGATCCAGGTGATCATTCCGGATCATGACTATTTCTCGGTCGAGTTCGCCGTCGGACTGCTGGCCGTGACCGGTGTCGTCTACGCGACCGCGCTGCGACCGAAGGTATTTGCCACGCCGGACGGCATCGAGGTGCAGAATCCGGTTCGCGACCACGTGATCCGGTGGGGCGCGCTTAACGGCGTCTACCTGGGCGATGCTGTGGAGCTCAGCTGCGCCCGGCCCACTCCCCGCAATGACCAGACCATCTACTGCTGGGCGCTGTACTCCCGGCGTCGCAGCCGGATGAAGTCTCAGCAGCTCGGCGTGCGTTCGTGGAGCCGTGTGTCACCCAGAGGTGCCACAGCCACCGAGCCGACCGTTCACGACCCTGCGCAGCTCATCGCCGCCGAACTAGGACGCCGGTCAACGCAGGCTCGCGAGGTTGGCGCCTCAGCCGCCACGCTGGAGAGTCGCTGGGCCTGGCAGCCGATTGCGCTGATCGTCGTGCCGGCGGCCGCGCTGCTGGCGCTCCTGCTGGCCAGATGAGGTGCCTAGGCGCCTACCGAGGTACACGGACGGCGCCGCAGCGAGGCCACGTAGCTGGCCGGAGCGCCCGCTGCCTCGGCAGCGTCAGCGATGATGCCGAGGTAATGAGCGGACGGCAGGCCACCCTCGTAATCGTTGAGCACGTACAGCCAGGCCAGGACGTCGCCATCCGGAGTGCTGACACGCACCTTGGACTTGCGGTAATAGCCGAGATCGGCGCCGTCCCACTGGTCTAGTTCGGTCTCGTCGGCCGCCGACACTTCGTAGAGCACCACGAAGACGCGATCGCCGCCGTCTTCCACAACCGTCGCCAGCGCGCCGTCCCAGCCCAGATCCTCGCCGCCGAAGGTCAGCCGCCAGCCCTCAAGCCAGCCTGCGCCCTGCTGCGGCGAGTGCGGGCAGCGGCGCGCCATCTGCGCGGGGTCCATATTGCTTCCGTAGGCCGCATATATCGCCACGAAGGATAAGCGTACGAGCCGGGCGAGCCGGATGCTGGCCCAACCGGCTGCACGGCGGCCCGGCCTGCGGGTCCGATTCGGTCCGTAGGGTCTGGATGGGAGAGAATGAGAAAACGTGAGCCAGCCGCACGCGAAGATCGCGATCATCGGTGGCGGCCCGGGCGGCTACGAAGCCGCCTTGGTCGGCGCCCAGCTTGGCGCTGATGTCACGGTAATCGAGCGGGACGGCCTAGGCGGTGCCTGCGTCCTGACAGACTGCGTGCCGTCGAAGACACTCATCGCCACTTCCGGGATGATGGCTGCCCTGGACGACGCGCCGAGTCTCGGCATCCGGGTTAATTCGGGCGGGAACGGGGCTCCCATGCTCGATGCTCCCCGCCTGTACTCCAGGGTCCGGTCACTCGCCAGGGCCCAGTCGGCTGATGTCGCGTCCCGGCTGTCGGCCGAAGGGGTAAAAGTGATCTCCGGGGCCGCCAGGCTGGCCGGACCGCACCGCGTCGTGGCTGGCGACACCGAGATCGAGGCCGACGCCGTGCTCATCGCGACTGGGGCGGAACCGCGGATCCTGCCCGGATCTGAGCCGGACGGCGAGCGCATCCTCACCTGGCGCCAGTTGTACGACCTAGACCGGCTTCCGGAAGAACTGATCGTGGTCGGCTCGGGCGTCACCGGTGCCGAGTTCGCTTGCGCCTTCCAGTCGCTGGGCTCGCAGGTAACCCTGGTGTCGTCCAGGGACCGGATCATCCCGCATGAGGACGCGGACGCGGCCATCCTGGTCGAGGACGTGTTCCGGCGCCGCGGCATGACGGTTCTAAGCAGATCTCGGGCGCAGCAGGTCGACAGGACGGCTGACGGCGTCGCGGTCACGCTGAGCGACGGGCGTACGGTACGTGGCAGCCACTGCCTGCTGACGGTGGGCATGGTGCCGAATACCGGCGGCCTCGGACTGGCCGAGGCAGGAATCATCGTGGATGGCAGCGGCTTCGTCCAGGTCGACAAAGTGTCGAGGACAACGGCGCCTGGCGTCTACGCCGCCGGGGACTGCACCGGTGTCCTGATGCTGGCGTCGGTCGCGGCGATGCAGGGTCGGATCGCGATGTGGCATGCACTCGGAGAGGCGGTGAAACCGCTTCGGCTCGCCAACGTGGCCGCGACGATCTTCACCGAGCCGGAGATCGCCACCGTCGGCATTCCGGAGCAGGCGGTCGCCGCGGGAGAAGTTCCGGACGCCATCGTGGTGAAGCTGCCGCTGGCGACCAACGCCCGGGCAAAGATGCAAGGCTTCCGTGACGGCTTCGTCAAGCTCATCGCCCGGCGCAGCAGCGGAACCGTGCTCGGCGGCGTGATTGTCGCGCCTCGGGCCAGCGAATTGATCCTGGGTATCTCGCTCGCAGTGGAGCGGAGCCTGAGCGTGGATCACCTTGCCCACACCTTCGCGGTCTATCCGTCGCTATCCGGCAGCCTCACCGAAGCGGCACGCAAGCTTATGCAGCCGGTGGAGGGCACGCCCTGACGCCGTCGCGGAAGGCCGCTAGACGCCTGGCTCGTCAGTGGCGGATTTCGGGGCGTGACTACTAACGATCTCAGCGGTGTAGGTCACGATCTCGGCGGTGTAGGTCACGATCTCGGCGGCGTACGGAACGATCTCGGCGGCCGGCGCGGACGGGTAAGCGCTGGGCGGGGTCCAGACTGCAGTCGGACGGAGTACCGGTTCTAGCCCGAACGACGGATGCAGAACTTGAGGATCGCCGCGGAACCACCGCAGCGGCCTGCCGGTGTCGAAGGTCCACGCGAACGCCAGTGCACCGCCCACGAGGCCGAGCAGCATCCCGATGAAGAACCCGCCGAGGTTCGAGGTAACCCAGGACCCGAGCGCCAGCACGATCGCGAGCAGCGAGTAGAAGGCTCGCTGAGCGGGGCTGAACCAGAGCAATATGCCGCACAGCAGCAACATCACCGGAATGAGGTAACCCGCCAGTCCCTGGATCCCGATATGGATCACGAGCTGGAGCGGGCCGTGCTCCGAGGCCAGAATCTCGCACGCGCCACCGCTGATCAGAAGCCCGCCCCAGAACGGGCGAGTGCGTCGCCAGAGCATGAAAGCGCGCCGGACATCGTTGAACGAGTCCGCCATCGTGCCGTGCTGGAATGACCTGCGGCGATTCGGCGCGCTGTCGCGCTGGCGCTGCCAGTCGCGTCCGGGCAACCGGTCGCGTTCTGGCAACCAGTCGCGTTCTGGCAACCAGCGGCGCTGGAGCGACCAGGCAGGCTCGGGCAGCCGGCTATGTTCCGGCGCACGGGGTGGCGCCATCCCGCCGCGCTCCGGTGCGCGAGGTTCCAGCGGCCAGGGTTCTGCATCGGCGCGCGGGGCGGACGGATGGCGCCGATCGAGCAGCGGCGCTCGTTCTTGCCCGCGGTTCTTCCCGAGCTCCTGTCCCCGTCGGAGCACCCGGCGATGTTCGGCCGTACCCGGTTCAGGTGGTCCGCGGCGTCCGGCCGCGCGGGGTTCGGATGCCGTCCGCCGGCCCAGGAACGGCCGGCGCTTCGGCGGCCTGGGCGGGGAGACGCGGTCGCCCTCAGGCAATCGGGGGCGGGGAACCCGGTCCCGCCCGGTTGTCTGGCGCTCCGGCGGCCGGCCGCGCTCGTCGGCTTCGCGCATCCGGCTGCGATCTGGGGGACCCGGTGCGGATCGGCGGCCGCGCTCTGGCGGTCCGGATTGCTGGCGGCCGCCGCGCTGGTCCGCACCGGGACCTGGCCCGAGGCGGCTGTCTGGTGTGCGGGCTGTCCGCGGACGGCGGTCATCGGGCGGACGGCGGCGTTCGGGCGGCGGGGGCTGG
>Ga0335073_10016225_pt1 | contig 10404 bp, 10 predicted proteins | sample Lox_Sample_22_FD_207093 | JGI IMG/M metagenome (GOLD analysis project Ga0335073, IMG submission 207093) | Soil microbial communities from Loxahatchee National Wildlife Refuge, Florida, United States - Lox_Sample_2.2 | ecosystem: Environmental > Terrestrial > Soil > Wetlands | place: USA... | reverse complement strand
GTGCGGCTGTGGGGCGCGGGCCGGAGCCGGATGATCTGGGGTCCAAGCGACACCGGGCGGTCGTATTTGTAATGCGTCAGGTGATGGATAGCGGCTCGGATCGACATGGGCTCGCGGAAACAGGTGAGGGATCGAAGACCCTTTCACAATCTGCTGCGCCGCACAATCGACCTGCTCGACGCTAGGCGACGTCCGGCACGAGGCGTTTGACCTGAATATGCGTGGCGCGCTTGCGTATTTGCGCAAGATCGTAGTTGGCCTGCATTCGCAACCACGTGTCGGCGGTGCTCCCAAGGGCTTTCTCAAGCCTCACGGCCATCTCGGGCGTGACGCCGCTACGTCCAGCGATGAGATTATGGAGCTGCTGGCGTGTGACGCCCAAGCCCTTGGCGGCGGCGACGATCGAAACGCCAGCCTCGGCGAGACTGTCGCCGATCATCTCGCCGGGGTGCGGCGGATTCTTCATCGGCACGGTTTGTCTCCTTCAATGGTAATCGACCAAATCAACATCTGACGCCCTGCCATCGACGAAGCGGAAAATAATCCGCCAGTTTGCGCGCACGGTCAGCGACCAGAACCCCTTCAAGTCGCCTTTCAACGGATGCAGCCGCAAGCCCGCGTAATTCAGAGATTCTATGTCCTGGGCAGCGTCGAGCAAGGCCAAGATTTGTTTGATTTTCCGGATATGCTCGGCATTCAACCCTTTAGGGTCGTCGTCCTCGAAAAGCTGCCGCAATCCCTTATGGCGAAAACTCTCAATCATCGCCGATCGGTCGTTCTATCTAGGGAGTGTAAAATGACTCTTTACTTGTGTCAACGTGCCTTTTACATCCCTGCGGTTACTCGGACGTGAAGCGCTCGCTTGGCGGAGACGGATCGCCCACAAATCCGCAAACCGCAAGCGTCTCCAGCATGTGCGGCGGGGCGGGCGCCTCGACCTCGACCGGCGGCTTCGACTTTAAGAGCGGCACGACGACCTTGCGCGCCAGCAATTGCAGGGACACGTCGGCGCGCGCGCCATAGATCGAATCGCCCAAGATCGGCCAGCCCTGCGAAGCGCAATGGACGCGCAATTGATGGGTGCGTCCGGTCTTGGGCTCTAGCTCCGCCCATGCGATCGGCGCGCCGCGCCATTCGCCCCGGCCCCTGACGCGCCAGAGTGTCAGCGCCCTTTGGCCTTTCGAGTCGACCTTCATCCACCAGCCGCGCTTGTCGTCGAGCCGCCCGAGCGGCAGATCGATCGCCCCGCTCTCGGCCTCGGGCGAGCCTATGACGATCGCCCAATAGGTCTTCATGATCTTGCCCTGCTTGAACAGAAGCCCCAATGCCTCCAGCGCTTTGTGATGCCGCCCGAGCACGAGACACCCCGCCGTGTCGCGGTCGAGCCGATGGGCGAGCGATGGGTTGCGCGGCAGGCCGAAGCGGAGGGCGTCGAAATCATCCTCCAGACTCGCTCCGCCTTTCGGCCCGGCATGAACGGCGACGCCGGCGGGCTTGTTGAGCACGAGCATCAGTCCGTCGCGGTAGAGAACTCGCGATCTTGTTTCTTCCGGCGTCATCGGTTGAGTGGTATGCCAGCGCCGGCCGCGGGCGGATAGGGCAGCTTTAAGAGGTTTTTTCGCGTTGGAGCAGGACGAGAAGAAAGCGAAAGCCGGACTCATGCGCCGCTGGTTTGGCGGGGGCGAGGCGGCGACCGCGCCAGTCGACCCGGCGCCGCCGGAAGAGGTCGAAGCCGAGCCGCCGGCCGACGTTGAGGCCCCGCCGAGCGTCCCTCCGGTTGCTTCAGAGCCGAAGCGAAGCTGGCTGCAGCGCCTGCGCTTGGGCCTCTCGCGCTCGTCGACAAGCATCGCGCGGGGCGTCGCCGACATCTTCACCAAGCGCAAGCTCGACGCCGCCTCGCTCGACGATCTCGAGGATGTTCTCATCCAGGCGGACCTCGGCCTCGCCGCGGCGACGCGCATTCGCGACGCGGTCGGCCGCGGGCGCTATGAGCGCGGGATCAGTCCCGAGGAGGTGAAGCGGATTCTCGCCGACGAGGTCGAACGCGCGCTCGACCCGGTCGCCCGTCCGCTCGCGATCGATCCGGAGAAGCGGCCGTTCGTGATCCTCGTTGTTGGCGTCAACGGCTCCGGCAAGACGACGACCATCGGCAAGCTCGCCGCCAAGTTCCGGGCGGAAGGCAAGGCGGTGCTGCTCGCCGCGGGAGACACTTTCCGCGCCGCCGCGATCGAGCAATTGCGGGTCTGGGCGCGGCGCACTTTTTCCGCCATTGTCGAGCGCGAGCAGGGGGCGGACGCGGCCGGGCTCGCCTTCGACGCGCTGACACGCGCCCGCGAGCTCAACGTCGACGTCGTCCTGATGGACACCGCCGGGCGATTGCAAAATCGCACGGAACTCATGAGCGAACTGGAAAAGATCATCCGGGTGATGCGAAAGATCGATGCCTCCGCGCCCCACGCCGTGCTGCTCGTGCTCGACGCCACCGTCGGGCAGAACGCGCTCTCGCAGGTCGAGATCTTCGGCCGCACGGCTGGCGTCACCGGCCTCGTGATGACCAAGCTCGACGGCACCGCGCGCGGCGGCATTCTGGTGGCGATCGCCGACAAGTTCGCGCTTCCCGTTCATTTCATCGGCGTCGGCGAGGGCGTCGACGATCTGGAGCCTTTCGCCGCCCACGACTTCGCCGAGGCGATCGCCGGGATCGAGAGCGCGGCGGCATGACGACCAGAACGCCTTTGACCGAAACCGCCGCTCCGGCTGAGCGCAAGGCGCTCAATCCGATCGTCAAGCTCGTGCTCGAGCTCGGGCCTTTGGCGCTGTTCTTCGCCGCCTATTCGAGGCTCGGCATTTTCGCCGCGACCGCCGTCCTGATGGCGAGCGTATTGGTGACGCTCGCCGTCTCATACGCGATGCTGAAGCGCATTCCGATTATGCCGCTGGTGACGGCGGCAGTCGTCCTCATCTTCGGCTCGCTCACCCTCATCTTTCATGACGAGACGCTGATCAAGATCAAGCCGACTGCGCTCTATTTCCTGTTCGGCGCGGCTTTGTTCGTCGGCCTCTGGCTCAAGAAGCCGCTCTTGAAAATCCTGTTCGACGGCGCGCTGCACGTGACCGAAGAAGGATGGCGCAGGCTCACCTGGCGCTGGGCGTTCTTTTTCTTGGGGCTCGCCGTCCTCAACGAGATCGTCTGGCGCACCCAGTCGACCGACCTCTGGGTGAAGTTCAAGACCTTCGGCTTCCTGCCGCTCACGCTCCTGTTCGCGCTCGCCCAGGCGCCGCTCATCATGCGCTACGAGACGAAGGAAGAGGACACGGCGGGTAACGATTTCTAAGAGCAGATTGCGTTCAAGTTGATGCGGCCAATTGTCGCCGCACTCGGTGTGTGCGACGACGCGGTCCCAAGGGCGTCCGGAAGGACGTCCGTCTAACGACGGGCTATGGACCGCCTCCGCAAGTCCGATTCGACGAATTGCAATCTGCTCTAACTATCGAGAGACGAATGCGATGGCTTTTTCGGATGTTTTCGGCCGGGTCGTGGAGGTAATCGGCGCCGGAGCTGTCATTCTGCGGAGACAGGACGGGCGAAAGCTCACGCCCGTTTTTGGCGGCAATCCGGCGATCCCGCCCGCCAAGCCGCAGGGCAGAATTCCGACGCTGAAGATGCCGACCGCCAAGGGTTGGACAGCAGGGCAAACGCCGAGGGCCGCCTCCGGGCTCAAGGTCAATGCGTTCGCGACCGATCTCAAGCATCCCCGATGGATCTATGTGCTGCCGAATGGCGACGTGCTCGCCGCCGAGGCGCTGATGACGCCGGAGCCGACAAGCTCTCTTTTCGACTACGCCATGTTCAGCACGCTGAGGCGCGCGGCGGCGGTCGGAAACAGTCCCAACCGCATCACGCTCTTGCGGGACGCTGATCGTGACGGCGTCGCCGAGACCAAAAACGTGTTCCTAGAGCGGCTGAACCAGCCGTTCGGAATGGCGCTTCACGCCGATAGGTTTTACGTCGGCAATACTGACGGCGTCGCAGCGTTTCCCTATGTGGCGGGCGCGAACCGCATATCGGAGCCGGGACGGCGGCTGACCGTGTTCAACGGCGGCGGGCACTGGACGCGCAGCCTGCTCCTGTCTCCCGACAAGACGAAGCTCTATATCGGGGTCGGCTCGTTGACCAATATCGCTGACAAGGGCATGGGCCCCGAGCAGGGCCGAGCCGCTATTCATGAGCTCGATCTGGCGAGCGGCAAGAGCCGCATCTTTGCTTCCGGCTTGCGCAATCCCGTAGGCCTCGCCTGGGAGCCTCGCACGGCCATGCTGTGGACGGTGGTCAACGAGCGCGACGGCTTGGGCGATGAAACGCCTCCCGACTACCTCACCTCGGTGCGCGACGGCGGCTTCTACGGCTGGCCCTATTGCTACTGGGGGAAAACGGTGGACGACCGCGTGCCTCAGGACCCTGAGGCGGTCGCACGGGCGATCACGCCGGACTATGCGCTGGGCGGCCACACCGCGTCGCTTGGCCTTTGCTGGCTGCCGGCGGGCATGCTTCCTGGCTTTCCCGAGGGCATGGTCATAGGGCAGCACGGCTCGTGGAATCGCAGCACGCTGAGCGGCTACAAGGTCATCTTCGTGCCCTTCGAAAACGGGCGTCCAGCAGGACCGCCGCGCGACATTCTGACAGGGTTTCTCGCGCCGGACGAGCGATCGTCCTTCGGACGGCCCGTGGGGGTAGCGTTGGGCCCGGATGGCTCGCTTTTGGTGGCGGACGACGTCGGCAATGCGATCTGGCGGGTGACGGGGTCCACGTAGCCCGCGCCGCCGCGCATCATGCGCTGGGAGACGAAGGGTGGGGAACGAGCCGCCGGTCTCCGACCCTGACTGGCGGCGAGCCGCCGCCAGGGCCGCTTCTTCGAGCTGACGGAAGCGCGCCGATTGGCGCAGCGAGCGCGGGCGCCTCAGGTTCGCGACGGGCGCACGCTGTTGATCAGCGACTCGCGCTCCTTGAGAAGCTCCGCAAGCTGCTGCTCCTGGTCCGCGATCCGGTCCGCGGCTCGACTCTCATCCTCAGCGCCGGAAAGGGCGGCGGCCTGTTCGGTGAGCTCGCGGATGTTGTCGCGAACGATCGCGATCCGTTGGTCAAGCTCCTCAAGCGACGCATAGGCCATCAGCTCGCCTCCGCCAAAAGCGACAATTGCTGGCGCGCCGGATCCCCGAACTGGTCGACCAGACGGGTTGGATAGTCGCCGGTGAAGCAATGGTCGGTGAACTGCGGCTGTCGCGGGTTGCGGCCAGGATAGCCCATGGCGCGATAGATGCCGTCGACGGAGAGGAAGGCGAGAGAGTCGGCGCCGACGAAGCGCCGCATCTCCTCGAGATCCATGCGAGCGGCGAGCAACTTGTCGCGCTCAGGCGTGTCGATGCCGTAGAAGTCGGGATAGGCGATCGGCGGCGACGAGATGCGGAAATGAACCTCGCGGGCGCCGGCGTCGCGCATCATGCGCACGATCTTGAGGCTGGTCGTGCCGCGCACGATCGAATCGTCGATGAGCACGATGCGCCTGCCCTCGACGACCGCGCGATTGGCGTTGTGTTTCATCCGGACGCCGAGCTCGCGGATCGACTGGGTCGGCTGAATGAAGGTGCGCCCGACGTAATGGTTGCGGACGATTCCGAGCTCGAACGGCAAGCCGCATTCGCGCGCATAGCCGATCGCGGCGGGAACGCCGGAATCGGGGACCGGCACGACCACGTCGGCGTCGGCCGGGGCCTCGCGCGCCAGCTCCGCGCCCATCGCCTTGCGGGCGTCGTAGACGCTTCGCCCATGGACGATCGAGTCCGGCCTGGCGAAATAGACATACTCGAAGATGCAAGGCCGAGCCGGCTGTCTCGGCAACGGAAAGAAGCTCTTCACCCCGTCTTTGTCGATGACCACCACTTCCCCGTTCTCGATGTCGCGGACGAATTTCGCCCCGATGATGTCGAGCGCGCAGGTCTCCGAGCAGAGGATCGGGGCGCCGTCGAGGTCGCCGAGCACGAGCGGCCGGATGCCGAGCGGATCGCGCGCGCCGATGAGCTTCTTGTTGGTCAGCGCCACGAGCGCGTAGGCGCCCTCGATCTCGGCCAAAGCCTCGACGAAACGATCGACGATCCTGGGCCGGCGCGAACGCGCCGCCAGCATGAGCACGACTTCCGTATCGGTGGTCGACTGGCAGATCGCGCCGCCGCGAATGAGCTCCCGCCTGAGCGTCAGTCCATTGGTCAGATTGCCGTTATGGGCGACCGCGAGGCCCCCGGCCTCGAGTTCGGCGAACAGCGGCTGGACGTTGCGCAGCACGGTCTCGCCGGTCGTCGAATAGCGCACGTGGCCGATCGCTGCGCGCCCCGGCAACCGGTCGATGGTCGCGGCGTTGGAGAAATGATCGCCGACCAGCCCTTGCCGGCGCTCCGAGTGGAACCGCACGCCGTCGAAGGCGACGATGCCGGCCGCCTCCTGCCCGCGGTGCTGCAGCGCATGCAGCCCGAGCGCGACGATCGCAGCGGCGTCAGGGTGATCGAATATGCCGAAGACGCCGCATTCCTCGCGCAGCCGGTCCTCGTCGAGATCGAGGCTGACTTCGCTCGACGGATCCGAGGCGAGTTCCGGCCGCATCACTGCCTTGGCGCCGGAGCGAAGGGAGCGTTCTTGTTGATCAAGGCGTCGAGTTTCTGCCTGTCCGTCGCCGAGCCGTTCGCTCCCGGCGCCGAATCGGCCTTTTTCTGCGGCGGAGACGGCGTAGCAATGGGCGGATCGTCCACTGTCTTCGGGCGCGAGGCCGAATCGTCGGTCGGCGCCAAGTCGTTCGTCGCCCCGCCCGTGCGCGACTTGATCCAGCCGTCGATGGTCTGGGCCGCGTCCGTGGGCAGGAGGGCGACGATTCGATCGGCGGTCTCGGTGAGGACCGGCCGCGTCCTGGCGTTCTTGACCCATTCTGGTTGCTGCTTCTCCGAAACCAGCCAGTTGAAGATGGCGAAGGCGACAACAGCAAGGAGAAACCCCCTCGCGACGCCGAACACGAAGCCCAGCGACCGGTCGAGGGCGCCAATCTTGCTGTCGAGGATCGCGTCAGACAAACGAACCGTGAACAGCGACACAACGATCAGCGTGGCGAAAAACACAAGGGCCGCGGAGGCCGCCTGGGCGAAGACGTCCTTGTGGATATAGGGCGTAAGGTAGGGCATGACGAGAGGATAGAAGTAATAGGCGGCCGCAGCCGCCGCGACCCACGAGGCGATAGCGAGGACCTCGCGCGTGAAGCCGCGCATCATGGACAACAGCGCTGAAACGAGAACGATGCCGAGAACCGCGAGGTCGAGATAAGATGGCATTTGCGAGAGAGCCTCGTCGCGACGGTCCAACGTCCTACGCGCCTCGGGCGGCCGGCGCGAGCGCCTTATAGCCAAGCCACTTCAGTTCGTCACCCCACCGCGGGTGCTAAGCGCTCAAGCGTCCCGCCTTCGTCTCGACCGCGCTTGCGGCGATCAGCGCAACCAGCGCGGCCACGGTGCCGATCGGCTGCGTGGCGATATCGGCGCTCTCGCCGCCGACGCGCAGCGATTGCGGCGCGAATGCGCGGTGAAATCCAAGCTTGGCGGCCTCCTTGAGCCTCAAGCCCGCGTGCCCGACCGCGCGCACCGAGCCTGAGAGCCCGATTTCGCCGAAATAGACAGCATCGCGCGGCAAACTTGCGCCGGTGAGCGAGGAAATGAGCGCCGCGGCCGCGGCGAGATCGGCGGCAGGCTCCATGATCCTCAAGCCCCCGGCGACGTTGAGATAGACGTCGTACTGACCGAGCTTCATTCCGCCATGCGCCTCGAGCACGGCGAGCACCATGGCGAGCCGGCTCGGCTCCCAGCCGACCACGGCGCGGCGCGGCGTCCCGAGCGCGGTTGGCGCGACCAGCGCCTGGACCTCGACCAGCAGCGGCCGCGCCCCTTCGACTCCGGCGAAGACCGCGGCGCCGGGGTTGGCGGCGCCGTCGCGGTCGGCCAGGAACAGCGCGGAAGGGTTCGGAACCTCGTTGAGGCCGCCGCCGGTCATTTCGAAAACGCCGACCTCGTCGGTCGCGCCGAACCGGTTCTTGGCCGCCCGCAACAGCCGGAAGGCATGCCCGCCGTCGCCCTCGAAGGAGAAGACCGCGTCGACCATGTGCTCGACGACGCGCGGGCCCGCGATCTGGCCGTCCTTGGTCACATGTCCGACCAGGAGCAAAGCGGCGCCGCTCGCCTTGGCGAAGCGGATCAGCGCCTGCGCCGAGCCGCGCACCTGGCTAACCGTCCCCGGCGCCGATTCGATCGCGTCGCTCCACATGGTCTGAATCGAATCGATGACCACGAACTTCGGCGGGTCGCCGGAGCCCAGCGTGGCCACGATGTCCTCGACGAACGTCTGCGCCGCAAGCTGAACGGGCGTATCGACGAGGCCGAGTCGGGCCGCGCGCAGACGCACCTGGGCGGTCGATTCCTCGCCCGAGACGTAGACAACGCGGCCGCCCGAGCGCCCGACCGCCGCGCAGGCCTGGATCAAGAGCGTGGACTTGCCGATGCCCGGCTCGCCGCCGATCAGCGTGGCTGAGCCTGGCACAAAGCCGCCTCCGGCGACTCGATCGAGTTCGGCGATGCCGGTGACGAGACGCGGCTCGGACTTGGTGGCGCCCGACAGATCTTCAAGCGGAAACGGCCGGCCCGCCGCTCCTCTCCGGGCGGCTGCGCCGCCTACGCCGAGCGCGGCCGCCTCCTCAATGATCGTGTTCCAATCGCCGCAGGATTCGCACTTGCCCTGCCAGCGCTGAGTGATCGCGCCGCAATTCTGGCAGACATAAGAAGAACGAAACTTGGCCATCGCGCGGGACTGGCAGGTTTGCCGGGTCCTGTCGAGTGCTTTGCTCGCCCGTTTCGCCGCATTGACCGCCGCAGGCGCCGCCAGGGACGCTGCTGCGGCAAAACGTCCTGTTCCCTGGCGTCCGTTGCGGCGCCATTAAGCCCCTTGTGGCTTCGATCGTGCGGCCGGGTTAGAATTATGGCGCGTTGCGGGACGCCCTGTGGGCATGCGGCCAAGCGAGCCGCCTGAAGGCTGGGGATCTTGGATGCAGATAGAATCGCAATCAAAGTCGCTATGGGGCGGCGAAATCGGGCTCATCGGAGCGCTGGGGCTCCTCGGGCTCCTTTGCATCTATATCGCCGCCAACACCGTCGAACCCGCTTATGGTTTCCATATGGGGCTCGGCGTGGTCGCCGCCGCGCTGGGCGTCTTCGCCATCTTCCAGCGCTTCAACGCGCGCCCGGCCGCGCCGCCGCCGCTGGAGATCGGCGGATTGCCCAATTACAACTTCGCCCCTGTCAGAGTCGCAACCCTGTTCGCGCTGTTCTGGGGCCTGGCCGGCATGGCGGTGGGCGTCTACATCGCCTTCGAACTCGCGTTCCCCGACCTCAACATCGCGCCCTGGTTCAACTTTGGCCGGTTGAGACCCCTGCACACCTCGGCGGTGATTTTCGCTTTCGGCGGCAACGTGCTGGTGGCGACTTCGTTCTATGTCGTGCAGCGCACGTGTCGCGCGCGCCTCGCCGGCGATCTCGCGCCCTGGTTCGTCGTCCTCGGCTACAATTTCTTCATCCTCGTCGCCGGCACGGGCTACCTGCTCGGCATCACCCAAAGCAAGGAATATGCAGAGCCCGAGTGGTACGCCGACCTTTGGCTGACGATCGTGTGGGTCGTCTACCTCCTGGTGTTCCTGGGCACGCTGTTGCGGCGCAAGGAGCCGCATATCTTTGTCGCCAACTGGTTCTACCTCGCCTTCATCCTCACCATCGCCATGCTGCATATCGGCAACAACGTGGCCGTGCCGGTGTCGATCTTCTCGGCCAAGTCCTATGTCGCGTGGGGCGGCGTCCAGGATGCGATGTTCCAGTGGTGGTACGGCCATAACGCCGTCGGCTTCTTCCTGACAGCCGGGTTCCTCGCCATCATGTACTATTTCGTGCCCAAGCGGGCGGAGCGGCCGATCTATTCCTACCGGCTGTCGATCATCCACTTCTGGTCGCTCATCTTCCTCTACATCTGGGCCGGTCCGCACCATCTCCACTATACCGCTTTGCCCGACTGGACGCAGACGTTGGGCATGACGTTCTCGATCATGCTGTGGATGCCCTCATGGGGAGGCATGATCAATGGGTTGCTCACGCTGTCGGGCGCCTGGGACAAGCTGCGCACCGACCCGGTGCTTCGCATGCTCGTGGTTTCGGTCGCCTTCTACGGCATGTCGACCTTCGAAGGGCCGGCGATGTCGATCAAGTCGGTCAACTCGCTCTCTCACTACACCGACTGGACGATCGGCCACGTGCATTCGGGCGCTCTGGGCTGGGTGG
>Ga0335073_10016224_pt1 | contig 10405 bp, 7 predicted proteins | sample Lox_Sample_22_FD_207093 | JGI IMG/M metagenome (GOLD analysis project Ga0335073, IMG submission 207093) | Soil microbial communities from Loxahatchee National Wildlife Refuge, Florida, United States - Lox_Sample_2.2 | ecosystem: Environmental > Terrestrial > Soil > Wetlands | place: USA: Florida... | reverse complement strand
CTGCCAGCCGAAGATGTTGCGGGTGGGCATTCCCCACGGCGTGCAGTGGAATTCCTGATTGCCGGCGAGGAAGTCGAGGAACATGCCGGAATGGGTGAGATTCCACTTCTTGCCTTTGCCGAGCGCGAACACCTTGCGGAACAGTTCCTTGGTCTTCCTGCGATTGAGGAAGTGCTCCTGGTCGGGCGCGCGCTCATAGGCATAGCCGGGCGAGATCGAGACGCCGACGCCGAGCTCTTCGGTCAGGTCGAGGAATTTGGCGATGTCTTCGGCCGGATGGCCGTCATAGACGGTGCAATTGACGTTGACGGAAAAGCCCTTGGCCTTGGCGGCCTTGATCGCGGAGACGGCCTTCTCGTAGCCGCCGTCCATGCACACCGATTTGTCGTGATGCTCCTTGATGCCGTCGAGATGCACTGAGAAGAACAAATAAGGCGACGGCTCGAACAGATGCAGCTTCTTTTCCAAGAGCAGCGCATTGGTGCACAGCGAGACGAATTTCTTGCGCGCGACGATGCCGCTTACGATCTCGCCGATCTCCTTGTGGATGAGCGGCTCGCCGCCGGGAATGGCGACCATCGGCGCGCCGCATTCGTCGACCGCGTCGAGGCACTCCTGCACCGACAGCCGCTTGTTGAGAATGGCGTCCGGGTAATCGATCTTGCCGCAGCCGAAGCAGGCCAGGTTGCAGCGGAACAGCGGCTCCAGCATCAGCACCAGCGGATAGCGCTTGCGGCCGGCCAGACGCTGGCGCAGCACATAGGCGCCGACTTTCACCTTCTGACGAAGAGTTACTGACAAGGTTCAATTCCTCTTTTGTGAGTGGGGCCGCCGCCGGCGCCCGTTCAAACTCCGTTGCGCCGCGCGGTCAGACTTTTGCCGTGACCCGGCCGGCGGTGGCGCCGCCGGTCAATTCCGGCGGCAGGCGGAACTCGATCGTCTCGTGCCGGCCGTGCAACTGGCTGACGTCGACCGGACCGAGCCGGCGCAGCGCGGTAATGACGTCCTCGACCAGCACTTCCGGCGCCGAGGCGCCGGCGGTGATGCCGACGGTGTTGGCATTGTCGAACCAGGACGCGTCGAGCTCGCTGCCGTCGGCGATCAGATAGCTCGGCGTGCCGGCCTCTTCGCCGATCTCGCGCAGCCGGTTCGAGTTCGAGCTGTTCTTGGCGCCGACCACCAGGATGACGTCGACCAGTTCGGAGAGTTCCCGCACCGCGGTCTGCCGGTTCTGCGTGGCGTAGCAGATGTCGCGCGTCTCCGGCCCGACGATGTCGGTGAAGCGGTTATGCAGCGCGGCGATGATGCCGCGGGTGTCGTCGACCGACAGCGTCGTCTGCGTGACATAGGCGACCGGTGTGTCGGCGGGAATTTCGAGTGTGGCGACGTCGGCTTCGGTCTGCACCAGCGTCACCGGCTCGGAAATCTGCCCCATGGTGCCTTCGACCTCGGGATGGCCGGCATGGCCGATGAGAATCAGCCGGCGGCCCTGCGCCACATAGCGCTTGCCCTGGTTGTGGACCTTGGTCACCAGCGGGCAGGTTGCGTTCAGCACCGGCAGATTGCGGGAGGCCGCTTCTTCCTCGATGCTCTTGGCGACGCCATGGGCGCTGAAAATCGTCACCGCATTGGTCGGAACCTCGGACAGCTCCTCGACAAAACGGGCGCCCTTGGCCTTCAGGCTCTCGACGACATGCTTGTTGTGCACGATTTCGTGACGAACATAGACCGGCGGCCCGTATTTCTGCAGCGCCCGCTCGACGATTTCGATGGCGCGCACCACGCCGGCGCAGAAACCACGGGGCTGGGCTAGGATCACTTTCATCACGACCTCCCGGCGCGGGGCCGGTTCTACGGAAGGTTAATCTTGGTCTGCGGCCATGCGCCGCAAGAATGAGCCGCGAGATTGCGCCGCCGGATTGCGGCTTGCCGCGGTATTAGTCCGCCTATGCCTGCTTCAGGTTGCCTTATTCGGTCTACTTGGCTGCGAACGCATAACAATCAAGTCCGAACCGGCCATAAACCGCCTCCATTGAGCGGAAATACGGGCTGTTGTCCAGCGGCCCCGGCCCCCGGTCCTGGGGGAGCGGGCCGGCCGGCCGCGGGCCGGGCGCCGCGAAAACGGGTCCGGCCGCTCGACGGCAACGCTTTGCGGTGCAACCGGTTCGGGGTGCCATACGTTGGCGGCAGCGGGATGCATATACGGGGATACCGGCATGCGCGGGCGGCAGCGGGCAAAGCGATGAACCGGCCGAGCCGCACCAGGAAAATATCCAAAATTTCACTTTTTCGGCCAGTCAGGGCATCTAGAGTGGGTTCATCCCGCTTCGCCCGCCACCATTTCGCCGTTGTCTTGACGCCTCAAACCAATCCGGTTGATCCGCCATTCCTGTCGCTTATTCCCATTACGCTGAGCCCATGAAGACGATTACCGCTCTCGTCGTCCGCGCAATCGATTTTTGCGCGAAATTCGCTTGGCCGGTGATCGCCGCGGCGGTCCTGCTGATGCTGGTGTCCGCCTGGTATGCGGCGGCGCATTTTTCCATGACCACCGACATCAATCAGCTCATTTCGCCGAACATCCCGTGGCGGCAGCGCGAAGCGGCCATGGAAAAGGCCTTCCCGCAATACGACACGATTGTCGCGGTGATCAACGCGCCGACGCAGGAACTGGTCGAGGAAGCGGCCAATGCCCTCGTTGCGCGGCTGGCGCCGCACAAGGATCTGTTCCGCTCCATCGTGCAGCAGAAGGGCGGCGCGTTTTTCGCCAGGAATGGGTTGCTGTTCGAAAGCGCCGCCGATCTCGGCCCGCAGTTGAAGGCGCTGACCCAGGCGCAGCGGCTGATCCAGGTGCTGGCCGGCGACCCGTCGCTGCGCGGCGTCATTCAGGCGCTGCAGTTCGGGCTGCTTGGCGTGCAAGGCGGCCAGATCACGCTCGACAACATGGCCTGGCCGCTGACGCTCGCCGCCGACACGCTCGACAATATCAATGCCGGCAAGCCGGCGAGCTTTTCCTGGCTCGAAATGGTGCAGGGCGCGGCGCCGAAGCCGGACGACCTGCTGCGCTTCGTCCAGATCAGGGCCAAGCTCGATTATTCCGAGCTCGAACCGGGCAAGCGCGCGACCGATACCATCCGTCAGGCGGCGCAGGCCCTCGATCTGCCGGGCAAATATCAGGCGCAGTTGCGCCTGACCGGCTCGGTGCCGATGGCGGATGAGGAATTCGCCACCATCAAGGAGAATGCGGCGCTCAACGCCACGGTCACGATATTGGTGGTGCTGTTCATTCTCTATCTCGCGCTGCATTGGATTCGCATCATCTTCGCGGTGTTCTTCGCGCTCGCCGTCGGGCTGTGCATGACGGCCGCGGCCGGCCTGTTGATGGTCGGCACGCTCAATCTGATATCGGTGTATTTCGCCGTGCTGTTCGTCGGGCTCGGGGTCGACTTCGGCCTGCAATTTTCCGTGCGCTACCGCGCCGAGCGTTTCGCCCACGACAATGTGCGCGAAGCGCTGCTGCAATCCGGCCGGCGCGCCGGCGCGCCGTTGACGCTCGCGGCGCTGGCGACCGCGGCCGGCTTCTTCTCGTTCCTGCCGACGGTCTACAAGGGCGTCTCAGAGCTCGGTCTCATCGCCGGCGTCGGCATGCTGATCGCGTTCGCCACCAGCATCACGCTGTTGCCGGCGCTGTTGAGCGTGCTCAAGCCGCCGCCCGAGGCGGCGCCGCTCGGCTATGCGGTGCTGGCCCCGGTCGACGATTTCCTGGCGCGCCATCGCATGCCGATTCTGATCATCACGCTCGCCGTGGTCGCCGCCGGCCTGCCGCTCTTGCATTGGCTGCGCTTCGATTTCAATCCGATCAATCTGCGCAGCCCCAAGACCGAGGCGGTCGCCACCTATCTGTCGCTCAAGAGCGATCCGGACAGCGGCGCCAACGATATTCAAATCCTGGAGCCGTCGCTGACCGACGCCGATGCGGTCTCGGCGAAGCTGCGCAAGCTTCCGGAAGTCGCCCGCGTCATCACCTTGTCGAGCTTCATTCCCGACAACCAGCAGGAAAAGCTGCCGCTGATCGCGGATGCCGCCAAGACGCTCGATCCGATTCTCAATCCGGCGGCGCCGAGCCCGCCGCCGACCGACGCCCAGAACGTCAGCATGATGAATTCGACGGACGGCTTCCTCGATACGCTCGCCGGCAAGGGCGCCGGCGCGACGGCGGCGCGGCGGCTGGCCGCGGCGATGCGCACGCTGGCCAAGGCCGATCCGGCGGTGCGCCAGCGCGCCGAAACCGTCTTCGTGCAGCCGCTGCACACCGCGCTCGACGACCTGCGCAATCTTCTGAAGGCGCAGCAAGTGACGCGCAGCAATCTTCCGGCCGATCTGGTGTCGCAATGGGTGACGCCGTCCGGGCAGGCGCGCGTCGACGTGGCGCCGAAGGGCGATTCCAACAACAACACGGTGCTGCGGCAGTTCGCGGCTTCGGTGCAGGCGGCCGCGCCCAACGCCACCGAGGGACCGATCACGATTCTCGAGGCGCGCCGCGCCATCGTGTCCGCCTTCATCGAGGCCGGCGCCTGCGCGCTGATCTCGATCGGCATTCTGCTGTGGATCACGCTGCGCCGCCTCGGCGACGTGCTGCTCACGCTGGTGCCGCTGCTGCTGGCCTGCGTGGTGACGCTGGAAATCTGCGTCATCGTCGATCTGCCGCTGAACTTCGCCAACATCATCGCGCTGCCGCTTCTGCTCGGCGTCGGCGTGGCGTTCAAGATCTATTACATCATGGCGTGGCGCGAAGGGCAGACCAATCTGCTGCAGTCGGTGCTCACCCGCGCGGTGACCTTCTCGGCCTGCACCACGGCGACCGCTTTCGGCAGCCTGTGGTTTTCCAGCCATCCCGGCACGTCCAGCATGGGCAAATTGCTGGCGATCTCGCTCCTGACCACCATGGCGGCGGCGGCGTTCTTCCAGCCGGTGCTGATGGGCAAGCCGCGCGAGCAGCCGCCGCCGGCGGCGCCGTGAAACTCCGCTAGCGGTGCGCCGCGTTCTGCGGCGTCATCATCTGCGAGCGATGCGCCGGCGGGTGCTTCGGCGGCACCATGCGGGGATTGACCGCCGGATTGGGATTAACCGACGGATCGAGCATGGTGTAGGCGGAACTGGGCAGCCGGGTCCAATACTGGTTCTCGCCGAGCAGCTCGATGCCGATATAGCCGCGCACGGTGAGCGTCTGGCCGTCGGGCGATAGCTTCATGATGGCGTGATAGATTTTGCCGTCGCGCGGATCGAGGATGGAGCCGCCGCTGTATTTGCTGGTGTCGTCCTCGCGCTTCATGCCGCGGATGATTTCCAGGCCGAGCCAGCGCTGGTCGTGGCGGTCGTCCTTGCATTGATCGCAGACCACGTTGGGATCCTCGCCCGGCTTGAGAAACATCTTGGCGATGATGCCGTCATAGACGCCGTCGTGATCGGTGATCAAAAACCAGCCGGTGGGCTGCTTGGTGTCGCTGTCGGTCGCCTGCCACAGGCCCGCCGGCGTCGCGCCCGCCGGCGCCGCGCCCGGCGCCGTCATCGGATCGGCGCTCGTGCCGCGCGCCGCCAAAATCAGCGCCGCCGCCGCAATGACCACTGCAAATCCTGCTCGCATTATCGGAACTCCCGGCCGTGCCAATGACGGGCTTGCGGACTGCCGCGCATCCGGTTCGGCAGCGCGGAAGGTCAATTAATCGCATCGCCGGCCTGCCGCAATGGCCCTGCACGGTACGACGGTATTGCATGCGAGGTGCGGCTTTATGACCGCGCCCGCGCAAAATGACGCAAACTTCGCCGGTGCCGCCGAAGCGCGCCGCCGCGCGGCCATGCTCCCGCGCGCGGCTTGCCGCTGCGCCGCCGCCGCCGTTACAATTCGCCGGCGGTTGGCGCTGGTGCGGCGCGGACCCATTTTCGCCAGGCGCGAGGCGGCATGAAAATCAAGACCATCGAGGCCATCGCGGTCAGTCTGCCGATGAAGAAGCCGGTGCAGATGGCCGGCGAGACGGTCGCGCGCGCCGACAACGTCCTGGTGCGGATCGAGAGCGCCGACGGCATTGTCGGCTGGGGCGAGGCCGCCTCGGCGCCGGTGATGACCGGAGAGACCGTCGCTGGGATGATGGCGGCGATCGAACTGATGACGCCCGGCCTGATCGGCCGGGACGCCGGCGATTTTGCCGCCGCCGCGGCGGCGATGGATGCGCGGCTCTACGGCAACTCCGGCGCCAAGGCGGCGATCGACATCGCGCTCTGCGATCTCGTCGGCCGCGCCACCCGGCGGCCGGTCCATGCGCTGTTCGGCGGCCGGGCGCGCGGGCGCATGCCGGTGCTTGCCGTCATCGGCTCGCCCGACGTCGCGGCCGATCTCGACGAGGCGCGGGCGCGCTGGGCGGCCGGTTATCGCGCGTTCAAGATCAAGGTCGGGCTTGGCGCGGCCGGCGCCGATGCGGAGCGCACTTGCGCGGTGACCGCCGCGCTCAAGGGCCTCGGCGAATGCCTGGTTTCGGCCGACGCCAATCAGGGCTTCGGCGTCGCCGATGCGCTCGATTATGTGCGCGCGGTCGACGGCTGCGGGCTCGATTTCTTCGAGCAGCCGGTTGCGGCGCACGATCTCGACGGCATGGCGCGGGTGGCCGCGGCGAGCCGCGTGCCGATCGGCGCCGACGAGGGGCTGCACGGCGCCGACGACATCGTGCGCCATCACGACCGCAAGGCGGCGCAGGGCGGCAGCCTCAAAGCGATCAAGCTCGGCGGCTTGCGGCCGCTGTTCGCGGCGGCGCAACTGACCGCCCGGCTCGGCATGGCCATCAATATTTCCTGCAAGACCGGCGAATCGAGCGTCGCCTCGGCGGCGGCCGCCCATGTCGCGACCGCCGTGCCGGCGCTCGCCTGGGGCCTCACCGTGACCAATCCCGGCCTTGCCGAAGACGTCGCCGTCGAGCCGGTCGCGGTCGTCGACGGCCATGTCGAAGTGAGCGACCGGCCCGGTCTCGGCATCGAGGTTGACGAGCGCCGCGTGCGGCGCTGCCAGCAGGACGTCCGGCGCGTGGCGTAAGGTTTTCAGGACACCGTCAGCGCCCGTGTCGTGTCGTCGAACAATTCGTCGACCGAAATTTTCCGCGGGATCAGCTTTTGCCGTGCGCAGAAATCGATGATGATTTCGAGGTCGGCGCGGCAGGCTTCGACGCCGAACCGATAAGGGTCGAGCACGCCGCCGTCGGCGAGCCCGGCAACGCGCTTGCTCTCGTGAAACAGCCGGAAGATTTCCCGCACCACGTCGGGCCGCGTCTTCGATATTTCGTTGCGCACCACCAGCATATGATTGATCGGCACGCCGTGGTGCCGCTCCGCCCATTGGCGCGCGGCCTCCTCGGGATTCGGGATCAGATGCTTGAGGCGCGGGTCGGGCAGCTTGTCGCCGACCACCGCGGCGTCGATTTCGCCGTCGAGCAGCATCTGCACGAGCTCCTTGCCCGGCGGCGCGCGCTTGACGGTATCGGGGTCGCGATACTCCGCCACATGCGGATCCTCGAAGGTGATCCACTCGACCTTGTCGAGGTCGACGCCGTAATCGCTCGCCAGGATGCCGCGCACCCAGGTGCCGGTGGTGACGGTGTAGGCGCGCACGCCGACCCGCTTGCCGGCGAGGTCGGAGGGCTTGAGCGCGCCGCGCTCCGCATTGTAGGCGATGGTGTGGTGCTGGCCCCGGCTCACAACGACGGCCGGGATCAGCACATAGGGCTTGCCGAACGATTTCGCCTGCAGATAGGTGACGATCGCGAGCTCGGCGAGATCGTAGCGGGCCTCGCGGACGACCTGCTTGAACAGGTTGTTGGCGATTTTGACTTCGGCGAAATCGAAATCGACGAGATCGGAACGAATGGTGCCGCTCTTGAGCGGCGCCACATTGGCATAATTGCCCAGCATCGTGTGCAGGGTGGTCTTGGCTCTCGCATCCATCGCCGTCTCCTTACCGCTTCGCCAGCGTCGGATAGAGGACTAGCGCGGTCTTGCCAAAAATCCAGTCCTGATCGGAGGGCTTGGCGAAGGCGAAGGCCTTGCGGGCGGCGCCGAGGATGTCGGCGAGGCTGCCGAGCGAATTGGGAAAGTTGGAGCCCCAGGCGATGCGCGAGGCGCCGAAGCTGTCGACGATCTTGCCGAAGAACGTCTCCGGCGTCCCCTTGCCCCAGGATTTCGGCGCGACATTGATCGGCGTGATCTTGAGATAAAGCTGCCGATAGGCGGCGAGCGCCAAAAGATCGGACGCCGCGGCATAGGGCGGTCCGTCCTCGAACGGCGCGCGCGCCAGGTGATCGAGAATGATGGTCACCTTGGGGAATTTATCCATGATCTGGCGCAGAAGCGGCAGGCCTTCCTGCTTCATCTGCATGCAGACCGGAATGTTTTTGGCCGCCGCATGCTCCCAGAACGGGTAGGTCTTCGCATCGACAAACCAGGTGGCCTGATCCGGCAACGTGCTGCCGGTGGTGAACAGGCGCATGCCGGCGCAGCCGTGGTCGAGCCAATAATCGAAGGTTTTGACCGCGTCGGGCGCCATGACGTCGATCGAATAGACGCCGGCAAACCGCTCCGGCACCGCGGCGACCGCGTCGGCGACATAGCGGTTGTCGTAGCCGTAAGCCGTCGAGGAGTGCACGATCGCCGCCTTGGCGACGCCGGCCGCATCCATCGCCGCCAGAAGCTGTTGATAGGTCGTCGGCCGCTCGCTCGACCATGCCGATTGCGTGCCGCCGAGCGGCGCCAGCGGGTAGCGCGCGGTGTCGGGCGAGACGATGTGGGGATGTATATCGATGACGTCTGACATTTGTTGACTTCCTTGCAACCGGATTACGGGTCGATCTGGACGAAGACCTCGTCGAGATTGGGCCGCGACGGGATCAGTTCCTGCTGCAGCGCATAGGTGACGAGGGCTTCGATGCTGGCGCGGTTTGCGGAAATTCCATAAGGCAATGGATCGTCCATCAGCGACAGGAAATTGCGGTAGCGCTTGTCTTCCGGCTTTTCTTGCGGCCTGTCGCCTTTGCCGCGCTTGAGCGCCTCGAGATAGGGCTTCTTGGCCGCCACGAAGGCGTCCATCAGCGCGCGCCCCAGCCCCGGAAAAGCTTTGAGCTTCTCGTCCTTGACGACGATCAGGCCATGGATCGGGTAGATGCGCGTGCGGCGATACCAGTCCGCTTCGACCGCTTCGACATTGGCGATCAATTCGGGATAGGTGCCGGCCTCGCCGCCGGTCGGCGCATTCATGTCCCAATTGCCGATCGGCGGTCCGGAGCGGCCGACGCCGGCCGGCCCGGTGAAGCCCGCCTGGATTTCGCCGGACGCCATCATGCTTTGCAGCGATTGGCCCGGCCCGGCATGGATGACGTTCGGCGGCAGCTTCAGCGTGGTCACGTGCTCTTCGTCGTCGACCACCCAGGTCACCTTGGACGAGTCGAGCCCGTATTCGTTGACGAAAATGCCGCGGGTCCACACGCCGGTGGTCACCGAATAGGCGCGCACGCCGACCTTCTTGCCTTCGAGGTCCTTCGGCTCGCGGATATCGGCGTCGGGACGGACGACGAAGCCGCCGTGATGAAAGCGGCGCATCAGAAAGATCGGCAGCGCGATATACGGCGCGCCGCGGGCGCGGGCGATCATATAAGTGGTCGGCGCCATCTCGCAGACGTCGAATTCCAGATCGCGAACCATGCGCCGGAAGGCGCCGATGATCGGCACGACCTCGACGAATTCGGGCACGATGCCTTCGATCGGCACGGCGCCCGACTTCACCGCGCGCGTGTGGCCGTAGTCCGCGACCGCAATCTTCAACCCGGGGCGTTCCGCCATCCGATGCTCCGCTGTTGGTGATCTCGGCGCCGCCGGCGCCTATTGCTTGGGAATTCCCGCCTTGTCGATGACCGCGCGCCACTTGACGACGTCTGCGGCCATGCGCTCATGCATCTGTTGCGGCGTGCTGGCGTCGGCTTGCAGGCCGAGCCGCGCGGCTCGCATCTGGAGCTCCGGGTCGGCCGCCGCTTTTTTCATCGCCGCGGCGAGCGTGTCGATGGCACCGGCCGGCGTGGCGGTCGGCGCCGCGAGGCCATTCCAGCTCGTCACCACATAATCGGGCAGTCCGCTTTCCTTGGCGGTCGGCACGTCCTTGAGCAAGGGATCGCGCGCCTCGCCGGAGGTGGCGATGATGTGCAGCTTGTCGGGTCCGATGGTGGTGCCGAAGCCGGCATAATAATCGAAGCCGACATCGACGTCGCCGCGCAACAGCGCCGTCACCAAATCCGGCGTGGTGCGATAGGTGACGATGGTGAATTGCGCGCCGCTGACCTGCTGGAAAAGATGCGCCGAGAGATTTTGCGTGCTGCCG
>Ga0335073_10016221_pt1 | contig 10405 bp, 11 predicted proteins | sample Lox_Sample_22_FD_207093 | JGI IMG/M metagenome (GOLD analysis project Ga0335073, IMG submission 207093) | Soil microbial communities from Loxahatchee National Wildlife Refuge, Florida, United States - Lox_Sample_2.2 | ecosystem: Environmental > Terrestrial > Soil > Wetlands | place: USA... | reverse complement strand
TCGAACGCGTCGAGTGCCTGCCGACTCGGTTGGGAGCGTCGTTTGGTGGTGGGCGGATCGGGCTGGTTGTGGTCGGCATAATCAGAGCGCTTCGAGGAAGGCGAGGAGCGTGTCGGGGGGTTGGTAGCGGCCGGGTTTGGCGTCGGGCGGCTTGGTCCGGGCCAGCGCCCGTTCTTTGAGGGCGAGGTCGGCGTGCAGGTAGATCTGGGTGGTGTCGACTCGCTCGTGTCCGAGCCAGAGCGCGATCACGGTGGTGTCGACGCCGGCTTGGAGCAGCTGCATCGCGGCGGTGTGGCGGAGGGTGTGCGGCGTGATCGTCTTCTCGTGCAGCGTCGGGCAGGTGGCGGCCGCCGCTGCGATGTGCTTGGTGAGCCTGCGTTCGAGGCCGTCGCGGCTGAGTCGTTTGCCGCGGCTGGTTGGGAACAACGGGTCGTGGGACTCTCCGGCGCGTTCGGTGAGCCAGACGCGCAGCACTGCGAGGGTGATCTGGGTGAGCGGCGTGACGCGTTGTTTGCGGCGTTTGCCGCGGCAGCTGACGTGCGGTCCGGTGGCGAGGTGCAGGTCACTGCAGTTCAGGCCGGTCAGCTCGGAGGCTCTGAGTCCGGTCTGGATCGCGGTCAGCAGCATCGCGTGATCGCGCCTGCCGGTCCATGTGCCGCGATCGGGAGCGGCGAGGAGCGCGTTGATCTCGTGCTCGTCGAGGAAGGTGACGGGCGCGTGGTCTGATCGTTTCGGGGGGATCGCGAGCACCCGCTCGATGTCTTGGAGATGTTCGGGGTGGCGGAGCGCGGCGTATCGGAACAGCGAGTGGATCGCTGCCAGGCGGGCGTTGCGGGTGCGGACGCTGTTGCCACGCTCGCGCTCGAGGTGGTCGAGGAACGCGGCGATCAGCGGCGCGTCCAGGTCGCCGATGTCGAGCTTGGCTGGTTGGCAGTGAAGGCGCTTGGTGGCGAACGCGAGCAGCAGCTTGAGCGTGTCGCGGTAGGCGGCGATCGTGTGTGGGCTGGCGCGCCGCTCGGCGATCAGCCGCTCGGTGAAGAACGCCTGCAGCGTCGGTGCGAGCGAGCTCATCGCTGGTTTCCCTGGGAGCGTTCGAGCCTGCCGGCGGCGAGCTCGAGCAACTCGGGCGCGGCAGTCAGATACCAATAGGTGTCCTTGGGGTGCACGTGGCCGAGATAGGTGGACAACAGCGGCAGCCGTGGCTGGACCTCCACGTCGGCGCGATACCAGTCGAGCAGCGTTCGCACCGCGAAGCTGTGACGCATCCCGTGAAGCGTCGGGCGGCAGCGTGCCGAGCGGGGCTGCAGGCCGGCGCGTTCGACGAGCTGCACGAACGTGTGGCTGACGTTGCAATAGAGCAGCCTCGTGCCGGCCGGCGAGATGAGCACCGCGTCGCTGACCCGGGTCGGCTGGTGGCGGTCACGCAGACGCCGGTATGCGCGCAGCGCGTCGACCGTCGAGCGATGCAAGGGCAACTCGCGGTTCTTGCCAAACTTCGTCTCGCGCACGGTCAGCACGCCGTGGCGAAGGTCCACATCGCGGTCGTCCAGTCGGATCGCCTCGCCGACCCGCATCCCGGTGACCGACAGCAGCCCGATCAGGGTTCGATAGGTCGCCTGGCGCAACGGGGAGCTCAGCGAGCTGGCCGCCGCCATCAGCGCCTGGATCTCCTGCTCGGAATACAGGTATGGGGTCATCCGCCGCGCCTGGCGCGGCAGCAGATCCTTGGGTGGCACCTCGTGCGCCGGGTCGAACGCGTGCAGGTAGGCGGCGAACCCGCGCACCACCGACATCCGGAACGCCCACCAGTTCGTATCGCCGGCGGGCAGCGTCGCCCACGCCAAGGCGTTCTCGATCGTGACCAGCTGCTCGCCGCGAGCGTCGAGATAGTCGAGGTATTGCGGCAGCAGCTTGCCGGCACGCTCGAGCTTGTATCCCAGCGCGCGGCGGATCTGCAGGTAATCGGCCAGCGCGTCGTGCAGCGGGCTCATGCCGCGCCTCCTGGCCACGGCAGCGCCAGCTCACGCAGGCGGTCCCGGTCGACCTTCGCATAGATCGTGGTGGTCAGCTCGGTGCGATGACGCAACAGCTGACCGATCTCCACAAGCGGCGCCCCGCGACGCAACAGCTCGCTCGCCGCTGTGTGTCTGAGCCTGTGCGGGGTGACCTCGCCGAGCCCGGCGCGCTTGCTGGCCGAGACCACCACCTGCGTGATCCCGGCCGGTGTCATCGCCGCGCGCGGCGCGCGCACCCGCATGAACACCGCTCGCGTCCCCGGATCGGCCGGACGACCATCACGCAGGTATGCGGCGACGCTCTCGCCGACATCGGACGGCAGCGGCAGCCGCTCAACCCGCGCACCCTTCCCGCCGACGAGCAGCTCACCGGCGCGCCAATCGATGTCCTCCAGCCGAAGGCGCGCGACCTCGCCACGGCGCATCCCCAGCCGCACCAACAGCAACAGGATCGCCAGATCACGGCGGCCGTTGGCCGTGTCGCTGTCGCAGCCCTCAAGCAGAGCGCGAACCTGGTCGGACGCCAGGCCGCGCGGCAGGCCCTGAAGCCGCCAGAACGCGACCGACCGCACCACCTGCGCCAACGGCCGCTCGATCAGACCCTCGACGTGCAGGAACCGAAGCAGCGATCGCAGCGCCGTCACCATCAGCTTCGCTGAGCGTCGCGGCCTGCGCTGGCAATCCGCGAGCACGAACGCGAGCACGTCCTGCGGCATCAGCCCGACAAGATCGAGTTCGCCGTCCTCACGCGCGCGCGAAGAAACGAACGGCCGAACGCAATCGATATAGCCGCGCGCGGTGCCAGCCGTCAGGCCCCGCTCGCGGAGCAGATACTCGCGATAGCGCACGAGCAACAGCTCCACGTTCGACAGCGCCCTCTCATCCGCAACCGGGACGACGCCAAGCCCGCGCAGATAGGCCAGCAGCGGCACCAGCCCGCCCGCGATCCGCAAGCTCCGCACCGGAGCAAGGTCCTCCTCCCGGAACCGCTCGATCTCCGGCTCACGAACGTCGCCCGGATCGATCCCTTCCCGCTCCAACCATCGGCTCAGATGCGCCAACAGCCGCAGCTGAACCGCCGCCGCGTTCGGCCGATACCCGACCTCCACCAGCACAGCCACGAAACCCGGCGCACACCGCGCCAGCGGCCCCGACACCCGAACACCCAGCGACTCCTTCATCGAACACTCTCCTCTCGACGGTGGAGAGGTGAGCGTCGATCAGCGGCGCCGGATTATGCCAACACTAAGACCCCCGATCCCGCTACCCGCAGCGGCTTCCGAAGCCGGGTCGGCATAACGAGCGGGTCGGCATAGTGCACGATGCACGTCTGCACCGTCGTGGCCGGGAACACGGCCTCGATCGCCTCAGGGAACCCTTTGAGGCCGTCGACGCAGCAGATCAGGATGTCCTGGACGCCGCGTTGTTTGAGATCGGTGAGGACCTGCATCCAGAACTTCGCGCCCTCGTTGGCCTGGAACCACATGCCGAGCACCTCGCGCTCCCCGTCCATCCCGATCGCCAGCGCCAAATAGCAGGCACGACGCTGCACCGACCCGCCGTCGCGGATCTTGAGCACGAGCGCGTCGAGGAACAGGACCGGATAAACGTCATCCAATGGCCGGGTCTGCCATGCCCTGGCGTCCTCCATCACGGCATCGGTCACCCGGCTGATCAGGTCCCGTCCGACCGACACGCCGTACAGCTCGCGCAGGTGCGCCTCGATATCCCGCGTCGACATCCCCCGCGAATAGAGCGCGAGGATCTTCTCGTCGAACCCCTCAAACCGCCGCTGGCGCTTGCGAACGAGCTTCGGCTCGAAGCTCCCATCCCGATCTCGCGGCGTTCGAAGCTCGACCGGGCCGTGCTCGGTCACAAGCGTCTTGGGCGTTGACCCGTTGCGGGTGTTTCCCGTCCCGCCCGGCGGCTCCTGGTGCGACTCGTACCCAAGGTGATCGGTCAACTCGACCTCGAGCGCTCGCTCGACCAGCCGCTTGGTCAACTGCGAGAGCAAGCCGCCCGGTCCGACGATCTCCTCCTCGGTCCTCGCGCCGGCCAACAACTCGTCCACGACGTCGTCCGGGAGCTGGCGGCGCAGGTCATCCGGCACGCCGTCAAGAATCCCAGACGCGGGCGTCGGCGGCTCGCCTAGCGGCTCGCCGCCGACGCCAGACAGTTCAGAGACCCTCGCTCGCTGAACTAGGTTCTTCTCATTGGTAGAAGGCATGAACGTCCCTTTCGCTCATGCCTACACAGATCCTCGGACACTCCCACACCGACCGACGCGGCGGCGGAGTTGCGCCGTGAGGTTGCCGCTGGGCGCTTGGACGGCGATGCGGTGGACAGTGTCCTACACGCCGCAGGACACCGAGTCAGACGGCGTCGCGAGTGGCCCGCCGGACTGACCGCACGCGAGGTCGAGGTACTCAGGCTTCTAGCCCGAGGCCTGTCGAACAAGCAGATCGCCCAGCAGCTCGTGATAACGCCGAAGACGGCGGGCAGCCACGTAGAGCACATATACAGAAAGATCGACGCGTCCAACCGCGCGCAGGCCAGCCTGTTCGCGATGCGACACGGCCTGATGCGCGACGCGGCGCCTGCTCGATAGCTCTTCGCCTGCGGCAGTACGTCAAGAAGATCAGGCGAACGCCCGATGACGCGCGCCGCTCCGGTTGCGAGCCTGCTCGCATCGATTGACACCGAGCTTCGGAGGACACGATGAGCACCACGAGCCCGCAGGGCGAACGCGTTCAGGCCAGCGGCATCGACATCCACTACCTCGACCAGGGCGAGGGCGAACCGCTCGTGCTGCTACACGGCGGCATGGTCTCCACGAACCCGATCTGGACCGGCGTCCCGATCGCATATGCGAGCCACATGGACACCCTGGCCGAGCACTTCCGGGTAATCGCACCCGACACCCGCGGCTGCGGCAGGACCGCGCACACCGGCGGGCCGATCAGCTTCGACCTGCTCGCCGACGACGTCGCCGCCCTGATCGACGCACTCGGACTCGAGCAGCCGCTGATCGCCGGCTTCAGCGAGGGCGCGATCACCGCAACCATCCTCGGAATCCGGCACCCTCACACGGTCCGAGCGATCGTCAACGACGCCGGCTTCGACGCGTTCGATCCCGAGAACACCGGGCTGGTCGCGGTGATGCGCCAGATTCTCGGAGGCAGCCCCGACGCGACCGAGCCCGACCCGGACGCCGCCGCACGCGGCTTCGAGGCCTCAGAGCAGATGCGCATGATGTTCGAGCTGCTCAAGCGCGACCAGGACGACGGCCAGGGCAAGGGACACTGGCGGGAATACCTGCGCCTCTCCTGGTACCGCTGCACCCAGCCTCCCGGCTACACCTACACCGACCTCGCAAAGATCACCGTTCCGACGCTGATCCTCGCCGGCGACCGCGACGACTTCTGCACCGTCGAGCAGGCCGTCACCGCCTACCGACAGCTGCCGGACGGCGAGCTCGCGATCCTGCCCGGGCACGGTCACTACATCCCGCCGGCCGCAATCCAAACGACCGTCGAGTTCTTCACACGCCGCCTCGCTGCCCAACCTTGACCGCGGAGGAGACGACCATGACGACGATCCACGTCACCACCCACAGCCGGCTGTCGCCCGAACGGGTGCTCGCCGTCGGCCACGACTTCTCCGCTCGACGTGCGGAGATCTTTCCCGCCGTCTCAATTCCACATTTCGAGGTCCACGAACTCAGCCAGAGCACCGCCGATGTCACCGAAGGCACACCCGTCGGCATCGGGATCAACTGGGAGCGCTGCCGCTACGACTGGTCAGAGCCAGGCTCGTTCAAGGCAGCCGTCACCGACTCCAACGTCTACCGACCTCCGAACAGCAGCTGGGAGCTCCGGGCCACACGCGCCGAGCACGGAAGCACGGTCGAGATGATCTGGATCCGCAAATTCACGCACAACACGCGCGGGCGGATCTTCGGGACCCTGTTCAGGCTGATCGGCAAGCCCATCTTCACCCGCGAAGCCAAACGCACGATCAGCAACCTCGAGCGCCTCGAGGAGAACGCGTCCTAGCGGCTGGTTCGTCGCGCGTTCCGGACGTCAAAGCTCGTGCCCGACGGATAGCGCGACCGTAGGCGGATTCCGTCAACTCGGGCCGGTCGTAATCCGGGCCATGCGTGCAGTTGCTCCCCCCGCGTCACCGCAGGCTCCGGCCGAAGCGGCGCGGCGCGGCGCCGATCGCACGCCGGTGCCGGCACGCTCACGCTCTCGCGCATCAACCTCGCATGCCACTCGCCGTCCTCGCCGACCGTCACAGCGTCGATCCACGCCGGCGAGCCGCGGACCGAGGACGAACGCCTTGGGGAGGACCACGAGCTGGGCGCCTTGGTCCGCTGCCAGGTCGACGAGGTCGAGCGTGGCGGCATGGTCCAGTAGCACGGGCTGTCCTGGACGGCCGCCACGCGAACGCGCCTCATGACAAAGCCGCTTCGCTCGACACCGGTGTCTCCCTTGCCGTCCCCCATTCAGCCCACGAGCCGTAGTAGACGCTGACCCGCGGATAGCCGAGCACGCGCCCGAGCACGAACCACACCTGGCTGGCGCGGTTGCCGATCGTGCAGTAGACGACCAGGTGCCGGTCGGGACCCAAGCCCGCCGCTTCGCAGATGTCGCGGACCTCCTCCGGACCTTGCTGCGCGATATCCAGCGGCAGCCACACCGCGCCGGGGATGTGCCCGGCCCGACCGCTCTCCTGCATACCGCCCGACGGCCAGAAGCGCTCGCCGGTGAATTCCTCGCGGGAGCGGACGTCGACCAGCGCGACGTCCGGATCGCCAATCAGCCCGAGCACATCGTCGCGCGCCACGCGCTCGGCTGACGCGGAGCCCGCCGGATACGAGGCCGGCGACGGTGGCACAGTCTCGGGTGTCCAGGCGTAACCCGCCTCGAGCCAGCGCTCGCGTGGGCCATCCATCAGGAACGCCTGCGCATGCCCACACGACTGCATCAGCCAGTAGCCGAGGTACGCGCCGTAACCGTAGAACACGACCGCGCTGTCACGTCCGATGCCCGACCGCGAGAGCAGCCGGGTGAACTCAGACGACGACAGCGGCCGGTACTCAACCGGTCGCAGGTCGGCGTAGGCGTTCCAGAACACCGCGCCGGGGATGTGGCCCGCCTCGTACGCCGCCGGGCTCACATCGATCTCGACGATGCGCACCGACGGATCACCGAGGCGTGCCGCGATCCAGTCTGGCCCGACCAGCGCCCGGACTTCGATCGAGGCGCTCATGACCGCGTCCCCGCCGCCACGATCAGCTCGCAGGGGCCCTCGAACCCGCCGGAGGTCTCGAAATGCGAGAGCTCACGTTCGATCTCATCCCAGGCCTCCTCGCGCTCAGTCTCGCTGAGGCCGACCAGCATCTGGTGCAGCGCACCGAAGGACTCTCGCTCGAATCGGACGCACTCCGCCGCCGACCTCATCCGCAACGGCGCCGCGAGGCGCCGGATCTCCACATCGGAGAACCCCGATCGCGCATAGAGGTCCTCGATCACCCCCAGGCCACCCAGGCTGAATGGGCCCGGCTGACCGGGCGCCGGCGCCGGCAAACCAGCCCTCCGGCGAATGACCGACACCGGAATCGAGAAGAACCTGTTCGCCTCCGCAGTGGAGTAAACGATCCCCGCTAGGCGCCCGCCTGGTTTCAGCGCGCGGCGCATCCCCGTAAACGCGGCCTCCTGGTCGGGGAAGTAAATAAACCCGACGCGCGAGATGACCGCGTCGAAGAAGCCTTCGTCTACGTCCAGCGCCTCGCCGTCCATCACGCGCGTGCCGATGTTCGTCAGGCCGGCTCTCGTCGCCGCCTGCTCCGCATAGTCGAGGATGTTCTCCGAGATGTCGGTGGCCAGCACCGAACCGTCCGGACCCACGCGCCGGGCCGCCGCGAGGCTCTGCCCCCCAGCGCCGGCAGCCACGTCCAGCACCCGCGAACCAGGTCCCGCGCCTGCCATGTCGAGCATCAGCCCGGTGGCCGCGCCCAGCCAGTCTTCGAGCGTCGGCCCCCACCGGTGCCACGGCTCGGCCGCGGTCTGCCACTGCTCCCGGGTCGTGCGTTTGTACGCGACCGGGTCAAACGTTGCAGTACTCATCTGAACCTCCCATCGGTCAGGTCTCCTCGATCCACCCGCGGAGGTCCTCCTCGGAGACGCGGTCGAGCAGCTCGGGATGGTCGGAGCGCATGTGATCGCGAATCCGCGCGATCACCTCATCCTCCGTCTCACCCCGAGCCACAAACCCGCACTCGCAGTTGATCTGCTTGGCCATCTGGACCTCCTCAGGTCAGAGCGCTTTGTAGGACACATGCCTTGGGCGTATCTTGGCGCGACCTTGGCGGACCGATTCAGAATCCAGCTCTGCGGCGCACTCGCGATCGAGATCAACGCCCGACGCATCGACCCCCAGCTCCCCGGCCGCCAGGGCCGGCTGCTGGTCACCTACCTGATCCTCCACCGCCTGCGACCGATCCGCCGCGACCAACTGATCGACGCGCTCTGGCCAGACCATGCCCCCGCGGCCGCCGACGCGGCCCTCAGCGCCCTGCTCTCAAAGCTCCGCCGGCTGCTCCCAACGGAGACGCTTGAAGGCCGCAGCGAGCTTCGCCTCACACTCCCCGCAGACGCCCACGTCGACATCGAAGTCGCACGCGAGGCGATACACCGCGCCGAATCCGCGCTCGCCCAACAAGACTGGCACCGCGCCTGGGGCGCCAGCCAAGGGCCGCTCTTCACCGCCCGACGAGGATTCCTCCCAAACGAAGACGCCAACTGGATCCAAGAACTACAACGGGAGCTCGACACCCTCTATCTACGGGCACTCGAGTGCTACGTCCACGCCTGCCTCGGCGTCGGCGGAACCGAACTCGCCGCCGCCGAACGCTCCGGACGCGAACTGATCACCCTGGCCCCGTTCCGCGAAGACGGCTACCGCCACCTCATGCAAGCCCTCTCACGACGCGGCAACACCGCCGAAGCGCTCCGCACCTACGAACAACTCCGGATCCTGCTCCGCGACGAGCTCGGCATCGCCCCCAGCGCCGAGACGATCGAACTACACGCCCAGCTACTACGAGGAGTAGCCCCCGCAGCCAGCTAACGGACCTCGACCGTCTCACCATCCAGCGAAGCGACCCGGACAAGTCGCGACGCCGAGCAAGAACAGGATCATTCAAAGCACACGACCGCCGCTCTGACTTTCGCCAGAGCGTGTTCGCCGCAGAGGTGGGCGATGTCCTCGACGCCGGGTTCGCCGGGCCGTTCCCCGCAAGCCGCGCTGAGCGGGTGTCTCGTACGAAAGCGGTTGATGCCCGTGTGACGCCGAAGCGGGTCCCGCTCGTCCGGTCGGCTCGGCGTCAGGTGAGCGAGCGGTCGAGCACCACCTCGCGCAGCAGCGCGTTCACCGCCTGCGGCGCCTCCATGTTGACCATGTGCCCGACGCCTGGGACTGTGAGTTTGCGCGCCCCGGGAATCCGCTGAGCCAGAACGTCGGACATTTCGTGGAAACAGGGGACGTCCAGCGCGGCGATGACAACGGTCGTCGGCGCGGCGATCGTCGCCAGGAGCTCGATGTTGTTCGGGTGCGGCGCGTGCGGGTCCGCGGTCGTCCAGTTCACGCCGGAGTAGTCGCCGACCATCTCGGCGAGCCGGCGTGCGAGGTCGGGCGTGCGCTGCGCGGGGACGAAGAAGTCGTGATGAAGCCACGCCGCCTTGGCCTCGTCCAGACCGCCGGAGCGGAGCCCTTCTCCGATCGCTTGCATGCCGCGCTCAGAGTCCGGATCCCACGGCACGCCATCGAGCACGGCGTCGAGCAGCACGAGCGCCCGCACGCGTGCGGGTGCGGCCAGCGTCGCCTCGAGCACGATGCGGCCGCCCATGGAGAGCCCCACGAGCACCGCCTTGTCGATCTCGAGGTGGTCGAGCAGCCGCCAGAGATCGTCGGCGTGCGAGTACGAGGTATCAGCGTCGCGTGTCGAGCGGCCGAATCCGCGCACGTCGTAGCGGACCACCCTTGCGATGTCGTTGAGCGCAGGCACCTGGTCGTCCCACATGCGTGCGTCGAGCGCGAGCCCGTGCACGAGCACGACCGGAACGCCGTCTCCCTCGGCCTCGTAGTACAGCTCGCCGCCCGGCACCCGCAGGACCGCCACGACGCAATCGTACTTCGGGGGCACCTAACCCCTGCGTGACCCACTCCAGCGCAGACCCCAGCGCATCAGTCGCCGCTTCGTGGCGAAACGATCTCGAGCGTCGACCAAGTTCGCCCCGAGTATCGCGATCCCGCGGATGCGCGTCTCTCACGCGTGCTGAATGGAGCCCTCGTATTCGCGCCGGCGGCGGGTGCCGGGGCCCGTT
>Ga0335073_10016220_pt1 | contig 10405 bp, 9 predicted proteins | sample Lox_Sample_22_FD_207093 | JGI IMG/M metagenome (GOLD analysis project Ga0335073, IMG submission 207093) | Soil microbial communities from Loxahatchee National Wildlife Refuge, Florida, United States - Lox_Sample_2.2 | ecosystem: Environmental > Terrestrial > Soil > Wetlands | place: USA: Florida... | reverse complement strand
AGCCCACTCTCACCGCAATAAAATGCCGGCAGTTCGCTCGTCCCAAATCCCACCACCGGCACTCCCAGCGTTTCCAGCACTTCGAGCGTCTTGGGCAAATCCAATATGACTTTCGCGCCCGCGCAAATTACGGCTACCGGAGTCTCTGCCAGCTCCGACAAATCGTTCGATACATCGAAACTGTTCTGGCTGTCGCGGTGCACTCCTCCGATTCCCCCCGTCGCAAAAATACGTATCCCCGCGACCGCAGCCGCCAGCATCGTTCCCGCCACGGTGGTTGCGCCGAGCTGTCCCTGCATCACGATGGCTGCCAGGTCCCGCCGGCTTACTTTCGCCACGCCGTCTGCATTTGCGAGCATTTTCACTTCGGCCTGGCTGAGCCCTGCGATCAGCCGTCCTTTTATCAGACCGACCGTCGCCGGAATCGCTCCCTCTTCGCGAATCGCCGTTTCCATTGCCAGCGCCGTTTCGAAATTCTGTGGTCTCGGCAATCCGTGCGAAATCACGGTCGATTCCAGCGCCACAACTGGCCCGCCCTTCGCTAGAGCCCTCGCCACTTCCGGCCGCACATCGAGGTATGGATTCATTGCTTCGCCGCCCACCTCGCGTGAATTTCGATTCGCTCTGCCACGCGCTCTGGTGACATTTCGCTCGAAACCGACTCCTCGGTCTCCAGCGCCAGACTCGCCGCTGCCAGTGCGAACAGCACCGGATCGCACGCTCCGCCACTCATCATGCCGTACGCGTATCCGGCCACCAGCGCGTCTCCCGCTCCTGTCACATCCACGATCCTCGCCGGCGGAATGGCCGCGACAAATCGTCCACTCCGGCCGTCATCTGCGTACACTCCGTCTTCGCCAAGCGTCACAATCACAGTCTTCGTTCCGCGCCTGCGGATTTCTCGTGCCGCGGCTTCCACTTCGTCTTGCGACTCCACCTTGCGCCCGCTCAGGACGCCGGCTTCTTGACTATTGGGAAACACTACGTCGACGCAGTCCAGCAGCCCTTGAAGTTTTTCAGCTTTTGCCACAGAAATCGGATCCGCCAGAACGATCGCTTCTTTCTTATGTAGGCGCAGCAGTCTCGCGATCGTAGCCGCCGGCAAATTCGCGTCAAAGATCCAAATCGGATGACCACCGAGTCCTATGGCAATTTCGTCCGCCCACTCCGGCGTCAGTTCCTCGAAAATCTCCATGTTCGCGAGCCCGATGAAGAGTCGTCCATCCGGCTCGAGCACCGCCGTATAGCTCGCTGTCGGCTGTCTCGACGATTCCGCCACTCCATCCATCGCGATTCCCAGTTCGCGCAGCTCCCTGCGTATGCCTGCGCCAGCTACGTCATTACCCACAATCGAAAACAGCGAAACCTTGCATCCCAGCCGCGCCAGGTTGCGCGCGATGTTTCCCGCCACTCCTCCCGTGCAGCTCGTCACTGTCACGGGATTCGAAGTCCCGCCGCGCGCCGGTTCCTTCACGCGCGCTTTGCAATCCACGTCGATGCCGCCAATGCATGCGATTCGCCGCTGCGCAGAATTCATCTCGTCCCGTTCGATCCGCGAGAAGTTTTTCGCACGAGGGAGGGAAAGTCAACTTGTGCGAGAGGAAAAACAAAAAGAGCCGAGTTCTTTCGGACTCACCTCTGCCGATTGCGGTGGGTTCCGGAATTAATCAGCGGCTGTCGTCTTGGGGGCCTTCGATGATGTTCTGGATGTTCAATCCCAGTCCCTTCGCCACGCCTGTTCCGTATGCCGGATGGGCCTTGCAGAAGTGCTGGATCGGGTGCGTCTGGATCCATTGTGGGATTCCCTCCATCGTTCCCTCTTTGATAGTCTCTCATCGGCAGGTATTATCTGTGGGAGGGAGAGCGATCGCATGAAAATCTACCGTCACTGCTATCTCTTCGCCCGCGCCACCGTCATTCTTCGCGAGCTTGGCGAAGCCAGTTCCGGAATTCAGCAAATGGCCGGCCACGCGCATCACCGTCTCACGGCGTCCGCCTGATCGTCGGGGCAGGGAAGCGCCTTCAATCCAGCATTCCCGGCTCGAGGAGAGGAAAACGAAAATGCCAATGATCGCCCCAGTTGCTGACTGGGACACGCTGTACCGATCCCTGATGTCAGAAATCCCCGAAGCCTTCGCCTCCGACGGCCGCGCGCTGAACCTGATGGAAGGCGAATGGAAGCACCCGGGATTCGGCAAACACTACGACTCTGCAGTCGATGGCCGCAGCCTCGGCCGCATTCCCATGATCGATCTCGACACGGCTCGCAGCGCTGTAAAATTTGCGCATTCCGAAGCTGGCATCTGGGCGCAGACCGATCTCGACGAGCGCCGCCGCCGGGTCTCGGAATGCCTCGACGCTCTTCGCCAGCATCGCGACTTGATCGCCCGCCTCTTGATCTGGGAAATCGGCAAGCCTTACGCCCAGGCCCTCACCGATATCGACCGCTGCATCAGCGGCGTCGATTGGTACGTGCAAAATGTCGAACCCATGCTTGGCCGCCGCGCGCCTATCGGCCTTATCTCCAATATTGCGTCCTGGAACTACCCGATGTCCGTCCTCATGCACGCCGTGCTCGTCCAGGTGCTCGCCGGAAATGCAGTCATTTCCAAAACGCCCACTGACGGCAGCCTTTACGCTCTCACTTTGGCTCACGCTCTTGCCCGCCGCTGCGGACTCCCCGTCTCTCTCGTCAGCGGTTCCGGCGGTCAGCTCAGCGACGCGCTGGTTCGCAATGAATTCGTCGATTGTCTCGCCTTCGTTGGCGGAAAAACGAACGGCGGCGTCATCGCTTCCACTCTCTACGACGACAAGAAGCGTTACATGCTCGAAATGGAAGGCGTCAATGCCTACGGCGTTTGGAAGTTTTCCGATTGGTCCGCATTGGGACAGCAATTAAAGAAGGGATTCGACTACGGCAAGCAGCGATGCACGGCGTACGTCCGCTACGTCGTCCAGCGCGAACTCTTTCCTTCGTTTCTGGCCATGTACCTTCCTGTATTGCGTTCCGTGCGCTGCGGCAATCCTGTAATGGTCGAAAACGAATCCGATCCTCTTCCTCAGCTTGATTTCGGTCCGCTCATCAACAGTAAGAAGGTCGAAGAGCTGCGCGTGCTTTACACCGAAGCACTCGGCAAAGGCGCCGTCAGCCTCTACGAAGGCGCGATTCCCGACAGCATGGTTCTGCCGAACCAGGACCTCTCAGCCTATATCGCGCCCGCCGCTCTTCTCAATATTCCTCGTAATACGAAGCTCTATCACAACGAGCCGTTCGGCCCGCTCGACACGATCGTCATCGTCGATCACGTCGAAGAGCTGATCACGGAAATGAACGTCTCGAACGGCTCGCTCGTCTCCTCCATCGCCTGCGATGATCCCGCGACCGCTGGCGCTATTGCTTCCCAATTGCGCGGATTCAAAATCGGCATCAATACCATACGCTCCCGCGGCGATCGCGAAGAGGTCTTCGGCGGCGTCGGCCAATCCTGGAAGGGTTGTTTCGTCGGAGGGCGTTATCTGGTCAGCGCGGTCACGCAGGGCGAGGCCGGCGAAAAGCTCTACGGAAATTTCCCGGACCATACTCTGCTACCTGAGGAAGTCTCTACGCGGTCCCGCGGTGTCGCAGTCTGAAACCTCAAGTCTCGCGGAACGAATCGATGTTTTGATTCTCGCGCGTAAATTTGCCGCCCCAGGCGGCGACAATTTTTGCCGTCGTCACCGCTTGTCCTACGTGCCGCTGCGTGTGTTCCGCACAGTGCACCAAAAGCCCTCCCAGCGTTGTCGGCAAATGTTTCCTTCCCACGCTCCTCGGCTCTTCCAGCCGCGCCGCATCGGTCGCGCGCACTCTTTCGATACTTTTCTCGACCGCGCGTCTCGTTTCCCCGAGGACTTCCGCGGTCTTCGCACCCGGCTCCATCTCGGTTTTCAATTTTGTGAGCTGTTCCTCGGAAAGTTGCCGTCCTTCCGCATAGGTCAGCAGCCTGTCCAGGCTCCTCGCGATGTGCCGCAAATGAAACGCTACCGGAGCCACCCCTCCGGGCCGTGCGTTCACTTCCTCATCCGTCAATTCACCGCACCACTTGTCCAAATCCTCGCGAGCCTGTTGCAAGGCGTGCACCACCGCGCGCTGCACCGCCGGAGTCCCACTCCCCATTCCGCGCAGCCACGGTTCGGGCATTTCATTCGCTGCCGTTGTTTTTTCCACAATCAATCCCTCGCCTAGCCGCCTTCGCCCGATGTTATAATCGCGCCTATCCTCTTGGATGCATCTCGGTTGCGAAGAAGTGCGCGTCTGCGATAATTCGCCCGGGTGGAACTTGCAAACGGAGAAAATCCTAGCATGAACGAATCTCGTTGCGGCCAACCCTCGCGCTCATTCCTCGCTGTTTTCGCGTTTCTTGCGCTCGCTTCCGCGGGAGTGCTTCCGGCGCAATCCGCGCCGCTTTCGCAGGCGGCTTCTTCTCCCTCAGCCTTCTCCGTCCCGCAGTGGACCTCCCTTCGCATCCGCATGGACGACACGCTTACAACGAGATATTCGATCGTTGGCGATCCCTTCAGCGCTACCGTCCTCGACAGAGGCATCTACCAGGGCGCGCGCGTTTACGGCACGATTCAGGACATCGACAATTCGGGGAAATTTCGCGGCCACACCACTATGATTCTCGCCTTCAACCGGCTGGTGATGCCCGACGGTCGCCGCGCGCCTATTTCTGCAGAAATCGTCAAGCTCTACCATGCGCCATCCGGCGAATCTGTCGACGTAGAAGGCGCGATCGAATCGAGCGGACGCGGTAAAAAATCGTTCGTTCACACGGGACTCGGTGCTGGTGCTGGCGCGCTGCTCGGCGGAATTTTTGGCGGCGGCGAAGGCGCCGGACTCGGCGCCGTTATCGGCGGAATCGGCGGGCTCGGCACGACTGGCTTCACCGGTCCGCAAGTGATCGTTCTCAGCCGCGGACTCGAGATGCTCATCCGCGTTACTGGCCCTGGTCCCGCTCCGAATCAGTAGCTTTTTATTCGATATTTTTGTGCGGATAAAAGCAGAAGGCCCGCCGGGCGGCGGGCCTTCAAAGGGAGAAAGCTCCAAGGCCAATGCGCGGATGGCCATAGAACCCTTTCCTCGTGCGCAGTCTAGTGGACCAGAAACTTCGAGTCAAGAGCGAAAGACAGTTTTTTGGCATGTCTAACTGCCTAACTTGCAATCACTTACGGTATTAGGCAGCAAAACTGCTATAGTTTTCCACTGCCGTCACTTTTTCGCCGCAGCTCGATTCCATAGAAGTCCTCTGCATTGATGGGCTTACTGGACAGCCCCAATTGCAGAATCTGCACTTGGCTGCTCCGGTCAAATACCTTGTCCGGAAACGCGATTTTCGTGACGATCCGCACTCCTCCGAACGCGATGCCCGCCACGAGAGCGAACATGCAAATAATTCCTGTGCCCACGATCGTCCCCACGACGATCGTTCCGATATTCGGCTGCGTGAATTGAAAGGTCGGCTCGTTCCACGTCACGCTCGATTCAATTTCGATCTGGTTCAGCAACGCATCGGCCTCCTGTTTGGTTTTCGCTCCTGCTACGATCGCCAGCAGTGTATTCGTCCGCTTTCCGTAAAGCGACGGAACAGTCGCGGCCGCGTCAGGGTTGTTGATCTTCATGCTCTGTTCGAGCTCTTCCAGCCGCTTCTGTGCAAATTGCGGCGTGGGAAAATCCGCCAGCAGCAGCGACACGTTGTCGCCTCCGATTCTGTACTGCGCCACTTCCGCTTCTGCTCCATCTGAAAATCCCAGCCAGTCGCCAGACCCGACCGAAAGAAATTTCGCAAGTCCCACCGGCCCCAGTGCGTAGTGGTTCGTTCCCTCGACCATGTCTTTCGCTGGCAGGAATTTCCAAAGATCGGGGTACGGCCCGGTTTGAGCGCTTGGTTCAACTGCCTTCTTCAATGCTGCCAGGCTCGCCAGGTCTCTCGCCACATCTTTGCCGGTAATCTCCAGCACCAGATTCCCCATCAGGATCAGCGCGCGACCGCTTGAATAGGACGCATGTTCCGCCAGATTGCTCCGCGCCATATCGGGCGCACGCAGATACGAATAACCGCCATATCCGCCGGTCGGGTCCTGAAACTTCCAGAGCGTCACGTCCAGCGTTTCCGCGCCTCGCTGATAGGAAGCCTGTTCCGATCCAGTCAGCCCATACTCATGCAACGCTTGTGCTTCCGGATCGACAGTCGTCGCCGCCGACGGAGCGCCTTGCTCTTTCCACTTGGCGAAAGAACCCGGCAGCAAGCTCTGCGCCTGCGCTGCGAGCGCCATCAAGCCGATGACAAACGACAATACGAGTATTTTTCGCATACCTGTCCGCTTATTAGACGCTGTTACCCTACTTGGAGTTCCCGCTCGGCGCCAAAACCGTCGCGGTGGTTGTGGGGGCCATCACTCGATTGTCCGAGGCAACTTTCACCTTGTCAATCGAGAGGCTGTTGAGGCTGGCCAAGTACGTGGAAATTCCGCGGTAGAGCCCGTCGGCGATTCGCTGCCGCTGGTCGGGCCGACGCAACAGGCGTTCGTCCGTTGGATTGCTCAGGAAGGAAATCTCGGCGAGCACCGAAGGCATGTTCGCGCCGATCAGCACCACAAACGGCGCCTTCTTCACGCCCCGGTTTCTTTCCGTCTCGCTCACCAGCTCGAGCCGTTGGCTCAGCGAGCCTTGGATGTCGCTCGCGAGCTCCTTCGACTCTTCAATCTTTTCGTTGCGCGCGATTTTCTGGATCAGCGTCTGCAAATCGTGCAGCGATTCCTGCGACAGCGCGTTTTCCCGCGCCGCCACTTCCATCGATTCCTCCGATGTCGCGAAATTCAGATAATAGGTCTCCACGCCGCGCGCCGAATGGTTGTGGCTCGAGTTCGCGTGGATTGAAATGAACAGGTCCGCCTTCGCCTGGTTCGCAATCGCCGTCCGCTCTTCCAACGGAATGAACGTATCGTCTTTCCTTGTGTAAATCACTTCCGCGCCCGGCAATTTTTCTTCGATCTCTTTTCCCAGCCGCAGCGCCACATCCAGGCACACGTCCTTTTCCATCAGGCCGTGCGGCCCGATCGTTCCCGTGTCCTTTCCGCCGTGCCCGGCATCGATCACGATCCGGCTGATTTTCAGCCCCAGCGCGCGCGTCAGCGGAATCTGCCCGTCATGCGTCGGCTGAGCGGGTGTAGGAGGCACGAGCGCCGCCACCTGTGCCGCTTTTGTCTTTCCTCGTGCCACCGATTTTTTCCCGGGCCCCGGCTCTTCCTCGACAGCTACGGTCGCAGCGGGCTTCGAGCCGCGCGAATCTTTCGTTACCACCACCGCTGCCGTGGCCGCACCACTTCCAGCGACGAGGGAGGGAATTGGCGGTTGGATATCCTGCCGGTTCTTTGCCGAATTGGCTGGCGCGGCAAGAACATCGATCACCAGCCGGTCTGGATTTGCCAGTTGATACGCCGAATAGTCCTTCGCGCCGTTCACGTCGAGCACCAGGCGCACCGTCCCTTGTTTGTTCTGCGCCACGCGCACCGATTTCAGCAGCCCGTTGTCCACCGCGATCGTCTTATCCGCAAGCGACGGATCGAGTCTCGCCTTGTAGAGATCGAAATAGATCCGGTCGGGCGAATGCAGCCGCGCCGCTTCGAACTTCACCGCATCGTCGAGTGTGACCACGATTCGCGTGTGATCCGCCGCATTCCAGGTGTGAATATCCGTCACGCGCGGAATTTCTCCGGGGTGTTTCGGCGTCGGCGCGCTCACCGGAGTCTCGTCCACGTCCGCCTCTTGCGCCAATTCTTTCGAGTTTGCCGCCGCGTTCTGCGCGGATTCCTTCGCGGCTGCGCTGGCCGCCGCATTGCGCGCGTCCGCCATTTCCTTCAGCGCCGCGCGCGCATCGCTCGCATGTTCGGAATGTGGGAATTGCTTCAGGTAAGCCTGAAACGTCGCTTGCGCTGCATCCGGCTGCTTCAGGTCGTCTTTCTGGATGTTTCCAATCGCCAGTTGCGACGAGCCGCGATAGCGGCTGCCCGGGTACTGCTCCATCAGGAATTTGTAGGTGTCGATCGCCGACTGAAAATATTGCGGGTCAAACTGCTTGCCCATCTCTTCGTATAGTTCCGCTTCGGCTACCAGCGAGGGCGTCACTTCTTCGGAGTCCGTCGAAATTAAGTAGACCTTGTGGTACGCCGCGACGGTCTGCTTGTAATCGGCCAGCGTGCGATCTTTCGGCAGGTAGCCTTCGAGCTGCGTGCGCATCGAGACGGCGCGCTCAAACTGCTCGCGAGCGGCTTCCGCCTTGTCGGTACGCGCCACAGCGCCCGGTGCCAGCGCCCCCAGCGCCAACGCCGCCGCGCAAATTGCAATTGCGCGAATCATTTCCCCCAGCCTCACTGATTCGTAAACACGACCTGGCCGTTCGCTTCCACTTCCTCGCGTACCGGCGGGGACTTCACGTGATCCCACCGTTCTTTTGCGCCGCTCGATCCCGGCGCGAAGAAATATTTGTCCGTCACCTTCTGCACGTATTGCTGCGTTTCCGGATATGCCGGAACGCCGCCACTCAAATCCACGGCGTGCTCTCCTGCGTTGTACGCCGCCAGCGTCTTCGTCAAGTCCCCGTTGTACCGGTCGAGCAGTTCCTTCAAATATGCTGAACCGCCCTCCACGTTCTGCGCCGGATCAAACGGATTACCCACTCCAAACCGTTCCGCGGTGCCCGGCTCGAGCTGCATCAGCCCCATCGCGCCCTTGCGCGAGACCGCTCTCGGGTTCCATCCCGATTCCGTGCTGATCACCGCCTTCACCAGCGCGGGATCCAGGCTGTGCCGCTCGGCTGCGTCCTTCACAATCTTGTCGAGCGAGCCGGACGAGCTATCCAGCGGCGCCGCATCCGAAGGCGAAGACGCCGACGAAGCGCTGGGGGAAGAACTCATAGTACTCCGTTTCGCCTCCCTTGGCGAATCCGTGTTGACGTAGACCAAATGCCCTTCGCTATCTATGTATGACGTAATCTGCGCCTGCGCGGATGCCGCGCCCGCCAGCATGGCCGCTGCCGTCAGGACTGCCGCGAGGATCGAGTGGTTTCGCATAGAGGAAACTCTGGGGAAGGCAGATGGCTCCGCTAGCTTTGAAACCTCTGCAAATTTGGCGCGCCCGGAACGCAAATATACCGGCTATCTGACTGGCGCGAAGGGAATTATAACAGTCGCTCCACGAGGGGGTAAACCTGTGCGATAGTACTTTCTACGGCGGATGTGTCCTTTCCGCCAGCCTCGGCCAAATCCGGTCTTCCGCCGCCCGAACCGCCTACCAGCTTGGCCAGCTCCTGGACGATTTTTCCGGCATGCAGCTTTCCCAGCAAATCTTTGGTAACTCCTGTAATTAGAGCCACTTTGCCGTCGTCTGCCGAGGCCAGCACCACTACCCCCGACCCCAATTTCTGCCTCAGCGTATCGACCATCTGGCGCAAGCCCTCGCGGTCCACTCCGGTTACCCTGGACGCCAGCACCTTCACGCCCTTGACCTCGCGCACGTTCTCCAGAAGCCCTTGGGCCTGCGAGCCCGCCTGCTTGCGCTTCAGCTCCTCTAATTGCTTCTCCAGGGCCTTTACGGATGCCATTTGCTTCTCGAGAGCCGCGATAACGTCCTCTTCGCTGGCATTCAGCATTCCGGCGACTTGCCGCAGCGTCCCGAGAGCGCGCTGGTGCTCTTCGAGTCCGCGGTCGCCAGTAATTGCCTCGATGCGCCGCACTCCCGCGGCGGTCGATTGCTCGCCGACGATTTTGAACACGCCGATGTCGCCGGTGCGCGTCACGTGCGTCCCGCCGCACAGCTCCTTGCTATAGAAACCGCGCGGATAGCCGGAGTCGGGAATGGTGACCACGCGGACGTTCGATTCAGGATATTTGTCGCCGAAAAATGCGAGCGCGCCCGAAGCCAGCGCGTCGTCGATATTCATGATGTCGGTGCGCATTTCGAGATTGCGGCGAATCTCTTCGTTCACCTGCTGCTCGATTTCCGCAATCTCGCCGGGATCGACCGCTGCAAAATGCGAAAAATCGAATCGCAAATGATCCGGCGCGACGAGCGACCCTGCCTGCTTCACGTGCGTGCCCAGAATATTTCTGAGCGCCGCGTGCATCAGGTGTGTCGCCGTGTGGTTGCGCATGTTGTGAAGGCGCCGGTCGGCGTCGGCGACGGCCGCCACGCGGTCGCCCACGTGCAGGTCTTCCTTGGCAACGACGCGATGGGCGATCAATCCGCTGACGGGATAATAGGCGCCGCGCACTTCGGCTACTTCCATCGACTCGGAATTGTCGTAGAGCTTTCCAGTATCCGCCACTTGCCCGCCTGATTCCGAGTAGATCGACGTGCGGTCGAGAACGA
>Ga0335073_10016219_pt1 | contig 10405 bp, 7 predicted proteins | sample Lox_Sample_22_FD_207093 | JGI IMG/M metagenome (GOLD analysis project Ga0335073, IMG submission 207093) | Soil microbial communities from Loxahatchee National Wildlife Refuge, Florida, United States - Lox_Sample_2.2 | ecosystem: Environmental > Terrestrial > Soil > Wetlands | place: USA: Florida... | reverse complement strand
TCGGCGGATGCACCGGCCAGGGCCTGGATGCGCTCCTCATCCGCGCCAAGCTCCGCCGCCTTGCCGGTATAGACGATCTCGCCATTCTCCAGCACGTACGCGTCGTCCGCGATCTCCAACGCGACGCGCACATTTTGTTCCACCAGAAGCACGGAAATGCCCTCGTCCCGCATCTGCGCCACGATGCGAAATACCTCTTTCACGATCAGCGGCGCCAGCCCCTGCGAGGGTTCGTCCAGGATCAGCAGCTTCGGATTCAACAGCAGCGCCCGCGCGATCGACAGCATCTCTTGCTCACCGCCCGAAAGCTGCCGGCCGCGGTTGGAGCGGCGCTCGTGCAGACGCGGAAACAACTGATAGATGCGCTGAATGTTCCACGGGCCCGGCCGCTCGAACGGCACTTCAAGGTTCTCCGCCACGGTGAGGTTGGCAAAGATCTTGCGCCCCTCCGGTACGAAACCGACACCAAGCTGCGCCACGCGATAGGGCGGCAGGCCGGTGGTCTCGCGGCCGAAAATCTGCACCCGCCCGCTGCGCGGCGGCGTAAGGCCGACCAGGCTTCGCAGCGTCGTGCTCTTGCCGGCGCCGTTGCGGCCCAGCAGCGTGGTGATCCTGCCTGCCGCCACTGTCAGACCGACATCATGCAGGATGTGGCTCTTGCCGTAGAACGTGTTCAGGCCCTCGGCCTGCAATGCGGCGGTCATGTCCTATACCCTTTGAAGCGGCAACCAGCCGGAGCAGTACGTGATTGCGAGGCACAAAGTGCCGAAGCGATCTCGGGCAACAAGCACGTGGCCCCGACCGAGGTTGCTTGGTCTCGCCGCGACGTGCTCGCGGTTCTCGCCATGACAGCGGGGGAAAGTTCTCACTCCGCCTTCCCCAGATACGCCGCCTGCACGTGCGGGTCGGCGGCAATCTCGGCCGGCGTGCCGTCGGCCAGCAACTTGCCCTGATCCAGCACGCTGATGCGGTCTGCGAGATTGAACACCACCCGCATGTCATGCTCGATCAGGACGATGGTGTAATTCGAATTGCGGTGGAGCCGGCGGATCAGGCCGGCGATTTGATAGGTCTCTTGCTCACCCATGCCGGCGGTCGGCTCGTCGAGCAATAGCAGCCGCGGCTGCAGGGTCAGCGCCATGGCGATTTCCGCCGCGCGCTGGTCGCCGTGCGACATTTCGCCCACCAGTCGGTCGCCCTTGCCGGCCAGCCCGACCAGCCCGAGCAACTCCTCGATCCGCGCTTCCACCTGCGCTGCAGCCGCCTTGCCGCGCCACAGCGACAGCTTCATGCCGGCGGCACTCTCGGCGCCGATGCGCACGTTCTCCCGCACGGTCAGCTCGGGAAAGATTTCGGTGATCTGGAACGTCCGCGCCATGCCCCGCGCGACCCGCTTCGCGACCGGCAACCGCGTGACCACCTCGCCGTCGAACACGATGTCACCGGAGGTGGGCGGAAAGAAGCCCGAGATGGTGTTGAAGAACGTCGTCTTGCCGGCGCCGTTGGGGCCGATGATGGCGCGCAGCTCGCCCGCCGCCACCGTCATCGACACATCCTGCACCGCGCGCAGGCTGCCGAAATGCTTCGACACGCCGCGCACTTCCAGCATTGCGGTCATTGCGCGCCTCGCCGCTGGAACATGCCCAGCAATCCCCTTGGGAAGAACAACACGACCAGCACGAAGATCAGGCCCACGAAGCTCATCCAGTTCACCGTCATGGATGAGATGTAGTCTTGCAGCACCACGAACACCGCCGCGCCGATCAGCGGCCCCCAGAACGCGCGCATGCCGCCCATGACGGCCATGATCACGATCTCGCCCGACAGCGAGTAATGCAGCGCCATCGGATCGGCGAAATTGTTCAGCAGCGCGTAGAGCGAGCCGGCCAGCGCGGTGAAGAAGCAGGAGATGGTGAAGGACAGCCAGATATGTCGCTCGATCGGAATGCCGAGGAAGCGAGCGCGCCGCTCGTTCTCGCGAATGGCCAGCAACGTGCGCCCGAACGGCGACGCCAGCAGGAACCCCTGCAATGCCACCGCGACGGCGAACACGAACAACAGGAAGTAGTAGAAGATCGTGCCATTGTTGGTGATGTCGATGGTGGTAATGCCGAGATTGATTGGCGCGCGCTCGAAGCCGCGCAACCCGTCATAGCCGCCGGTCAGGTCGTTCCAGGTATAGGCGATGTAGAAGCCGATCTGGCCGAATGCCACGGTGGCCATGGCGAAATACACGCCGCGCCGGCGCACGATCAGCGCACCGACGACCGCACCGGCGACGCCGCCCAGCAAGGTGCCCGCCAGCAAGGCCAGGGGTGTGGAGGCGGCGACAAATTTCAGTGCCAGTCCGGCGCCATACGCGCCCAGCCCGAAATACGCCGCGTGGCCGAAGCTCATGACGCCGGTGAAGCCGAGCAAGATGTTGAAGGACATCGCGGCGAGGCCCAGCACCAGCACACGGCCGGCCAGCGCGGTATAGCCGCCCAGCATCGGCAGCCACAGCGGCACGGTCAGCAGCGCCAGCCAGATGACGACCAGCTTCATCCAGTTCTGATCGAACAGCCGTCCTTCGGCGACCGATGCCGTCGAGGTGGTCGCACTGTTCATGACATCATCCCTTCCTCGCCCATCAGTCCGCGTGGGCGGATGATCAGTACCAGGGCCATGATCATGTAGATCACCGCCTCGTTGCCGGACGGCCAGAACACGGTGGTGACCGCGGCGGCCACGCCGATCAGCAGGCCGCCGACCAGCGTGCCCGCCAGGCTGCCGACGCCACCGACGATGATGGCGATGAAGCTCGGCATCAGCAGGTCATCGCCCATGTTGGGATTCAGGCCGATCTGGCCGCCGGCCAGCACGCCCGCGAGGCCTGCCAGCAGACAGCCCAGTCCGAAATTGAAACTGCGCAGGAAGCCGATATTGACGCCGAGCGACGACACCGTCTCCAGGTCAAGCACGCCGGCCCGGATACGCACGCCGACGCGGGTGTAGCGCAGGAGGGCGAACAAGCCGACCACCGCGATGGTGACGATCGCCACCATGAAGATGCGGTACCAGGTAATGAAGAACAACTCGCTGCTGACCGGCGCGGCGATGGTGTCGGGCACGGTCAGGGGCAGGCCGTTCGGCCCCCAGATGTAGCGGCACAGGTCCTGGATGATGAACGCGAGGCCGAAGGTCAGCAGCAGGCTGTAGACCGGGTCGCGGCGATACACCTGGCGGATCATCAGGCGCTCGATGACCAGGCCGAGGATCGCGGTCAGCACCGGCGAGACCAGCAACGCGCCCCAGAAGCCGATCACCGGTGTCAGCACGAAGGCGAGATAGCCGCCGATCGCGAGAAAGTTGCCGTGCGCGAAGTTGATGACGTTGCTGAGATTCAGGATCAGCGACAATCCCAGCGCCATCAGCACGTAGAATGCGCCGATGATCAGGCCGTTGGTGACATTGAAGAGAATGACATCAAGCATCGGGTGGCTTTCGAATGAACTCCCCCTCCCCTGGCGGGCCTGGGCCGCGAAGCGGACCAAGATTGGGAGGGAGGGGCGCAATGCAACTCAGTTCTCGGCCCCTCCCCATCCTGCGTCCGCTTCGCGGCCCAGGCCCGCAAGGGGAGGGGGTCTGGCCTCAACTCCAGCCGGCGCTACACCGGCGGGGGGGTCATCTTGCAGCCGGTGTCCTCGACCGAGCCGGCGGCTTGCTCGCCCGGCACCAGCGCCTCGACGGTGAAGATGTTGTCCGGGTTGCCCTGCGGCGGATGCACCTGGCCGACGAAGATGTTCGGCATCAGTTGATGGTCGCCCTTGCGATAGCGCACCTTACCCGGCTGCAACGCGACGTCCGGCGGCAGTTCCATATCCTCCATCGCCACGGCCAGCTTCGGCCCTTCCATCGACTTCGCCTTTTCGGCGGCGAGCCGCACCGAATTCACCGCGACATAGCCGAACCAGTGGCGTGCGGTGGGCGTCTTGCCGGCCGCCTTGCGGAACTCGGCGACGAACTTGCCGACCTCTGGCACCTTCGGCTGGTCCCACCACCACTCCATGTCCCACCAGCCGGCCTGAGCGTCCTTCGGCACCGCCTTGACGCTCTCCAGCTCGAACAATGCGCCGCCCAGCGCCATGTCCTTGCCCATGCCGAACTGCACGAACTGCTTCATGCAGTCGATCTGTGCCAGGCCGCCCATATTGTTCAGCAGCACGTTCGGCTTGTACGCCTTCGCCTTGATCAGCGTGGCGGAGAACTCGGTGGCGGCGATCGGCAGCATGTCGCCTTCAAATTCGCCGCCGGCCTTCTTCAGGTTCTTGACGAACGCATCCTGCAGCGTGTGGCCATAGGCGTAGTCCGGCGTGATGAAGAACCACTTCTTGCCGAATCGCTTGACCAGCTCCGGCGTGATCGCGGCGGCGTCCATCGACGTCGTATTGCAGATGCGGAACACATTCCATTTGCAGTTGGTGCCGGTGATCGGATCGGTGTGACCGCCGGGCACGATGTGGAACACCTTCTTCTCTGTCGTGACTCCCGCGATCGCGTAGGCAATGCCGGAGTTCACGTCGCCGAAGATCACATCGACATGGTCGCGGTCGATCAGCTTGCGGGCCTTCTGCACGCCGGTGCCGACGTCGTTGGCCGAATCTTCCACCAGCAGCTCGACCTGGCGGCCCAGGATGCCGTTCTTCTTGTTGACCTCGGCGACGGCGTATTTGGCGCCCTCGACTTCGGTCTGCGCCAGCGCCGACAGGCTGCCGGTCAGCGGGTCGATCATGCCAATCTTGACCGGCTGATCGCCCAGCGCTTTCACGATGAAGGGTGACGCAAGCTGCATCGCGCCCACGGCGCCGGTTGCCTTGATCAGCGAGCGCCGGCTGAGCGGTAGTTTCGGATGTATCATTCGTCGTCTCCCTCTGGGCGCGTCTGTGGCCCGTCATTCGTCATTCTGCGCCAGGCGCCGCCTTGCGCGCTCCCGTGGAAGCGGCGGAGGTGTTGCATTTCTTTTCTCCGCCGTCGAGAGGGGAAATCGCCGAGCAGGCCTCACGGTTACGCCGTGATGGCGGAAAAATCCTGCGGCGGCGGCGCAACATTCCTGTTGTGCCGAAATTTGGTTGCTATCAGCGAATGTGCGCACAACTCGCGCGAGCGGATCGAGCGATTGGGAAACTCCGGCGCGTTATCGAATTGCCGATTTGTAATCTTCCGGTTTGTCAAGATTCGTCGCGGCAGGTGTCGCCACGCCCTTGTCCCTTCGCTTGGGGCATCCTGTCGGCGGCGGCTCCGCAACCTGCAGCGATCCACGGCACACCGCTTGATCTGCGGTGCACCGCTTGAGCGAGCCGCCGAGGCGGCCCAGATTTGTCGGCCTCAGCCTCGGGTTGCCGCCATGAACTTCGACACCGCCTGGGTGGATGCACTTGCGGGTCGCGCCGAACTGCTGACCCCGCGCGAGATGGGGCAGGCCGATGCCGCCTCGCCCGGGCTGGGCGTGCCCGGCCCTGTGCTGATGGCGAATGCGGGCCGGGCGGTGGCGCGTGCGGTGCAGGCGCGGCTCCGACCGTGCCGCACGCTGGTGCTGTGCGGGCCGGGCAACAATGGCGGTGACGGCTATGTCGCCGCGCGGCTGCTGGCGCAGCGGGGCTGGCCGGTCGCGGTCGCCGCGCTGGCACCACCGCGTGACGGCGCCGATGCCGCCTGGGCGGCGGCGCACTGGCACGGCCCCACCGTGGCCTTCACTCCCGCGGAGGTTGGCCGCGCCGACCTGATCATCGATGCGGTGTTTGGCGCGGGTCTCGCGCGCGACGTCGATGGCCTGCCGGCGGACACGCTGCGTGCCGCTGCCCGCGTCGTCGCGGTCGACGTGCCGAGCGGGCTCGACGGCACCACCGGCGCGATCCGGGGCTTCGCCCCGTCGGCAGCCCTCACCGTGACCTTCTTCCGCCTTAAGCCGGGCCATCTGCTGCTGCCCGGCCGCGAATGCTGCGGTGAGATCGTGCTGGCCGATATCGGCTTGCCGGTCGCCGCGTTGGATCAGGTGAGGCCGACGACCTTCGCCAACCTGCCGGAACTCTGGCCGCTGCCGCGCCCGACGCCGGAGGGGCACAAATACTCACGCGGCCATGTCACCGTGCTTGGCGGGCCGGCGATGACCGGCGCGGCACGGATGGCCGCCGATGCGGCGCGGCGCGCGGGGGCAGGGATGGTCACCATCGCCGCGCGCGGCGGGGGCGACGTGTACCGCGTCGGCTCGGCCGGGCTGATCATCAACGAAGCGCCGCTCGAAGCGTTGCTCCACGACAGCCGCCGCCGCGTCTGGGTGTGCGGGCCCGGCCTCGGTGCCGACACCGCACGCACGGCGCTGCCGGCATTGATCGCGGCGCAACGCGCGGTGGTCGCGGACGCCGACACGTTCACCGCCTTCGCCGACGATCCCGATGCATTCCGCGGTGCCGCGGTGCTGACGCCGCATGCCGGCGAGTTCGCCCGCGTCTTCGGCGCGCCGGACGACCGCCTCGCTGCCGCGCGCACGGCCGCCGCCCACACCGGCGCGGTCGTATTGCTGAAGGGCAACGACACCATCATCGCCGCGCCGGACGGACGCGCGGCGATCAATGCCTCGGCGCCCCCCTGGCTTGCCACCGCCGGCGCCGGCGACGTGCTGGCAGGGATCATCGCGGGCTTGCTCGCCCAAGGCTTGCCGGCCTGGGAAGCCGCCGCCGCCGGCGCATGGCTGCACGGGCGCGCGGCCGCGATCCTGGGCCCCGGCATGGTGGCCGAGGATTTGTTGGATGCACTCGTCCGTGTGCTTGCAGAAACGATGATGCCACCCTCTTCTGTGCAGCGTGGGCTATCATCGGTCCGCCGCAAGGGAGTGCCTGCATGAGCGACGCCGCCACCACCGGATTGCTGGATCGGGCGATCCGGCGGCTGACCACCGTCTGGCGTGACATGGCGGCGAGTGTCGCCGCCGAACCGGACGAGACGCTGGAGGCGCAGATGCGCGCCTGCCTGCATGGCCGCGGCGGCGAGGTCAGCGCGCGCAACCGCGCTGCCAAGCTGGCGCAGACCTACCTGTCGCTCGACGAGCCGGGACGGCGCCACTTTCTGCGCACGCTGGCGAGCTTCGATTCCGACGCCGAGGGCGTGGCGCATGCCTATGCCGATGTGCAGAAGGCGGCGGACCCCGCCGATCGCGCCGTCGCCACCGCCGAGCTGCGCCAGGCGCTCGAGCCGCCGCGGCTGAAGCTGCTGACGCAATTCACCTCGATTCCGGACGGGCGCAAGTTCCTGGTGGACCTGCGCGCTTTCCTGCTGAAGATCCGCAAGGAAGATCGTTTGCTGGCCGCGCTGGAAGCCGATCTGCGCAGCTTGCTCGCGGCGTGGTTCGACATCGGCTTCCTCGAACTGGCGCGCATCGACTGGAACAGCCCGGCGGCGCTGTTGGAAAAGCTGGTCGATTATGAGGCGGTGCACGCCATCCGCTCGTGGCGTGATTTGAAGAACCGGCTGGATTCCGATCGCCGGTGCTATGCGTTCTTTCACCCGCGCATGCCGGGGGAGCCGCTGATCTTCGTCGAAGTCGCGCTGGTGAAGGGCCTCGCCGGCAGCGTGCAGAGCTTGCTCGACGAGAAGGCACCGGTGCAGGAGCCGCGCGAGGCAGATACCGCGATCTTTTATTCGATCAGCAACTGTCAGCAGGGCCTGGCCGGCATCAGCTTCGGCAATTTCCTGATCAAGCGCGTGGTGGAGCTGCTGTCGACGGAGTTCCGCAACCTGCGCACCTTCGCGACTTTATCGCCGATCCCGGGGTTCCGGCGCTGGCTGGATGAGAAGCTGGCGGCTGACGCGCCGGGCCTGCTGTCCTCGGATGAAGCGGCGAGCCTCGGGTCGGCGATGCCGATGGAAACCGGCACGGCGTCGCTGGCGGCAATCCTGGGCCGGCGCGGCTGGTGGCGCGATGCGGCCTTGCGCAAGACCGCGGAGCCGGTGCTGGTACGGCTCTGTGCGCACTACCTGTTGAATGAGAGCGTGCCGGGGAACAAGAAGCGGGCGCGCGATCCGGTGGCGCATTTCCATCTGTCGAATGGCGCACGGGTGGAGCGGCTGACCATGCTGGGCGACACGTCGGAGAAGGGCGCCAAGGAAAGCGCCACGCTGATGGTCAACTATCTCTACGACCCGGCAAAAATCGAGGACTGGCACGAGGATTATGCCGGAGAGGGGCGGCGCAACGCCTCGACAACGGTGCGGAAGCTGGCGCGCGGGTGGGGGTGATATTCCGCCGTCAGCCAGAGGTCAGTTGCCGCAGCACCTCGTTCTGAGTCAGAATCTGCGGCAGCACGACCGGCTTCCCCTCGTGCGGCGGGTAGTAGACATAGAGCGGTACGCCGTCGCGTCCGTACTGCCGCAGAAAATTCGAAATCGCCGGATCCTGCCGCGTCCAGTCGCCCTTCAGATACGCCACGTGGTTGGTGGCGAACGCCTGACGCACCGGCGCGCTGGCAATCGCGACGCGCTCGTTCACCAGGCAGGTGACGCACCAGGCGGCGGTCATGTTGACGAACACCGGCCGTCCCGCGGCGCGCAATGCGGCAAGGCGGGCGGGCGAGAAGGCCTCGGCGCTCGCGCCGGTGTCGGCGGCGGCCGGAGCGCCAGGCGCCACCGCGACACCGCTCAGCACCGCCCCGGCCAGCAGCATGGCGGCGACGGCGGTTGATTGTCCCATGCGGCGCGCCCGGCTTGAGGCAAACTGCGTCACGCCGACGACCCAGGCCGCGAAGCCGAGCAATACGAACCCGGCCGCGGTGCCGAGCACGCCGGCCGGGCCGGTTTCCTGGCTCACGACCCACAGCAACCACGCGGCGGCGCCGTACAGCGGGAAGGCGAGGCCCTGCTTCAGCACCCCCATCCAGTGGCCCGGCCGCGGCGCCAGGCGCGCAAGCGCCGGCACCGAGGAAAATGCCGCGTACGGGGCAGCCAACCCCAGCCCCATCACCAGAAACACCAGCAGCGTTTCCGCCGGCGGCGCGGCGAGACCGGCGGCAATGGCGACACCCATGAACGGCGCGGTGCAAGGCGTCGCAACAAGGACTGCGAGCAAGCCGGTGAAGAAGCTCCCCAGGTGCCCGCTGCGCGAGGCCAGGGCACTGCCGGTGCCGGTCAGGCTGCCACCGATCTCGAACACCCCCGAGAGGTTCAGCCCAACGCCGAACAACAGCCAGGCCATGGCAGCGACGAACACCGGGGATGCGAACTGGAAGCCCCAGCCGGCCGCTGCCCCCGCGGCGCGCGCGGCAAGCAATGCGCCGGCCAGGCCGGCGAAGGTCACCAGCACCCCCGCGGTATAGAACGCCGCGTGAGTGCGTGCCTCGCCACGCGCCGCACCCTGGGCCAGCGCCACCGCCTTCATTGCCAGGACCGGGAACACGCAGGGCATCAGATTCAGGATCAGCCCGCCCAGGAAGGCGAAAATCAGCACCCGCTGCAACGGCGGAAAGGCCGGCGGCGGCGCCGGACCGCGGACGGCGTTCAGGACGACGTCCGTCTCCAGCCCGGAGCGGTCGCGCACTGCCAGAATACCGGACAGGCCAGCATCCGGCTTCGCGTCCTTCGCCAGCTTGAGCGACAGCACGAACCCGTCTTGCCGGACCGAAAGCGGTTGGGCGGCGTCATCGTCGATTTCGCCGGCATGGTCGGGGATGAACCATGCGTCGGTCACGGTGGCGGGGCGCAGTTCTGGTCCGTGTACCCACAGCGACCCGTCCGAGGTGATCTGGGCCTGCCAGGGCGAGGGCCGCGGGACTGCGCGGTCGTGTGCCGCGAACAGGGGCGCCTGGGCGGAGGGCGCCGGGGTGCCCGGCGGCAGATCGAGGCGGAACGTGGCCTCCTCCGGCACGCAGATCTGCTGGCAGACCAGCCAGCGGGCGTGCGCCTGGACCGCCAACGGACCGGCGGTGGCGAGCGGGGTGACGGTGACCGGCAACAGGACGTCGCCGGTATAGGCGTAGGTCATCACTGGACCCTCGGCGATACGCCGCGGCGCGGGCCAGGCGATCGGACCGGCGCTGACGCCAGGCGGCAGGGTCAGAGCCAGCGATGGGGTGACGCCGGCGTCGCCTGGATTGCGCCAATATGTGTGCCAGCCGGGGGCAAGGCGGATGTCGAGGCCGATGCGGAACGGCTTGCCTGGCGCGATGGCGTCGGTGTCGGAGACCAGGGCGACGCTGTCACGGGAGTTGCTCGCCGGGGCCGTTTCCAGCGCGGCGGCAGGCCACGGCACCAGCAGGAGGCAAAGCAGGAAGAGCGGGAGGAGGCGTCGCATAGTGTCTCCGGAGCGCACTGCCGCAGGGCGGACGCCGTCGCGGATTATGCCGGAAATTCGGCCGAGCAACCAGATGCGGGAGCGGTT
>Ga0335073_10016218_pt1 | contig 10406 bp, 13 predicted proteins | sample Lox_Sample_22_FD_207093 | JGI IMG/M metagenome (GOLD analysis project Ga0335073, IMG submission 207093) | Soil microbial communities from Loxahatchee National Wildlife Refuge, Florida, United States - Lox_Sample_2.2 | ecosystem: Environmental > Terrestrial > Soil > Wetlands | place: USA... | reverse complement strand
TATCCATTGTTTTTAACCCCAATGAGGTTGCCGACAACATGCGCAAGTACGGCGGCTTCATTCCCGGTATCCGGCCCGGCAAGCGTACCGCCGATCACATCAACGAGATTCTGACACGCATTACACTGGTGGGCGGCTTGTACCTCATCATCATTTCGTTCATCCCCGAGTGGATGATCGCCGGCATCCACCTGAATCACTTGTGGGGTCCGGTGGGAGCCTTTTTCGACCGTTTGCCGACCTGGATGACCAACGGTTTGGGCGTCACATTTTATTTCGGCGGTACTTCGCTGCTGATCGTGGTGGGGGTGGCCATGGATACGGTCACGCAGATCGAAGCGCAGTTGATCATGCGGCACTACGATGGGTTCACGCCAAAAAGCGGGCGCATCCGCGGCCGCCGCAGCTGGTCGTGAGTTGCTGGAGGGCGAGCGTCTCGCCGTCCTGCCGTGCAGGTCTTCAGTTGGTTGCTGTACATCCCGGCTACGAAGCCGGGGTGAATCGGGGTGGGGAGAAACGGAGCCAGCTCGATGGCGGAGGACACTTCGCGCAGCATTGGGCCCATTGTTTTGTTAGGACCGCCGGGCGCCGGCAAAGGCACCCAGGCTAAACGCATCGCCGAACGCTACGCAGTCCCGCAGATCTCGACTGGAGACCTGCTGCGCGAGCATGTACGCAATGCCACCGGCCTGGGAGTCTTGGTGAAAGACATTATGGCGCGCGGCGAGTTAGTGCCGGACGATCTGCTGTACGACATTGTGGCCGATCGTTTGCGCGAGCCGGACTGCAAGCGGGGCTTTATTCTGGACGGCTTTCCGCGCACCGCGCCCCAGGCTGGCTGGCTGGATGCTTTCCTGGAGAACGAGTTCTTTGACAACTCCGAGCCAGGCAAGTGCGGTCCGATTGTGATCCGCTTGGACGTCGACTATAATGAATTATTGCTTCGTCTGACCGGACGCAGGACCTGCTCCCTCTGTGGGCACATTTACAACGTCCATCTTCAGCCACCCCGCGTCGATGAACTTTGTGACGTCGACGGCTCCAAGTTGATCATCCGCGACGATGATCGCGAAGAAGTGATACGGGAACGCCTGTTCGCTTACGAGCGCCAGACGCAGCCGGTGGCAAAGTATTATGAGGGCAGTGCGCGATTAGTGACCGTGGACGGTACCTTGCCTCTGGAGGGCGTGTCGGAGCAGATTTTCCGGGAGATCGAAGCGCATAGCACGGGCTGCTGAAGCATGGCGATCGTTTGTAAATCGGCGGCGGAAATCGAGAAGATGCGGCACAGTGGCCGCATTGTGCGCGAAGTGCTGGAGCACGTCCGCCAGCTGGTGAAGCCGGGCGCGACTACCATGGATCTGGAGCGCGCGGCCGACCAGAAGATTAAGGAAGCGGGCGCTAAGCCGGCGTTCAAGGGTTACTATAATTATCCTTGTGTGCTGTGCACTTCGGTGAATGAAGAGATCGTGCACGGCATCCCCTCGGAGCGGCGGGTACTGAAAGCCGGCGACATTATTTCGATCGATTGCGGTGTCGTGCTGGATGGTTATTATGGCGACTCGGCCATTACCGTCCCGGTAGGAGATTCGGTGAAGCCGGAGACGCGCAAGCTGCTGGAGGTCACCGAGGCCTCTCTGTATAAGGGAATCGAACAGGCGCGGGTGGGAAATGCAGTCGGGGATGTTGGCGCCGCGGTACAGGAATACGTAGAAGCCAACGGCTTCAGTGTGGTTCGCGAGTTCGTAGGGCATGGCATCGGCACCAAGCTTCATGAGGAGCCCCAGGTCCCGAACTTCGGGGCGCGCGGTCACGGAACGCGTTTGCGCGAAGGCGTTGTGATCGCCATCGAACCCATGGTGAACTACGGAAAGCCGGGCACTCGGGTGCTCGACGACAACTGGACGGCAGTTACCGCCGACGGCAGTTGCAGCGCTCACTTCGAGCATTGCGTGGCGGTCACCAAAGACGGTCCGGTGATTTTGACGCAATAAACAGGCTCTTAGCTCTTGGCTTTTAGCTGAAAGCCAGGAGCCAACGGCTAAAAGCTTCTTAAGGAGTCAATGAGCAAAGTTGAGGCGTTTGCGGAGCATCCGAGCCCCGCGCCGAAATCCCGAGCGTAGCGCGGGAACTCGGAAGTTGAAAAACTTAAGGAGTGCATGAGCAAAGAAGACGCGATAGAAGTCATGGCTACGGTTCTGGAACCGCTGCCTAATGCGATGTTTCGGGTGGAACTGGAAAACAAGCACCAGGTGCTGGCCCATGTATCCGGCAAAATGCGCAAGAACTTCATACGAATCTTGCCGGGAGACAAAGTTGCGGTCGAGCTTTCACCCTACGACCTGAATCGCGGACGCATTGTGTACCGCTACAAATAACTGGCAACAGAGAACCGGGAACTGATCTTATGAAGGTACGGGCATCGGTAAAGAAAATCTGTGACAAGTGCAAGGTCATCCATCGCCGCGGCGTGGTGCGGGTGATCTGCGTGAATTCGAAGCACAAGCAACGTCAGGGGTAATTCGGCTTTTGGCCGTTAGCCATTGGCTCTTGGCTGAGGCCGGCAGGATGTGGCTACAGGCTAAGAGCTGACAGCTAAGAGCTGCGAACCGGCGGCTCCGGGAGATAAAGGAACCTATGGCACGTATTGCAGGCGTCGACCTTCCGCGTAACAAGCGCGTGTTTATCGCGCTGACTTACATTTACGGCATTGGCAATCCGCGTTCGGCCCGCATCCTCGATGAGGCCAAAGTGGACCCGATGAAAAAGGTCCAGGACTTGGGCGAGGACGAGGTGAACCGCATCCGCCAGGTCATCGAGGGCGAAGGCATGGTGGAAGGCGATCTCCGCAAGGAAGTCACGATGAACATCAAGCGGCTCATCGAGATTGGCTCCTATCGCGGCTACCGTCACCGCCGTAACCTGCCGGTTCGCGGACAGCGGACTCACACCAACGCTCGCACCCGCAAGGGGCCGCGCAAAGGCACAGTCGCGCAGAAGAAGAAAGCGACGGCAAAGACGTAGATCAGCTTCTGGCTTCTAGCTTTTAGCTAGAAGCTGGTAGCTAGGAGCTAAAAGCTAATATGGCAAAACCAGTAGCAGCGGCATCCGGGGCGGCAACGCCGGAGAAAAAAGGCAAGAAGAAGACATTCAAGAAAAAAGAGCGCAAGCACGTCTCCCACGGTGTGGTGCATATTCAGGCGTCGTTTAACAACACCATCGTGACCATCACCGACCAGTCGGGGAATGTGCTTTCCTGGAAGAGTTCCGGTTCGCTGGGATTTCGCGGATCGCGCAAAGGCACGCCTTTCGCCGCTCAGCAGGCTGCCATGAACGCCGCCAACATGGCCCGCGATCATGGTGTCCGCAGCGTGGAAGTGCGAGTCAGCGGCCCCGGTTCAGGCCGCGAATCGGCCATCCGTGCATTAGCTGCCGCCGGCATTGAAGTTCGCAATATCAAGGATGCCACCCCGATCCCGCACAACGGCTGCCGTCCGCCGAAGCGGAGAAGGGTATAAGAGCGGGCTGTTAGCTCTCAGCCTTTGGCTTTTAGCTAAAGGCTATCGGCCCGAAGCCAAAGGCTATTTCGTCCGGGACGAAGGGTGAAGCCAAACCTGTAAACCGGTCATCTAAAGGAGAAGAAACTTGGCACGTTACACCGATGCTGTCTGCCGCCTCTGCCGCCGCGAGGGCATGAAACTGTTCCTCAAAGGCACCAAGTGTTTCAGCGACAAATGTCCGATTGAGAAGCGCAACTTCGCTCCTGGCCAGCACGGCAAGGACCGCAAGGCCAAAATCGTCGGCTACGGTCTGCAGCTTCGCGAAAAGCAGAAGGCGAAGCGCATGTACTTCACCCAGGAAACCCAGTTCCGCAATTACTTCGAGAAAGCGGCGCGGACCAAGGGCGTCACCGGCGAAGTGCTCCTGCAACAGCTGGAGCGGCGTCTCGACAACGTCGTTCATCGTCTGGGTTTCAGCAGTTCGCGCCGCCAGGCCCGCCAGTTGGTGCGCCATGGCCACGTTCACGTAGACGGCCGCAAGGTGAATATCCCGTCCTACGAAGTAAGTGTTGGCGAAGAGATTGCGATTCGCGAAAGCAGCCGCAAGCTGGCCGTGCTCGAGCAGGCGAAGGAATTTGCCAGTCACCAGCCCGCGCCCACGTGGCTGGAGATCGATCGCGACAACTTCAAGGGTAAAGTGCTGTCGTTGCCCAAGCGCGAAGAAATTCAGCTGCCGGTCAACGAGCAGCTGATCGTAGAGCTTTATAGCAAGTGACGCCGTTTCGCGAGGCCTCTGAGCCTGGCGGGCGTCATCCTGAGCAAAGCGAAGGATCTTGCGCGCTTCGCTCATACATTCTGGTCCACATTTCGAGCCAGATCAGCCGGCGTCCGGCGCTTGACCTGAAGTTGGACCGCTTCAGGGAGCCGGAACCGAGCCAAACGGCCGAAGGAGAACAACGTAATGCTTTGGAAAGGTTTTCAGAAACCCAAACGTCTCGCCGTCGATACTTCCACCCTCACCGATAAATACGGAATCTTCTGGGCCCAGCCCTTTGAACGCGGCTTCGGCACCACTATCGGCAACGCTCTGCGCCGCGTGCTGCTTTCTTCTATTGAAGGCGCAGCCATCACCGCCGTCAAAATCGAGGGTGTGCTGCACGAATTCCAATCGATCCCGGGCGTGGTCGAAGATGCCACCGACATCATCCTCAATCTCAAGCAGATTCCCTTCAAGCTCAGCGGCGATGCCCCGAAGGCGATCTACCTGCGCGCGGATCAGCCGGGTGTCGTAACCTCTGGCATGATCGAGGCTGATGCCGACGTAGAAGTACTCGACAAAGACGTCTATGTCGCCACCGTCAGCGAAGGCGGCAAACTCGACATGGAAATGCGCCTCAAGCGCGGCCGCGGCTATGTTTCCGCCGACAAGAATTTCGACGAGGACCTCGGCATCGGCTTCATTCCTATCGACTCCGTGCACTCTCCGGTGCGCAAGTGCAACTACACCGTGGAAGCGGCGCGACTCGGGCAGATCACCGATTACGACAAGCTCACTCTCGAAGTGTGGACCAACGGCTCCATCACGCCCGCCGATTCCATTGGCTTGGCGGCGAAGCTGCTGAAAGACCACATGAACATTTTCATCAACTTCGAGGAAGACATCGAGACCTCGACGTCGTCGGAAGAGCGCAAGCCCGAGATTCGCAACGAGAATCTGAACCGCTCCGTCGAAGAGCTGGAGCTTTCGGTTCGCAGCTACAACTGCCTGAAGAACGCCAACATTCAAACCATTGGCGAACTCGTGCAAAAGACTGAAGCCGAGATGCTCAAGACCAAGAATTTCGGCCGCAAATCGCTGAATGAGATCAAAGAAATTCTCTCCACCATGGGCCTCAGCCTGGGGATGAAGATCGACGAGCATGGCAACGCCGTGCCCGGCCCGACTTCGAATCAGATCCTCCCGGCTTCCGCCTACGGGGACAGCGATCTGTAGAAGCTATTGGATGGCGGGCGTACTCGCCCGCCTTTCAGTTTCCGCTGAGAACAGAGAACTGAAAACGGAGAACTGAGGTTTTCTATGCGTCACAAAGTAGCCGGATGGAAACTAGGCCGTAACACCTCGCACCGCCGCTCCCTGCTGCGGAACCTGGTGACTTCGATCATTCTGGAAGAGCGGGTCGAAACCACCGTCCCGAAAGCCAAAGCCATGCGTCCGCTGGTCGAAAAGATGATCACGCTCGGCAAGCGCGGCGACCTGGCCGCCCGCCGTCAGGCTCACGCTTATCTCATGACCAGCGCTGCGGTCGATAAGCTTTTCGACACCATTGGCCCCCGCTTCGGTGACCGCAACGGCGGTTACCTGAGAATCGTCCGCACTGCCTGGCAAAAGGGAGACGGCGCCGACAAAGCGTTCATCGAACTGCTGGGCAGCGAAAAGGTGCTCGATGAGAAGCGCCAGAAACGCGCCGAAACCCGTGCCAAACGGGCTGCAGAAACCAAGAAAGCCATGGAAGAAGCCGACGCGCAAGGTGGCGTGGAACATCCCACTGCCGGAGCCGAGGGCGAAAGCAAGACCGAGTAGCTACTTTAGTGGTTCAGACGAATGCACCCTGCAGGTTGGGGTGCATTTGTTTCGTTGATCGCTCTGCACCAACTTGGAACCCTGTGGAGGGCATTCTCCAAAGGCCGCCTATTTAGGCATTTTTGGCTTTCGTGTTCGGAGCAGGGCCAATGTATCATTTCAGGCCGTGCCATTTGAACACGCCTACAAGCGAACGGAACATTTCGATAAGCACATTACCCGGTGTGCGGAATTTCCTTGTCCAAGCGAGCTTGCATATGAAGCACTGGCAGACAAGTTTCTGACGGGCAAACGACGCATTACGACGTTCCAATGTCGAAGGCCACAAGGAGACATTGTACGATATGATCTGATCTCAAGAGAGTTTGGAGTGCTTGGTCAGAATGGCTTCGTAATGACGTATTTTCTGGCAAAGCCAGAAAATCATGGGTATCCTTTCAACGTTTGCTACTTCTTTGTCGAGTGTCGGAGAATATTCTAGGGAGGCTCGTATGGCTTACATTTGTCCCGTATGTGCATTTCCCGATTTGCCGGAACCACCTGAGAATTTCAGCATTTGCCCAAGCTGCGGAACAGAGTTCGGGTTTGATGACGCCAGGGCGTCCCATGCACGGTTACGTCAGAGTTGGATTCAGGCTGGAGTTCCGTGGTTCAGTAGGGCTAGGCATGCCCCAGTAGATTGGAATCCATGGTTGCAACTAATAAAGGCTGGATTTGTGTACGACTGGCCATTCCAAGCCAAAGTTTGGGTCGCGCCACAGGTTGGAGCTCAGAATTTCGTCTCCAAGATCGAGGGGCCTGTTTTCGTATGAAATTCCTCGCTACATGCGCCTGCGAAAAAGTCATTATCGATAAACATGGAGTGCACTCGCTCATCACTGTTATGGCAAATATGGATATAGCGCTTGAGATATCGCCAGGGCCAGACGCACCAAAAGAAGTACCCCCAAATCTCGTGATTCCTAAGGACTGGTTTATTTTTAGTATGTGGCTTCCATCTGCCGAGGAAATCGGCAAGAACTTCGTGCAAGTTATTGAGATTTACTGGCCCAATGGGGATAAATTTGCAGAGGCCAGATTGAAATTCAAGACGGACGAAAAGGCGCAATACAACTCGCTTTGCATGCAAGGATTTCCCGCAGGGCAGGTCGGGAATGTAAAAGTAATTACCTGGATCGAATCCGAGGATCACCGGATAACCGAGGTCTTTGATTATTACCTCGCGATTAAGCGCGTTTCCCAGCAAGAAGCCTTAGCCAGAATCACAGCACCAATGACGCAATAGCGGCCCTATCGCGTCCACATCGACCTACCTTGCGGTAGCTGCCCCGCCCCTCCCGTACAACAACTCCTCCGTACATGTCCCCTCAAGTCACCACCGTAATCTACCCTGAATTTCCCTGCCGGATAAACTCTCATTAGAATGGAGTTTTCTCGCACACAAATCGCCATTGCCGTGAGCGCCGGAGTGCTGATTCTGGCAGTCTTTTTCGGCTACCTTATATGGCTGAATAACCAGGGTCCCGTCTTGTCCCGCTCCGAGGACGTGGATCCGCTCTCCGGCACACCGAACTCCATCTCGCTGAACCCCTTCCGCGATCGCACTTCCGAACGCCTTGCCAACCACTATCTCGATGCAATGCGCGATGGCCGCTGCGAGGAAGAACTGGCGGCCTGGGAGAAAGATTATCGCAAGAAGTACGCCCGTTTCATCTGCGACTCCGAGACCAAGCATCCTTTGCTTTCCTGGAATCTGGTTGACTGGGAAGATGATCCGCCGCTGCGCATCCTGCACTACCGCGGCAAACGCCGCAGCAACCCCGCCACGCCGGGCACTTACAAAGAGTTGTTCTCCGTTACCCTTGAGAATAAAGGCGGAGGGTGGGAAGTCACCAAGTATGACGCCATGTACTGAGGGTTTTACGCATCACGCCGCCCCGGAGGCCCTCGTCCGTGGAATCTGATGTTTTCGCCAATAGAGATAAATCAGTAACTGCGCCGTCAGAGCCCCTGCGCTGTCCAGTACTACATCCCGGAAGGTTCCGGTTCGCGAGGGCAGAAAGGTCTGGTGCCACTCATCCAAACTTGCTACCAGGGCTGTCATAAAGAATGCGATCGCGGCCCAGCGCGTTGCCCAGGCCGCCGGCATCCGCAGCGTTGCCTTCCACGCCCGAAACAACAAAACGCTCAGAATGAAATACCCGGTAAAATGGCCCGTTTTCCGCAGGTAATGATGCACGATCAGGAAACGCGCGGGACTGATGTTGAACAGAAAATGCAGGAGGGGATAGAGGAAGCGGCTGGTGTGTTCGGCGGAGAGGTAATCCGTCGATTCGATCGCGATCACCACCATCCAAAGTCCAGCCGCAATCCAGACTTTGACTTCTTGCTTTTGCTCCGGAGTCAAGCGCCAGCTTCCCCGGCGGATTCGAACAATCGACGTGGCCTCATCGGATGACTTATTCGACCGCGTAATTGGGCGCTTCGCGGGTGATGACGACATCGTGCACGTGACTCTCCCGCAATCCGGCTACGCTGATGCGCACGAAACGCGCCTTCTGCTGCAGTTCCGGAATGCTGCCACAACCGCAATAACCCATGCCCGACTTCACTCCCCCCACCATCTGGTGCACAATCAGGCTGATCGAGCCGCGATAGGGGACGCGGCCCTCGATGCCTTCGGGGACGAGTTTGGCCAGGCGGTTGGGGTCATCGCCGGCCACGGGCATGGCGGTGGAAGCGTCACCGTCGGTGTTCTGGAAATAGCGCTCACTGCCGGCGCTGCCGGTGGCCATTGCGCCGAGCGATCCCATGCCACGGTAGGACTTGAAAGTTCGTCCTTGATAGAGGATGAGCTCGCCCGGGCTTTCGTCGGTTCCGGCGAAGAGCGAACCGATCATCACCGCGGCGGCACCTGCGGCCAGGGCTTTGGTGAAGTCGCCGGAGTATTTGATGCCGCCGTCGGCAATCACCGAAACGCCGGCATCCTTGGTGGCGCGATAGGCCTCGGCGATGGCGGTGATTTGCGGGACTCCCGCGCCCGTGACCACGCGCGTGGTGCAGATGGATCCGGGCCCAATGCCCACTTTCACGGCGTCGACTCCAGCCCGCGCCAATTCGCAGGCGCCGTCGAAGGTGCCGACATTTCCTGCGATGAGATCCACTTCCGGCAGCTTGGATTTCACCAGCTTCACCGCTTCCAACACCCGGGTGGAGTGGCCATGAGCGCTATCGATCGCCAGCAAATCGACTTTGGCTTTTGCCAGCTCCTGCGCCCGCTCCAGGAAATCGCCGGTGGCTCCAATGGCTGCCGCGACTCTGAGCCGGCCCTGCGAGTCCTTGGCCGCATTCGGATACTTCAGCTTCTTCTGGATATCTTTTACTGTAATCAGGCCTTTCAGGTTGTAACTTTTATCGACGACCAGCAGCTTCTCGACGCGGTGCTCATGGAGGATTTTCTCCGCCTCCTCGAGCGTCGTTCCCACCGGCACGGTAATCAGCTTTTCCTTGGTCATGACTTTGCTGATGGGAATGTCGAAGCGGGTTTCGAAGCGCAGGTCGCGGTTGGTGAGAATGCCCACCAGCTTTCCATTCTGGGTGATGGGAACCCCGGAAATCTTGTACTGGCGCATGACTTCCAGAGCATCGGAAACCTTGGCGTCGGGCGACATGGTGACCGGGTCGACGATCATGCCGCTCTCGGAACGCTTCACTTTGTCGACTTCGTTGGCTTGTTGATCGATGGTGAGGTTGCGATGAATGATTCCGACTCCGCCCTGCTGCGCCAGGCCGATGGCCATGTGCGACTCGGTGACGGTGTCCATGGCGGCGCTGAGGATGGGAATGTTCAGCCGGATATTGCGCGTGAGCTGGGTCTGGGTATTGGCCAGCGCCGGCACCACGTCGGAGCGGGCGGGCAACAGCAACACGTCGTCGAAAGTGAGAGCCTCAGGAACCGGAAAATGAATCATAGTTTTCTCAGCCGCGAAGAGTAATTTCTATTCTAGAGACGGCGGTCAGATTAGACAAATATTGCCGGGCAGGGATCGGGCCAGAGCGTGAAAGAATGTCCCCACCGCGCCGAATCGGCGAAGGGGTGTTGCAGATTATTCAGGGTCATCCCGGGATTGCGCTTCCGGCGGTCGCTGCTCCGCCGGCAATTTCCCCGGTGGTGTTGGGGGTTCGCGAGCCGCGGAGATCAGGTGCCAAGCTTCGCGGTAAATCTCGTAGCGACCGCCGTTTTTCTTTTTTGGAGGAATCGGGTAAAGGCGCAAAGACTTCATGCCCTTGATGGCCTGGACGGGAATGATGTACCAAGCGTCATG
>Ga0335073_10016216_pt1 | contig 10406 bp, 10 predicted proteins | sample Lox_Sample_22_FD_207093 | JGI IMG/M metagenome (GOLD analysis project Ga0335073, IMG submission 207093) | Soil microbial communities from Loxahatchee National Wildlife Refuge, Florida, United States - Lox_Sample_2.2 | ecosystem: Environmental > Terrestrial > Soil > Wetlands | place: USA... | reverse complement strand
TGTGCCCTGCTCGAGTGGTTTATCGGAAGCGAAGTCTGCCACGCTGATCTGGCAAATCCACCTCCAGGGCACGTCCGTCGTCGGTGAAATGCGTTTCGACGGAACACGCTGAAAATGGGGTGTGTCGAATTCGAGCTGTGCCGCTTCTCCGCGGAATGCAGTGAAAAGTGGCGTCACCAAGCCGAAGGGACGTCCACCTGCCGCGAGGTCTGGCTCGACTGCCTCGCGGAAGAAGGGAGAGTTTGCGACCGCGGCCAGCTCCGCGCGTCTCTTATTTGTCCTCACCGCAGCCTCAGCAATATCAACTTGGCGAAACCTTGCCAGCCTTCATATCGCGCCCAGTAACGATTGACCAGTGAGTGATAATTGTGTGCATGTCCCGGGCGGGATCCAGTGCGGGAGTGTATAGAACGGGCACTTGGGCAACATCGTTTACGTTTCCTGTTTCGATCAGAATCAGAATGTGCGAGATCGGCTGTGCGATCTCAAAATAGCTCTTCGACAAGCCGTGGGCCGGCAGTCCCACACGTTGCGCGATTTTAAATAACCTTTCCTCGGGACTTGCTGCTTCACACCGCAAATCCTGGATGATCGGGAAGTTTTGGGAAAGAGTGACGTTGAACCAGGACATCATCGAAACGATGGAAAACTCTTCGGGCGAAAGAGTTCCGTATAACCTACGCGAAAGCAGCATGTTATTCAGCCGGGTGGCCAATTCTGCAATCTTTGCATCATCCGTTGGCTTGGGGCCACTCGAGTTGTTGACGTTCACCATGCCAATCCATACTTCTCGTAAGAACTCCTCGAAAATGGAAACGAAATCATTGTTGGCGGCCTCCGATTTTTGGTAAGGGTACGCCACTCCGGAGTCGGTTCCGTGATTCAATTCCATTCCAAACATGCGCTGGTAAGCGTTTCGTCGGGTGGCTCCCAAGTCGGGGCGTACATGGCTCACGATGGAGGGCAGAAAGAAAGGAGCGGGTGGGTCGCTGAACCATAGCTGCTCAGTGCTTCGCAGCCATCGCAGTGTATCCGCATGGGCGAGCCCGAGTTTCTCCCCGTGCAAAAGCTCTGTAAGCACCCGCCCGAAAATATCGTACAAGCGCGTGTTTTCGAGCATGTACGCGTAAATCAGATGCTCCCACATCACGCCGCATAATTTTGAATTTCCGGTGTTTTCGATAGCCTGCTTAATGGTCAGCACAACTTGGACCTGCGGGTCCGAGTCGAAGAACTGGCCCATCCATGTCGAGCCCGAGCCCTCATTACCCATGCTTTGCACATCGCTGCGATTCTCCGGAGAGCCCAGGGCCGCGCCCTGCTGCTTGGCGCGTTTCTGCCAGGAGTACTCGAGCAATGCGACTAAGTCGGAGGGGTGCTGCATGAATAATTCTCGCGCGTGGCTAGTTCCCAGAATGGATGCAAACGAGTCGAACATTGTGACGCTCCTTAATGACTGCTTGTCTCAGCAGTTATGCGGTTGCATTTCAGTGCGATCTGGCTCTCGATTTTTTGGTATTGCTGCTCTGTGGAGCGCATCGGATCGGTCATCACGGGAGTTGCACCGTGAGCGCTGATCTTCGACTCCTGTAGAATTTGCCGAAGAAGATGTACCACCTCTAGTCGCGTGCGCTCAGTCTCGTCGCGCCTTCGATCGTCCTCAGGTTCTTTTGCCATATCTGCTCCTTTCAAGCTGCCTGTGCCGCTCCGCCTAGGCGGAGCAGGCATTCCTGCAGTTTCTGTGCTTGCTCCTGCGCCTGTGCCGGCATGGTCGCCATCCGCAATCCGGACAGGGCCACCAGGCGCAGTGCTTCGGTCCAGATCCAATGCGTCGAGGTATACAACGCCGGGCCCAGTCTCCGTTCCAACTCGTAGAGCCTTTCCGGACGTACACGGTCAGGGTTGATGAGTTCACAAATCGACCGTTGCCCGAATCCCGGCACTTTTTGGTGCAGCGCCAAGTCGGCGGCCCGCGGCAACAGCGGAAGGGAAGCTAGGATCAGTTCGGCGCTTTCATGGCCTGCCGCGCTGATGGGGTGAAGTTCGGTCCAGGCTGCGGCCAAGTCGTCCCACGGCCCTGCTCCGAATTCCAGTCGGCACATTTGCGCTCCCAGCAGGACACGCAGGAACGCCATCGGGTGTGGATCTCCGGGCAACATCCGAAACACCATGTCGTCGTCTCCGGCCACAACGTCGTGAAGCGCAGCGATCGCAGCGAATCCGCCGTGGACGAAGGCGTGGGTGTCCGCCACAATTTCCGAAGTCCAATTTGCCCAGATATCGGAAACTGGCGACGACCCGCCAAGCCCGTCCCGGTAGCCCTTGGCCAGCGTCTCGGTCCAACCGGTCTGATGAGCAACCTGATGTCCGCACTCGTGAAGAATCGACGTCACTCGGGGCAGATTGTGCAGGGTAACCTTAATTGCCGCCACGGGGTTGTCGGTACCGTCCCACAGTCGCAGGTTTGCTTTCAGGATGGAAGCGCCGAGACCGCGATCCAAATAGGTCAACACTACCGGTGTTCTCTTATCGAGCTGGTCGAGTACCAGGCTCATGCTACGGTAGGCCACGCTGTCGCAAGCCCTCAGGAGGCCGCCCAGGCGCTTGTCGGTCCGCGTCCGGATGGCGTCGGCAAAAAACTCTAGCGTCGTTTCCGTCCGCAGATACTGTAGTCGGCATTCCAAAAGCAGGCGGTTGACGGCTTTGAGTTCTTGCAAAGACAGCGCCGCGCGTAATGCCGCGCGCAGCAATGCTATTTTCTTTTCCAGCCGGTCTGAAGACAGCGCCAGCTCTTGTCTTACGGTGACGCCAAGGTAGCGTTCTAGCTGACCCCAAGCATCTGCCGACGCAAGCTCATCCAAATCGGACAGATTCCGTGTCGCGATGGTCCAATGTGCGACTTGACGGCTGAGTTGCTCGCGCACAGCGGTAACTACGTCAGACATGTATGTGTCCTGAAACGATTTTGATCATGTATTTCGGATCACCCTCGGGGAATGTCGCCGTTCCCGAGACGTTTCCTCGCCGAGCGAAGGCGCTTTTCAGCAACTCCATTCCCGGAGGTGCCTGGAAAATAATCAGGATGGAAATTCCATCCTCGCGTGCCGCAACCGCGGACTCTACTTCTTTCGCGCGCGTCTTCAAAACTTCGTCCAATGCTCCGAGCACCCATTTCAGTAGATGCACCCGCAATTCTGACAAAAGCCGCGCCGGTAAACGCTTCAGCGCTTCACCAGAAACCTGATGCGCCGGTACGTCCGGATGAATGATGCGGACGGCGCCGTGCGCGTGTGGCACCAGCGCCACTTCTAATTTTCGTTCTAACATTTTTCGGAGATCCGCAAGAATCGCGCTCTCCTGGCCCTGCTGGTGCAGCTTCAGCAGCAGCCGCTGCGCGTGCCGCTCTCCCAAGTACAAGCGTGTGCGGATTTCGGCAGCATTGAAATCGAAGGCAATCTTCAGAGAGTTGTGACGGCGGAGCCTCTTGGAACCAGCGGAACTCGGGGCGGCATGCACTCCGTGCATAGCCAGGTGATAAAAGCGATGCCCCGGTTTGATGTGACGGTGACTTTCCATCGCGCGTGGAGAGAAATGACGGCCCAATCCCGGTTCGCCCAGTAGTACTCCCGCCGCATGGTGCGTCAACGGATGCAGGCGTCCATAGGAGGCTTCCTCGGAGCTTCCCAAACCCGGCACGCCAGCTTCTAGTCGCGACAGTTCCGGTAGTGTCGTGCCAGGCATGCTTTCATACAAATGAACGTCCGCGTGAATGTCCGCGCCGGGGGGTTGGCCCATCTGTTCGTCGAGGAATTCTGCCAGAGTCGCGCCGCCGAAAGTCTCGGCGGCTTGCGCTTTTTCTGGTGTGATCCGCGTTTTCAAAACGCGACTGAACTTCTTGTAGCGGATCGGCCCGCAAAGTGGCAAAGCGATCCATGTACCGCGCAATCCGCTCGATTCTCGCAACTCCGGCCTCTCCCGGTAGATTTCTTCACGGAGTACCGGTGGAAAATTCGCTGCTACCGACTGTTCGGCCGCATCGAGAGCTACCCCTTCAAGCATATCTGGATGGTCCAGCAGATATTCGGGTAGCTCGGACACGCGACGGACTGTATCTTCGACTGTAGTAATCACGGCCGATCGCGACGCCGCTGTGGCGTCGTCCGGGGTTGCTTCCAAGTCGATGAGCTTCAGTCCGGCATCCACAATGGCCTGCGACAATGCCGGCGTGTATTGTGGTCCAGCAAATCGCGAAAGCAGCTTACCCAGAAGCTTGGCCAAAAAAGAGACGACGCGCGGCCGACCGATCAGCTTGATTCCCAGCTGTAGGGCGGGTAACAGCGCCGGCAGGAATTCCTCAAACGCCGGTGCGGGATCTTCCCCCTCCGACAATTGATTTAGTTTGTCCGACAATTTCGTACGCGCATGATCCAACTGCGACAAGGAGTGCTCCGGAAGAATCGCGGCTTCGGACGCCATCTGCGCTACTTCCAAATCTTGGGCCTGCGGACTTGGGGCAAACAACATCCTTCCGCAGCGTTCGTGAAATTCTCTCTGGATGTCCTCGGCCTCTGCCGGGAGTTCCTCGGCTTCGCCCGGGATCTCCGCCAAACCGAAATGTTTAGCGATTTGGGTCGCGATGGGCCGCAAGTTTGTCGGAAGTTTGGTGATCGCGGCCCGCAGTACCCGTTCCAGCAACGGTTTGATGATGTCTTTTAGTTTGCTGAGCAGTGGCCCCAAAGCCATCGAGGCCAGTGTTCCCACCCCTTTTTTGGCCAGATCGATCGCTTTTCCTGCCACACGCTTGATGCTCTTCAGCAAACCGCCGAACAAATTCTCGAAGCTTGGCCCCATTTCCTGGCTGGGTGTATATGCTTCAAAGAAGGCGGAAACCTGGTTGGGGTCGGCCTTTCCAAGTGGTGTTTGTCCAAAACGCTGTGCTCCGGTGTCGAGCAGCCGCTCGACCTCTCGCTGTAGAGGATCGAAATGCTGGGCCAGCATGCGTTGTGCGTCCCGAGGGTCGCTGCCGAAGCCGCTTCGATCACAAAGCTCGGAGGCGTCGGAAATGGCTTCGAACAGAGCCTCGTCCAGCTGATTGTCGTGCATCTCCGCTGCGTAGGTCTGGCGTTCGCCCGCCGATGGGTCCGCGGACTCTCCGAACTCGTCGAGTTCATAAACGGATAGAAAAGGACTACCTGAAGAGGCTGTCAGTTTTTGGGTGTCGGAACGAGAGGAGTCCGACGAAAAGCTTTTGACATCGAGAAAAGGAGAGACAGCAGCAGTTTGAGCCACGGATTCCTCCTGCTTGGGCGTGTCTGCGGCTCCCCAAAAATGGGCGGAGTGCATGGGTGCCGCGATGGCGCTGTTTTCTCTGCGGGACCTGTAGTTTCGATAACTGCGTCCGGCGGGCGAGGATTCAGGGCGTTGCCACGAAGAATCTTTGCCTACAGAGCACCACAATGGTGGGCGATCTTGGTGAAATCACTGCAGAAAGTAAATGGAGGTTTCCTGAAGAAATTCGAAATTTGTTGTGAACGCCCAACTGCTGGCTGCGAAAGCAGTTGTCGTCGATTGTAAGTAGGAGTAAGATGTCGTCTCTTTTGCCAGGCGTCCCTATGTCCCCCGAGCCGCTTGAGAAGAATGGTTCCATCCGGTTTGGAAGCGAATACGAACTGGACCTGCGTGCTTACCAGTTGCGCCGGCTCAATCGGCCCCTGCCCCTGGAACCCATCCCGATGGAAATCCTGCGGTTACTTCTCGAAGAGAACGGCCATCTGGTTACCCGTAGCCAGATCGTTGCGCGGATCTGGGGCAACGAGGTGCACGTCGACGCGAGCAGCAGCATCAACGCGGCTGTGGTCAAGATTCGACGTGCCCTGCACGACGATTCCGGGAAGCCGCGGTTTGTCGAGACCATTGCCCGGAAAGGATATCGGTTCATTGCTCCCGTTCAGCAAGGTTCGGCCTTTGCGGAATCGACCCCCGTGGGCTCACCGAGCGAAGGCCGCTCGAACGGGCACGCCGCAAACGCACCGGAATTGGTGACGGCTCCGCTTTCCCTTCGCCAGAGGGTTGTCGAAACCTTTCAGCTCAACCGATGGCAGGCTTACCTCGTGATTAGCCTGCTCCTGGCGTTGGTGATTGTGAGCTCTTTTCCGAGGCTGCGGAACTGGTGGCGATCTTCCTCCGAACCCGTTCATCGCCGCGTCATGCTCGCGGTCCTTCCTTTTGCGAATTTAACCGGAGACGCAGGCGAGGATTATTTCAGCGACGGAATGACGGAAGAGATCATCTCCAGTATTGGCCGAATTGATCCGGAACATCTTGTACCCATCGCTCGCACCTCGGTCATGCGCTATAAACGAAGCCAGGAGCCGTTGCCCCAAATTGGCCGTGAACTCGGCGTGCAGTACGCTTTAGAGGGAAGCGTACGGCGCGATGCCAACGTAGTGCGCGTATTGGTGCGGCTCATTCAGCTGAAGGATCAGACAGAGCTCTGGTCGCGGCAATACGATCGCGAAGTCGGCAATGTTCTGTCACTTCAAGGAGAAATCGCGCAGGAAATTGCCCAGGAACTCCAACCCAAGCTGGTAACCAGTCAATCGAGGCTCAGTGCCGGGAGGTCCGCATCCTCTGAAAGCGAACAATCGTACGAGTCGTATCTCCGTGGCCGCTATTTCCTCGCGAAGCGAACGCCGGAGAGCCTGCAGCGTTCGATCGACTATTTTGAACAGGCGGTGAAAGAGGATAACAACAACGCCCGTGCCTACGCCGCCCTTGCCAAATCCTATGCACTGATTAGCGGCTACAGTGCCCTGCCCCCAGAGGAATACATGCCAAAAGCACGGGCGGCGGCACGGAGAGCGATTGAACTGGATGACGGGTCACCGGAAGCGCATGCGGCCCTCGCGATGATCGCGCAGACCTACGATTGGGACTGGCAAACTGCGGAGAAGGAATATCGCTACGCTATTCAGCTGGATCCCAACTATGCCACGGGGCATCATTGGTATGCCGAATGCCTCGCGTTACAGGGCCATTTTGACCAAGCCATGTCGGAGATCGAGCACGCACGGGTGCTTGATCCACTTTCCTTGATTATCGCCACCGATCGCGGCACTATCCTCTATTTCTCCCGGCACTACGACCTCGCCATCGAGCAGTTCCGCTCTGTTTTGGAAGCGGAGCCAAATTTTCCCCGTGCTCACATGCTGGCCACTGCATATTTGGCGAAGGGAATGTCCACCGAGGCTCTGGCAGACGCGCAAAGCTGGGTTAGGGCCAATGATACGCCCTGGAGCCGGGCCATTTTAGCTTACACATCAGGGCGTTCCGGCCACCCCGAGATGGCTCGGCAGGAAGTAACATACTTGACCAGATTAAGTCGCAATCAGCCAATGGACCCCTTAGCTCTATCGGTGGCTTATTTAGGGCTGGGCGACGAAAAGCAGGCTCTGGCCGAATTAGAGCAGGCATATCGCAAACGGTCCAGTGGCCTAACGGCTCTGAAAGTGGACACGATCTATGATCCCCTGCGCGGCAAGCAACGTTTTAACACTCTCCTCCACCAGTTGAACCTCGAATAGCGGCTTACGGTGTGTGGGTAAGCAAGTTGAACATGGCAGCTAGCGGCGTGTGTCTGCGTCGTTGGGATCGGCTTACCGTCATGTGGTGGAGTTCCGGCCCAGGTTTTGGTGCTTTTCCGAGTCAGCAGCGGTCTGAGGCGCATTACTTTCTGATCCTTTCATTGCGGATCACGACATGAATCCGGTCCCGACGACACTAAAAGTCCAGAGCAAAACTTGGGAGTGGGCCGATCCGGCCGTGGTGGCGATTCTCGCCGCCTTAGGGCTGTCTGGCAACCTCGTAGTCGCCTGGGCGTCACTTAGGCGCAACGAAAACGCAGCCGCGACGCTGCTCGCGAGGACGGATTTGCAGCGCAGCGTTGCTAAGCGATGTTGAGGACGTGGATTGGCATCAGCCTCTCCCAAAGAATGACGCGGACCTTCGGTGACCGGAGGCGCGCCGCAGTGGGCCGATAAAACTGGATAAAAAGCCAATAAAAGCTTCGAGGTGCGTGCTGTGATTCCACAACAGGGAGGCCACCCGATCGCCGCGCTGCAATCCGAGTTTGCGCAATGCTTTGGAAAGCCGCCGCGAACGTTCGTAGAAGGAACCGTAAGTCGAACGAGTCTGAGTCTTGTCCGGTCGGTGCGAAACAAGTTCAATGTCGGGAAACAGCTTGCGGGCCCTTTCTAGGAGCACCGGGAGCACCAAAGGGAAGTCCATCATGGTTCCGCGCATATTGGCCTCCGTGAGGTTCGGCGAGTGCTTCCCCAGTACTAAGAGGGTCCGAAATCGGGCACGCCGGTCTCGAGTGGCTTGCCGGCTATTACTGATCAGAAGTCGAGAACTCGGGGTACCGAATGCGCGGTATGGTTCGATGAATGGAAGATATGCAGGAAACCTAGGTCACGAGCCTTGCTCGTGTCGACCATTTTTCTGGCCTAGTCACTCAGGATCGTTCGCTAGCGTAATATTGATCTGCGTGGTTGACGCGATCGTATTCGGAGGCCTGCTTCAGCACCATGCCAACCAATTCCGGATTGTCAACAAGGGCCACTCTCCTACGAACGTCCCGCCGCGCTCCCCGGGGCGTTCTGCCTGACGGGGCGTTTTCCTGTAAGGAAAGAAGCGCCATCATTGACCAGTGCGACATAAAGGAAGTAGTATCGCTTCATTGTCCCTACCCATTGCCTCGCTCCATTTAGGCTAAATAAGGTCACAACCTAGAAGTCTCGTTTGTACGTAGCATCGCAGTCATTGTCCCCGAGAAAGGCTCGCTGTATGAAAGACCCTCTCTCCGACGCTTTTAGATATGAATTCGCCCGCGCGACGGAGACTGCAAACGTTAAGGAGAAACTTAAAGCGCTGACGGCACAAAGGAATCTGTTATTCGAGCGCTTTTTGAAGAATCCGGCAGATATTCAGTTGGCTTTAGAGATCAAACTCATCGACGATCAGGTCGCGGAATGCAGGGAGCAGATGCGGCGGGAGACAAAAGGGCGAAGGTAGATAACACGCCGCCTCCTAAGGAAGTCAACTCAGCGTTCCGGTTTTTCCGTTTTCTTCGGGGAATTAGGCATCAATTCTCCGGGACAATGCGACGCTGACAGCGGCCAGTCCTCTCTCCTACGAATGTCCCGCCGCCATCCCCGCGCGTTCTGCCTGACGGGGCGTTCTCCTTCGTGCGCCGGCTAAACAAACGCTTGACGCGCCAGGTTAGTGGAGAGTAGCGTACACGCAACACGTCCCAATCCAGATCAGAAAAACCGAACCATGGAGATGAGCATGCAAAAACAACTTGCGACCATAGGTTACTGGCTAGGCTTAATCTGTACTGTACTCGCAGTCATCTTCCGGTTGTTCACCGCTGCGAACATGATTCCGCCTCACATGGGCGTTCCCGGAGGGAACGCTATCTCCTACATGAGTTTCTTGCACGGTGCCGCGTTGTTCTTCTTACTGACGATCGCGAGCTGGTGCGTGACCGAAAAGTCCTAGGGCAAATTCAGCACTCGGCCTGCCTCCGCTCGATAATTCGCGACTGCCGTTCTTGAGAAGAGGTCTTCGCCTCGGCCCGCCTCATTGTTTCCGCTTCGCTCGCTCGACACGGTGGTGGTAGACTCCCCTGCTAACAAGGGACCGGTGCACTCTGCCACGAACGTGTTGCGCACTCCGCCTTCCGCCTAGCGGACTGAGGTCAGGGAAAGCGGTTTGTCGCCGTTTTCTTCGGTGCGCGCCCTCGGCTTCCAGACGAATCTAATCGTTCCGGCGCACAACCTGGTGTTTTGGTGGACAGAGCGACTACCAGCGCCGGAAGAATAATGCACAGTAGCGGAAATGATTTGCAAACCTTTCCTTATGTCGGGAAGATGTCTTTTTCTCGAAACAATCGACCTGGTTATGCTACTCAAAAACAAGCACATAGCTCAGAAATAAAGGGGAACCTGCCCGGCTCCTGGTGACTGAATTGCGAGTCTACCGACAGCGGTTGACGTGTGCGCTTAACTAACCTCGGCGCCGCCTTAAACCCCTGCCTCACTCAGGTCCGTTAATCATCGTCGAATGGTTCGTACTGGCCTCAAGGAAGGCCTGGAGAGAGTGTTCAGTGAAGACCATGGAAGTCATGGACACGACGCTGCGGGACGGGGAGCAGACACCCGGCGTCAACTACACGCCGGACGAGAAGCTGGTTATCGCCCAGGCTTTGCTGCAATGTGGTGTGAATGCCATTGAGGTTGCTTCGGCTCACATTTCGAATGGCGAAGCACACGCGGTGCAGTGCATCACCAAGTGGGCGGACGCTCACGGTTTGTTGGATCGAATTGAGATCTTAGGCTTTGTGG
>Ga0335073_10016215_pt1 | contig 10406 bp, 9 predicted proteins | sample Lox_Sample_22_FD_207093 | JGI IMG/M metagenome (GOLD analysis project Ga0335073, IMG submission 207093) | Soil microbial communities from Loxahatchee National Wildlife Refuge, Florida, United States - Lox_Sample_2.2 | ecosystem: Environmental > Terrestrial > Soil > Wetlands | place: USA: Florida... | reverse complement strand
CCCACCAGTCGGCCATCTTTCTATCACTTCGACGACTTCCTATCAGTTATGACTATTTTAGAGGCGAATTAAACGTTTCAAATGTCACTTAACTGATAGAGAGATGAAAAAAGTGGTCACAACCGATAAGAAGATGCCGCGGACCGGGGTGGGGGACGCGGCACGGAGGCGGGAGTGACCGGCGTGGCATTGGACAGCGCGTGGGATGGCACGAGGGCCGCGACCGGGGTGGGGGGACGCGGCACGTGCTGCGGCCCGGGGCGGGCGCGGCCCGGGGGCTGGGGCGGGCGCGGCGAGGGGGCTGCGGGCGGTGGGCGGTGGGCGGTGTGCGGCGGAAGGCGGGGGCAACCGGGCCGGTAGCTGCGGCGTCTAGGAGGAAGGTCCGGGTCGTCGGTCCTGCCGCCGCGCTCTTAAGGTGTGGTAACCATTGATGTACCCCACGAATACCCTCGGGGACGCGCCACCGATCGGTGATGGCATTACCTTCGGCGGCGCTGGCGTTGCGCTCACCACGGTTCCGGCACGGCTACCGCGGGCGACGCGGACACAGGGAGGACGACCCGTGGGCACGGACGCGAGCGCGGAGACCGGCCCGTACTCGACTGTGTCCTCCGGCACGGGCGCCCGGCAGGCGCTCGCGGAGCAGTTGTTCTCGGCCAACTACCCGAAGCTGGCCGGCTGGGTGCGCCGGCTCGTGGACGACGACGACACCGCGCACGAGATCGCCTCCGAGGCGTTCGTCCGGCTGCTGTCCAAGTGGACGAGCCCCGCCAAGCTGGACAACCCGCAGAGCTACCTGTACATGATCGCCACCAACCTGGTCAGGGACCACTGGCGCAAGACCGAAAGGGAGCGGCGGGCGATGCGGTCCGTGACCGCGGGCGTGGAAGCCGAGCCGTTCTCCGACCCGGCCCAGGACGTCGACGTGCGCGAACTCATCCAGCGGCTGCCGGCCCGGCTGCGCGACCCGTTCCTGCTGCACTACTACGCCGGGTTCGGGATCCGGGAGATCGCGGTGCTGCTCAAGCGGCCGGAAGGCACGATCAAGGCCGACCTGTACCACGCGCGGGCGCGGCTGAAGGAGGCGCTGGCGGAGCGCGGCGCCGGCCGGAAGCCGGACCCTGGCCACGGAGTGAGCGGACGGAGGCCGGCCGATGGCACATGACGACCAGCGCGACCCGCTCGGCAACTGGCTCGACCAGCAGATCCGGCCGCTGCCGCCCCCGCCGGGCACCTTCGAGCTGATCACCCGCCGGGCGCGCCGCCGCAAGCTGCGCAAGCTGGCGGTCGCCGTCGGGTCCGCCGCCGCGGTGGCGGCGGCGGTGGTCATCGCCGCCCCGCCGCTGCTCTCACTGCGCGTCACCCCCTCCCAGGAGGCGGCCGACGGCGGTACCGCCGCCAACCGGGCCACCGCCGGCGGCGGCACCGAGCAGCCGAACGGGTCAGCGACCAAGGACACGACGCCGGGCCCGGCGACCCCGTCCGGCCAGGCCGGGCCGCCGGCCGGCCCGGTGCCGGCCAACTTCCAGCCGGTGTCGGTCACGTTCGTCAGCACCAGCACCGGCTGGGTCATCGGGCAGGCCGGAACGCCAGGGGAATGCGCCAACGCGACCGACCCCTACATCTGCACGTCGATCGCGCGCACCGACGACGCGGGCAAGACCTGGCACGGCACCCCCGCGCCCGGCGCCACCGGCCCGAACGGCGCGCGGGGCGTCAGCGGGATCCGGTTCCTCGACGGGACGAGCGGCTGGGCGTTCGGTCCCGAGCTGTGGGCCACGCACGACGCGGGGAAGACCTGGACCCAGGTGAACACGAACGGCGCCAGGGTCACCGACCTGGAGACCGCCGGCAACCAGGCGTTCGCGCTGTGGGCCACGTGCTCGGGCACGGGCTCGGTGGCCTTCGCCGCCGACTGCACCAGCTATACGCTGATGACCACGACCGCGGGCAGCGACAGCTGGACCCCCGTGGGCGGCGCGACGAGCGGGCTGACGCTCGGCGGCGCCGCGACCTCGGCGGTCCTCGCGCTCACCGGCACGACCGGCTACCTGCTCGGGCCGGACGGCACGCTGTACTCCGGCCCGCTCGGCGGCGCCTGGCAGAAGACGGGGACCGCGCAATGCGAGCCAGGTCCCGCGGCTCCCAGCGGGCTGCCGGGCGGCGCGCTGCTCGCCCTGGCGAACTCCACCACCGTGATCGTCGCCTGCAACGCGACCACCGGCGTCCAGGTGTACACGTCCACCGACAGCGGCGCGACCTGGGCGACCCAGCCGGCCAGCGCCTGGTCGGCGGTGGGCGACCAGGCGAGCGCCACCTCGCTCGCCGCCGCCCCGAACGGGACGCTGACGCTGGCGGCGGGAAACGGGATCTACGTCCTCCCGGCGGGCGCGTCCCAATGGACGCGGGCGCAGGTCGCCAGCGCGCCGGCCGGCGGCTTCACCTACGTCGGCATGACCACGAACGAGCAGGGCGTGGCGGTGCCCGCCGACGCCTCGCTGCACGAGATCTGGATGACGTTCGACGGCGGGCAGACCTGGACGCCGGCCACCTCCATCACGCCGGGGAACTAGCCCGCCGAGCGGTCAGTCCTCGGTGAAGTCGCCGGCGGTCAGCCGCAGGCCGCGCAGCAGCGCGAAGATGCCGTCGCGCTCGGCCTCGGAGTACTCGGCCATGCCGAACTCGGCGGTCATCAGGTCCCTGGTCGCCACCCGCACCGCGTCCCGGCCGCGCTCGGTGATCTCCGCCAGCCGGCCCCGGCCGTCGTCGGGGTTCGGCCGCCGGACCACCATGCCCTGCGCCTCCAGCCGGTCGACGGTGTTCGTCACCGACGTCGGGTGCACCATGAGCCGTTCGCCCATCACGCGCAGCGGCAGCGCCCCGGCGCGGCTGAACGACAGCAGCACGAGCGCCTCGTACCTGGCGAAGGTCAGCCCGTAGGGGCGGAGGATCGCGTCGAGTTCGGCCAGCAGGATCTGCTGGGCGCGCATGATCGAGGTGACCGCCGCCATGGCCGACGACGGCCCGAACCGGTGCTGCCAGATATGCGCCGCCCTGTCGATCGGGTCGAAGGGCAGCCCAAGCGCTTTCCGCACACCCGAAACATTACGCACGGGCGGGAACGACGGGTACGTTCGGGATAATCGAACCGGGAACCCGATGCCCGCCAGCAGCTCTTCGGCCGCCTCGTGCGGGGCGCGGCTGCCGTCCGCCACCCGCGCGGCGAGCTCGTCAGGCACCCGCAGCCTGCCGCGCACCGCGCCGAACGCCAGCGCGGCCACCTCGTCCCGCGCCCTGGCCAGCCGGCGCCTGTCCCGCTCGCCGCTGTCCGCCAGCCACGCCCAGTGCCGGTCGAGCTGCCTGACGAGCTCGTCGATACCCTCACCCGCGGTCGCGACCGTGGTCACGATCGGCGGCTTCCACGCGCCGCTGGCGAGCGCCACCATGGCGCGCAGGTCGCGCACCGCCGCCTGGGTGTCGGGCCGGTCCGCCTTGTTCACCACGAGCACGTCGGCGGCCTCCAGCACGCCGGCCTTCGCCGCCTGGATCGAGTCGCCCATCCCGGGCACGACGAGCACCACGGTCGTGTCCGCGGCCGAGGCGACCTCCACCTCCGCCTGCCCCACGCCCACGGTCTCGACGAGGATGACCTGGTAGCCGGCCGCGCCGAGGACCCGGATCGCCTGCGGCGCCGCGGCGGCCAGCCCGCCGAGCTGACCACGGCTGCCCATCGACCTGATGAACACCCCCGGGTCGGTCGCGTGGTCCTGCATCCGCACCCGGTCCCCGAGCAGCGCCCCGCCGGAGAACGGGGAGGTGGGGTCCACCGCGAGCACCGCGGTCTTCAGGTCGCGATCGCGGAACGCCCGGATGAGGGCGCTCGTCACCGTGGACTTGCCGGCTCCCGGGGAGCCGGTCAGGCCGATGACGCGGGCCGTGTCCGCCGGGGGCTTGAGGTCTTTGACTACCGAACGGGCCCGTTCGTCCCCGTCCTCCACCAGGGAAAGCAGCCGGGCGAGGGCGCGCGCGTCCCCGGCGTTCACCCGGTCCGCGAGGCTGTCTGAGTTCAGCGCGGTCACGGAACTCGCAGCAACAGGGCCGAGCCCTGGCCACCGCCGCCGCACAGCCCCGCCGCGCCGAGCCCGCCGCGGCGGCGGCGCAGTTCGTAGACGAGGGTCAGCGCGATCCGCGCCCCTGAGGCCCCGAGCGGGTGGCCGAGCGCGATCGCCCCGCCGTTGACGTTCACCATGTCGGGGCCGACGCCGAGCTCGCGCATCGACTCGATGCCGACCGCGGCGAACGCCTCGTTGATCTCGATCAGGTCCAGGTCGCCGACCTCGCGGCCGGCCTTGCGCAGGGCCTTCTTGATCGCGTTCGCGGGCTGGGAGTGCAGCGAGTTGTCTGGGCCGGCCACCGTGCCGAACGCGCCGACCTCGGCGAGCACTTGCGCCCCGAGCCGGTCCGCCGCCTCCCTGGACGCGACCACGAGGGCGGCGGCGCCGTCGGAGATCTGTGAGGAGGAGCCGGCGGTGATGGTGCCGTCCGCCCCGAACGCGGGTCGCAGCCTGGCCAGCGACTCGACGGTCGTGTCCCCGCGGATTCCCTCGTCCTGGGTGAAGGCGGCTCCGCCGCTTCTTGCTGTTATCTCGACGGGGACGATCTCCTCGGCGAAGACGCCGTCCTTCGTGGCCCGCGCGGCCCGCTGCTGGGAGCGCGCGGCGAACTCGTCCTGCTCCTCGCGGGAGATGCCGAGCTTCTTGTTGTGCCGTTCGGTGGACTCGCCCATCGACAGCCCGTCGAAGGCGTCGGTCAGCCCGTCGAGAGCCATCGAGTCGAGCATCTCGACGGCGCCGTACTTGTAGCCCTTCCGCGAGTTCTTCAGCACGTGCGGCGCGTTGGTCATGGACTCCATGCCGCCCGCCACGACGACCTCGTACTCGCCCAGCCTGATCAGGTCCGCCGCCTGGGCGATGGCGTCGAGGCCGGACAGGCAGACCTTGTTGACCGTGGTGGCCGGGGTGCTCATCGGGATGCCCGCCTTGACCGCGGCCTGCCTGGACGTGATCTGGCCGGCCCCCGCCTGCAAGACGTGCCCCATGATCACGTAGTCGACCAGGCCGGGGTCGGCCCCCGCGCGGTCGAGCGCGGCCTTGATGGCGAAGCCGCCGAGATCGGCGGCCGGGAAACCCGCGAGGGATCCGAGCAGGCGGCCGATCCCGGTGCGCGCTCCGCCGATGATCACTGGGTCGCCCATGGCCGGCCTCCTGAGTCGTGCTTGGGTGTCTCTTTGTCAAGATACCTATCATGCTGCTGCGAATCGATCATGTGGGCGTCGCCTGCCGCTCGCTGGAGGCCGCGATCGAGCGGTACACGTCTGTCTTCGGGCTCGCCGTGGTGAGCCTGGAGACGAACGCGGAACAGGGCGTGCGGGAGGCGATGATGGCCACCTCGGAAGGCTCGTCATACGTGCAACTGCTCGAGCCGCTCGGCGACGACACACCGGTGGGCCGGTTCCTGGCGCGCCGCGGCGAGGGGGTTCACCACGTGGGCTACGCCGTCGCCGACGTGGCCGCGGCGCTCGAGACGTTCGGCGGCCGGGGGGTGCGGCTGATCGACGAGCGGCCGCGACACGGCTCGATGGGCGCCTCGATCGCGTTCCTGCACCCGGCCGGTCTGGGCGGCGTGCTGACCGAGCTCGTGCAGCCCCGCGCGGCGGATGAACCGTGATTTTCCGGGCCGGGGGGCTGGGCTTCGCCGGATCGCCGGGGCCTCTAGACTGACGAAGTCAGGCATACAGAAGCCGACGCCGGGATTGGGTGTCCGGAGAACCCCGAAGTGCCCACAGAATCGGCTAAGGCGGAGTAATGTGCCTGTCACTGGGCGAGAAAATCGCCGGAGTCTGCGATGCAGCGCCATTGTCCTCCCCGGGCTGATCAGCCGGGCTGAGGGTTTGGGGGGTGCGGTCTCGCTGACCGTCGGTGATGTTCCGGCCGCTGACCCCGCGTGCTGTCCCCCCGTCTAGCCAGGATCCAGGATTAGGCCACATGCAATCGGATATTGACGCTCAACTGACCAACTTTTTTGAAGACACTCCGCCGCGCGACTTCGCCAAGGTGATGCGCGGCTACGATCCGCATCAGGTTGACGAGCACATCCGGCAGCTCGCCAACGAGGTCCGCCGGCACCAGGAAGACGCGCTGGCCGCGCGGCGTGATCTGACGGACGCACACCGTCAGATCCAGGAGCAAGAGCGGCCAACGTATTCCGGGCTCGGCGCGCGCATCGAGCAGCTGCTGCGGCTCGCCGAGGAGCAGGCCACCGAGCTCGTCCAGGCCGCCAGGTCCGAGGCCAACGAGATCAAGGCCGCCGCGAAGGTTGACGGCGCGGAGCTGCGGGCGGCCGCCGAGAACGAGGCCGCCGAGCTGCGCGCCACCGCCAAGCGTGAGACCGACGAGGTACGCGGCTCCGCGGAGCGCGAGGCGGACTCGATCCGCACCGCGTCCCGGCGTGAGGCGGACGAGCTGACCAGCACCACCGAGCGCGAGGTCGCCAAGCTGCGTGCCACCGCCGACCACGAGGTCGCCGAGAAGCGCGCCGCGACCGAGCGGGACATCGCCAAGCTGCGCACCACGACCGAGCGCGAGGTGGCCCAGCTCAAGGCGGCGGCCAAGCGCGAGCGTGACGAGATCCTCACCACATCCAAGCGCCAGGCCGACGAGATGCGGTCCCAGGCGCAGCGGATCCTCGAGGAAAGCGAGGCGCAGCGGGCGCAGGCCGAGGCGGAGTTCGAGATCCAGCTCGCGGCCCGCCGCGAGGAGGCCGAACGCCAGGAGGCCGAGCGGCTCGCCGCCGCGCAGGCCGCGACGCAGAAGCTGGTCTCGGAGGCGGAGCAGCGCGCGTCGACGGCCGAGCAGCGGGCCGCCAAGGCATCCGCGCAGGCGGACCAGACCAGGCGGGACGCCGACCAGCACGCACGGCAGCTGGTCAGCAACGCCAAGAAGAACGCCGACCAGATCGTCGCGCAGGCCAAGGCGCAGGCCGAGGCGCTGCTCACCGAGGCGAGGACCGACGCCGAGCGGCGCCGGGTCACCGCGCAGCGCGAGGTCGACGAGCTGACCAGGCAGAAGGACAACATCGCCAGCCACCTCGCGCAGGTGCGCCAGCTCCTCGGCGGGCAGCTCGGCGGTGCGATCCCGAACATGGATCCGTCCGTCGGCGCGCCCCAGGCCAAGCAGGCCATCACCGAGAGTGCGCCGCCGCCCCACCCGGCATCCCCGGGCAACGGCGGGCCCGCGCCGCAGGCGACCCAGGCGACCCAGGCGGCTCAGGCCGCCCCCCGGCCGGCCGGGAACGGCGCCGCCACCGCCCAGGCACCCCGGCCGCCGGCCAGCAACGGCGCGCCCGTGGCCGCCGCGGCGCCGGCGCCCGCGCCCGCGCCGAAGGCCGAGGCCAAGTCGGAGAACGACGAGGACTGGTGGACCGAGTTAGGGTTCATCGCCGCTTAGCGCACAGTGCCCCGGCCCGGTGGGCCGGGGCACTGTGCGTTGTCGCGCGGCTAGGCGGCGGAGGTGAGGCCGCCGTCGATGAGCAGGACCTGGCCGGTCATGAAGGACGAGGCGTCGCTGGCCAGGAAGACGGCCGGGCCTGCCATCTCCTCCGGCCTCGCCCACCGGCCCATGGGGACGTTCGCGATCGTCGCCTGCCCGCCGTCGGGGGTCTCCCACAGCATCCGGTTGAGCTCGGTCGCGGTCCAGCCGGGGCAGAGCGCGTTCACCCGGACGCCGGTCCGGCCCCACTCGCTGGCCAGCGTCTTGGTCAGCGAGATCACCGCGGCCTTGGCGACCCCGTACGGGGCGAGGAACGGCGTGGCGGCCAGGCCCGCCGCCGAGGCGACGTTGATCACCGAACCGCTCCCGCGGGCCGTCATGTGCGCCCCGGCGGCCTGGCAGATCCACATGGTGGCGTCCAGGTTGAGCCGCAGCACCTTCTCCCAGCCGGACAGCCGCATGTCGAGGAACGGGACGGCGAAGTTCGCGCCGCCCGCGTTGTTGACCACGATGTCGAGGTGGCCGAGCCGGGTTATCGCGGTCGTCACCACCCCGGCGGCGGCCTGCTGGGTGGCCAGGTCGGCCGGGATCTCGACGGCCTCCCGGCCGAGGTCCCTGATATGCCTGCCGGTCTCGGCGAGCCCGTCCGCGCCGCGCGCGCTGACGGCCACGTCCGCGCCCGCCGCGGCGAGCCCGGCCGCGATGACCCGGCCGATGCCCCGCGACGCGCCGGTCACGAGAGCCTTCTTGCCCGCCAGGCTGAACTGGTCCAGCGTCACGGCGCTTCCTCCCATTCGGTGGGCAGCGCGCCGCCACGCAGCGCCGCCGGGTTCACCGTCCGCACGATCTCGTCCAGAACGACGCGGACGTAGTTCTCCCCCACCCACAGGTGCTTGGCGCCGTCGACGCCGATCACGGTGGCCTTCGGCACCCGCGCGAACCGCTGGCGCGCCTCGTCCGGTCGCAGGTAGTCATCAAGCTCGGGCACCAGGACGGTCAGCGGCTTGCCGGCCGCGGCCCAGGCGTCCAGGTCCTCGTCGGTGGCGCGGCGCAGCGGCGGCGACAGCAGAATCGCGCCCTCGACCTGCGGCAGCACGCCCCACTTCAGCGTCAGCTCGGTGCCGAACGACCAGCCGAGCAGGTAGATGTGCGGCAAGCCGGCGGCCACGGCGTAGCCGACGGCGGCCGCAACGTCGTGGCGTTCCGGCTCGCCGCCGCCGAACTCGCCCTCGCTCTTGCCGTGGCCGGACTCGGTGCCCCTGGTGTTGAACCGCAGCACGGCCACGTCCGCCAGCGCGGGCAGCCGGAACGACGCCTTCCTGATGACGTGGCTGTCCATCATCCCGCCGTGCGTCGGCAGCGGGTGCAGGCAGACGAGCGTGGCGGCCGGGTCACGGTCCTGCGGCAGCGCCAGCTCGCCGATCAGCTTCAGCCCGTCCGCGGTCGTAAGGGTGATCGGCGTCCGCCTGGCAGGCAAGACCGTAGCAGCCCTGATCTGAATCACGGTGTCCTCTCGGGGTAACGTCAGCCGGGACGGCGGTGCAGCCGCCGCTGCCAGCACACGGTGTGCCAGTGCCGCCGGGAGGCCACGCCGGCGTGCGCCGGCCACACCACGACGTGTGCTGTACCAGGGTGGATCTCCTGGTCGCAGCCGGGGCAGCGGTACGCCTTGACGGCCCCCGCGCCGGGTACCTGACGTAGTACCCAGTCACCGTCCGGCCACTCCTCGACGCGCTCAGGCCCGAGCGGCGCGGCCGGGACGGCGGGCTGGGGTCGCCGGGTCTTGCGCGGACTCACGACTTCAACCCTATCGGCGTGCCGGTGCGTTGCGATTGGCACTACAGTGCGTTCGTGCGGCTCGTTATCGCCCGGTGCAGCGTGGACTACGACGGCAGGCTCACCGCGCACCTCCCCTCCGCCCTCCGGCTCCTCATCGTCAAGGCCGACGGGTCCGTCCTCGTGCATTCGGACGGCGGCTCGTACAAGCCGCTGAACTGGATGTCGCCGCCGTGCCGGCTCACCGAGCAGCCGGACAAGTGGACCGTCACCAACAAGGCCGGCGAGACGCTGACGATCACCATCACCGAGACGATCAGCGACACCTCGGCCGACCTCGGCGTGGACCCGGGCCTGGTGAAAGACGGCGTGGAGGCGCACCTGCAGGAACTGCTCGCCGTCCAGCTGCACATCCTGGGCGATGGCTGGCGGCTCGTCCGGCGGGAGTACCCGACGCCCATCGGCCCGGTGGACATCATGTGCCGCGACGCCGACGGCGCGCACGTGGCGATCGAGATCAAGCGGCGCGGCGAGATCGACGGCGTCGAGCAGCTGACCAGGTACCTGGACCTGCTCAACAGGGACCCGCTGCTCGCCCCGGTGCACGGGATCTTCGCGGCTCAGGAGATCAAGCCACAGGCCCGCGTCCTGGCCGCCGACCGCGGCATCCGCTGCGTCACGCTCAACTACGACACGATGCGCGGCATCGAACCGGACAACACGCTTTTCTAGCGCCGTTCTGCCCCGCGGAAGCATTCATCTTTTTATCACTTCCACGACTCCCTATCAGTTCCGTAGGGATAAACCGAATAAATCGTTCGTGAAAATGGTCCGAAGTGATAGATAGATGGCCAAGGGTCATAAGTGATAGAAAGTTTGACCACGTGCGGGTAGCGTCCCCTCGGTCGCACGATCGGTGCTGGCAGAATCTGCCAGCCGCCGCGATCGGCACGGCAGCGACTGTCGATTGCGCAATCGACACTGATAGAGCCGATCGGCTGCGCATTGACCGGCGCTAGCCTGGCCGCGGCGCTGCCTTACGTTCGGGCTCGGTGACGCTGGGGGCTGTGTGACTGGCGGGGC
>Ga0335073_10016212_pt1 | contig 10408 bp, 8 predicted proteins | sample Lox_Sample_22_FD_207093 | JGI IMG/M metagenome (GOLD analysis project Ga0335073, IMG submission 207093) | Soil microbial communities from Loxahatchee National Wildlife Refuge, Florida, United States - Lox_Sample_2.2 | ecosystem: Environmental > Terrestrial > Soil > Wetlands | place: USA: Florida... | reverse complement strand
GGCAGATCCACATAAACAACATCAAACCACGCGTTGACGCACTCCGAATGCCGGACTTACAACGCGACATAGGAGTTTCCAAATGAGCTTAATCGATCGCGCGATTTTGGCGAGCCGCAAGAGAACAGACCATGACCCTTCGCTGGCCAACAAGCCGGCTCCAAAGATAGCCATCCTGACGTGTATGGACCCCCGCCTGAACCAACTGCTTGAATGGCTGGATATCAAGCCCGCCGACGCAGATGTGATCCGGAACGTCGGAACCGCGGCAACGGAAGATGTTGTGCGCTCTCTCATGTTTTCCATTCACGTTCTGGGTGTTCGAGAGCTCATGATCGTCGGACACACCGGCTGCGGAATGGAGATGTTCTCCGAAGAAGAATTCGAGAAGCACCTTCATACCCAATGCGGCGTGTGGGCAGTGGCTCCCGACAAATTTCATTGCTATTCCGACGTGAATTGGCAGACCCAGAAACAGGTTCTTAAACTAAGGTCGCACCCTTGGATACCCTCGAGCGTAATCATTCGTGGATTCGTTTTTGATTTGGCAACGGGCAAGCTGAGCGAAGTAACTCCGAAGGACGAAAGCGCCTTCGACCTTACACACAAGAAAGCAAGCTAGCGCAGGAGATGGGGCTCGGAGAACGGCCCCGATCCGGGGCGTTTTCGTGTGCGAAGTTAGCACTCGGTGCGCAGAATAAGAAGAGAGGAAATCATCTTCTGACAGATATCGGCAATCGCCTGGGAGATCGGGGAGTTTTGGCCTTCGAATGTTTGCCGTAGTAACCGGATGGAATCATCGCCGATGGGCGCAGGAGGCCCTTCTTCTTGCGCGATCCATGAGGCAACGTGCATGAGTTGATCGCTAAACTCCTTGAGAAATCGGTCGAGCGCCTGAGATTGATGCTGCGCTAATGCAGAGCCGGCCCGCACGCGATGGGCGAGAAGACTGAGCTCCAGCAGATAGATCAAGCGCAACTCCGGCTGAGATCTCTGAATCCGTTCACACTCACCAACGTCCTTCTGGCGCCGATTGCGAAATTCATATTCGAAACGCACGGCGTCGGTCTGCGATTCCAAACTCGCGAAGTTGTCGTTGATCTGGCTACGGAGGCGGCTGCACGGCGAAACGCCGGCAGCCCTGTCGGGTGCGGGCGGGCATAATCCAAGCTGTGCCAGCATCCGCATGTTCCGCACCAGCAGTTTCTGCAACAGTTCCTCATCGCTCTTCGTCCCGAACCGGTCGAAGATTAGGCCCATGGCGAGAATACCCAATAACACACCCATTGCCTTATCGCGGGCAATCGTGAGGTTGGTCTGGATGTGGGAATCCTGCAGGTTGACGAAGTAAAAGGAGAGCGCCATCTGGACGCCGAAAAAGGAAAGCCGCGGACTGGATGTGGCAAACCACGCGGCGATCGCGGTTGCCAACGCAAAGAAAACGGCGAACCCGAAGATGCTGTCGATACCGGGCAAAATCAGAATTTGCGCCGAAATCCCGAGGACCAGCCCTCCGGCTACAAAACCGGCAAGACGGAGAAACTGCGCCTGGAGCGACATGCCGACAGTGGTCAGCGCGGTCACGATGCAGGTAATCACGCAGGTCTGGCCGATGCCGGGCCAGTCGACCGCGTTATACAGAAAGTAACAAAGAGAAGCCGCCATGCAGCCGGCAAAAGCGAAGCGTAGATACTCCGGATTCTGGAATGCATCAGGTACAAATACAGCGCGCCACCAGTCTTGTTGAAGCGCTTTCTGCGAGCTATCGAGGATGTCATCGCGTTGAAAGACTTCGGTGATGAGTGCGACGGTTCGTTCCATCTCCTGAAGCATAGGGAGCGCAGACGACGGCGGCCCCTCGAGTTCAGAAGAAGAAGGGGAAATACCACCGGACTCGCGGAGTTCTGCCCGAATCGCTCTGAGCCTTTCAGCAAGGGCCTGCAGGCGAATCGCGTCTTCGCCGCTGGTCCGGGTGGGGGTGGGCGCGAGATCCGCGGCAAGAGCAATGAGTCGGCCCGCAAGCGAGATGAGGGCGCTGCGACGGGCGCGCCTGGCCGGGTCCAGACCCTGGCGCTGTAACGATACTCTGAGCCGGCCAGCGCCGATCATATGATACTGAAGAACCCGGTCGTGGATCGACTTCGACGGCGCGCGCTGACCGGCAATGCTTTCCGCCAGCTCCTGCACCGCGAGTAACATATCGTCGATTGATGCGATGAGCGGATCGGAGCGATCGAAGATGCGGTAGATCGCTTCAGTTCCCAAAGTGACGCCGGCGCCGACGGCGATGATCACGATCGGCCACAGAGTACTTTCCACTTGAACCTCGCTTGGCAGGGAGCGGTCCCAAAGCGGCAGGGTAATGCCAATCGGAATAGCGAATGTTGCTGCCGCTACATAGTTTGTCGCGGTGCGGATGACGAAGAAGACCAGAAACAGGCTCCCGATGACCCAGAAGAAATGAGTGAGGGGATAATCGCGGAACAGCATCATGCCGAGCAAAGTGTAGAGGCTCGCGGTGACGAATCCAAGGACGACGATTCGCCCCCCATTCCAGGTGGCGGCGAGATTCTCGCGAGCCAGGAGAATTGCATAGAGGGCGGCGAGAAACGCATTCGGAATGCGGAAGGTCACCACGATGATCATGGCCAGCGTGGCCGTGACCGTCATGCGGATGACCGTGTTGACGCGCCCTGGATACGGAGCAACTTCCCACCGGATGAATTCCCGAAACCAGTGCCAGGATATGACTGGGCCCATTTGCTGAACGCGAATTTGAGCGGCGCGGGTCGCCATATCATGGTTTCCGTTTGTATCCACGGATCACCACAACTGCAGATTCCCCAAGACGGATGCCGTCGGAAGGCGGCGCCTCAATCCGGATGCGGACCGGGTAGCGGCTGGCCAGGTGTACCCAGCTCAGAGTGCGTTGTACATCGGGCAGGCCGGAGGTGATTCGGCCCAGGATCGAAGGATCGGGTATAACACCGTACCCGGTGCTCTCGACAACGCCCGTAAGTCGCAATCCCGGATCAGACATAAGGTACACGTCCGCAGTCATCCCCGGCTGGATATACCTCAACTCGGTCTCACGGAAATTCGCAAGAACCCACCAGACACGAGTGTCGATGAGCGTGAAAATCTCTTGTCCTATATGGGCATAGGCGCCCTGAGAAATGACGAGGTTGGTTACGCGTGCGTCGAATGGGGCATAGACGCGGCATTCGTTGTAGTTGTATTGGGCGTTGGCTATCGTAGCAGCCCGCCCCTGCCGTTGGGCCACGAGGGGATCGAGGGTAAGTACGCTCGATTGGGATTGATGAAACTGTGCCGTACTCTGATCTGCCGAGGCCTCGGCCTCTGCCAGAGCGTCTCGCGCGGCGTTCAGGTGGGCCCGGTTGAGAGCCAATTGCGACTCGGCTTCATGCACAGATTCCGCATCGGCTCGCTCTGTCGTTCGTGCCTGATCCACTTGATCGACAGTAACGAACTGCTTGACGAGCAGCGGTTCGACGCGGTGCAGGTTGTTTTGGGCATATTCCCACTCGGTCTTGGCCCGATCCAGCGCAGCCTCAGAGTGGGCGACGTCGGCCTCTGCCTCGCTGATCGAGGCTTGCGCCCGGTCGACGTTGGCGCTGGCGCTGCGGGTTGCCGCCCCGGAAGCGGTGACAGCGTGCACCTCGGCACGAATGCGCCGCTGTTCGTCGACGATCTGACCTTCGAGTGCGGCTTGATCCGACACAGCGTGGTCAAGGGCATACTTATATGGCCGATCATCGATTTCGAAAAGCAGATCGCCCTGCTTAACGCGCTGATTATCGGTGACGTTCAGGTGCAGTATGGGCCCTTCGACAACGGGGGCGATACCGATGTAGTTGGCAAAGATTTCGGCGTCGTCAGTTTGGGGGTGCCGAGTTGAGACCGAGTAGACAGCAACCAAACCGACGATCGCCAGCAGAACCATGGTTGCGGTGAGGCCGCGACCATACGCACGCAGTCTTGCCAGGCGATCGTCCTGCTCGAATTGGTCAGTGTCTTGGTTCGGCATCGCGTTTTCCTAGCTATAGAAAAGCAGCCAGAGCATGCACGCGAGAAAGATCGCCATGCTGAGATACAAAAGCACAGGTGCAGCCAGGTGTTCGGCAACCGCAGTGCGGGCGATCAGGACACGTGCGCACGCCGCTATTACCAGACCACCTACGGAACAGAAGATCCATGCGGGGAAAAAAGACCCGAAGATGCTGTATTCGGGCCCGTGGGAGCAACCGGCCAAAAGCAGTGGCACCGCCAGAGATAGACGACCGGGGGAGCAACGTGGGGTCATCCGGCGTCGATCGCGTTGCGTCGATTCGGAATTCATGCGAGGCAGACCCCATCCTTGTCGAATATTCACTCTTCGCCGATGCGACCTGGTAGCGCCGGCCTTCCCACGGTCAATAAGAATCCCAGAATCAACTCTCGATTGAGCCACATACCCGAGGGTTAAATCTATTGGACGAAGGTATCGATTAATACCTTCGCACCGGTTGGTCGCGTCGGCGCCCACGCATTTTGATCGTGAACACTTGGGATAGATGCTCGAGAGTGCGATCGGCGAAACGGCGTCAAACCTCGTGAAGTTGCTGAAAAGAAAGCCGGCCGATTTAGCCCGTGAAGATGATCTCGGCCAATACTTTGGAATCGATCGATACGTTCGTCCAATAGACCCGCTTCCGTGTTTCTGTCTTAATCGCTGGTGTGCACGACAGGTTTGCTTTCCAATTCGCCAAATGCAGCGCGTGCCGGCGTGTTGCCGGGAATCATCCGGAAGAAGTTTCGCTTGATCGAATACAATCCATCGTTGACTGTTCCATTCTTCTTGCTGCTTCTCGCTTTCTCGGCGGCGCGAGGTCTTGGGCAATGTGCCGGCAAAGTATCTTCGCCGGCAGCCGTCTTGGACTGCGCGATTCGCGAAACTCCTCGTGAAGGGAAAGCGATTCTCGATTCCTCTCATCCCTACACCTTGGCCGAACTGATCGACGTTGCGGAGGATCACAATCCCGACGCGCGCACGATTTGGGAGCGCGCAAAACAGAAGGCCGGCGAACTCGGCCTGGCAAAGAGCGCCTATTATCCCGACTTAGATGGTTTAGCAGTCTTCGGCGATGAGAGATTGATCAATCCATTTCCGGAGCCGCTGGCTCCTCGTGGTTACGTCATGGTCGAGCTGCCCGTTGTCCGGCCTGAAATCACGCTCCAATATCTCATCTTTGACTTTGGGAAACGTAAAGCGAACGTAGATTCCGCGAAAGCGGATGAATTCGCGGCGGGTGAAGACGTGATTAAGGTGAATCAAGCGTTGGCGTTTCGCGTCGCCACTGCGTATTACCAACTGGTCACCGCACAGGAAAAGTTGCAGGCCGCAAAGGACACGCTCCGAACCGCACAAACGACGCAGGACGCGGCTGAAAACAGACTGAACAACGGTCTTGCAACTCTGCCCGACGTTCTGAACGCCCGGGCCGAAACGGCACAGGCTGCGTTCGACGAGGAATCCGCCGATGGAGACGAAAAGATTGCCCGCGTAACGCTGACTGAAGCGGTGGGAGCCGATCCGTCTCCCGACATATTGATTGACAGCCAGAGAAGAGCGCCTCTGCCGGAGAGACTCTCACTCTCCATCGAGGCGTTGATCGATCGCGCAATGAAGAATCGTCCCGAGCTCATGGCGGAAACTTTGCGAATCCGTTCCGCCGAGGCTCGTATTCGTGCCGCCCAGGCCGAGTACAAACCGAAGATCGTTCTCTCCGGTTCGGCTGCGCAAACCTCTCTGTGGCCGACGGCGGATTACGGCCAGCTTGGTTCGGCGAGCGAGCCTACATGGTCCGTTGAAGCGGGCATCCAGTGGCGAATCTTTGACGGAGGTGCACGCAAGAACGAACTGTTGATCGCTGAATCGAAACGCCGGGAAGCTGAAGATCAGCTTACGGCAATCCACGATCAGACGACGCGTGAAGTCTGGACCGCCTACATTGCATTCCGGACTGCGTTGCGAAAGCACGACGCCGCCGTGGCCCTTCTCGAAGCTGCGAACGCTTCCTACTCGGCATCGCTCGATGCCTACAAACTTGGAGTCAAGAACCTGGTCGATGTTGTTACCGCGGAGAAACAACTGGCTCAAGCCCGCTTATCGAGTGTCGCCGCACGATCGGAATTATTCACAGAGGCCGTCAACCTTGAATTCGCTACCGGAAACCTGCTGAGGAATCAACCACCAGCGACAGAACTCGAATCTCAGGAGGGAAAGCAATGATCCCTGGCAGCACAACCTTTGCTTCCGCCCAGGAGGAGCGGGAGCGGATTCCTATGGCGATGAGTGAGCAACAAATCCGATCAGCTTTGCAGCAGTATTGGCCCGCGCCTGCTGCCGGTGATCCGGTAGCGGAACATGACTTCTATGAAGAGAACACCGTCTGCGAATACGGTTCATCGAACAAAAGGTGATTCAGTCTTGTACCGGCATATACTCCTCGCACTCAACCAGTCGGATTCAGCTCGCAGAGCATTGCTGCGCGCCATTCACCTTGCCGTCGAGTTCGATGCAACTCTGACAGCGATGACGGTCGTACTGGCTCCTCCTCCGCACGCTGCGTATGCGGCTGCTTTAAGTTCCGAAACGCTCCAAATCATGAAAGGAGATGAGCAAGATTCATCACTCCGGCTATTGGAGAGCGCACAGCGGCAGGCCTCGCAACATTCCATCAAGATGAAAACGATTCTGAGCGACGGGCCCGTCGTAGCGTCCCTGGTTGAAGAGGTGCGGAAGAGCCATATCGACCTGCTGGTGCTGGGAATCCACTCCGAACAGGGCCTGGCGGGATGGCTGTCTCCGAGCACCGCTCACGAACTTGCACAAAAGGCCGCATGCGATATTCTCGGGGTTCGCTGATGCTTCAACGAAAACGGGCTTCGATTGCAACAGCCTTGATGCTTTAATATTTTCTAACCGCGGGCCGTTACCTTTGCAGGTGTGGGCGAATCAAAGTAGAGAGGCAATTCGCTCGAAGATTCGGGTTCCGTTAACAATCTTGTAATTTTCAGGTTCCGACCCGCCTGGGAAACACGGGCCATGGAGTCGGGCCATATCAGGTGAAAACCATGTCGACGACAATGACACGTGCTGCGAACAGCCAATCTGCCGAGCCTCTGACCGAATCCACGGCCTGGAAAGCGCTCGACGCCCACTATGAACAGGTCCGTGGAGTGCATTTACGCGATCTCTTCGCGTCTGATCCCGGCCGTGGAGAGCGGTTGACCGCAGAGGGCGCAGGTCTCTTTCTGGACTACTCCAAGAACCGCATCACAGACGAAACCGTGAAGCTGCTGATCCAGTTGGCGCGGGAGTGCGGTCTGCAGTCGCGGATCGATGCGATGTTCCGCGGCGACAAAATCAACACGACAGAGGGCCGCGCGGTTTTGCACGTCGCCCTGCGCGCACCGAAGGGAAGCTCCATTCTTGTCGACGGGAAGAATGTGGTTCCCGAAGTCCACGCCGTGCTGGACCGGATGAGCGTCTTCGCCGACCGCGTACGAAGCGGGGAGTGGAAGGGTTACACCGGCAAGCGGATCCGCAGCGTGATCAACATCGGCATTGGTGGGTCCGACTTGGGACCGGTCATGGCCTATGAGGCCCTGCGCCACTATTCCCAGCGCGACCTGACCTTCCGCTTCGTATCCAATGTCGACGGCACAGACTTTGCCGAGGCAACGCGTGATCTGAATGCTGAGGAGACGCTCTTCATCATCTCGTCAAAGACCTTCACCACACTCGAGACGATGACCAACGCGCAGACGGCCCGCGCCTGGGCGCTCGAGACCCTGAAAGTTTCTGCTGCCATCGCCAGACATTTTGTCGCGGTGTCGACGAATGCCGGGGCGGTGGAAAAATTCGGCATCGATACTGCCAATATGTTCGGGTTCTGGGATTGGGTCGGCGGACGCTACTCGATGGACTCTGCCATTGGGCTGGCAACGATGCTGGCGATCGGCCCGGAGAATTTTCGCGCGATGCTCGACGGCTTCCACCAAATGGACGAGCACTTCCGCACCACTCCCTTCGAGCGGAACCTGCCGGTTCTCCTGGGATTGCTTGGCGTGTGGTATACCGATTTCTTTGCCGCGCAAACGGTCGCCGTTCTGCCCTATGAGCAATATCTGAAGCGGTTTCCAGCCTACTTGCAACAGTTGACCATGGAGAGCAACGGCAAGCATGTCACTCTTGCCGGCGAGACAGTGGATTATGCGACCGGCCCGATCTATTGGGGCGAGCCGGGCACCAACGGCCAGCATTCTTTCTATCAACTGATTCATCAAGGGACCAGGCTGATTCCCTGCGACTTCATCGGCTTTTATCAAACCTTGAACCCGCTCGGGCGTCATCATGACATGCTGATGGCAAACGTCTTTGCGCAAAGCGAGGCGTTGGCGTTCGGCAAGACGCCGGAGCAGGTCAAAGCCGAAGGCACGCCCGATTGGCTGGTTCCGCATCGCGTTTTTGAGGGCAACCGGCCGTCGAATACCATCCTCGCGGAATCGCTCACGCCGCAAGTGCTTGGCAAATTGGTTGCGCTCTACGAACACAGCGTCTTTACGCAAGGAACCATCTGGCGAATCAATTCGTTTGACCAGTGGGGCGTCGAACTGGGCAAGGTGCTTGCTCAGCGCATCGTTCCGGAACTGGAGAATCCGGTTGAGCCGGCCTTGAAGCACGATAGTTCGACGAACAATCTGATCACGCGCTACAGAGGGCGGAAATGACGGTTGCTTTCTGCGATAACTCGATGGTGGAGACAGCCATCGCGGTGTCTAAGAAGCTCGAAGCAGAAGTGACGGCGTGAAATGCAGCTCCCCATTCGGCTCGTCCGCTAAGTGCGCGGTATCAATCTCACGCAGCCCGTTCAGAAACAGCCGGAGCTTCGTTTCCGACAACCGGGTTCTGCCGGTCCCCAGGTGTGTGGATCGTAAGGATAGACGGTCCTCTCTTTTTTCAGCAGCGGATCGACGATCCTCCAGGCCTGTTCCACATAGTCTTCGCGGGCAAACAGAGTCGCGTCTCCAATCATGGCATCGCCCAGCACGCGTTCGTAGGCATCCATCTCTTCGGCGTCAGGTTGATTGGTAGCGATCATCTCTGTCGGCCGTCCCAACAATTTCTCTCCTGGCCCCATCACCGTGATGCCCATCGCAATGGACACATCCGGACCAATCCGGAAGCGCAGATAATTGGGGTGCAGAACATCCGCCGGGATCTCCGTGGGCGGTTTTCGCAATCGGCACACGACCTCAGTCGCCGTGACGGGCAGGTTTTTTCCCGCCCGAATATAGAACGGAACGCCTTGCCACCGCCACGAATTCACTTCGAGCTGAAGCGCAGCAAAGGTCTCCACCTTTGAATTCGGTGCGACCCCTTTTTCGTTTAGGTAGCCGCGAAACTGTCCCAGCACGACGTTCTTCTCGTCCAGAGCCGGAATTGCCTTGAGAACCTTCACCTTCTCATCGCGAATCGATTCGCTGTCGATCCCCACCGGGGGCTCCATAGCCAGGTTACAAAGCACCTGGAACAAATGATTCTGAACGACGTCGCGAATCGCGCCCGTCTGGTCGAAGAACGCGCCGCGGCCCTGCACGCCAAAATCCTCGGCCATCGCTATCTGCACGCTCTCGACATAATTCCGATTCCAGAACGCTTCCATAAATGCATTTGCGAAGCGGAAAATGGCCATGTTTTGCACGGGCCGCTTCCCCAGGTAGTGGTCGATGCGGAATATCGCAGTCTCGTCGAAATAGCGAAGCAGGATCTGATTGAGGTGCCGCGCCGATTCCAGATCGTGACCGAACGGCTTCTCGACAACAATCCGCGCACCTGACGTGCAGTTGCAGTGGACCAGATTCTCAACGACAGTCTCAAACATCACCGGCGGAACTGCCAGATAGTGCATGGGACAATGCGAATTTTTCAGCTCTTTGCCAAGCATTTCAAAGGTCGTCTTATCCTGGTAGTCTCCGTCGACGTAGCGAAGCAGATTGGATAGCTTTGCGAATGCGGCCTGGTCCACTCCTCCATGTCTTTGAAGGCTGTCGAGGGCACGCGCCTTTAACTGTTCCAGTGTCCAACCAGCCTTGGCGACTCCAATGACCGGTACATTCAGGTTCCCGCGTTTGACCATCGCCTGCAGCGTGGGGAAGATCTTCTTGTACGCAAGATCGCCCGTGGCGCCAAAGAACACGAGCGCATCCGAACGTGAGTTTGCCACTGTCAACTCCTTAAGCAGCCTTGGTTGTGCTATCCGATTTCTCGAGATGCCCGCCGAATTCATAACGCATCGCGGACAATAGCTTGTCCGCGAAAGCAGCGTCGCCGCGCGAGCTG
>Ga0335073_10016211_pt1 | contig 10408 bp, 9 predicted proteins | sample Lox_Sample_22_FD_207093 | JGI IMG/M metagenome (GOLD analysis project Ga0335073, IMG submission 207093) | Soil microbial communities from Loxahatchee National Wildlife Refuge, Florida, United States - Lox_Sample_2.2 | ecosystem: Environmental > Terrestrial > Soil > Wetlands | place: USA: Florida... | reverse complement strand
TTCTCCTGCGACTCCCGCCGGTGCGCCAAAGGTCATCTTCGCCGCGCTCGATGCCGACATTGCTCGTGAACTCGAACCGCAGTTTGCCGCCGCCGGTTGCGCGGTCATTTCGAATTCGAGCGCGTTCCGCATGGAGCCGTCGGTGCCGCTGGTGATTCCCGAGGTCAACGGCGATCATCTGCCGCTGCTCGAAAACCAGACGTGGCGCAAGAAGTCAGGGGGATATATCGTCACGAATCCCAACTGCTCGGCGATTGGGCTGGTACTGGCGCTCAAACCCATCGTGGAACGTTTCGGCATCGAGGCCATCTTCGTGAGCACCATGCAGGCCGTGAGCGGTGCCGGCTATCCAGGCGTAGCGTCGCTCGATATTCTGGGCAACGTGGTGCCCTACATCAAAAACGAAGAAGAAAAGATGGAGCAGGAGACTCTGAAGCTTCTGGGTCGCCTCGAGGGCCGAGCCGTAACCCCGCTGGCGGCGAAGATGACGGCGCACTGCAATCGTGTTGCTGTGGAGGATGGGCACACGGAGAGCGTGAGCATCAAGCTCGGAACCAAAGCCACGCGCGAGGACCTGATTGCGGCGTGGTTGGAATTTGCGCCGCTGAAGGGCAGGGACCTGCCGACGGCTCCGGCAGAGCCCGTAGAGTTTATCGCTGCCGATGACCGGCCGCAGCCGCGGCTGGACCGCATGCGCGGCGCGGGCATGGCCGCGACGGTAGGGCGCGTTCGGCCCTGCGGGCTGCTGGACTGGAAGTTCACGGTGCTTTCGCATAACACGATCCGCGGCGCAGCGGGCGCGGCTTTGCTCAACGCGGAACTGCTCGTCTCTCTCGGCAAACTCGACCCGGTGGCAGTGCCTGCATGAATCGCCTCGTGGTGATGAAGTTCGGCGGAACGAGCGTCGAAGACGCAGTCGCGATCCGGCGCACAGCCGGAATTGTCGCCGGTCGTGTCGCCAAGGGACTGCAGCCGATCGTCGTGGTAAGCGCGATGGCGAAGGTCACGGACCTGCTGCTGTCGGCGGCCGCGACGGCGGCCAGGGGCGATAAAGCGAGCGCGCTGGCAATCACCGAGAGGCTGCGAATCCGGCATGCGGATACCGCTACGCAGCTGACCTTTGGCCAGAAGCTCCACGACGACCCGCTGGTGGCGACGCACAAGGACGATGCACTGTCCGCGACCCACGCGTGGATGGATGCGGAGTTCGATGGTTTGGACGAAGTGCTGCGTGGGCTGGCCGTCGTGGGAGAACTGACGCCGCGCATCGGCGACATGATCGTGTCGTATGGCGAGCGTCTTTCAAGCCGCATGATCACCGAAGCCTTCGTGCGCTGCGGCGTGAATGCGGTTCATGTCGACGCGCGGCAGTCCATCGTGACTGATGCGCAGTACGGCAAGGCGATTCCGCAGGACACGCTGATCGAGCAGAGGCTGAAGCAGAATGTTGTTCCACTGCTGGCTGAGGGGCGCGTGCCCATCATGGGCGGCTTCATCGGGTCGACCGAGCAGGGGGTAACGACAACGCTGGGCCGAGGCGGGTCGGACTTTACAGCCGCGCTGGTAGGTGGCGGCATCGATGCGGGCGCGATCGAAATCTGGACCGATGTAAACGGCATCATGACGGCCGATCCACGCGTGTGCCCCGATGCGCTGCGGGTGAAGACGATCAGCTTTGAAGAAGCGGCGGAGTTGGCGTACTTCGGAGCAAAGGTGCTGCACCCGGCCACGATCCTGCCCGCGGTGAAGAAGAACATTCCGGTGTGGGTTCTGAACTCGAAGAATCCGGAGAACGGCGGGACGAAGATCACCGCGATGCCTTCGCACTGCAGCAGCCCATTCAAATCGATTGCGGCGAAGAAGCGGCTCACGATCATGGATATCGTCGCCAGCCGCATGCTGCTCTCCCACGGCTATCTGCGGGCGATCTTCGAGGTGTTCGACAAGCACAAGTGTCCCGTGGATATGGTGTCGACGTCAGAGGTCAGCGTATCGCTGAGTGTCGACTCCAACGAAAAGCTGCCGGCGATAGCGGCGGACCTGAGCAAGCTGGCGGATGTGAAATACGAAGGACGCAAGGCGCTGATCTGCATGGTGGGTGAGAATATTCGCGGGCACAACGGTATTGCGGCGCGCGTTTTTCAGACTGTGCGGCACGTGAACCTGAGGATGATTTCGCAGGGCGCGTCGGAAATCAACATGAGTTTCATGGTTGAAGAGGATGATGCGGATGAGGCGGTGCGCTCGCTGCACGCCGAGTTCTTCGCCGATGCGGATCCGGCGGTCTTCGACCTGGAGGCCGGGGCCAGGCGGGTAATAGGGAGCAGGGAGTAGCGATGCTGTTCATGGTTCTGGGGCGGGGAAAGACAGGCAGCCTGGTGGCGAAGGTGGCGCACGAGCGCGGACACGGTGTGCGTGTGGTCGGCGAAGAGGAAAACCGCAATGCGTCTGCGCTGACTGCACCCGTGCTGGCTGGGTTCGACGCAGTCATCGACTTCACCACGCCCGAGGCGGCGGTCGAGAACATGCGCGCCTGCCTCGCGAACGGAGCGCGTATGGTGGTCGGTACGACCGGATGGTACTCGCAACTGGATGACATCAGGACGCTGTGCCAGCGGCGGAGCGGGGCTCTCCTTTACAGCTCGAATTTCTCCGTGGGCGTGCAGTCGCTGTTCAAAGTGACGCGTGAACTGGCCGGCGTCGCGCACGGCTACCAGTTCAGCGTCACGGAGACGCATCACGCGACAAAGAAGGACGCGCCTTCGGGGACGGCCCTGTCGCTGAAGAGGATCATCGAGGCGGCCAGCCCCGGGACCGCCGTCGAAATTGCTTCGAAGCGAGAGGGCGACGTGCCGGGAATCCACGAGGTTGAAGCGCGGTCGGACAACGATGTGATTACACTGAAGCACGAGTCGCATTCGCGGCGAGGATTCGCCGAGGGCGCGGTGCGCGCCGCTGAGTGGATCGCGGGCAAGGCGGGCTGCTGGGATTTCGAAGAGATTGTGGGACAGCTCTAGGACGCGATGACCAGTTTCAAATCTCTCCGACAAGACGCGGGCATTCTTTTCCTTCTCTTCGGTTGCTGGCTGATCGGAAGCACAGGGCAGATGATGAAGAATATTCCCCGCCATGCGGGACTATTCTGTTTGGCCGGTGCGGTTGCTGTGGCGGGGACGCTGGGGGCGTTGCGGTGGCTGCAGTCCCGGGGAGCCGGGCAAATCGGATGGGGCTGGATCGCGGCCGTGGTGGTGCTTCTGGCGGCTTTATATTTTGTTCTTTATCCGATCTCTCAGCGTCACATTCTGGGGCCTGGTTCTGACAGCGAGGATGCGCTGCGCATCACGGCCTCCCGCCTGATACACGGACAATACCCCTATTACGCCAGGACTTACCTCGGGAACGCGATCAGTCCGATGCCCGGAGCGGTGCTCCTGGCCGTCCCCTTCTATCTTGCCGGCAGAGTCAGCCTGCAGAATATTCTGTGGTTATCGGCGCTCGCAGTGTTTTGTGCGAGGTACTTTCGCCTGAGTGCGACGTCGGTCGCTTTTATTTTGATCTTTGTTCTCGGAAGCGCCAGCTCGCTGGACGCGTTTGCAGTGGGGGACGACTATGTCACTAACGCCTGGTATGTTTGCGTCCTACTCTGCTTATTCATCAGAACTTTCGAGAGTGATGCAGGTGGCTGGCGACGCCCAGCGGCAGGCATACTGCTGGGATTAGCACTCGGCTCACGACCAACCTTCATAGTCATTCCGCCGTTGTTACTGGCCTACCTGTTGCAGCGCGGACGCGGAACCATGGCTGCGTGCCGCAGCGTCGCCTTTCCCGTGGCGGTTGCGGTCGCAGTGACTCTGCCGTTTTACCTCTATGATCCGAGGCATTTCTCTCCTTTGCACATTCGCGGAAAGCTCGACTTCCTTTCTCCGGAAGCAGGCAATATTCTTACAATCGCATTGCCGTTGCTCGCTGTAGCGTCCGCCTGTGCAGGGTTTTTCATCGAGCTCACCTTAGCGCGCTTGTATCTCCTGGCCGGAATTGCGATCGCCATCATAACCCTCACTCCGGCGGTGGCGCAGGCAGTTATGAGTGGGTTCGGCAGAGCCGGGTGGGGATTGATGGACTACAGCATCCCGTCTGCGACGTATGTTGGATTGTGGGCCCTGTATCGATTTGAGGGAAAGGCGCCCGCTACTCTCTGAAGCGGCCCATTGGCTGGCGAGCCGCCATCATCGAATTGAAATGTCCTCCGACTTCGATTCGACTTCACGCGGGCGTACCGGCTTCGCGGGATGGCCCGCACAGACCATCATCGGCGGGAGGTCTTTCAGCACCACACTGCAGGCGCCCACCACTGCGCCTCGCCCTACTGTGACGCCAGGGCCGACAAAGACGCGGGCCGCAAGCCAGACCTCCGGCTCGACGGCGACGAAACTGCCGATCATATCGAAGGTGGCCTTCGTGTAGTCGTGGTACGCAGAGGCCAGATAGCAGTGCTGGGAGACGCAGGCGTTGTCGCCGATGCGAATTTCGCCAAGGGTATAGAGGCCAACATGATCGCCGATCCAGCAATGATCGCCGATGGTGAGTTTCCAGGGATAAGTGATTTCGGCGGTCGGGCGAATGATGACGCCACGGCCGATTTTTGCACCGAACAGGCGCAGCAGAAAATTACGCCACCCATACATGAACTGCGGCGAGCAGCGAAACGCCGTCGCCTGCACGATCCACCAGAGCTGCACGAACCACGCCGGACGGCCGCGAAAATTCGGCGGCAGACGGAAGCTCTTCAAATCCTGAACCGGTGTCGCCATCGTGTGAAGTGTAGAGCATTGGAGCCGGTGTAGACTCGTCTGTTATGAATCTGCAGGGCTGCGGAACAGCACTGGTCACGCCGTTTCGTGCGGATGGCAGCATCGATGAGCGGGCACTGTACGACCTGGCCCGCTGGCAGGTGGAGAGCGGGATCGACTGGCTGGTCGCCTGCGGCACCACGGCTGAAACGCCCACGCTGGACGAAGGCGAATGGCTGGAGGTGATCCGCATCGTCGCCGACGCGGCGCAGGGGCGGGTGCCGGTGTGGGCAGGCTGCTCGCACAACTCGACGAAAGAGGCGATCGCGCGGGCCCGAACCGCGTCGCAGATTCCGGGCATCACGGCGATCCTGAGCGCGAATCCCTGGTACAACAAGCCGACCCAGGAGGGGCAGTTCCAGCATTTTCGCGCGGTGGCCCAGGCCGTGAAGTTGCCCGTTGTGCTTTACAACATTCCCAGCCGCTCGGCGGCAAACCTGGAGCCGGCAACGGTACTGCGGCTGATCGAAGCCGCGCCCAACATCGAAGCCATCAAGGAATCGAGCGGCAATCTGGTGCAGATCACCGAGTTGATCACGCAGGCGCCGAAGGAATTTCGCGTCTTCTCCGGCGACGACGGCATGACGCTGGGTGTGATTGCTGTGGGCGGCGCCGGCCTGGTGTCAGTCGCGTCGAACATTATTCCAGCTGAGATGGCGGAGATGGTGAAGGCAGCGCTGGCCAATGAGTGGTCCGCGGCGCGACGCATCAACAAGAAATATTTCCGCCTGATGCAGGCGCTCTTCAAAGAGACGAGCCCCGGGCCCGCGAAAGCGATCCTCGCCATGATGGGCAAGCTTGAGGAGCAATACCGGCTGCCCATGGTGCCAGTCTCCGCTGCAACGCGAGCCTTCCTCGAACGGGTCGCCGGAGAACTGGGGCTGTTGGTGCATGGACCGCAGCCCGAGGGCGACCCGCGGATGTTCTGAAAACAGCCGGTAACCTCTCGCGAATAGCCGGAGCGACTGGCGACGAAGCGCTGGGGAGTCTGTGCGTCGAGCGAAGCAGCGTTTGACGCTCGCAAAAATTCCTGCTCTGCTGGCCAAGTGCATCCTCTACCGCTGATCCTCGGTATCGCATGTCTGATTTCGGCACTGCTCGACGCGTTCGAGACCGTGATCCTGCCGCGCCGCGCCAGCGGGCGGTTCCGCCTCACGCTGCTCTTTTACGGACTGACGTGGAGGCCATGGCGGTGGTGGGCGCGGCGGGTGCCTGTGGAGAGCAAGCGGGAGACCATGCTCAGCTTTTACGGGCCGCTTTCCCTGGTGTTTCTGATCGCATTGTGGGCCGCGGCCCTGTTGCTGGGATATGCGCTGCTCTATTCGGCGTTTCCGGACCCATTCACTGACCCGCGCGCATCCCTGCATCCCTTCATGACGGATCTCTACGTAAGCGGGACGACGCTGTTCACGCTCGGGCTGGGTGATGTCGTTCCACACGCGACGGCAGTCCGGATCCTGGCCGTCACCGAGTCAGGAATGGGCCTCGGCTTTGTGGCCCTGGTGATCGGTTACTTCCCCGTACTGTACGGCGCGTTCTCACGCCGCGAAGTCAGTATCGCCCTGCTGGACGCGCGCGCCGGTTCGCCGCCGACGGCCTTCGAACTCATCAAGCGGCATTCCTTCGAGGGCGGAGGCGCGGCGCTGGTTCTGCTCCTGGAAGAGTGGGAGCGCTGGTCGGCGGAGCTGCTGGAGAGCCACATTTCGTATCCGTTGCTGTGCCTTTTTCGATCCCAGCACACGCGGCAAAGCTGGCTGAGCGCGCTGACGGCGATGCTGGACACATGCGCGCTGCTGATCGCCAGCTCCCAGGAGCACAGCGCACGGCAGGCGCAGCTGACCTTCGCCATGGCGCGGCACGCGCTGGTCGATTTGTCGCAGATCATGCGGCAAAAGCCGATCGAGCAGCGTGCAGACCGGCTGCCGATAGAGAAGTTCAGGCTGATTTACGACAAGCTGTGTTCGGCCGGCGTCCGTGTATGCCGCGACCAGCACAGCGGCGCGCGGCTGAACGAATTGCGCCAGCTCTATGAGGGTTATTCGGAGGCGCTGAGCCGGTACCTGGAGATGCCGCTGCCGCCGTTCTTCATCGAGCACCCGAAGAAGGACAACTGGCTCACGGTGGCGCGAGTGCGCGCAGAGGCGGAGGCGGGGAATCAGCCGGCCGCCTCTGTGCTGTTGCACGACGAGGAACACTTGTTCTGAAGAATCGTGCCGGAGATCGTAAGTGCACACGTCCGGAACGCAGCTGCTGGCGATACTCAATGAAGCGGGGCCATTCGTTTTGCCGCAAGCTAACATCGATAGTCGTCGGGCTGTAATGCTGAACAGGATCCTGACTGGCGTAGTTCTCGCAATCGCTCTGACCGCGCACGCCGCACAGCAGACCTCCGGTGCGACAGAGGCTATGGCGCTCGATCAGCTGGGCCGCTATGGGGATGCGGCACGCGCATGGCGCGCAATCACCGAGCGCAACCCGCGAGATGCCTTGGCCTGGGCGAGCCTCGGGCTCGATATGGCGCGACAGAACAAGTATCCGGACGCGGTCACTGCGTATCAGAAGGCCCTGAAGCTGAATCCATACATCCCCGGCCTGCAGCTGAACCTCGGGGTCGCGCTCTTCAGGCAGGGCAAACTCGATGAGGCCATCCCACCACTCAGGCATGCAATCGCAGCAGCTCCGGGAAGTGAACAAGCCAGCTTTCTGCTCGGGATGAGCTACTACCGAACGCAGCATTTCGCCGTGGCTATCCCCTATCTGCGTGCAGCGATCGCGAAGTCGCCGCAGAACGTGGAGATGCGCGGCGTGCTGGCACAGAGCTGTCTTTACGCGAAGCAGTACAACTGCGTTCTGGAGCAATACAGGCAAATCCTCACCGTGAACCCTGATTCTGCGCAGGCGCACATGCTCGCCGGAGAAGCGCTGGACGGGATGAATCAGACGGACAAGGCCATCGCGGAATTCCAGGCGGCAGAGAAAGCCGCTCCGACCGAGCCCAATGTGCATTTCGGCCTGGGCTATTTGTGCTGGAAGCAGCATCGCTATCAGGAGGCAGGGCAGGAGTTCAGGAAAGAGATTGAGAACGACCCCATGCATGCGCAGGCGCTCGCCTGGCTCGGCGACACAGAGATGAAACTCGAGCACCCCGCGGATGCAGAGGCCATTCTTCGGCGCGCAGCGCATCAGGCGGGAGCGACTCCGCTGGCGTGGCTCGACCTGGGCATCGTGCTGGCCGGCCAAGGCAAAACTGACGAGGCGGAAGCCGACTTTCGCCAGGCGATCCAGCTGGACCCCAATGCCGTGGATGCGCACTGGCGGCTGGCGAGGCTCTATCAGACGACCGGAAAAGCCGGGCAGGCCCGGGCGGAGTTCGCGAAGGCGCGCGCGCTGCACGAAAAGGAAGACAAGGGCCTCGTGCAGCAGATGACGCCGGCAGCTTCTGGCACAACGCAGAGAATGCCGTGATCAGCGGCGCGCAATGAACGTGACCTGCGGGATGCGGAACCAGATCGAGTCGCCATCGACCTGAATGCGGAGCCAGTCGCGGAGTTCAGGTGAGGCGCTGGTGAAGATTTGCCGCAGTTCGGCAACGCGATCCGCCGCCGTTTTCGCACGGCGCACCCAGTCGTCGAAGTCCATGCCGCGCTCGCTCTCGGTGTAGTGATCGGTCACCTCGCGCTCGATCGTCAGGCCGGCGTCGGCAATGAATTTCCGCCATGCGCTGCGCCGGTATCCGCGGACATGCGAAGGGTCGCGCGTCTTCTCGATGTGCTGAAAGAGAGCGTCGAGTACCTCATCCTCCGGGCCATAGTTGTCGACCACGGCGACTTTGCCTGCGGGCCGAACCACCCGCGCCATTTCGCGAACCGCCGCCGCGTTGTCGGCGAAGTGATGCGATGCCAGGCGCACCGTGGCCATGTCGAACTCGGCATCGGGAAAAGGAAGCTTCTCCGCCGGACCCTGCCGCGTCGCGACGTTCGCGAACCCGCGGTCCGCGGCGTTCTTCGCAGTTTCAACGAGCATGGCCTCTGTCAGGTCGTAGGCGACGACCTGATGCACGTGCGGCGCGAAGGCGAGCGCCGTGTGGCCGGCACCCGTGGCGATGTCCAGAACCGTGTCCGTCCCGGCGGGATCCGCCAGCGCAACGAGAGCCGCCAGCGCGGTGCGATCGCCGTGTCCCGCGCTGGTTGTGTACGCGGCGGCTGTCGCGCCGAACTGCTGCTGCACCTTTTCGTGAACGGACTGCTCACTCGTGTTCGCTGCCATTGATCCATGCTAGAGGGGCTCGTGAACCCCTGTCGAACCGCACGAGTCTCGGCTTGATATCGCGCGTTGGGCCCGCGTTTTGTGACAGCCATCACAGGCGACCGTGTCGCGTCTCGAATTCAATCTTTAGGTTGAGGAAACGCCGCAGGGCGAACGATAGTCTCAGCTGTTCCCCAGAGAAGTGGAGTGGAGGTGGCCGGCAACTGGAAAGATCTGTTTGCGGACGCTCCCGATGTACTCAGGCGCACGCCTGAGGACCGGACAGTGGTCCGGGTGGGTGCGGTCGCCATTGGCGGCGATGCGTTTGTCACCATGGCAGGTCCGTGTTCGGTCGAAACCGAGCACCAGCTAATGGAGACGGCGGTGCGAGTGGCCGCCGCGGGCGCGCAGGTGCTGCGTGGCGGAGCGTTCAAACCGAGGACTTCGCCGTATGCCTTCCAGGGTCTGGGTCTTGAAGGACTGAGGCTGCTGGCCCGCGCGCGCGAGGCCACTGGGCTGGCGGTCGTCACCGAAGTGATGTCGGCGGCCGATGCGCCCATGGTCGCTGAGTACGCCGACATTCTGCAGATCGGTTCGCGCAGCATGGAGAACTACGCACTACTCGAAGCCGCTGCGAAGACAGGCCGGCCCATTCTGCTGAAGCGGGGCATGGTGGCGACGGTTGCCGATCTTCTGCAATCGGCGCAATGCATCGTCAGCCACGGAAATCCCAACGTCATTCTGTGCGAGCGCGGTATCCGCACCTTCGAAACAGCAACGCGCAACACCTTCGACATCGCCGGAATCGTCGTCCTGAAGGAAATCTGCCGGCTGCCGGTGATTGCCGATCCCAGTCACGCGGCCGGTCGCCGCAGTCTCGTTCCGGCGCTGGCGCGGGTGGCCGTGGCAGCGGGCGCCGATGGCCTCATCGTCGAGGTGCATCCGGATCCGGATCGCGCATGGAGCGACGGAGAGCAGTCGCTGACCTTTACCGAATTCGGCACGATGATGGCTGATCTCGCCCCCTGGTGCGAGCTGCGCTTCTGCTGTGATTACGCGCTGGAGACGGTTGCGTGAGATGGCTGGCAACAGCGGCGTGCGCGGTGTGCGGGTTGTGGCTCGTCGCTCTCGCGTACGGATTTCCCCCTCAACCACGCCCTGCGGCCAGAAGTGCTGAACACAAAACAGCCGAAGTACCTGCCGTCATCTTCACCGCGGCACCCGTCTACGAATCTCTGGCTGCGTTGCACGGAGGGGAGCGGTTCCCGAATGGCGCGCAGCTGATGGTCCTCCGTTCCGGAGAGTCGCACCCG
>Ga0335073_10016210_pt1 | contig 10408 bp, 5 predicted proteins | sample Lox_Sample_22_FD_207093 | JGI IMG/M metagenome (GOLD analysis project Ga0335073, IMG submission 207093) | Soil microbial communities from Loxahatchee National Wildlife Refuge, Florida, United States - Lox_Sample_2.2 | ecosystem: Environmental > Terrestrial > Soil > Wetlands | place: USA: Florida... | reverse complement strand
TGGCGTTGCGCTGGTCGGCGACAGCGGGGTTGGCAAATCGACCCTGGCTCGCGCGCTTGCCGACACACTCGAGTCGGGCGGCTCGACGGTGCGGTATGTGCTGGGCACCCAAACCGGGTCCACGGTGCCGTTGGGCGCGTTCTATCGGTCGGTGACGGTTGAGGCAGCACACGAACCCGCTGGGATGCTGGCCGCCGCGCATAGAACCCTTGAGCGCGAACAGAATCTGGTCGTCGTCGTCGACGACGCGCAGTTGCTCGATCCGTTGTCGTCGACGTTGGTGCACCAACTTGGGGCCAGCGGCAGTGCACGATTGATCGTGACGATCCGGTCCGGCGACCCGGTGTCCGATGCGATAACAGCGCTTTTGAAAGAGCGGTTGTTGCTGAGTCTGCGTATTGAGGCATTCACCCGGGAGCAGACCGAGTCGCTCGCCAGCGCCGTGCTCGGCGGCGTGCTCGATACCCGGCTGATCACCGAGTTACATGGCCGGACCGCGGGTAGCCCGCTGCTGCTGCGCGGCTTGTTGAGCGCGGGTCGGGAAAGTGGTGTGTTGGTGTGCACGGATGCGGGCTGGCAACTTCGAGGTGCGCTGCGTGCCGACCGCCAACTTTACGACATGCTGGAGTTTCGTCTGCAGTCCTTCGCGCCGGAGGAATTGGAGGCGGTCGAGATCTTGGCGGTTGCGGAGGTGCTGGACTGGGAGATTCTGCGTGGCCTTTGCGATGCCGACGCGGTGGGACGCCTCGAGCGCCGTGGAATAGTCCAGGTGGTTGCCGACGGATTCAACACGGTGGCGCGGCTGTATCACCCCCTCGTGGGTGAAGCGGCAATCCGGCTCGCTGGAGTGGTGCGTTCGCGGCAGCTCAATGGCATGCTGGCACAACAACTTCGGAAGCGTCTTGAGGCAGAAGTACAGCGCTCGGGGTTGCCCGATGTGCGCGCTCAAATTCGGGTGGCGCAGTTCATGATGCGCAGCGATCTGACGCCAGACCTCGATGTGATCATCAACGCGGCGGCGAGCGCGATGACCATGTCGAACTCCGCTTGCGGTGAGGAGTTGGCCAGATTCGCATTCGATCGCGGCGGTGGTCTGCCGGCCGCGATCGTGCTTGGTAGGGCGATGGCCTGGCAGGGTCGGGGCGACGAGACCGAGGCAATGCTCGCCGACGTCACCCCCCCCGATGGCGCCGATGAGTGGCTGATCCTGCATTGGGGTGGACTGCGAGCCTTGAATCTGTTCATTAACTGCGGGCAGGTTGAGCAGGCACGTCAGGTACTCGCCGACGTGAAGGATCGTGTCGATTCGGAAGCAGTTGTGGGTCTCGTCACGGCCCTGGAGGTGTCGTTTGGGTTCTTTTCCGGGGATATTGCGACAGCGATCGAGACCGGGCCGATGCTGTGTGGACCGGATGCGTTGCCGTTGGGGGCGTTGTGGGCCGCGGTCGCAACGTCGTCTGCGTTGGCTCTCGCCGGCCGGTTTAGCGACGTTCACCGGATAGCGGATGCCGGTTTGCGGGCGGCTGCGCTCAGCGAATCGGGATCGGATCGGTTCATGATCGGGGTAGCCGAGGCCACGGCGTTGACTTGGGCCGGGGATTTCCCGGCGGCCGAACGGGTTTGGGAACGCTATGCCGCAATGACCGCGGGCGTGCCGGAAGCAATCGCGATGGGGGATGCGATATCAGGACTCGTCCAGCTTGGCCGGGGTGCGCTGGCGGCCGCGTGTGCTGCCTTTCGGGATTCGATCTCGGCGATGTCGCATGGCTTTCCGTCGGGCTGGTTGATGTTGGTGGCGGCGTGGTCCGCGCAGGCCGAAGGTGCACGGGGGGACGGTGCGGCCGCCGCCGCGGCGCTGCGCAGGTCCGAGGACGCCTATGGTCCGCAGACGGCCGTGTTCTTGCCGGAACTCGAGCTGGCCCGGGCCTGGGAGCGGGCGTCGGTCGGCGAGAAGTCGGCCGCGCAGATGCATGCGGTGCGTGCTGCACAGATCGCGCGACAATCCGGGATGTATGCCGTCGAGATGCGCGCGCTGCACACCGCCGTCCGATTGGATGACCGTTCGCAAACCGAGAGGCTGGCAGAGCTGGCCACGACTCTGAACACCGCGTTGGCAGAGGCGATCGCGGAGCATGCTCGCGGCTTGGCCGACCACGACGGCGATGTGCTCGACGCCGCGGCCAAGCGGTTCGCCGATTTGGGCGCGATGGCGTTTGCCGCCGACGCGGCAGCCCAGGCGGCGCGCGAACACGCGCGCACCCGCCAGCGCGGCAAGGAAACAAAGTCCTCGACCCGCGCGCACTGGCTGGCCAGCCAGCACGAAATACGAACACCCGCAGTCCATTCCGTGGCCCAACCGCTGCCGATTACCGACCGTGAACGCGAGATCGCGAACTTGGTCGTGGCTGGTTTGTCCAACCGCCAGATCGCCGAACGGCTTTCTGTCTCGGTGCGGACCGTGGAGGGACACGTTTATCACATATTCGCCAAGCTCGGCATCGAGCGCCGCGAGCAGCTCAACCAGTTAGTGGGCGGCGCTCACTCCGGGATATAACTCGACGTCGGCAACTAACCCGGTTTCACTGGCGTTGAGGTCGTCGGCCTGCGTGTACGAGTCCAACGCACGCCGAAAAGCCTGCAACGGGTGAAACCGGGTCAGATTAACGGCTACCAAAATTTGTTTCGAAGGTTTGACATCTGGCGCAAACCGGGCGGAGCAGGGGTAGCGTCCGCGAAAAGACCTGGCAGTGGAGGTTCGACGGCTGGTGCAAACGGGGAGCGGTTGGCCGATAGTGGCCCGCGATCGCGAGTTGCGCCAGGCGTTGGCGGCACTCGAGGATGACGCGGAGTTCTATGGCGTTGCGCTGGTCGGCGACAGCGGGGTTGGCAAATCGACCCTGGCTCGCGCGCTTGCCGACACACTCGAGTCGGGCGGCTCGACGGTGCGGTATGTGCTGGGCACCCAAACCGGGTCCACGGTGCCGTTGGGCGCGTTCTATCGGTCGGTGACGGTTGAGGCAGCACACGAACCCGCTGGGATGCTGGCCGCCGCGCATAGAACCCTTGAGCGCGAACAGAATCTGGTCGTCGTCGTCGACGACGCGCAGTTGCTCGATCCGTTGTCGTCGACGTTGGTGCACCAACTTGGGGCCAGCGGCAGTGCACGATTGATCGTGACGATCCGGTCCGGCGACCCGGTGTCCGATGCGATAACAGCGCTTTTGAAAGAGCGGTTGTTGCTGAGTCTGCGTATTGAGGCATTCACCTGGGAGCAGACCGAGTCGCTCGCCAGCGCCGTGCTCGGCGGCGTCGTTGATACCAGGCTGGTCAACGAGTTGCACGAACGAACCGCGGGCAGCCCGCTGCTGCTGTGCGGTTTGTTGAGCGCGGGTCGGGAAAGTGGTGTGTTGGTGTGCACGGATGCGGGCTGGCAACTCCGAGGTGCGCTGCGTGTCAACCGCCAACTTCACGATCTGCTTGAGTTTCACCTGCAATCCTTTGCGCCGGAGGAATTGGAGGCGGTAGTGATCCTCGCGGTTGCGGAGGTGCTGGACTGGGAGATTCTGCGTGGGCTTTGCGATGCCCACGTGGTGGCACGCTTGGAGCGCCGTGGAGTAATTCAGGTGGTTGCCGACGGGGCAAACGCGGTGGCGCGGTTGTGTCACCCCATTGTGGGTGAGGCGGCAATGCAACGATCCGGGGTAGTGCGCACGCGGCAGCTCACTACCGCACTGGCACAACAACTTCAGAAGCAAATGCAAACACGGGAGGAGCGGTCGGGGTTGCCTGACGTACGCACCCGGATCCAGCTGGCTCAGTTCATGACGCGCAGCGACCTGACGCCAGACCTCGACCTGATCATCGACGCGGCAGCGAGCGCGGTGACAATGTCGGACGTCGCTTGCGGTGAGAAGCTCGCCCGATTCGCGTTCGAGCGCGGCGCTGGCGTGAGGGCGGCGATCGTGCTTGCTGATGCGATCGGTTGGCAGGGCCGGGGCGACGAGGTCGAGTCGGTGCTTAATGACGTCGACCCCGATGGTGCCGATGAGTGGCTGATCGTGCGGTGGGGCTGTCTGCGTGCCGCGAATCTCTTCTTCAGCTGCAGGCGGGTTGAGCCGGCACGGCTGGCACTCGCTGACGTGAGGGCGCGTATTGATTCTGAGGAGCTGCTCCCACACGTCACGGCCATGGAAGCGGCGTTTGCGTTCTTTTCCGGTGACGTCCGAACGGCACTCGACCTCGGGTTACCCGTATGTACGTCCGATGTGCAACGGGTGGTGGGGATGTGGGCGACTACGTGGACGTGTTGGGCGTTGGCCCTCACCGGGCGGTTTGGCGAAGTCCAGCGCGTAGCGGATGCGGGGCGGCCAGCGGTGTTCGATCGACCGGGACCCTACCGGTTCGCCATCGGTTTAGCCGAGGTCGCGGGATTGACCGCCGCCGGGGATTTCCTGGCGGCCGAACGGGTTTGGGAACGCTATGCTCCGACGACCAGGGTGTGGCCTGCTCAAGGCGCCTTCCTGCACGCCATGCTCGGATTGGTGCAGCTTGGCCAGGGTGCGCTGACGTCCGCCTGTTCTGCGTTTCAGGATTCGATCTCGGCGATGTCGGGTGGTTTTCCGCCGGGCTGGTTGATGCTGGTGTCAGCTTGGTCCGCGCAGGCCGAAGGTGCGCGGGGAGACAGTGGGGCTGCCGCCGCGGCGCTGCGCAGGTCGGAGGAGGCCTACGGTCCGCAGGTCGCCGTGTTCTTGCCGGAACTCGAGCTGGCGCGGGCTTGGGAGCGGGCGTCGGTCGGCGAGAAGTCGGCCGCGCAGATGCATGCGGTGCGTGCTGCACAGATCGCGCGACAATCCGGGATGTATGCCGTCGAGATGCGCGCGCTGCATACCGCGGTCCGATTGGATGACTGTTCGCAAACCGAGAGGCTGGCAGAGCTGGCCACGACTCTGAACACTGCGTTGGCGGAGGCGATCGCGGAGCATGCTCGCGGCTTGGCCGACCACGACGGCGATGTGCTCGACGCCGCGGCCAAGCGGTTCGCTGACGTGGGCGCGATGGCGTTTGCCGCCGACGCGGCAGCCCAGGCGGCGCGCGAACACGCGCGCACCCGCCAGCGCGGCAAGGAAACAAAGTCTTCGACCCGCGCGCACGGGTTGGCCAGGCAGGGCGGAATACGAACACCGGCGGTCGATGCAGCGGCCTGGCCGTTGCCCATCACGGCCCGTGAACGTGAGATCGCGAACTTGGTCGTGGCTGGTTTGTCCAACCGCCAGATCGCCGAACGGCTTTCTGTCTCGGTGCGGACCGTGGAGGGACACGTTTATCGCATCTTCGCCAAGCTCGGCATCGACGACCGTGCCCAGCTCAACCACTTAGTACGTCTCGCTTGGCACGAGACTTAGGCAGGGCACCCGGTATTTGTTCCGAGGCCCATCGTGTGACCTTGGTGTTGCTTGTCCAGTGGTCCAGCCCGTCGGCTTCCTCGACGGTTTCGTACCGCAATGCCCGTCACTTAGCGGCGCTAAGCGTTATCACTAACGCGATCGTCGTTATGGCCAGCACTCCCGTCACCCAAACCAGCGTGTTGGTCGCGTGACTCAGCCGGATGGTCGCCATTCGTTTCGGGCGCACGCGGTCCGCCACGATCCGTATATCCATTCGCTTCTGCGCTTCGCTGTCGGCGTATCGCGACGCGGCTGTGTTGTTCAAGTTGTTGGATGTGTTGGTCGCACCCGCACAGCCCGTCCCTGGTTTGGCGGGTCGCTTCGGTTGCGCGGCCGGCTTCAATGCATACGGCGCAGAGTGGGACGATCGAACCGCGATCGAGTGGTCTGCTCATCGTTTGCTCAGACGGCAGATCGCAGGGCAGTATGCGGTCAACGCGGCTTCGCGTGCTGCGGGGCAGAAGTCGCAGTACTGGGCGAAGGTGCCGAATGGTGAGGGTGTTCACGCTGCCACCTCGACTGTTGATCCCGCGCCGAAATTGGCGGTTGCGGTCATCGTTTCAGCAATCCGGCGTGCGGACACGAGTAGCTCACTACTCGCCCACTACTCGACTTGTTCGCGCCACCCGTCGGGCACGGCCCCTAATGGACTAAAACAACCGAGCCGGCCCAGCCTCGCGCCAGGAGAAAACGAAGCAGGTTCGGACTCTCCGGTGCCGGCGAGCCCCCGGCTGTTTACGCGACCACTAGCCTTAGAAACGTGGCTGATCCCGCGACGTACCGCCCCGCGCCCGGGTCCATCCCGGTCGAGCCCGGTGTTTACCGATTCCGGGACCAGCATGGGCGGGTGATCTACGTCGGCAAGGCCAAAAGCCTGCGCAGCCGGCTGACCTCGTACTTCGCCGACGTGGCGAGCCTGCACCCGCGGACTCGGCAGATGGTGACCACCGCCGCCAAGGTCGAGTGGACGGTGGTCAACACCGAGGTCGAGGCGCTGCAGCTGGAATACAACTGGATCAAGGAGTTCGACCCGCGGTTCAACGTTCGCTACCGCGACGACAAGTCCTACCCGGTGCTGGCGGTCACGCTGAACGAGGAATTCCCGCGGCTGATGGTCTATCGCGGCCCGCGCCGAAAAGGCGTGCGCTACTTCGGGCCGTACTCGCATGCCTGGGCGATCCGGGAGACCCTGGATCTGCTCACCCGCGTCTTCCCCGCACGCACGTGTTCGGCCGGAGTCTTCAAGCGGCACAAGCAAATTGACCGGCCGTGTCTGCTCGGCTATATCGACAAGTGCTCGGCGCCGTGCGTCGGCAGGGTCAGTGCCGAGCAGCATCGCCAGATCGTGCTGGACTTCTGTGACTTTTTGTCCGGCAAGACCGACCGCTACGCCCGCAGCCTGGAACAGCAGATGAATGCTGCGGCCGAACAACTCGATTTCGAACGAGCGGCGCGCCTTCGTGACGACCTTTCGGCATTGAAGCGGGCCCTGGAGAAGCAGGCCGTAGTGCTCGGCGACGGTACCGATGCCGATGTGGTGGCATTCGCCGACGACGAGCTGGAAGCAGCGGTGCAGGTGTTTCACGTTCGCGGTGGCCGGGTCCGCGGCCAGCGCGGCTGGATCGTCGAAAAACCAGGCGATCCAGGTGAGTCCGATGAAGCGCGGTTGGTCGAGCAGTTCTTGACGCAGTTCTACGCCGATCAGGCCGAACTCGACGGCGCTGCAGACGAATCCGCCAACCCGGTGCCTCGCGAAGTCCTGGTGCCCTGCCTGCCGCCCAATGCCGAGGAGTTGACCACCTGGCTGTCGAACCTCCGCGGTTCGCGGGTGATACTGCGGGTGCCGCGCCGCGGCGACAAGCGGGCACTGGCCGAAACCGTGCAACGCAACGCCAAAGAGGCCCTGCAGCAGCACAAACTCAAGCGAGCCGGCGATTTCACCGCCAGATCCGCTGCGCTGCAGAACATTCAGGAAGCGCTCGGTCTGGCCGACGCGCCGTTGCGGATTGAGTGTGTCGATATCAGCCACGTCCAGGGCACCGACGTGGTGGGGTCGCTGGTGGTGTTCGAGGACGGCCTGCCCCGCAAGTCCGACTACCGCCACTTCGCGATCCGGGAGGCCGCCGGCCGCGGCCACTCCGACGACGTGGCATCGATCGCCGAGGTGACTCGGCGCCGGTTCATGCGCCACCTGCAAGACCAAGACGATCCAAAAGTCCTTTCGCCCGAAGGAAAGTCGCGCCGCTTCGCCTACCCGCCCAATCTTTATGTCGTCGACGGCGGTGCTCCGCAGGTCAACGCCGCCAGCGCCGTACTCGACGAACTGGGCATCACCGACGTCGCGGTGATCGGTTTGGCCAAGCGGTTGGAGGAGGTGTGGGTGCCGTCCGAACCTGACCCGATCATCCTGCCGCGCAACAGCGAGGGCCTCTACCTGCTGCAGCGGGTACGCGACGAGGCGCACCGCTTTGCCATCAACTACCACCGCAGCAAACGCTCCAAGCGGATGACTGCCTCCGCACTGGACGCGGTGCCCGGCCTGGGCGAACATCGCCGCAAGGCGCTGGTGGCCCACTTCGGGTCGTTGGCCCGCCTCAAGCAGGCCACGGTCGAGGAGATCACCTCCGTTCCGGGCATCGGGGTTGCGACGGCGACCGCGGTGCTCGAGGCGCTGCGAGGTGGCGCCAATGGATCGAACGGCGCGTCCGAGGACACGGTTGCTGAACGGGCATCGGGATGACGGGACAGGGAATGGATGCCACCGAAACGCAGAGTGGCGCAACGGAATCGGGCATCGACGTGGTGTTGGTCACCGGGTTGTCCGGCGCCGGACGCGGCACCGCGGCCAAGGTACTCGAGGACCTCGGCTGGTATGTGGCCGACAACCTCCCGCCGCAGCTGATCACCCGGATGGTGGACTTCGGGATGGACGCCGGGTCCCGGATCACCCAGCTGGCCGTGGTCATGGATGTTCGCTCGCGCGGTTTCACCGGTGACCTGGACTGGGTACGCAACGACCTGGCCACCCGCAACATCACCCCGCGGGTGTTGTTCATGGAGGCCTCCGATGACATGCTGGTGCGCCGCTACGAACAGAATCGTCGCAGCCATCCGCTACAGGGAGAGCAGACGTTGGCCGAGGGCATTGCCGCTGAGCGCGACATGCTCGCCCCGGTGCGCGCGACTGCCGACCTGATCATCGACACCTCGACACTGTCGGTCCGCGAACTGCGCGAAAGCATCGAACGGGCTTTCGGTGGTGAGACGGTCGCGAGCACCAGCGTCACCGTGGAGTCTTTCGGCTTCAAGTACGGTCTGCCGATGGACGCCGACATGGTGATGGACGTCCGATTCCTGCCCAATCCGCACTGGATCGACGAGTTGCGCCCGCACACCGGGCAACATCCGGCGGTCCGTGACTACGTCCTCGGCCAGACTGGCGCGGCGGAGTTCCTGGAGACCTACCATCGATTGCTGACCCTGGTTGTCGACGGCTATCGCAGGGAGGGCAAGCGCTACATGACCGTCGCGATCGGCTGCACCGGAGGCAAGCACCGCAGCGTCGCCATCGCCGAGGAATTGGCGCGGCTGCTGGAGCCGAACAAGCAGTTGTCCGTGCGCGTGCTGCACCGGGATCTGGGTCGCGAATGAGCTTAGAAAAAAGCCGCAGCATTGTCGCGCTGGGCGGCGGCCACGGCTTGTACGCGACGCTGTCGGCGGCCAGGCGACTCACCCCTCACGTCACCGCGGTCGTCACCGTCGCAGACGATGGCGGTTCGTCTGGCCGGCTGCGCAGCGAACTCGACGTGATACCACCGGGTGATCTACGAATGGCGTTGGCGGCATTGGCATCTGACAGTCCGCAGGGCCGATTGTGGGCGACCATCTTGCAGCACCGCTTCGGAGGCAGCGGCGCGCTGGCCGGACACCCCATCGGCAATTTGTTGCTCGCGGGCCTCAACGAATTGCTGACCGACCCGGTCGCCGCGCTCGACGAGCTCGGCCGCGTCCTCGGCGTGCGGGGCCGGGTCCTGCCGATGTGCCCGATCGCGCTGCAGATCGAGGCCGATGTCTCCGGCTTGGAAGCCGACCCCCGGATGTTCCGGCTGATTCGCGGGCAGGTGGCGATCGCCACCACGCCGGGCAAGGTTCGCCGCGTCCGGCTGCTGCCCGGCAATCCGCCGGCCACCCGGCAGGCCGTCGACGCCATCTTGTCCGCCGATTTGGTGGTGCTGGGACCCGGGTCATGGTTCACCAGCGTGATCCCGCATGTGCTGGTGCCCGAGCTGGCTGCTGCGCTTCAGGCGACCACGGCCCGTCGAGCGCTGGTGCTCAACCTGGTGGCGGAGCCGGGGGAGACGGCCGGCTTTTCCGTGGAGCGTCATCTGCATGTACTCGCCCAGCACGCGCCCGACTTCACCGTCCACGACGTGATCATCGATGCTGAGCGGGTGCCGAGTGAGCGCGAGCGTGAGCAGCTGCGACGTACGGCAACCCTGCTTGATGCGCAAGTTCGGTTCGCGGATGTGGCTCGGCCTGGTACACCTTTACATGACCCGGGCAAGTTGGCCGCGGCGCTGGATGGGGTGGCTGTGCGGGACACCGGCTCGCTGCCGCCTTCCGCGACGAACACCGGCGCGATGCCGATCGAGAAGGAACGTCAGCAGACCGGCGCAGAAGGACCGGGTCGTAACGGACCGAGGGGTGACGACGCGTGGCGATGACGGCCGAAGTCAAAGACGAGTTGAGCCGCCTGGTGGTCAGTGCGGTGAGCGCCCGGCGCGCCGAAGTGACCTCCTTGCTGCGATTCGCCGGAGGGCTGCACATCGTGGGCGGTCGTGTGGTCGTCGAAGCCGAGGTGGATTTGGGCAGCATCGCGCGACGGCTGCGCAAGGACATCTTCGACCTGTACGGCTACAACGCCGTCGTGCATGTGTTGTCGGCCAGCGGAATCCGTAAGACGA
>Ga0335073_10016209_pt1 | contig 10408 bp, 11 predicted proteins | sample Lox_Sample_22_FD_207093 | JGI IMG/M metagenome (GOLD analysis project Ga0335073, IMG submission 207093) | Soil microbial communities from Loxahatchee National Wildlife Refuge, Florida, United States - Lox_Sample_2.2 | ecosystem: Environmental > Terrestrial > Soil > Wetlands | place: USA... | reverse complement strand
GTGCCGAGGATCGAGCGGCCGAGCGGCTGGTCGGGAAAGGCGGTGAGCTGCAAATGCTCGAATATCAGATCGTCGGGCGTGTCGGCGACGGCGCCGATCTCCTGGACGATGACGTTCTGCTCGCGCGCAAGTTCGTCGCGATCGAACGCCGGCTCGGAAAGGATGTCGGCAAGCACGTCAAGCGCCAGCGGCACGTCGCCCTTAAGCACGCGCGCATAATAAGCCGTGCTCTCGGCGCTGGTCGCGGCGTTGAGGTCGCCGCCCACTGCCTCGATTTCTTCGGCGATCTGGCGCGCGCTGCGCCGCCGCGTTCCCTTGAACGCCATGTGTTCGAGGAAATGCGAAATGCCGTGCTCATCGCGCCGTTCGTCGCGGCTGCCGGAATTGACCCACACGCCGAGTGAGGCCGTCTCAAGATGCGGCATCGTGTCGGTCACGACATTGATGCCGGATTTCAAGGTGGTCACCACAACGCTCATGCTGCCGCTCCTTCCTGCGCGGCACGACTCGTCGCCAGGACGAAACGCTCGACCGCCGATTGATCGACCGGCAGCACCTGCACGCGCTCCGGACGTTGATTGAGATCGCAAAGCCATTCCGGTAGTTGCGGACGCGCCCCGCACGCCGCCTCGACCGCGTCGGGAAACTTAGCCGGATGCGCGGTCGACAGGACCACCATCGGCACCGCGGGATCGTGCGTTTCCTTCTCGGCGACGGCGATGCCGACCGCGGTATGCGGGTCGACGAAATTACCGGTCTCGCGTTTGACGGCACGCATGGTTGCCGCCACTTCCTCCTCGTCGGCGCGATCGGCGGAAAACAGCGCGCGGATGTGCGCCAAGGCGGGCGCCGACAGCGTGAAGCGGCGCGATTGGGCGAGCGCTCCCATCAGCGCCAGTACGGCATTGGCGTCACGGTCGTAAGCGTCGAACAGCAGTCGCTCGAAATTTGAGGCGACCTGAATGTCCATTGATGGCGAGGTCGTCGGCACGACGTCGCGTAATTCATAGGTGCCTGTCGCCAGCGTGCGGGCGAGGATGTCGTTGACGTTGGTCGCGATGACCAGCCGGTCGATCGGCAGACCTAAGCGCAGTGCGACATAGCCGGCATAGATGTCGCCGAAATTGCCGGTCGGAACGGTAAAGGCGACCTTGCGCTCGGGCCCGCCGAGCGACACCGCGGCGGTGAAGTAATAAACGGTCTGCGCCACGATGCGGGCCCAGTTGATCGAATTAACGCCAGAGAGCCGCACCCGCTCGCGAAAAGCGGCGTGGTTGAACAGGCCCTTTACGATTGCCTGGCAATCATCGAAGGTGCCCTCGATGGCTACCGCGTGGATGTTGGCAGCGTCCGCGGTCGTCATCATGCGCCGCTGCACGTCTGATATGCGGCCATTGGGGAAGAGAACGACCACATCGACTTGGCTGCGATCGCGGAAAGCTTCGACGGCGGCGCCGCCGGTATCGCCCGAGGTCGCCACCACGACGGTGCGGCGCTCGCTGCGCGCCGAAAGCACGTGATCCATCAGCCGCGCCACAAGCTGCATCGCCAAGTCTTTGAACGCCAGCGTCGGGCCGTGGAACAATTCGAGCACGAACGTATTCGCACTAAGCTGGGCGAGCGGGGCGACGGCACAATGGCGGAAATTGCCGTAGGCCTCACGCGCCATGCGTGCGAGATCGATCTCGCGAATGGAATCGGCAGCGAACAGCCGGATCACCTCGACCGCGACTTCGGCATAGGGGCGACCGGCGAAGCTGCGGATGGTTTCTCGTTCGAGCCGCGGCCAAGCTTCCGGCACATAAAGGCCGCCGTCGTGGGCGAGCCCCGCAAGCATCACGTCGGCGAAGCCGAGCGAAGCCACTCCGCCCCTGGTCGAGATGTGACGCAACTTACGCCTTCCTCGCGCCCCGGCACCGGGCCGTAGCGCTAAACCATTGATTTTCCAGGATGTTCGCGCGAGGGCTACGGCCACCCGTCCCGGACCAACGCCACAGTTATAGAAGACCGGGTCGTTTCACAAGGAACCCGAAGCGTTCTCGGGTGGTTGGCCGCCTTCGCCGTTTGACGCTTCGCGACGGGATTTGCGAGCGAAAACGACAAATACCACGACGAGCACCAGCGCCAAGCCATACCAGGTAATGGCGTATTGCAGATGCTCGTCACGCAGCCGCACCACGAGCTTGCCCGGTTGTGGCAAGCCGCCGGGCGGCACCGGCGATTCCTGCTCGACATAAAACGGCGCCACCGGGCTAACGCCCTTGGCGGCCGCAATGGTCAGCGGGTCGCGTACGAACCAAAGGTTATGCGTGGGATCGGCGGCTGGCGAGAACCAATGGCGCGTTTCCGGCCAGCGCAGCGCACCGACGATCTCGACCGTTCCGGTAATCTGGCCGGCGCCGCGGGTCCCTTGTTCCTTGCGCGATTGCGGCACGAAGCCGCGATTGACCATCACGAACGAGCCGTCGGCGAGGCGTGCCGGCGTGAAAATCCAATAGCCCAAGCCGGATACGTCGGGCCGGAAAGCGGAAGCCGCCGCGTAAACCAGTGCTTCCTTGCCATGATCGAACGTGGCGTTGAATTTGACGCGGCGGTATTCGTCGCGTGCCGGGTCGAGACTTGACCAGGCGTTTGGGGGTGGCAATGCGCGGGGTGGCGCCGCGAGCCGTTCGGTCAACGCAGCGATCAATCCTTCCTTCCACGCCTTGCGCTCAATTTGCCAAGTGCCGAGCGCGACGAGGAGCGCGAACGCCAGCACCGCCGGGACCAGCAGGCCGAGCCACGACCGCTGTTTTTTTTTGGTTCTTGTCGGCGCGTTCAAGGCCCGCTTCCGCCGAATCGGCTTTCGGCGGCCTTGTGATGATATTGCAGCGCGATCATCAAGCCTTTCATCGGCCGCAGCGGGCCTAGTGTGACGACGAAAATAAGTGGCAGCCACAGTGCCGCATGCACCCAGAACGGCGGCTGAAACAACACCTCGGTGATCAGCGCGGCAGCAACGACGATGAAGCCGGCGATGAGGATGATGAAGACCGCCGGGCCATCGCCCGAGTCGGCGAAACCGTAATCGAGGCCGCAAACTTCACAGCGCGGCCGCACGGTCACAAATCCCTGGAACAATTTGCCCTTGCCGCAACGCGGGCACGCGCACGACAAACCAGCGCGGATTGCGCCTGACAGTGTGCCGATATTTTTCTCAGTCATGTCGGCTCAACGCGTTCCCCTCTCCATTGTGGGGAGTGGTGAGGGTGGGGGGCTAAGTCTCTGCTCGCTTGCGGCGACGTCACCTCGGTGCCACGCCCTCCCAACTTCCCCCCGCAAAGGGCGAGGGAGAAAAAGCGCTATTCCGGCACCGGGACGCCGGCGCCCCACACATAGATGCAAGCGAACAGGAACAGCCACACCACGTCAACGAAGTGCCAGTACCAGGCGGCGAACTCGAAGCCGAGATGCTCCGTCGGCTTGAATTGCCCGGCCAGCGCCCGGAACAGGCAGACGATTAGAAAGATCGAGCCGATGATGACGTGGGCGCCGTGAAATCCCGTCGCCATGAAGAAAGTGGCGCCGTAGATGTTGCCGGAATAGTGGAAAGCGGCGTGCGCGTATTCGAAAGCCTGCACGCAAGTGAACGAGAGGCCGAGCGCAATGGTGCAGACCAGGCCCCAGACCAGTCCCTTGCGGTTGTTTTCAAGGAGCGCGTGATGCGCCCAGGTCACCGTAGTGCCGGAGGTAAGCAGGATCAGCGTATTCAACAGCGGCAGATGCCAGGGATCGAAGGTGTGGATGTCCTTCGGTGGCCACACGCCGCCGGTGAAGGCGATCCGCGCCACGTCTTTCAGATTGTCCGGAAACAGCGCGGTGTTGAAATAGGCCCAGAACCAGGCGACGAAGAACATCACCTCGGAGGCGATGAACAGGATCATGCCGTAGCGGTGCGAGATCTGCACGACGCGGGTATGATCGTGCTCGACCTCGGCTTCGTAGATTACGTCCCGCCACCAGCCAATCATAGTGTAGGCGATGCCAATGGCGCCGACGCCGAGGATAACCGGCGCGTAGGCGACCACGTGGTGCATCCACAGGATGAACCCAAAGGCGGCAACGAAAGCCGAAGTTGCGCCGACCGCGGGCCACGGGCTGGGATTGACCAGATGATAATCGTGGTGCGGTTTGGCGTGTGCAGCGTCAGCCATCGTTATCTCCACCTTGCCTCGATCAGATCGGATCGGATTTTGCCGCCGCGCTCTCCGTCGGCTCCGTTGCCGCCTGATCGGGCGCGCGCACCGGATAGAAGGTGTAAGAGAGCGTAATGAGTTTGACGTTGCCCTGCTCGGGATCGTCGGCGAGCTTGGGATCGACGTAGAACACGACCGCCATGTCGCGTTTCTCGCCCGGTTTCATGGTCTGCTGCGTGAAGCAGAAGCAGTTGATCTTCTCGAAATAGATGCCGGCCGACGACGGGCTGACATTGTAACCGGCCTGGCCGGCGGTCACGCGGGCCGCCTCGTTGGTGACGGAATAATAGACGGTGACGACCTCGCCGAGCTTGACATCGATGGTCCGGCACTCGGGCTCGAACCGCCATGGCAAGCCCGGGGCGATGTTCGAATCAAAACGCACGGTGACGGTGCGATCGGAAATCCGCGTTGGCGCCGTCTTCGCCACCTGCGGGGTGCCGCCATAGCCGGTGGTGCGGCAGAACCAGGAATAGAACGGCACCGCGGCGAACGACAGCCCGACCATCGCCGCAACCAGGCCGCCGCAGAAAAATGCGACCGCGAAATCGCGGTGGCTGGTGCAATGCGGGTCAGCTTGATCGATCGGCTCGGGCATAAGCGGGTGCTGCGTGGGTCGGAGTTATACGAATGGGAACGTCATACGGGATGCTGCATGGGCACTACGTGGACATTACATTGGCCGGGTCAGCACGCCGGAGCGTAGCCGCACCAGCGTCACCAAAAAGATCACCACGACGAAAACCCCGAGCGCGAGTGCGATGGCGATCGAACGGGCGCGGCGCGCACGCAGCTGTTGCGGCGTGAGCTTGATACCGGCCTGCGGCTTTTGCTCGTTTACTGCATTGTTCATAGTCACACTCAAGTGTCGTCATGCCGCCGGGTCTCATACCAACAAATCTCATGCAACCGAATGGCCGATGAGAGATACCGACAGCCGGTCGGCCAACAGCATGGCAAACAACAGGAACAGATAGAGGATCGAGAAACCAAACAATTGCTTGCTGGCCTTGTGGCCGTCGCGCTCGGCGCGCACCCGCAGCGCCAGCGCGATCATCACTGCGCCGAGCGCAAGCGCGGCCGCGCCATAAAGCGGACCGGCGTAGCCGAGCAGCCAGGGCGCGGCGCCAAGCGGCGTCAGGATCAGCGTATAGACCAGGATCTGGCGACGCGTTTCGGCAACGCCCGCCACCACCGGCAGCATCGGCACGCCGGCGCGCGCGTAATCCTCACTGCGGTACAACGCCAGCGCCCAGAAATGCGGCGGCGTCCAGAAGAAGATGATGAGGAACAGAACGATCGGCTCGACGGCAATGCTGCCAGTCGCTGCCGTCCAGCCGATCAGCGGCGGCAGCGCGCCCGCGGCGCCGCCGATGACGATGTTCTGCGGCGTCGCGCGCTTGAGCCACATCGTGTAGATCACAACATAGAAGACGATCGTGAAGGCAAGCAGCGCCGCCGCCACCAGGTTCACCAAAAGCCCGAGCGACACGATCGAGAACGCCGCCAGCGTCACGCCAAAACCCGCCGCCTCGCCGGGCGTGACGCGGCCGCGCGGGATCGGCCGGCCGGCCGTGCGCGCCATGCAGGCGTCGATGTCGGCATCGTACCACATGTTGAGCGCGCCGGCAGCGCCGGCGCCAACGGTGATGCACAACAGCGCGGCGAAGGCCAACACCGGATGCAGGTGGCCGGGCGCGACTACGAGGCCAACCAACGCCGTGAACACCACGAGCGACATCACCCGCGGCTTCATCAGTTCGATGTAATCGCCGACGCCCGCGATGCTGGGCTCGGCGCGCGAATACGTGACGCTCATCGGATCAGCGGCAGTGTCTCATATTGATGGAACGGCGGCGGCGATGACAGCGTCCATTCTAGCGTGGTGGCGCCGGCTCCCCACGGATTGCCCGCCGCCCGCTCCTTGCGGATGAAGGCGTGGGCCAAGCCGACGAAGAACACCAGCGTGCCGATGCCCGAAATGTACGCGCCGATCGAGGAGACGTAATTCCAATCGGCAAAGGCGTCGGGATAATCGACAATGCGGCGCGGCATACCGGCAAGGCCGAGGAAGTGCTGAGGAAAGAATGCGATATTGACGCCGATAAAGGTCACCCAGAAGTGCAACTTGCCGATGAACTCGCTATACATATAGCCGGTCATTTTGGGGAACCAATAATACCAGCCGCCGAAGATGGCGAACACGGCGCCGAGCGAGAGCACATAGTGGAAGTGGGCGACGACGTAATAGGTCGCGTGCAATTCGCGGTCGACGCCGGCATTGGCTAGCACCACGCCAGTGACGCCGCCGACCGTGAACAGGAAGATAAAGCCGATCGCCCACAGCATCGGCGTCTTGAACTCGATCGACCCACCCCACATCGTCGCGATCCAGGAGAAAATCTTCACCCCGGTCGGCACCGCGATCACCATGGTGGCGGCAATGAAATAAGCCTGCACGCTTGCCGGCATGCCGACAACGAACATATGGTGCGCCCAAACGACGAAGCCGATGCCGCCAATCGCCACCATGGCATAGGCCATTCCCAGATAGCCGAACACCGGCTTCTTGGAGAACGTCGCCACGATCTGGCTGATCATGCCGAAGCCGGGCAGAATAAGGATGTAGACTTCAGGGTGGCCGAAGAACCAGAACAGATGCTGGAACAACAGCGGATCGCCGCCGCCGTGAGGATCGAAGAAGGTGGTGCCGAAGTTGCGGTCAGTAAGCAGCATAGTGATGGCGCCGGCCAACACCGGCAAGGCCAGCAGCAGCAAAAACACCGTCACCAGTTGCGACCAGACGAACAGCGGCATCTTGTGCATGGTCATGCCAGGCGCGCGCATGTTGAAAATGGTGGTGATGAAGTTGATGGCGCCCAGGATCGACGAGGCGCCGGCAAGATGGATCGAAAGGATAACGAAATCCATCGCCGGGCCGGGATGGCCGTAGGTCGAAAGCGGCGCGTATAGCGTCCATCCGGTTCCGGCGCCGTTGGTGCCCGGCTCGCCCTCGAAAAAGAACGAGGCCAACAGCAGCGCAAAAGACGCCGGCAAAAGCCAGAACGAGATATTGTTCATGCGCGGGAACGCCATGTCCGGCGCGCCGATCATCAGCGGGACCATCCAGTTGCCAAAGCCGCCGATCATTGCCGGCATGATCATAAAGAAGATCATGATCAAACCATGCGCGGTGACGGCGACGTCGTAATAGTGCGTCTCGTGGAAGATCTGCACACCCGGATACATCAGTTCGGCCCTGATCAGGATCGAGAAGATGCCGCCGATCACGCCGGCACACAGCGCAAACACCAGGTACATCGTGCCGATGTCCTTGTGGTTGGTCGAATAGACGTAACGACGCCAGCCATGCGGAATGGCGTGGCCATTGTCGTCGCCGTGTGCCGTCGCGTGTGTCATCGCATCCATTGTCGGTCCCTGCTGTCAGTCCCCGCGTTAGCGGGTGATCGTCTTCCGCTCAAGATCGTCCGCTCAAATCGTTATTGCGTTGGCGCGCCGGCCGCCGCGACGGCGTTCGGCGACGCGCTCTCCAGGCCGGCGTTCTTCTTCTCGGTCGTAACCCAGGCGGCGAATTCGGCGTTGTTGACGACGTGGATGGTAATCGGCATGAACGCATGGTCCTTGCCGCAGAGTTCGGAGCATTGGCCGTGATATCGGCCGACGCTGGTCGCCTTGAACCAGGTGTCGTTGATGCGGCCGGGAATAGCGTCGATCCTAATGCCGAACGACGGCACCGCGAAGGAGTGGATGACGTCGGCGCCGGTGACCAGCACCTGCACGACCTTGTTCACCGGCACTACCATTTCGTTGTCGACGGTGAGTAGCCGCGGTTGTCCCGGCTTGAGATCCTTGTCTGCGACCATCAGCGAGTCGAACTCGAAATTGCCGTTATCGGGATAGTTGTAGGTCCAATACCATTGCTTGCCCGTCGCTTTCACCGTGAGGTCGGGTTTCGGTATGTCGAGCTGCACGAACAGCAGGCGAAACGAGGGAATCGCGATCGCCACCAGGATGATGACCGGCACGATCGTCCAGATCACCTCGATCAGCGCATTGTGCGTCGTGCGCGACGGGGTCGGATTAGCGCGCGCATTGAAGCGCACGATGACAACAAGCAGCAAAATGAGCACGAAGCCGGTGATGCCGGCAATGATCCACAGCAGGAAATCGTGGAACCAAACGATGTCGACCATGACCGGAGAGGCCGCATTCTGCATGCCGAGCTCCCAGGGCGACGCCTGCCCGACGCCGGCAAGCGCAGCTGTGGCGCTGGCGAAGAAAGTCCCGACGGTCAGCACACAGGCGGTCAAGCGTGAGAACACCGGCATCTGCTTCTTGGCTCCCTGCTCTCTTAAGTCTGGTCGGTCATCCCCGCCGTGTTGCGGCACCGAAGTGCGGCGCGGCCGCGACAGCTTGACGCCACCTGCTGGCGATACGTTTGCGCCACTCAAATCCGGCCCTTGGCAGGCATTGATGGGATGGAGAAATCCCAACCCGTCAAACCACAAATCGCGTTCTACCGCAATGCACTCGTCACCGCAGCCGTGCAAGGCTTTCATGCCGCGTCGTCGCCAGGCGCGGCCTAGCGGCCGGACGTCCTTCGGACGGCCACAATGGCTTGATTTTGATCCGATCTTGACACGCCGGACTCACGATGTAGGCAGGCGCGCGCGCGGCAATCAGCCTTGCCCGAGAGTGATTCGCATCCGGGAAGCCGTTGCGGGGCGCCGAAGCGGCTGATCAGGGACAAAGGATGATGGCGATTTTCGATGGCCGGCGGGTGCTGCGGGCGACGGCTTCGGCGATCGGCGCCGCCGCTATGCTGGTCGCGGGTGTCGCGGCAGGCGGTGGGACGGCGGTCGCTCAGGGGGCGGTCCGCTCGGTGCATGGCGATTGGCAGATCCGCTGCGACACGCCACCGGGCGCGCACGCCGAGCAATGCGCGCTGATGCAGAGCGTGATGTCCGATAATCGCCCCAACATCGGACTGACCATCATCATCCTGCGGCCGGCTGGCACCAATATCCACCTGATGCGCGTGCTGGCCCCGCCCGGCGTGTTGTTGCCGGAGGCGCTCGGGCTGAAGATCGACGACGTTTCCGTGGGCCGTGCCGGCTTCGTGCGCTGCCTGCCCAATGGTTGCGTCGCCGAGGTGACGATGGACGATAATCTGATCAAGCAGATGCGTAACGGCCATACCGCCACCTTCATTATCTTCATGACGCCTGAGGAGGGCATCGGCTTCCCGGTCAGCCTCAAGGGCTTTGGCGAAGGTTTCGATCAGCTGCCGTGAGCGGTTTCTCGTCATAATATCTCGCTATCCCGTCACCCGATTGCGCTTGCCTTTCATCTGATGACGCTCGTCACTATGTTATCGGCGTCGCTTCACCAGCCATGCGGGCGGTACGGCCATGGACGCAAAGCAATATCCAGTGACTCACACCGAGGCGGAGTGGCGCAAGCTGCTCACGCCCGAACAATTTCGCATCATGCGCGCGCACGGCACTGAAGCGCCGGGAAGTTGCGCGCTCAATTACGAGAAGCGCCCCGGCACCTTTTACTGCGCCGGCTGCAGCCAACCGTTGTTTGCATCGAAGCGGAAGTTCGAGAGCGGCACGGGATGGCCGAGCTTCAACGATCCGGTCGAGGGCGCAGTCGAGACCTCGACCGATCGCAGCTATGGGATGGTGCGCACCGAAGTGCATTGCAGTCGCTGCGGCAGCCATCTCGGCCATGTCTTCGACGATGGGCCGGCGCCGACCTACCAGCGCTATTGCATCAACGGCGTGGCAATGAATTTCAAGCCGGAGTGAGCTGCCTCTCCCCTGGTCGGAAAGGGTGACGAATGCGGCCAATTTCGGGCTTTACCGCCGTCTTCACGTCACGAAATTGCAACAAGGCGCAGCAAAATCGTGCCTCGTTCGCGCCGGAAAACTGTGAAACACTGCCGGCTGTGTGAATTGCAGGGCTTAAATCGATCGGCGTGGGCGCAACTGCCGAAACGCGGTAGTCCAGACTTGCAGTCCTAGAGTTAGCGGTTCCAGATTTGGCAGTCCCAGATTTGGCAGTCCCAAATTTGGCAGTCCCAGATTTTGGCAGTCCCAGATTTGGCAGTCAATGATTGGCGGTCGATGAGCAGCGCACGGGAAACG
>Ga0335073_10016208_pt1 | contig 10409 bp, 13 predicted proteins | sample Lox_Sample_22_FD_207093 | JGI IMG/M metagenome (GOLD analysis project Ga0335073, IMG submission 207093) | Soil microbial communities from Loxahatchee National Wildlife Refuge, Florida, United States - Lox_Sample_2.2 | ecosystem: Environmental > Terrestrial > Soil > Wetlands | place: USA... | reverse complement strand
TACAATGTCTGCTATACAGTCATTGTCGGTGTGGAAATCTGGCCTATTCTCCATAACTACAACTTTGTAAAATTTAGTTTGGATTCCTTCATCAATTGGCACGTCTTTGGTAGCAGTATGAGGGCCCGGAAAAATGTTGCTTCCCCCGCGCGGTCGCGACAAAAACTCGAACTTTTTTTTTGCTAACTATTTTTTTGAGTGATCGATCACGATTTCGTCTCGTCTTGTTTTCAAGAGTTTGGATCGTCGTTTGCTTCGCTACTCCAAGAGGCACTCTGTTGCTGCACCTCGATGACTTGTCTTAGCTGCCCGTCAGTCTCATAGTCATTTAGAGTGTGCTGTTGCCAAGATGAAGACATTCGCGCTTCCTACGGACGGACCTGCGCTACGTCTGTACGTAATGTCTCTCTTCGTCTTCCTCCAATCGCTCAAGGCATATGACTTCGTCTCCATTCGAGCAGCCACAAATCCAAACCTCACCTGGTTTCTGCTGAAATGGTTCGTCTTGGATACTTGTTTTATATACGTTCTTCCATACCTCAATATACCCTGGCTTAAATTTCGTCGGCCATCGCAGCTTTTGCAATTTGCTTTCGTATTGCTTCTGAATTGGGGTTTGAGTTTTGGATGGGAAATGGTGGGAGATAGTGGGTTAAGTGTAGGACTTGTATGGACTGGGATACTTAGAAGTATTACTCCTTTTATTCTTGTCTTTGGAATGAAGGCTAATTTCTCTAGTATTTTATAATAAGGAGTTGGGAGTCACAGAGACTTATGTGGATGTTGGCAAGCTATTACACAATGCGTCTCACATTCAAGGAAGGAAAGTAGTGCGAATACTTCCTGAAAGGTATTCCTTACAAACAGCTGTTATTAACTGGAAGTACTGCCAAAATCAATCCCGAAGGACAACCATTTTGTCTTCATCATAAACAGACAACTCCAATCACAATCCCAATTCGACTGAATGGAACATCCCCAATTCTAATTCAATGCTCACACACTTCATTCGCCGACCCTCCAGTCATCAAAATCCACGATATCATAGCAAGACCGCTCAAATCGATGCTTGAACACGCCGAAGTCTCAGAAGAATCAGGACAAGAAGAATTACTTTTCCTACCATTCCACGTCACCGAAATAGGAAGTTACAAACTTGAAAGGGTTGTCGATAAATCAGGAAGTGATGTTCGATTATATCGGTCCGACGCAATTGTAGTTGAATGTCCTACTGCAGAAATTTCCTCTTTCAATGAAGAGACACATTTTTGCCAGGGAGAGATTGATGCACTGAGAATTCATGTTAATGGAGTGCCTCCTTTGCATCTCAAGTATGTTCAGAATGTCAACGGCCACGCAAGTACAATCGAGATCGATAGTATTGTTCCGGAATCATTTATTTCGCCTCTTGTTCACGGAGAGACAAGTCAACATGTCATTAAACACCCGGATTATACTTTTGCACAGGCACATCCGGTTACGCTGACATATCCCCTCTCGTTAGATACAATTGGCCTTTGGAATTATCGACTCTCGCAAGTTGGCGATGCTCTTGGAAATGTGGTCGATTTCGAAAATGAGGATGAACTGTTGCCGTTGCCGGGGTACACAATTGCAGTACATGAAACTCCAAAAGTCAGTCTTCGAGGTTGTTCCGAAGATAATCCTATCAAAGTTCTCAAAGGACGTGACACAAATCTCTACTTCAACGTTAATACTGTCGAAGCGGGTCCATTCGATATTGTCCTCAGCTACAGCCCTCCTGATTCAACGGATCCAGCAACCGCACAAAGCTATCAACTTATGCACAAAAGGGACAGTCTTTCAGTGACTGATCCAGGAATTTATACCCTCCTCAACATTTCCTCACCTTACTGTAAAGGCGACGTTCTTGCACCTCAATCCTGTCTCGTCATTACCCCGTCCGAACCAAGTTTACAAATCGAATGGTCTCCCTTGAAAGACCATTGTTCAGGAACTGTGGGAGTAACCGCTGATCTTACGTTCATAGGAGAACCTCCCTTCCATTTATCCTACAATATTATTTCCCGAACAACCTCCCAACATGAATCGAAAAGGATCAAAGTGGATCGATCACGACATCAAGTGGAATTCAGACCTGAGGTTGCAGGAACTTATCAATATGATTTCATTGCATTGGATGATGCGAATTATAGATGGATTCAGCTGGAAGGAAAAATATTTTCCTATGAGGCCACTGTGTATCCATTGCCTGGAGTCAAGTTTGTGAATACCGATGTTCGAAAGACATGTATTGGGGAGAGTTTGAGTGTTCCTGTTCGAATGATTGGTTCGGGACCATGGAATTTGACGTATGATATTGTTGATGGATCAGGGAAGCGGCAATCGTTTGTGGAGAGGATCGAAAGCACAGAGTATACATTGGAGTTGCCCGAGTTTAAGAAGGGCGGTAGAGGAACCGTGAGTCTTAGGAGTATAACAGACTCGAGTGGCTGCAAAGTTCAATTAGGCGAAGAGGACTTGGTTATTGACGTCAGGAGGGAAAAACCTTCGGCAAAATTCTATGCTAAGACTGTCACGGGACGAGATGGAGATATAATGCAATTGCCTCTTCGACTTACTGGTGAAGGACCATGGCGGTTGACGTATTCATGGCAAAAGAATGGACAGCAATCGCAATATGACCATTATATCACTGATCCAAACGGTCATATCGAGACTCGATCTGATGGAGTGTATACTCTTCTCAACGTCTATGATTCAAGCTGTCCTGGCGTCATTAAACCTGGTAACGACAAGTTCGAGGTAATGTGGATTCCAAGACCAAAGCTCGAGATCCTTGGATTCGAAGGAGAACCAGCTCATGAAATCAAAAAGTTGGATCCCGTTTGTGCTGGCGAAGACGCCTTCCTGGACCTGGCCCTGCATGGTACTACCCACCTGCCAAATTTCACTAATTCAGGCATGAAACCTTTCACGGTCGAATACAATATTGTTGAACTCGATTTGAACGGCAATATCGTTAGTCGTACGGCCCAAGAATTCAGCGCTGCGATGAATACCGCTCAAATTCGCCTGCGAACTGAAGTTGCTCGCAAGTATGTATATGAATTTACACACTTGTCAGACGCCGTGTACGATGATCCGAAAAATCTCCATCGTCCATATATTGTTGAACAGGAGGTCCGACCTTTACCTACTGCCCGATTCGTCGCAGCTACGGAGCCTCATATCTATTGCACAGACACTAATTTTGATGATCCGAAAGTCAATGGAATTCCTATTCTCGTAGCGGGAAACCTGCCTATCGACGTCACTCTTGAGATGCGCAATGAATTAGATCGGACTGTCGAGCAAATCGAGTTAACTGGCATTAAGGAGTACCAGTACTTTTTCGTGCCTCCTAAACACGTTATGACACATGGCGTTCATACACTCACGATTGTCGAAGCAGCCGATAATGGCGGTTGTACATCACAGCCCACCGAGAATCACAAAACTTCATTCACTGTTGCGGACGAAGCGTCCATTTCACCATTAGAGCCTCAACAACATCATTGCGTGGGTGACCGCATTTCTTACTCGTTGCAAGGGACATCTCCATGGCAAATTGAATACGAATTCGATGGCAAACGGAACGTCGCTAAAGCATTGAATCCCACGTTCTCACGTGTTGCTGAAAGAAAAGGCAATCTCACAATTATAAGCATTGCGGACCGGGCGAGCAGTTGTAGGACAATCTTCAGTCCTGGTACAATGGAGAAATACATTCATGAGATTCCTAGCGTACGAATTAGTGGAGGCTCCAATGTCATCGAAAATATCAGAGAAGGTAATCAATCTTTCTTACACTCGCTGATAGTATTGTAGGCGACCAAGCTGAGATTCTGTTCCAATTCTTTGGAGAGCCTCCCTTTAGCATGACTTTACGTGTTTCCACTATCCCTGACAAGAAGAGTCGCAAATCAAAACCGGTGCAGATGCATACGATTAACAGTGTTCAGGGATATACTCATAGCTTTTATACTTCGCAGGAAGGAGTTTATGAAGTTGTGCAGTTGCAGGATAAGTATTGTCGGTATCCGCGTGATGAGGCAGGAGCTACAAAGCTATTGGAATATCAATGAGACTATTGCATGAACATGGGCGTTTAGAATTGGAGATTCCAGATTTGTTGTATCATTAAATTAAAAGTATGTTTTGACTTTTACGTCATGCTTTATTGGGTATATCATATCCGAAGATTCTAACTTGGTATCGAAATTTTCATGCTATTTCTCCTTGGTGTTGATTGAGGTAATCAATCCTCCTCCCAATCTCGCGATCTCATTAACTACTGCACGTTTATTGAGGGTGACAAGCGGTTTCTAGAATGAGCTCCGGAGAATAGATACGCTTACATCAAGCTTTTCAGAGTCCTGCGTAGGAAGAGTCGAATATCCGAGTGCAATTTTCCACGGTCTCGCAGACGTAACATGAGGATTCCAAAATCCAGCAATCGCGTTACCTCCAACAGCATCAGAAAACCACAGCATGGTGTCGCCGAAGCAGGTCTGAAATCAGAGATGGAATGTGGATTATTTACCTCTAAGTCATCGAGTAGCCTTCGAACCGGATCGAAACCAATCTGCACATCTTTCCAACTTCGTCCCTGTAAATTCTTAAACGGAGTGGACGCTATGGTATAATCTTTCTTTAACTGGATTATAAGGTCATACTCGCTCAAGGGTGTTATGAAAAGTTGCTAACATCAGTTTGAGAGAGACAAGTCAAGCAACCTTTACGTTCGAGCTGTCTTTATATATGACGTCCAATGAGGACTTGGCCAAGCCAGTGACTCTAGCAGCAATCCCTTTTGCGGGCCTTTCTTTAGTCCAGAACGATCCTGTAGTATCATGCGACGTAAAGATGCACCAAGCCGAGTGAGCTATTCCAGGATCTTGTCTCCGAATTGCTTGAAATGCCTTGGAAGCTTCTTCGTAAGTCGTACTGTTCATGGACCCGTCCAGGTCAACAATGAGAGGCTCCTCTCGCCAGTTCCATGTTGACAATAGATACAGAGTTCTGAGAAAGCCAACTTCAGCAGAAGAAGGCACATCCCAGGGGTAATGATGAACAAAGACATAGGTGACCAATAATTCGATCGTTCTATAAGACAGATGTGATGAAAGCAAATGGGCTGCTAACCATCGCTTCACTAATCGTATGGTATCCGGCAAAAAGTAAAAGTTCCCGCGCAAGGCATTGATTGCTTGGGCATGTTGTACTCCTCTCATAAAGTAGGTTTGATAAGCTTTGAGAGCAAGCTCATATCTCGTTCGCTCGGAATGTTGTAAAGTTTTGTTCTTTAATATACGCTCGATTAGTTGAGCTTCGCGATGATTCGGATCATGTTGAATTCGTGCTCGAAAGGCATATCCCTGTTGATAAACAACGTCCAAAAACCCCGTATTTGCGATATCCAAGTCGGTGTTTTCCAAACCTACTCGAGCTACAACTGACGGATGTGCTGTCTCCAATAACTTTCCAATACGCAGTAACATACCAATTTTGACTTTTTGAATTGCTCGTAAATCATCTGGCCACCGTCCTGAACCTTCAAGTTGAATAACTACCTCATGAACAGGAACGTAGTATGATCCGGTATTTTGCGAACCGAGTTTATCGAAATTTTGTGGTTGTGGAAGGGTCACTGATGTTCGCGTTAAGCCTTCTGCAACAGATACCACGGCTGAAATATTCAACGGGAGATCCTTCAAGTCCTTCAAATCCTTACTAAATCTTTCAAAAGCCTCATACAACGTCTGAAACGGATTACTCTCAACCTTCATCCAAGTTTCCGTAATTTCCCGCGACGCCGCGATCTGAGGATACAATGTCGGGGTCAGAAATACGATATCTCCTGCTACACCAGCGGAAATATGTCGAGCTAACACATACCGAATGATACGTTTGACAATCCCGTATCGGTCTTCTAGGTGTTTAACGTTCCATACAACGGATTCCAGAATCGATCCGTCTTTGAAACGACGGAGTTCTGCTTTGTCCCCCCAGAATGCACGGAAGGCGGCCGCGGCAGTGGCGTCAGATGAAGGTGGTCCGTAATCTACTATCCGACGAGAGGCTTCAGGGTCCACTTGGACGCCCAGTGTCAGAATAGCAGGCTCTGTGATTTTGGTTGAGGTTATTGGAATAGAGGTGTTATCCGATGTGATTACTGAGATGAGTTTGATACGAGTTGTTAGGCCTTGTTGGAGGATTGCATTGGTGCGCTTGATTAAGGAGAAGGAGTTGGAAGGAGCATCAGCATTAAGTTTATCTTCTGGATTCGGGATTGTAATTCTACTTATTAGTTCTGGAGAGAGTGAGATATTTACCTAGCGGCGATGTCGTATCGTAGAACCGGAATGTCCAGTTTTGTCATAAAGATGGCGTTGAAAACATCATCAGGTGAATCATTCAAGATTTTCAAAGTCCTTGCCGCTTCATCTTGCAACTAAACTTAGTTCCATCACAAACTCTCAAAGATACCAATTTATACGACTGAAGTGTCATTTTATAGAAGACATTTACTCCACTTTCACCATCCAGACACTCCACATCGTCTCCGTTAACATAATCTTTCGTAGCCAGAGCATTCAAACCGCCACGAAATAATTGAAAACTACTAAAATGTGAATCAAGAACAGGACGCCCATTTGGTCTTCCTTCTCGTAAAAGGTACGATACAAACCAAGTCCATTCAAAGTTCCCGAAACCACCATGACCATAAGACGATGAGAAACCTCGTTGACGAAGCCATATTCGGCCTAGAAGTGAGGCGTCCGTGAAAGAGTGACATGTTTGAGATGTGCCATAGAGCTGTTTCAGGAAGTGAAGGTAGGTTGAATCGGTTTGGATTGCTGTATTGTATAGAGGTGTTGGTGTATCGGGGGATGAGTGTAAGTTGCAACGCGAGGGATGGAGTTTGGAGGGTGGGAAGAGAGATGGTGAGATAGTCGGGAGTATCCGTATTCGTGCTTTAGTTTTGCTGAAATCATGTTTATTTCCGTCTTTAACAGGTGTCAGGACAAGGATAGGTTTTCGTTCGTCGCCGTGAAGGAATTCAAAGGTAAGATATACAGGGAGATTCGAAGCTTTTATTCCCAGAGCAAGAGAAGTGAGATAACATGCTCTTTTGTAGAAATATCGATGGTCTCTGAAATCCTTCTCTTGGAAAATCGCCTAGGTATTAGAACGGAGACAGAATCAAGGATACATCAGGCATGGTGACGGCAATGTCAATCGAGATGCCTTCGGGATGCTTTGCCAGCGCCTTGAGAGCATAACTTCCAACCAATTTTATAGATGTAGGTGCTTGAAATCTATACTTATATAGTGCATCCTTTGGCGGTAGTGGCCTTGGAAACGGTACTCGAATTTGGTGCTTAGTTTTCATCTCAGCTTCGAAAGCGTGCAACTTGAATTAGCCAATGCCAGATTTTATGATACCAATTGTTCCTCAGTGGCAGGTAGCGGTTCAAGAATCTTTTTAAGCTGATGAAGGAAGCTTTCTAGCTTCTCCATTTTGTCATATTTGACCCGAGTTTCGGAGAGTAGCTCATCGACTTGAAGTTTGAACAGATTGGACTGGAATGAGGAAGACTGATAGAGAAGTTCGGTCAGCTCTTCCTGAGTGGGTGCTGGTTGTTTTCCCTTCTTTTTGACTCCATTCGACTTGCCATTGACTGGGGCCGCTGCCTCAACTTCGTCGTTGTCACCTTCGTGCATTTCCTCGTGATCCTCAACGTCGCTTTCAGAGAATCCTTTGAAAGATTCTTCGTCATCATGAGCACTATCACTCTCTTCCTCCAAAATCTGGGTGTCATTCAGGTTCTTCGCCTTCTTGGGCTTAGAATTCCTCTCTCGCGACACTGGTCCTCTTTTTCGCTTCATTGCAGCTCTTCAAGTAGAAGGATCTGCAAACTTTTTTCCGCATCGCAAATAAGCTTTGGACCGGTTCTAAACCAGGCGGAAAGTTTTTGATCCCCTGGTCTCCATACCAACCAAGTGACTGATTTTTTTCAGCGGCTGAAATTTACCGAGCCGTGCCTTCGTCCCACAAAAGTTCGTCCTCATCCTCATTTAGGGAATTTTCCCCGGCCACTTGAAAACTTTCTTATCGGCAATCAAACAGTCTGACTCACATTCCAGAATTCCCATTCCAAGGCTCTGGACTTTTGATTGTTTCGAAGGAAGTTGGGGAGTGAAGAATAGGAAATTCAAAGAAAGAGACGTGGCGCAGAAGTGAAAATGCCGAGTGAATACAGCTTATCTTCTCCTCCTAAAGAAGTAGGGGAGACAATACCTGCGAATACCCCGCACGCAGTATCTGTTACACTACCGACATGGCATAGTAATGTTGCCTATGAAGAAGGCGAGTCATGGGTTCACAGCAAAATGAAAAGTGGATATCCCAGGTGCTTTCCCTGCGGATTCGCATTCCTAACTTGTAGATTCAAAATTCACGAGAAGATCGAGGACGTAAGTAATCTGAATGTGGGACAGAAAGTTAACTGGTAGCTTTCAAAGATATGTCGTGACCGATATGGTACTCCGAATGAAGAAGCAATGCTCTTTCCTTCAAGGAAAATAGCTGAACATGCACGACAATTCCTTCTACGAAATGCACCCTCTCAAATACCGCAACCGCATATAGTCCAATTATCTTTCCCACCCGTGACTCCCGCGAAGAACGGGATTTCAACACCCTCACAAGCAGTAAATCTATTTGTTTTATTATATTCCCTTGAAACTAAGGAATTTGCAAAAGCATTTTGGCAACATACTGGATTTGGAATATCTTCTCGCATGGCAGAATATTGTACTATACAACTAGAAGGAGTTTCCCGTCTGGAGGATTTAGCTTCTGTCGCAACAGATAATGCAACAGCAGCAAATGGATGGACTAAGCCATTGAGAAGATCACCTTATAAAAATCGCCATTATGCAAAAGATATCCATTTTGGAAAATTGACGCCTCCTACTACACCGACAAAGGACTCTTTTGAACCGGAAGAATTGACGCAAGATCAATTATCGTATTTGGAAGAACGGTATGGACGGAATTTAGATATTTCGTTTGCGGGAAGAGCAAAACTTGCGCTGAGAAGAAGAATTGCAGGGACTTTGAGGGAGAATGTTGATTTGAATGAGGCGCTTGTTAAGAAGATTGGAGAAACGGGACGGAGTTCAGGTGGACTTGATGAGAGTGATGTGTATTTATGTCCTACTGGGATGTCTGCAATTTGGACTGCTCATCAACTTGTTCTGAATGCCCTTCCTCCCAAAAAGAGTGTCTGTTTTGGGTACTTCCCTCGCCTTTGCTTGAAGAGTTGCTAATTTGGCTAGTTTCACGTATGTGGATACCTTGAAGATTCTGCAGAAGTGGGGACCGGGATGTTATTTCTATGGACATGCGTCAGATGAGGAACTTGATTCATTGGAAAAGTTACTTGAATCTGGAGAGCAAGTCCTTGCCTTATTCTGCGAATTCCCATCCAATCCACTTCTAGTATCACCCAATCTCAAACGGATTCGTCAATTGGCAGATAAATACGACTTTGCTATTGTCATCGACGAGACGATTGGGAACTTTATTAATATTGCTGTTCTCGATACTGCCGATATCGTTGTAAGCAGTCTGACCAAAATCTTCAGTGGAGATAGCAACGTCATGGGTGGAAGGTATCTCCCTCCTTTTGCAAATGGAGCTAATATGTAGCCTTGTGTTGAATCCTCATCGAAAGTATTACAATGCCTTAAAAGAAACCATGGGAACCATCTACGAAGACGTCTTCTGGCCACAAGACGCAGTCTTCCTAGAACGTAACTCACGAGACTTCATCCCACGTATCCACCGAGTAAACACCAACGCCGAAACAGTATGCACCCTCCTACTCTCCTCCCCACGGGTAAAACGCGTCTTCTACCCAAAACATAATCCCTCGCGACACTACTACGATCCCTTCCGTACCAGCGAAGGAGGTTATGGCGGTCTTTTAAGTGTGGTGTTTCATGATGATGAACATGCGATATGGTTTTATGATGCGATTGAGACTGCAAAGGGACCTAGTTTGGGGACTAATTTCACGTTGACTTCGCCGTATACGATTTTGGCGCATTATGGTGAGTTGGAGTGGGCTAAACAGTTTGGTGTTGAGAGGGGGTTGGTTAGGATTAGTGTTGGGTTGGAGGATAAGGAGACGTTGAGTAGGGTTTTTGGAAAGGCTTTGGAGGCTATTGAGGAGAAAGTTAAGGAGAAGGAGAATGGGAAGGAGTAGATTGCTGAAAAGTGAGGTTTGCCATATGTACTGTAGCGATTGGACGTTAAGCATGATATTGTAATTTAGCAGTTGGTCCATTAGATATACATTCCTGGATCTTTG
>Ga0335073_10016206_pt1 | contig 10409 bp, 10 predicted proteins | sample Lox_Sample_22_FD_207093 | JGI IMG/M metagenome (GOLD analysis project Ga0335073, IMG submission 207093) | Soil microbial communities from Loxahatchee National Wildlife Refuge, Florida, United States - Lox_Sample_2.2 | ecosystem: Environmental > Terrestrial > Soil > Wetlands | place: USA... | reverse complement strand
AGGACTCCCGGACGTGCCTCTTCCCGAAAGACGGTGCAGCCCTTGAGGTGTAACCGATACGCGGTCTCGAAGATCTCCTGCGCGGCGCCCGCGGGCGCATTGCTCGGGAGGCTCACCGTCTTCGAGATCGAGCCGTCGATGAGCGGTTGAAGCGCGGCTTGCATGAGCAGGTGATCTCGCGGCGAAATCTGCGATTGATCGACGAGCGCAGGTGGCAGGGCGGCGGAGCGGCCCTTGAGCTCGTGCCAGCATCGATACGCATAATCGGTGACGTTAAAATAATAGTATGCGCCGTCGCTATCAAGCACGCGCCGACGCGCCTCGCAGTGGAAGATTGGCTCGATGCCGCTGCTCACATTATGCGCAAGCAGGCTGATCGTTCCGGCGGGAGCGATTGCGAGCAGATGGCTGTTGCGAATTCCGTGGCGGCGCAGTTGCGATTGAATCTTCGGCGGTAGGCGGCGGATGAACGGTCGCTCAAGGTACTCGGCGGCACGGTAGGCCTCGAACGGTCCGCGCTCTTCAGCGAGCGCGATCGAGGCCTCGTACGCCGCGTCGCGGATGGTCTGCATCACCTGCGCAGCGGCATCGCGTCCTGCATCCGAGTCGTAACGCACCCCGAGCATCGCGAGCGCATCTGCAAGTCCGGTCAGCCCCAGACCGACGCGGCGCGAGCGATGCGCCTCACTTCGCTGGCGGAACAGCGGGAAACGGGCGGTTTCGATCACATCGTCCAGAAATCTCACGGCCAGCCGCGCGGTATGTGCGACCGCCCCACGATCGAGTCGCGCGGAGGCGGTAAAGGCATCCGTGACGAACGCCGCGAGATTGATCGACCCGAGGCAGCAGGCACCATAAGGCGGGAGCGGCTCCTCGGCGCAGGGATTGGTAGCGCTCAGTATCTCTGCGTACCCGAGATTGTTCTCGGCATTGATACGGTCGATGAAAAGCACGCCCGGCTCAGCGCACGCCTGCGCGTTCGCACCAAGGCGCGTCCACAGCTCGCGCGCGCGGATGACCTTCCACACTCGGCATGAGACCGGCTTCGAGCTGCCGCCCCAGGTGGCCTCGATGCGCTCCGCGCCAGCTGCATCCTCATCGCCCTCCTGCGGAAAGACAAGCGGCCAGGCGGCGTCCTTCCGAACCGCCTGCATAAGCGCATCGGTCACGAGCACGGAGATGTTGAAGTGGCGCAGGGACTCGGGGTCCCGCTTCGCATCGACGAACTCGAAGATATCCGGATGATCGCAGCGCAAGGTCCCCATCATGGCGCCGCGACGCGCCCCCGTGGACATCACCGTCGCGCACATGGCATCCCACACGCGCATGAACGATACCGGTCCGGATGCAATCATCCCGGTCGCGCGAGCTCGGCCGCCGCGGGGGCGCAGCGTCGAGAAGTCGTAGCCGATGCCGCCTCCCTGCTGCATCGTTACGGCGCCTTCCTTAAGCGCCTCAAAGATCCCGGGAATCGAATCCTCGATGATCCCGGCGACGAAGCAGTTGAAGAGCGTAGTTTGGCGGGCGAGGCCGGCGCCCGCGAGAATTCGCCCGGCCGGCAGAAAGTGAAAATCGCGGAGGATGCTCTCGAAGCGATCGCCCCACGCGGCTGGATCCTTCTCAATCGCTGCGACGCCGCGCGCCACGCGCTCGAAGGTGTCCGAGACCGCCCGTTCGGCAAGAGGGCCGTCTCCGCGATAGCGCGTGCGCCAGATGAAGTTCGAGAGGCTTTCGTTGACCGAATTCACATCTCGGGCTCGGCGGGGACATGGTCCTTCGGCTTCTCCGGCTTTTCGGTCATCGTCGCCTCGGTGAGCATCAGGGTGCTCGCGACGGACACCGCATTCTCGAGTGCCGTCCGCACGACCTTGACCGGGTCCACGATCCCCGCCTCGAAGAGATCGACGAACTGCTTGCGCGCCGCGTCGAAACCGACGTTTCCCGCCCCACTCAGCATGCGATCGACCACGACGCCGCCGTCGGCTGCGGAATTCTCGGCAATTTGCCGGGTAGGCGCCTCGAGCGCGCGACGCAGGATCTGCACACCGGTGCGCTCATCGCCCGAGCACTGGGCCTCGACTGCCGAGACGGCACCGATCGCGCGCAGCAGGGCGAGACCGCCTCCGGGCACGATGCCTTCGGCCACGGCCGCCTTGGTCGAGCTGATCGCATCGTCGAGCGCTTCCTTCTTGGCCTTCATTTCCGATTCCGAAGGTGCGCCCACGCGAATGACCGCGACCCCGCCCGCGAGCTTCGCGAGCCGTTCCTCGAGCTTTTCCCTATCGTAGTCGCTCGTCGTCTTTTCGAGCTCCTTGCGGATCATCTGGATGCGTCCATCGATATCGCGCTTGTTGCCGGCTCCGCCGATGATCGTCGTGTTGTCCTTGTCAACGACGATGCGCTTGCATCGCCCAAGCTGGGCGAGCTTCACGTCCTCGAGCTTGATGCCGAGCTCCTCGGAGATCACCTGCCCGCCGGTCAGGGTGGCGATGTCCTGCAGCACCGCCTTGCGGCGATCGCCGAATCCGGGCGCCTTCACTGCGGCGCTCTTGAGCACACCACGGATCTGATTGACGATAAGCGTTGCGAGCGCCTCGCCTTCGATCTCCTCGGCGATGAAGAGGATCGGCTTGGCGGTCTTGGCGACCTGCTCGAGCAGAGGAATGATGTCCTTGATGATGTTGAGCTTGCGATCGGAGACGAGCACGTACGCATCCTCCAGGACCGCCTCCATCGCCCCCGTATCCGTCACAAAATATGGGGAGAGATAGCCGCGGTCGAACTGCAGACCCTCGACCACCTCGAGCGTTGTCTCCGTGGTCTTCGACTCCTCCACCGTGATGACGCCGTCTCCACCGACCTTTTCCATGGCATCCGCGACGAGCTCGCCGATCACGGGATCGTTGTGCGCCGAGACGGTCGCCACCTGAGCCTTTTCCTTGCGACTGACCACCGGCTTCGCCATGGCCTTGAGCGCCTTCACTGCAGCCGCGAGCCCGCGATCGAGCCCACGCTTGAGATCGATGGCGCTCGCTCCGGCGGCGACGTTGCGCACTCCGTCGGCGTAGATGGTCTGCGCAAGGATGGTGGCGGTGCTGGTGCCGTCGCCGACCACGTCGCTCGTCTTCTCCGCAGCCTGGCGCAGCATCTGAGCGCCGAGGTTCTCCTCCGGATCCTCGAGCTCCATCTCCTTGGCAATGGTCACGCCGTCGTTGCACACGATCGGTACGCCCCATTTCTTCTGAATGAGCACGGACTTCGATTTCGGGCCGAGCGTGATACGTACCGCATCGGCGAGCTGGACGGCGCCGCGCAGCACCTTCTCGCGCGCGGCGGATCTGAACAGAACCTGTTTGGCGGTCATCGCATTGCTCCATAAGACGTATGTGTCTCAAGCGCTCGAGGGCACAAGCGATTCTTGCGTGCCAAGGGGAGTTTTCGCGGTGCGCCGGTGGCGCGCTATACGCATTTGCCGCGATCGCAGGGCGAGCGCTCGGAAATCCCGTATGCGCGTGCGGATCATGCGACTGCCGGTGGCGATCGAAGCCTGGGAGGCTTTTAATCGTGCATCACCACCGGAATTGTCGACGGAGGGACCTTGCGATGTCGATTCAGCGCTCGAAACCGCTTTCATACTACTCCATCGGGTCAACGGGACAGTGGTTGCGTTTTGCGATCGCGGTCGTCGATCAGGCCGCCGCGGTGTTGTGCTGGCGCCAGTGGCAACCGGCGCGGGTTCACGTTGCGGCGCCGGAATCCCACGCGCTCGCGGGAAGGCGCGCTGCGCACCGTGGTACTGATCGGAGTCGGGGCTGATCGCACGGTGAGTCCATTCGCCGACCGCGCCTCGGCGGGGACGCGAGCCTGCGCACAAGCTCGGGGAGCGGAAATGGCGGCGGCTACCGCTCGATTTCGGGGCGAAGACCGTCTTTTTCGCGGACGACGGTCTTGCAAGCGGCTCGACAATGGTTGCGGCAGTGTGCGCTGCGCACCGGGCGGGCGCTCGGGCGGCCATCGCGGCGGCCCCGATCGCGCATCCGCGGAAGCTGTGGAGCGGGTCAGCGCCGAGACGGACGATGTCGTGGTGTTCGCAATTCCGCAGATGCTGTCGGCGATCGGGGAATGGCACGATCCATTCGAGCGGTTGAGCGGCAGCGAAGTGTCGCGTTTCCTCCTGTCACATTCCGAGTCGTCGTCCGCAGAGAATAACTGAGAGAGCGTTCCCCGGGCTTCGTCAGAGCGGCATCGCCATGACGCCCTTGGCGGAGGCTGACCGCGAGTTCGATGCCGCCCGCAGCCGATGGGTGAACTTTTCGTGGGACGACTTTGGCGGGTGCGTCATGCATTTCAAGCGCTTGCTCGCCGCCGAGGCGTCGCCCGAGAGCCCTGACGGACGTCGATCCCGTGACACAGCGCTTAGCCGATCGACGGCTCGACCCAATCGACGAATTCCACAATGCACATCCTCGCCTCTCGCATCCGAGTCCTCGGTGGGTCGGCGGGCGCGAGCGGAAGCACCTGCCATTGGGCTTCATTCAGCGTGGAGCGACCGCCACCGAAGGCTTCGCGACTGATCGTGGCGCCTCCTTCGCGGTCGCAGTTCATCACCTGGAAAAGCTCGCCAGTGTCCCAGCGCGCATACCACCGACCTACCTCAGGTGCGCTTGTATTGGAATTCATGTGCTCCTCGCAGAGTCGATGTGGTTGAGTACTCAGCCCGAAGGCCCCTGGGCATCCGGGTCGAGGACCTTCTTTCGCTCGAGGTACTCCTCGGTCGAGATTTCCCCGGCGGCGTAGCGGCTCCGCAAGATCTCAAGGGGTGCCCGCTGCCACAAGATCTTCCGCGGGGTCGTGAGCAGCAGGGTGACGAGTACGATGGTGAGCGGCACCCACAAGAGCCACCACAACACGTGCATCCCCAGGGGCGACCCATTGTGCATCGAGTAGAAGGACATGATATCGGAGCCCACGTCCATGAGTTGCCTAGATCGAAGGGTAATGGCACCTCGCCGGATCCGGTATCGGCATGAATACCTAAGACGATCGACGCTTCGGCGGGAACCGGGGCGCGCGGGAAGCAGCTCGGCGCGTCGTCGTTCTCGGACTCGATCCGCGCGGGGCGAGTTCCTCGCTTGAGATGCTGTTTGATGCAATTGAGCGTAGCGAGCGGCCTTTCATCAAGAAATCCTCCCGCGGCGCGCTCCGGGGCACCAGCACCTGGGACTGCCGTCGCAAAGTGTCGGACGAGAGCAGCGGCCCCCCCGCGCCCGAGTGGCAGTACCTTTCTAATCGGGGAGGACGACAGCGGTTCACCGTTCAGGCCCGACAATCCACGATATCTCACTCTACGCTGTAACCGCGTCCTTTGAGGCACGCCGCATAGGCATGCAGGTAGCCCTGATGCTTCGCGAGCGCCGTGCTCGCGCTCGTACCGGTCGCAGGAGTGTAGCCGGTCTGACCGCTCGCCCAATTGCTGCACTCACCCTAGTCTTTCGCTCGTTGCTGCGGCGTCTGCCCATTCGTCGGGTAAGCGAACGTGCGACTCTCTGTCGGAGCCTGCGCGGATTGGCTGACGTCAACTATTTCTTTCGTCGTGTTGCCTCACCAATGTATGTTACTCGATTGCCTCACGCGCGATGTTACCGGACCTTTTCCATTCCTCGCCCTTTTATATCGAGTCTTCGGCCATTCAGCGGCGAAGCCGACGCGCGGTCTGCCAGGCCGCAGGCCGGGCAGAAGGCTCTGATGAGCTGGCCGCGCGACCTATTGCTGTCCAGCGATTCGTTCTGCCTGGATCGCGGCGTTGGTCTGGCTCACCTCCGCGGCGGACCGTTCATTGATCAGCGCGTGCGATAGGGCCTCGAGACCAGCGGCGACGGCACCGTTGTGGATACCGAAGATCATTTTCCGCGCTCGTTGAAGCCGCCACTGACGCGTTCTCCTTTGTAGCGTGCGCAGCTGGGCTCGATCGAACTGTCCCGGGTACTCGCTCTGGAGTCGAGCAAACAGCATGGTCGTGGTTTGGTCCGGCCTCTCCTCGAGCCAGCTCAGCATTATCGGCCACACCGTCTCGAACGGATCCGGGCGCGTGCGCCAGTCATGCGGTTTGCGTTTCCGGACCCGATGAGTCGGTCGTACTTCGCCGGCCTGCCACGCGGTCGCGAGACCCATCAGGAAGCGCTGCAGATCCTCCCGCTGGGTGGCAGGGAGCGAGGCAACCCCCTCGTCGGCTAGACAGACGAGCTGATGCTGTGTAACGCGGATCTCGTCGAGGAGCCGGAGCGGGTCGAGAGTTCGAAGCGATTCCTCCAGCATCGCGCGTACCGACGCCGGCACGGTCGACAACGCGAGCAGCCGTGCACAAGGGGTTTTCGGAGCGTCGTAGCGCTTGATCGTTCGTCCGCCGACGCGGAGCTTCTCCTTGAGCTTGAAGGAAGGCTGGAAGAAGTTCACGAACAGCCGCGAGGCCGCATAGAGGCGGGCGAGGGTCGCCGCCGCCGTGCTGCCGTCCAGACGCCGATAGCCGACGAGCCGCCGCACCACCGATCCGTTCTTCTGCTCTACCCACGCCTGATCGTTCTTGCGATACGGCCGGGATCGGGTGAGTTCGATCGCACGGTCGCGGCAGTACCCGACCAGCGCCTCATTGAGGAACTCAGCTCCATTGTCGACATCCAGCCCGCGCAGTGGAAAGGGCAGCGCCGGCTGCAGGTGCTCGATCGCTTCAATGACCAGCGCGCTGTCACGCACGACGAGCGGTACGCACTCCGTCCAACCGCTCGCGATATCAGTCAGCGTCAGCGTGTGCACAAAGGCACCGGAAAGCACCTCGCCGCAATGCGCGACGAGATCGGCCTCCATGAACCCTGGCGGTGGTGCATTCCAGTCGGCATACGTGCGGATCGGTACGCTGCGACGAAGCGCCGTCGGCATCCGCCGTGGAGAGCGGCGATCGCTCAACCCGCGCGCCTCTCGGAGCAGCCGATCGATGGAAGCGGGGCTGATCGCCATGAGCTTCCCTCGGGTTGCCGAGTCGATCGTCAGATGTCCGTGGTGCTCGAGCGCTGGAACCAACGTCGGCAGAAGTGCCCCAAGGCGTTTGCCGCAGACCCGGTCTGATGCCTCCCACAACACGACGAGCGTGCGGCGAAACGTCTCATCGTAGACCCGCGGCCGTGCGGGACGAGACGCTGCGGCATCCGCAGCCTCCACGCGGTTCAGCACGCGGATGGCGGACTTCGGGTGATAGCCCGCGATCGCGGAAAACTCGTGCAGGATCAGCCGCTTTTCTGCTCTGCCTGCAATCCGATATCGCGCCCGGACCGCCTCGATCAGTTCACGGCGGGCTACCCCGCTCAAGGTCTTCGCCATGTTGCCCCCTCCGCGCCTTACCGGCACTCCCGGTAACAATCAGTGTGAGGCAACGGCCTCTCATCGGTAACCGATGAGCCGCGGCAATGCGCCCGAAAGTTTTAATTGTCGCCAGCCAATACGCGGCTACAGAGCGGCGGACGGGCCGTGTACATGCTTAGCGGTATCCTCCGCTGCGGCAAGTGCGGTGCCCATTTTGTGATGGACAGCGCCACGCATTACCGCTGCGGCAGCGTGGTGGACGGCAAGGCGTGTGGCAATACCATTCGCGTTCGGCGCGACCTTGCGGAGGCAGTGATCCTCCGCCCCATCGTCGACGAGCTGCTGTCACCGGAGACAATCGAAGAGATGGTCAAGGAGATACGAGCTTACTACGACGAGCGGATGGCCGAACTGCGAGCCAAGCGCACCAAGCTGCCGGCCGAAGTCGAGGAGCTGAACAAGCGCATCACTCGTCTGCAGGAGCGCCTGAAGGTCGGCGACCCTGACTTCACTGCCGAGGAGCTGCTGTCCATCATTCAGAAGGCCGAAACCATGCGCACCGAACTGCTCGCGTCGGAGCCCGAGGCGAAGCGAATGGGCAAGGTGCTCAACGCCCTTCCGGCCGCTGCCGGTCAGTATCACGACCAGATCCGGAAGGGTCTAAAGGGCAACCCGACCGAAGCCGGTCGTGCTCGCATTGCCGTGCGTAAGCTCTTGGGGGGCGACGTAAAGCTACTGCCCGCCAAGGGCGGCGGACACCGAGTAGCACACCTGTGGTTTCAGCGCGCCGCCCTGGTGGCAGGCGCTCAGGTTCGGTTGGTAGCGGGGGCATGCCTATCCCCATTTCTTGCTCCACTGAACGCTTACTAAGTTTCCCCGCGCTGAGGCGGAAGGTGGCACGGCTGGCGGAGCCTACAGTCTCGGCCGTTGCTTCCTGATCAAACCTACGGCGGCAGATTTTCCAATCGCCTGAACAGAAGAGACGCCAAGCTGAGATGGTCGAGGCACTGATCGGGGGTTTCTCGCATGCCCACCTCGTGACCTCGCGGGTTCCGTATGGCGAGTATGGAGCCCGCGAAGATGAACTTGTATCCCTCCTGTTCATCCTTCTCCGTCACTGTGGAGAGTCCGTTTAGCCGAATCAGGGGCGAGGTCTCACTGAACGCCTGCATCATGAGCGTCTTCCCGGACTGGCCGGAGTTGGCGAGCTTCTGAACGTGCTTGTCTAGAAGCTTGTACGCCTCGAAGGTCGCCTGAGCGTAGTGACCGTCATCAAACAGCTTCCTCGATACATTCTCGACATTGGGGTGAATATTTCGCTGGTCAAAGGGATGGAGCCCGCCTGCAGGCTCGGAAGATGCGTCGGTATAGGCTCCAGCTCTTCGAGTGACGGTCTCGAACAGTGCCCAGGCGTTAGCCATTCAGCAGGTTCTCTCGGATACTCCTAAAGATGTTGTCGTAAGTCTCCTTGGTACCATCCGCCGGAAGATTGATCTCGATGCGAACAGACAGGCCGACTTCCCGCCCGGAGTCGATTCCCGCAGTCCTTGCGGTAGGCCCGGCGGGGGCGACCTTCGCGGTGGTCTTAGCCGCCGCCTTTGCCCGCCCTGCTCCAGAAATAGGACGCGCAGTCTTCACCTTCTGTCTCCGCGCATTCGGCGTCGGAGCCTCGCCGTGCCCAGAGAGACCCGCGAACATCTTAAACACCCTCGCCTGACGGCGGCCGATTGTGTCACTCGTTTGATCGCTCCGGCGAAAGAACGTGACAAGATCAGATTCGGGTAAAGACCACGCCCCATCGCCACGCAGGTCAAAGAGCGGCGCGTAAGCCTTTTTCACAGTCGCCTCGAAGGCCTGCGCGAAATCCTCATCCTTGTGCGCCGAGAACACCGTGCCTGCGGTCGGCGTCTTCTTTCCCTCGGCATCAATTAGCCCAAGGAACTGAAGCGCGCTAATCACGTAGCTCTCGTTATTCGGTGCGAGACCGAGCTTCTTCACGGTCTCCGAACTCACACTTGCGGGAAAGGCCTTGCGCAACTGCGTGATCATCTGCGCCACGTTTCCGGGGCCAGAGATGTAGGGGTACGTTGCCATGAATCATCCTTGCGGCAGTGCCAGCAGCGTTAGGCGTGTGCCCGAACTTATCAGGAGCGCTGCGCAGATTTCCAGGGACTTATCCAGTTTCTTGTGCGTTGCGACATCCGGCGGCCCACCACACTGCCGGCCAGCTCAGGTCATCCGACGGTGCCTTCCATCTCTGGACTGTCGCGGCGGTGGCGGTGGGGCGGAGCGCGACGCCTCCGCCACCTCCGCCCGCACTCCTACCTTGGGTCAGCGGACCGCCACTCGGGTCACATCCCGCCTTAGTTTGACCGTGCCAGATGCTCGGCATATTCTTCGTTTGTCGGGGCGAGGAAATTAACCTAAGTACTCAGCCTCGGCGCCATCGCGGTCCCGCAAGGGATCCGCAAGTAAGCAGAGTTCGACGTAGATATCCTAGATATAGTTAGCCTTACAGATAGATTCACGAGCGGCGGTCGCAAGCCACCCTTGCGGCTTCCGGTGCCACCAGGCCAAGTCCCGCACTGGCCTGCTTGAACGATGAGCTGGTAGACGCTGACTTTCCAAGCGGAGCCGGCGACACACTGCGGGGGACTGTGATGAGTCCGTGTCGCGCGAACGCTCCGCGTTGGAGTGTCCGCGTTATGTGGCTCAGAATCCTCGAAATCCTAGCCGGCTCCCAGGCCGCCCTCCCCGCCGCCGTACTCTTTATCGTCTACCGCCTTCTGAGGCTCTCCCTGAGCGCCTCGCTCGGCGAGCGCGTTGGTCCACGTACCCGACGCCAATACCTTCTCGTCGCCGCGGCTCACATCGCGATGCTGCTCGTGGCCTTGCTGGTGGTGGTGACCCTTGTCGATCGGCCGAACACCGTTGTGGGCAGAGCAGAAGCGCCAACACCGAGCGCAGTCATTTAGGTGGCCGCCGCTGCTCTCATCGGTCCTCCCTCGCACCTCCCATTGCTCGATTGCTGGGCGATTGCGAGCTAGCGGTGGGCG
>Ga0335073_10016204_pt1 | contig 10410 bp, 11 predicted proteins | sample Lox_Sample_22_FD_207093 | JGI IMG/M metagenome (GOLD analysis project Ga0335073, IMG submission 207093) | Soil microbial communities from Loxahatchee National Wildlife Refuge, Florida, United States - Lox_Sample_2.2 | ecosystem: Environmental > Terrestrial > Soil > Wetlands | place: USA... | reverse complement strand
CGGCAGACGGCACAAAACGACCGTCCGCCCTACGTCGTGCAGAAATGCGACCGTCTGTCCTGGGCCGTTTTGCCGAAGGCGATCGCTTCCGCGTCTTTGTGCTGGCTTACTTCGGCTGGCGCCTGTTGGTAGACTTTTTGAAACCGGGCATACGGTTCGGCGGATTGACCACACTGCAATGGTGTTGCGTGGCCACGCTGATCTGGTACGCGCGAGATCTCCGGCGGATGATGGCGCAAGATCCTCGGTTGCGAGCGGAGGCGGCTAATGGCTGATCGCGTGCGGCCCTACCTGTTCTACGACACCGCGATTTCCATCTGTTCGCGGTGCTATCGCCGCGCCGAAGGCAAGATCGTGTTCCAGGATGGCGGCGTCTACCTGCTCAAGCGCTGCCCGGTCCACGGCGCCGAGCGCGTGCTGATGGCCGACGACATCGATTACTACCGGCGCTGCCGCGAGGTCTTCCTCAAACCGCCCGAGATGCCGCGTCATTACAACACGCCGGTCGTCTGGGATTGCCCCTACGATTGCGGCCTGTGCAGCGACCATGAACAGCACTCCTGCCTGACGCTGGTCGAGATCACCGACCACTGCAACCTGGAATGCCCAATCTGCTATGCCTCGAGCGGTCCGGCGCGGCCCGGGTACCGCGCGCTCGCGCAGATCGAAGCGATGCTCGACGCCGTGGTCGGCAACGAAGGACGCCCCGATGTGGTGCAGATCTCGGGCGGCGAACCGACGCTGCATCCCGGTTTTTTCCGCGTGCTCGACATGGCCAAGGAGCGGCCCATCCAGCACCTGATGCTCAACACCAACGGCATCCGCATCGCGCGCGAGGAGGGGTTCGCGGAGCGCCTGGCGGGGTACATGCCCGGCTTCGAGATCTACCTGCAGTTCGATTCGTTCGAAGCGGCGGCGCTGATGGATCTGCGCGGCGCGGATCTGCGGGGCGTCCACGAAAAGGCTATCGAAAAGCTCAACCGGCTGGGCGTGTCGGCCTCGCTGGTGATCACGGTGAAGAAGGGCGTCAACGATGGGGAAATCGGCCGCATCATCGATTGGGCGGTCGAGCAGCCCTGTGTGCGCGGCGTCGTCTTGCAGCCGGTGCAGGCAGCCGGCCGCCATGAGAATTTCGACCCGGCGCGAGACCGGCTCACGCTGACGGAGGTTCGCCGCAAGATCCTGGAACAAACCACGCTTTTCCGTCCCGAAGACATCATTCCCGTGCCTTGTCATCCCGATTCGCTGGCTATGGCATATGCGCTCAAAGTGGACGGCCGGATGATTCCGCTGACCGGAATGGTGGACCCGAAGGTGCTGATCGAAGGCGGGCGGAACACGATCGTGTTCGAAGCCGACGAGAAGCTGCACCAGCAGATTTTCCGGTTGTTCTCGACCAACCACTCGCCGCAATCGAGCGCCGGCACGCTGCGCGACCTGCTCTGCTGCCTGCCGCGCGTGGTGACCCCCGAAGGCATCGACTACCGCAACGTATTCCGCGTGATCCTCATGCAATTCATCGACGCCTGGGGCTTCGATGTGCGCAGCGTCAAGAAGAGCTGCGTGCACATCGCGCATCCCGACGGGAAGCGCATTATCCCCTTCGACACCTACAATCTCTTTTACCGCGATGGCCTGGAAGAGAGCGTCCTCGGCCCGCTGCGGCGCGAGCGCGAACTTCGCGGCTCGATGATTCAGATTGGATCGCGATGACACCTGAACCACGACCTGGAATGCCCAACAGCATCGGCGCCGGTATCGGATTTGCGATTCTGTGCGATGTGGTGCTCTTCGGCATCACGGCAGCCGTTTACGCTCCGGCCCTGTTCGCATTCGGACTGGTGGAATGGATCGGTCTGTTGCCGCTCTACCTGGTCGCGCGGCAGCAAGGCGCGCGGCAGACTGCGAAAGGCGTGCTCATCATCGGCTCCATTGTTTTTCTGTTGCAAGCGGCCTGTTGGGGACTGATCGCGATCATCGCCGGCTCCGGCAGTTTCCACTGACCGTAGGTGATTTTGGGTAAATTACCCAAAAATCCGTGCGTAAGTCCTTTGGATTGGCCCCGGTTTCGGCAAATTTACCCAAAACTTCCTTTGGAACCAGACCGTGGGCCGATTGCCAATCGGCCGCAGGCTGCCAGCCTGCCCCACAAAAAATGCCGCCTTCACTCCGACCGCAGGGCTTCCACCGGATCGACGCCGGTCGCCCGAAGCGCAGGCAGATAACATGCCAGCGCTGCCGCCGCCACCAGACTGCCCGCCACCGCCGCGTACGTCAGCGGGTCGAGCGGGCTCACCTGGAACAACAGCGACTTCATCAGCCGCGTCGAGGCCATTGCCGCGGCCAAACCAAAGATCAGCCCTACTGCGACCAGGCGCAGTCCGTGGCCCAGAAACAGGCGCGTCACGTCTCCCCGCGGTGAACCCAGCGCGATCCGCACGCCGATCTCGCGCGTCCGCTGCGAAACCGAATACGAGATCACGCCATAGATGCCGATCAGCCCGAGCAGCAGCGCCATCGCGCCCGCGATCGCCAGCATCACCAGCGCAAACGACGTCTGCGCCAGCGACTTGTCGTACAGTTCGCGCATGGTGTGGACCTGTGCCAGCGGTAGATTGCCATTCACCGACCACACTGCCTGCCCGATATCGTGCACGAATCCGCTGGTTCCGGTGCGGCGGCTGCGGATGAGAATCGCTCCGCCGCGCTGCACCCATTCCTGATTCCCCGAGAAATCCTTCATCCACATCGGCCAGTACGCGACCTTGGGAGCTTCGTGATCGACGCCATCGTCATGCTCGTCGCTGACCACACCCACCACTTCGCGCCATGGCGATTTCGGCGTGTCGCGGATGTGCTTGCCGAGCGACCTCGCCGGGTCCTGCCACAATTCGCGGGCCAGATTTTCCGACACCATGGCGACTGGCCGGCGCTCGTAGACGTCGGTCCAGGTGAAATCGCGGCCCGCCACCAGCGAGTTGCCCATGGTGCGCGGCACCCCTGGAGAAACCGTACGGTAACGGCGAATGGGCGGCACTTTCGACTCAGCGTAAACATGGTCCTCGGCGTAGATGGGGTCGTGCCAGCCTTGGCTGTTCATGGGCACGAAACTGCTCAAGGCCACCGATTCCACTCCCGGCAGCGCGGCAATCCTGTCCAGGATGTTCTGTTCCATGTGCACCGCCAGTTCCGCCTCCTTCACCTGCGCCGAAGGAATATCGATCCGCAAGGTCTGGATCTGATCGGGGTTGATGAACCCCGGCGGGACATTGCGCAGCGTGCGGAAGGTGCGGATCATGAGCCCGGAAGAGATCATCAGGAGCATCGCCAGAGCCACTTGAACCACTACCAGTGTGCTGCGCGCGCGATGCCGCTCGCGGCTGTAGGTGAGGGTGCGTCCGCCGCCCCGCAGGGCCACCGCGACACGCGGACCGCCGTACTTCACCGCGGGAATGATGCCGAACAGCAGGCCCGCGAACAGCGACACCGCCAGCGTAAACAGCAGCACGGGAACATCGATAGAGATCTCGTCCAGCCGCGGCAAGTTCGATGGCGCGACAGCCACCAGCCAGCGGACCGCGCCGTACGCCAGTCCTAAACCGAGGACGCCGCCGGCCAAGGCCAGTAGAATACTCTCGGCGAACAAGTCTCGCGCGATGCGGCCCCACCCTGCGCCCAGCGCGGCGCGGATCGCCAACTCCTGCTGCCGTCCCTCGGTGCGCACCAGCAACAGATTGGCGACGTTGGCACAGGCGATCAACAGCACGATACCGATGGTAGCCATGAGAATCCACAGCACCTTGCGCACGTCGCCGACGATGCCATCCTTTAGCGAACCGCTAAGCGGCGTCAGACCCGCGCCGGCGAACATCCCTTTGCTATATCCGGGAAATGGGGGAAAGGAATCGATTGCCACTGGGATCATTCGCGCCAGGTCCGTTTGGACCTCCCGCATCGTGGCGCCGGGACGCAGACGGGCAAATCCACCGTAGCTGAAATTTCCGAGGTACGTCTTGCTGCGGTCGAGTTGCATGGGCACGAACAGCGCCGGCTCCTGGTCGAGGAAGCGGAATCGCTCGGCCAGCACGCCGATGATCGCCCGCGGCCGGCCGTCGACGATCAGATTCCGGCCGACCACCGACCTCTCACCGCCGAAATGCGTCTGCCAATAGGCGTAGCTCAGGACGACGGTCAGCGGGGCGCCCGGCGAATCGTCCGCCCGCGAAATCAGGCGTCCCAGGACCGGCCGCGCGCCGAGAATCGGCAGGACGCCATCGGTGATGTTGACCGCGGTCACCTGTTGCGGCTGGGAGTCGCCGGTGACGGAGTCGGAATCGCCCTGCCACATGCCGACGTCCTGCAGCGTCCGGTTCTGTTCGCGGTAGGTGTAGTAGAGAAACGGCGCGAAACCGAGGTGGGGAATGTTGATGCGTGGCGCGGTGTGATCGATGTAGATCAACTGCTCCGGCTGCGGGTAGGAGAGCGGCTTTAGCAGAGTGCCCTCAAGGACGCTGAAAATCGCGGTGTTGGCTCCGATTCCGATGGCCAGAGTCAGGAGCGTTACAAGCGTAAACAGGGGGGACCGCCCCAGCCGGCGCAGCACAGGATTTGGCCTCATAAGTCGTTATACGCCGGTTGCCGGCCAAAGTTCGCGTTTTTCAGCCATGGTGGGGCTTCAACGCGCGCGCGATCAACCCAAGCCCGCCGGCCAGCAGCACCAGCATCACGATGGTATGGAACAGGCTGGTGGGCTGAAAGTATATGTGCAGATTGGAGATGATTCCAGCCAGAATGAACAGCGCTCCGGCTCCGGTCAGCACCCAGCCGACGATGCTGCGGCCGTTAAAGAACAGCATGCCGACGCCGATGAGCATCGGAATCAGGGTGATGCCGAAGGTATTGCCGCCGTAAAAATTCCAGTAGGAGCTGGCAACGATCACGCGGTCCATCAGCAGGTAGCCGCCGACGCAGAACATGCCGAAGCCCATCAGAAAATGGCTCAATCCGCCCGGCGTTCCGCCGACGTCGCTGAATCGACGATCCTCCATGTGGTTGAGCATAACACCTGCGCCCGCAAGCTTGTATTCATGCGGGCTTCCGCGTAAGCTTATATTGGTTTCCCATATGGAGGCTGTACGTGAGACGGGTGCGCGCGCATTATTCCGGGGCGCGGTCGCTGTAGTGGCCTGCGGACTGCCGGCGCTGCGGGCTGGGCGCGTCGATCCGGTGGCGGCCTTACGGGCCGATTGATTCGCCGGAAGCCATCTTCCACAAGATCTGTCGCAGCATCCCGAGCAATACCGGCACGTCGCGCTCGGCGATCTGCAGTCGCAGAACCAGCCGCCGGATCTTTTCCAGCGTCGATTGTTCCGTCTTGCCGTGGATATATCCGCTGCGGCGCAGCGCTTCGATCAATCGTCCCGTGATCTGTTCCGTCTCGCCCGCCGTCGCCCGCCGGATCTTCTCCGGCCGCGCCTTCACGGCCCGGGGATCTCGGGCCAACTCGTAGAGGCACAGCGCCACCGCCTGGCCCAGATTCATCGAGAGATTCTGATCCACGGTGGGAATGCGCATGAGCCAATGGCAGTGGCTCAGATCGTCGTTCGAAAGGCCGAATTTCTCGCTGCCGAACAAGATCGCTACCGGCGATTTTGCCAGTTCGCGGCGAATCAGCCGCGCGCCGTATTCCAACCGCCGTATGGGATGCTGCAATTCGCGATGGCCCACCGATGTCGTTCCGATCACCATCCGGCACCCGGCAATGGCGTCCGCGACGCTGGAGAAATCCTCCGCTTTCCGCAGCAGTGGCGCCGCGCCAACCGCCGATCTGGCTTCGCGGAACGCGACGTCGTAGGGATTGACCACCGCCAGCCGCGAGAATCCGAAATTCGCCATAGCGCGCGCGGCGGCTCCGATATTCAGCGGATTGCGCGTCCCGACCATCACGACGCGTAAGTTGTGCTTCCAGGTTTTCTCGACAGCGATGGATTGTGTGCGGATGGCGATAGTCTGATGGTACGACTGGCGGTAACGGGAACGCCATTCCAAATTCCCGCTCCCTCCGGCTTTTGGCTCCGGGAACGCTTTATGATCCCGTTACGATGGCGTCGATGGCGTCACGCGATTTGACAAGACCGCCTCAGTATCGGTACGCTTAATACTTTGTGGATCCATCTAGCGGAGAAGTGTGTCGATGAGTACGGAATTTCCATCTAAGAACGCGATCGAACGTCAGTGGCATGTGTTGGACGCCCAGGAAATGGTGTTGGGCAAGCTGGCCAGCAAGGCCGCCATGTTGCTGATGGGGAAGACGAAACCTTCCTATACGCCGTTCCTGGATACAGGCGACCACGTGATTGTGATCAATGCCAGCAAGATAAAAGTCACGGGCCGGAAAGAAGAAAAAAAACAATACCGGCATTTCACGGGATATCCCGGCGGGCTGGTTACCAAGAGTTTGAAGCGCGTCCGGCAGGAAAGGCCGGTCCGGCTGATTGAGGATGCGATTTTTGGAATGCTCCCCAAAACCAAACTCGGCAAACAAATGTATCGGAAGCTTAAGGTCTACGCGGGCGATAAGCACCCGCACGCGGCGCAGAAGCCTGTCGCGATGGCCGGAAAGTAAACGGAAGGTAGAAGTTTAGTGGCAGCGATCGTTCAATATTTGGGTACAGGCCGACGCAAGAAGTCGGTGGCGAGAGTTTTTTTGCGGCCGGGTAAAGGTGAGATCAAGGTCAACGACCGTCCCTTTGAAAACTATTTCCCGACGGAGAGTGCACGAGCCATGGTGCGGGGGCCGCTGGCAGCCACCGAAACCATGGACAAGTTCGATCTGTTGATTCTTGCCGATGGTGGTGGTGTGGCGGGCCAGGCAGGCGCGGCTCGCATGGGCATCGCCCGGGCATTGGTGGAGTTCAATGCGGAACTGCGGGCGCGACTGAAGAAGTTGGGGTTCCTCACTCGCGATCCGCGCGCGCACGAACGGAAGAAGTACGGCCAGAAGGGCGCACGCAAGCGGTTCCAGTTCTCCAAACGATAGGTTTCACGTACGAGGGTCCGCGTCGACGGACTCTTTGCGTGTTTGGCGGCTTTCCAGTTCGCTACCGTTGCGCAAATTTCGCTTTGGGCGCGCAGTTGTGGCGGAAATCGAGGAGGCATTTGACGGAAGGGGTGGACCCTTCCAATTTTGACGAGGAGGCATTTTGCCCGCAATATCCATGAAGGAATTGCTCGAAGCTGGCGTTCACTTCGGGCACCAGACCAAGCGCTGGAATCCGAAGATGAAAGAGTACATCTTCGGCGAACGCAACGGCATCTACATTATCGATCTCCAGAAGACCCTGAAAATGTTCAAGGACGCGGCCCGTTTCGTGGGCGAAATGGCCGCTCAAGGCAAGAACGTCCTGTTCGTGGGCACCAAGCGGCAGGCGCAGGAAGCCATCGCCGAAGAAGCCACCCGCTGTGCGATGTTTTACGTCAATCAGCGCTGGTTGGGTGGTTTGCTCACCAATATGGCCACGGTGCAGCGCTCCATCAAGCGGCTGAAAGACCTGGAAGGCATGGCGTCGGTCGAAGGCGGTTACGCCGGACGGCCGAAAAAAGAAATCATCCGCCTGGAACGCGAGCGCAAGCATCTCGATCAGAACCTGGCGGGCATCAAGGACATGCCCGGTTTACCGGATGTGGTCTTCGTGATCGATTCCAACAAGGAAGCCATCGCCGTCAAAGAAGCCCGGCGCCTGGGAATCCCCGTGGTCGCCATCGTCGACACCAACTGTGACCCCGACGAAGTGGATTACGTGATTCCCGGCAACGATGACGCCCTACGCGCCATCCGCCTCTTCGCCAGCAAGATTTCCGACGCCGTGATCGAAGGCCGCGCGCTGGCTACCGAGCAGGATTTCACCGCCGACAAGATCGTGCAGGATGAAACCCCGGCCGGCGAAGGCATGGGCGATTACACGGAGTACGTGGATCCCAAGTACGCCGAGAAGATCATGGCCGAAAGTTTGAGCATGGAAGACGAGCCGCCGGCGGCGTTCCGCAAGGGTCCGAATTCCGAGACCACCGAGCCGGTAGCCGATACCGCGGCCACCGAAACCGCCCACTAGCAAGGATTGTAGGGCAGACTGGCAGCCTGCGGCGGACTGCCAGTCCGCCTGGACGCGTGTGACTTGAGTCAATTTATATAAGGAATCAGCAATCATGGCCGAAATATCCGCGGCATTAGTGAAACAGCTCCGCGAACGTACCGGAGCTGGAATGATGGAATGCAAGAAAGCCCTGGTGGAAGCCAAGGGCAGTCTCGAAGAAGGGGAAACCCTGCTGCGCAAATGGGGCATCGCGTCGGCCAGCAAAAAGGCATCGCGAACCACCAAGCAGGGCCTGATCGGAACCTACATCCACGCCGGTGGACAGCTCGGCGTCATGGTGGAAGTGAACTGCGAATCGGATTTCGTAGCCCGCACCGACGATTTCAAAGAGTTGGTCCACGACGTGGCGATGCACATCGCCGCCGCCGACCCCCGCTTCATCCGCAAGGAAGATGTCACTCAGGACGTCATCGATAAGGAGCGCGACATTCAGCGAGCCCGCGCGATAAATGAAGGCAAACCGCCGGCCGTCGCGGAGAAGATGATTGAAGGCCGCATGGGCAAGTTCTACGAGGAAATCTGCCTGCTGGAACAGCCTTTCGTGAAGGAGCCTGGAATCACCGTCGGCCAGTTGGTCAAAACCAAGATCGCCAAGCTCGGCGAGAACATGACCATCGCCCGCTTCGCGCGTTTCAAGGTCGGCGAGACCACCGCCGCCGAACCCAGCGGTGAAGCGTCCGAACCCGTCGCGGCTCATTGAAACAAATCCTCATGGCCACCGATGAACACCGATACGAACCGATGAGGATTTTATGTTTATCTGTGTTCATCTGTGTTCATCTGCGGCCAGAAGGCTTTTAATCCTATGCCCGCCTTCCGCCGCATCCTGTTGAAGCTGAGTGGCGAAGTCCTGGCGGGCGGCGCCCCTTTCGGTATCGACCCGACCCGCGTCCGGGAACTGGCGTCGGAAGTCGCCGAAGTGGCCAAAGCCGGGGTGCAGGTCGGTGTGGTGGTCGGCGGGGGCAATATCTTCCGCGGCGTGGCCGCCGCAGCCCTCAATATGGACCGCGTCACTGCCGACCATATGGGCATGCTCGCGACGGTCATCAACTCGCTGGCGCTGTCCGACGCTCTCGAGCAGATGGGCCATCCCACGCGCGTCATGAGCGCCATCGAAATGCACGAGGTGTGCGAGCCCTACATCCGCCGCCGCGCCATACGTCATCTGGAAAAAGGCCGGATCGTGATCTTCGCCGCCGGCACCTCCAATCCTTACTTCTCCACCGACACCGCCGCCACCCTTCGCGCCCTCGAGATCAAGGCCGACATCATCGCCAAGGCCACGCGCGTCGATGGCGTCTACGATAAGGACCCGCTCAAGCATTCCGACGCCGTGAAATACCCGGAGATCAGCTATCGCGACGTCCTGGCGCAGGGTCTGGGCGTGATGGATGCCAGCGCCATCGCCATGTGCCGCGACAACGGCCTCCCGATCGTCGTTTTTAATCTCAACCGCACAGGCAATATAATGCGTATGTCGATGGGCGAGCCCGTCGGAACCGTGATCCACTAAATCGGGCGGCTGCCCGACGCTGAGGGCGCCGCTGCCGGAGATACTGCGCTATGAAAACCGATCAGCCTGCAACAGCACCCGCCACTGCTAATTTTCAATCGATAAAAGAAGTCGAAGCCAATCAAAAGACGCGCATGGACAAGGCCGTCTCCGATATGCAGCACGACCTGGCGGCCATTCGCACCGGCCGCGCCTCCCTTGGCCTTCTGGACCACATTCGGGTTGATTATTACGGCACCCCCACGCCACTCAACCAGGTGGCCAACCTGCACGTTCCCGAACCCTCGCTTATCACTATCCAACCCTGGGATGTTTCGCAGATCGGTCCCATCGAGAAAGCCATCCGCACGTCCGACCTCGGCCTCAATCCCGCCAACGACGGCAAGATCATCCGCCTTCCCATTCCGCCGCTCACCGAGGAGCGCCGCAAGGAACTGGTGAAAAAGCTGCACGGCGTCGCCGAGCATCATCGCGTGGCCGTTCGCAATATTCGCCGCGACGGCAACGAGGCGGTGAAAAAGCTGCTGAAAGACAAAAAGATCACGGAAGACGACGATAAGAAGGCCCACGACGAAATCCAGAAGCTCACCGATTCCTACATGGCCAAGATCGATCAGTTGTCGAAGACCAAGGAAAAGGAAATCCTGGAAATCAAGTAAGTGGGCTCCAAACGGCAAAGGCAGCGCCGCGGTCCGCAAGCCGCGGCTGTCTCCAAGGCGGCTCCCGGCGAGGCAGCCGCGGCGC